>Ga0180432_10005182_pt1 | contig 17532 bp, 13 predicted proteins | sample SS_ome_10_FD_132414 | JGI IMG/M metagenome (GOLD analysis project Ga0180432, IMG submission 132414) | Hypersaline lake sediment archaeal communities from the Salton Sea, California, USA - SS_1_MS_2 metaG | ecosystem: Environmental > Aquatic > Non-marine Saline and Alkaline > Hypersaline >...
GTCCCAATCGGAGTTCTTGATCTCGACGACGGCCACGACACCGTCGGCATCGACATGGATGTCGATTCTCCCGGCTCGCCCACTCGGCTTCGTGATCCGTCGCTCTCGAGAGACGTCACCGTCCGCCTTGCTCTCCCACGCTCGCTGAACCTCTTCGTGGAGAGCTCTTCCCGCTCGCAGACGATCCGGTTCTGGTCCTTTCACGCGTTGCGGCCTCGCTCGCTAGCGATACCGCTCTCCGCTCCCCTTGTAGGCGAGGCCGGCCCGTTCCTCCGCCCGGTCGGTCGCCGGTGGGGGCGCTTTGGAGAGGGTCGAGACGATTGCGTACGTCTCGTCATCCATCTCGAACCCGGCGGCGGCGAGCGACGGCTCCAGTTGTTCGAGGTTCCGCGCGCCGATGATCGGTGCGGTCACCGCGGGATGCCGAGCAACCCAGGCGACGGCCAACGTTGCGGGATGGACGCCGCGCTCCTGCGCGAACGCCGTGAATCGGTCCGCCGTCTCGTAGTATGCGTCGGATTCGTACCGTGCCTTGTACATCTCGTTGTCGACCAAGCGACCGTGGTCCGGGCGCCGACCGACGCCGTACTTCCCGGTCAGAAGGCCTCCGCCGAGCGGGCTGTACGTGATCACGCCGAGCTCCTCTGCGCGCGCCAGCGGCAGGATCTCCACTTCGGCCTGCCGCTTGGCCAAGTTGTACATCGGCTGAATGCAGGCGATCGTAGGAAGGTCGAGGAGTGCGGACATCCCAAGTCCTTTGGCGATCTGCCACGCTGCCCAGTTACTGACCCCGATTGCGTTGACCTTCCCCTTTCGAACCAGCAGATCGAGCGCTCGTAGGCTCTCCTCGATCGGCGTCATCGGATCGAATCGATGGAGGAAGAGGAGATCGAGCCAGTCGGTGTCGAGCCGTTTCAGACTCGCTTCGACCGAGGCCAGGATGTGCCGCCTCGACAGTCCCCAATCGTTCACTCCGTCGCCCATTGCGAATCCGACCTTCGAGGTGATGACAAGGTGGCTTCGCTCGTCGGCGATCAACTTGCCGAGGATCTTCTCCGATCGCCCGTTCGCGTAGACGTTGGCGCAGTCGAAGAGGTTGATCCCCGCCTCTCGGCAACGTCGATACATCGCCTCGGAGGTCGGCTCGTCAGCGGCGTCGCCGAACGACATCGTTCCAAGGCAGAGGCTCGAGACGCGGATTCCCGTCTTTCCAAGCTGTCGATACTCCATCTTCACTCTCCTCAGGCTCCGTCCTCACCGCTCGGCGAGCCGTCGCCCGTCCCCTCAAGCGTAATGCGCCCCTCGACGTCCGGAGAGACGGATCCGCGTTCAGTCAGGAACTCGGCCAGCGCATCGGAGAGGAGCCATCCGCTGTCGTATCGATCGACCCCCGCGGCGAAGGCGTCGTAGCCGTCCCCTCCGTCAGCGAGGTAGTTGTTGGTTGCGATGGTGTACGTCGCGGCCGGATCGAGAGGGACGTATCTGTTCGACGCTTCGTCCCACACGCCGGCCGCCGTCACGCGGGAGCCCGGTTCGAGCGTGGAGTCGAACTCGTAGGTCATCCCGCCGACATGTGGGAAGCGGCCCGCTTCGTCCTCGACCTGGCTGACGCCGTTCTCGAGGGCTGCGAGCAGATCCGCACCCGTCAGCGACAGGATCGTCAGCTGGTTCCCGTAAGGGAGGACCTCCAGGACCTGCCCCATCGTGACCTCGCCGGCGGGAATCGATGCGCGGATCCCACCGCCATTCTGAATCGCGATCGTCGCCCCGAAGCCTCGAGCCTTCCACAGCATCGCGTCGCAGATCAGATTCCCGAGGTTCGTCTCGCGAACGCGAACGTCGTCACGAGACCCGTTCAGGAGGACCTCGCTCGACCCGACCACATTCGTCATCAGCGCATCGATCGCCGGTCGGTACTCGTCGAGGAGGGCGAGCATCCGGGGGTTCTCGGGGATCGACTCGTCGATGACGATCGGAGCTCCGATGAACGAGTTGACGAGTCCGTCGTCGGTGAACCGGACGTCGAGGCGTCCGAGTTGCCGTCCCCACTCGTAGGCGGTGACGATCAGGACCGGCTCGCCGGAGGCCGACTCGGTGAGCACCGGATACGGATCGAGGAGCGTGTGGCTGTGACCGCCGACGATGATGTCGATTCCGTCGACACTGAGCGCAAGCTTCAGGTCATACTCGTAGCCGAGGTGCGTCAATGCAATGATGACGTCGATTCCGGCCTCCTCCAGCTGGTAGACGGTTCGCTGGGCGGTCACGATCGCATCGAGGAACCGGACGTCCGGCCCCGGACTTGACGCGTACTCCGTGCTCTCGGTTGTCAGGCCGATCACGGCGATCGGCTCTCGGTCGAAACTGAAGAGCGCGGTCGGCAGGATCTTCCCGGAGAGATCCGCGTCGGCGAAGGCATCGACGTTCGCTGACAAGACAGGGAAGTTCGCTTGTTCGATGAAGGCGGCCAGTTCAGCGGGGCCGGCGTCGAACTCGTGGTTCCCGACACACATCGCGTCGACTTCGAGTTCGTTCATCACGTCGGCCACGATCTGCGCTCCGCCGACCGTGAAGAAGAGGGTCCCTTGGAACTGATCGCCGGCGTCCAGGAAGAGGACGTCGTCGACACGGTCCCGGACGTCATCGACGGCCGACTTCAACCTGGCGGCTCCGCCCTGAATCGGCTCTCCCCACGGCTCGAACGAATCGTAGTGCGCGTGGAGATCGTTCGTGTGAAGGATCGTCAGCTCGAGCGGTCGGTCCTCCGGTCCGCGAAGAAGGAGCCCGACCACGAGCAACCCGACCAGCGCCCCTGCCAACATCAGAAGCTTCGCGTTCATTCTTGCGCCTCCTTGCGTCCGAGCCTCAACCGATCCGTCCGACGCCGGCAATCATCGACGGGAAGTGACGGCGATTCAAACGAACGAAAGCGGACGCGCGTCTCCTCGGACAGGCTGAGCGAGCGTCGCGCAGATCACTCGCTGAATGCGAATCCGCGGATCTCGAACAGCTCCGTGCAGGCTTCAACGACGGCTGCGTCGTATCGCGTATCGGCCCCCTCTCGGACCTCGGCGAGCGCCTCGTCGATTCCGCGAGCCGGTCGGTATGGGCGGTGGGATGACATCGCCTCGACCACATCTGCAACCGCGAGGATCCTCGCCTCGAGCAGGATCTCGTCCCCCTTGAGACCGTTCGGGTATCCGGAGCCGTCGAGACGCTCGTGGTGCTGCATGACGATCTCGGGAATCGGCCAGGGGAACTCGACCGTCTTCAGGATGTTGCGTGCTGTCTGCGGGTGATCCTGGATCAGGCGGTATTCGGTCTCCGTGAGTCGACTCGGCTTGCTCAACGTCTCCGCGGGAATCGCCAGCTTGCCGATGTCGTGCATCAAACTCGCGACTCGAAGTCCCTCGATCCGCTTCTCGTCCAGTCCGAGCCGCTCGGCGATCTCCACGGCAAGCTCGGTCACGCGCCGTTGATGTCCCGCTGTGTAGGGGTCACGCACTTCGGCAGCAGCAGCGAGTGCCTCCACCGTCTGACTGAGCGCTCGGGACAGGCTCACGTAGCTCCGCTCGAGTTCCGCCTTTGCTTCTCTGAGTTCCTCGACATTCTGCTCGAGCGCGGCGGCGTGGCGTTCGACCTCTTGCCGCAACTGAGCTTGTCGAAGTGTGATTGCCAGTTGATTCGCCAGCTCACTTGCCGCTTGAATCGCGTCCGGCGTCGCCTCGTTCGGCGCAGAGAAACCCACATTGAGCGAGCCGATCAGTTCCTTCCTCGCGTACAGCGGAACCACGAAGTAGGATCGGATTCCCGCTTCCAGGAGGTGGTCCTGCTCGGGCGTGCGCTCCGGTTCCGCGGTCAAATCGTGGATGCCTCGAGGCCGTCCGTCCGCCAATTCGTCGATACTGCCGTACGCGGCGATCGGGAAGACATCACCCGGAGACATCACCCCTTCGGCGCCGCTCTGGACTGCAAGAACCCGCGCTTGCTCTTTCTCGAGATCGAACAGAGTGACGCTTGCAAGCGCGCTGAAAAGGATCGACCGGAGCGCCTTCAAGGCAATGGCCGCGATCGATTCGGGCGACTTCGCCTCGAGGATGGCGATGTCGATCTCGCGCAGCGTCTCGAGTCGTTGCGCGTGTCTGCGGAGGTCTTCCTCCGCCTTCTGGCGGCGGGCGAGCTCGTCCTGGAGATCGAGCGAACGCTTCTCCAACTTGGCGACCAGGCGCTCGCTGTACAGCCGGAGAACCTCCGCCTCCTCCGTAACCTGTGGGCTCCGCGCCTGTTCGCCTTGTGATGCGCGCTCGACGGCCGCCTCGATTCGGGCGAGAAACGCCTCGGGCTCCGCCGGCTTGCGGATGAAATCGTCGGCACCGATCTTCATTGCGAAGTCGGCGTCGCTATCCTGTATGTACGTCGCCGTATAGAAGACGAACAAGACGTCCTGCAGCGCCTCGTCGTTGCGAACCTCTCGACAGAGTTTGAATCCATCCATCACCGGCATGAGGATGTCGGAGATGATCAAGTCGGGCTTGTCGGCACGTGCGATCTCCAGCGCCTCCTCGCCGTCCGACGCGACCAGAACCTCGTGCCCATACCCCGTCAGAAGGGCTTGCAGCAGATACCGTGCGTCCTCTTTGTCGTCTGCGATGAGAATCTTCATCCGGACTCGCTTTCGCCCCCTTCGGGGGAGGCTCCCGGTTTGCTTGAGGCCTCGTTCAGGTACGTCTCCATCTCGTCGATGAATGTAGTCGGATCGATCGGTTTCTCGATGTACCCTGTGCAGCCCGCGGACATCACGGCCTCGCGATCGCCCGGCATGGCATACGACGTGACTGCGACCACGGGAATCGGCGACAGCGCGTCGTCGGCCTTGAGGGCACGCGCGACGTCGTGTCCGCTCATCGTCGGAAGCTGGATGTCGAGAAGGATCAAATCGGGGCGCTCTACGCGCGCCGTTGCCAGGCCTTCGTTGCCGTCGCGTGCGAGAAGGACGCGGTACCCGCTGGATTCGAGCATGTACTTCATCAGATAGAGATTCTGCTCTTGGTCCTCGATCACGAGAATCGTTCTGCTCACGCCACCACCTCACAGCTCCTTCGGGAGGCGGACCGTGAACCGGCTCCCGCGTCCGAGCTCGCTCTTCACGCCGATTGTGCCTCCCAGCTTCTCGCTCAGTCGCCTGCAGATCGAAAGCCCGAGCCCGGTCCCCTCGTACTTCCTGGTCAGGCCGCTGTCGATTTGGCGGAAGGGGACGAACAGGCCCGGGAGGTCCTTCTCGTCGATCCCGATCCCCGTGTCCTCGACGACGAGAATCACGTCGCCGCCGTCGAGCCGGCACGAGACGCGAACGAATCCCGCTTCGGTGAACTTGATCGCGTTGCTCAGCAGGTTCGTCAGGATCTGGTTGACCCGCCGCCGGTCGCTGAGCACCTCGGCGACCTCCGGTGCAACCTCCACCTGAACGTCGAGCCCCTTCTCCTCGGCGAGCGGTCGAGCCGTCGCAACCGCTTTCTCGATCAGATCCCGAAGGTCGAAGGATTCGGAGGTCACCTCGAGCTGGCCGGCCTCGATCTTCGAGATGTCGAGCACGTCGTTGATCAGCTCGAGGAGATGGCGGGCGCTCGTCCGGACCATGCCCAGCTGTTTCTCTTGCTCGTCGGTCAGGGGGCCGGCCAGTCGCTGAAGCAGGATCCCCGTGAACCCGATGATGGAATTGAGCGGCGTCCGTAATTCGTGCGACATGGTTGCCAGAAACGCCGACTTGAGCCGATCGGCCGCCTCGGCCCGTTCCTTCGCTTCTTCGAGTTCGGCCGCCGCCCGTCGCCTCTCGGTGATATCCACGTGTGTACCCACGATGCGGATCGGCCTCCCGTCCTGGTTTCGGACGAGGAACGCGCGCGAGAGCACGTCGACCAGCGAGCCGTCATGATGTCTCATTCGGAATTCGGCCTGATACCGATCGGACCTGCCCGAAAGGCAGTTCTCCTCGGCGCGGAGAACGGATTCCCGGTCGTCCGGATGCAGCAGCTGCTGGAATGTCTCGATCGTTGGAGCGATCTCCCGCGGTTCGTAGCCCAGCATCCTCGCCCAGCGAGGCGAGTAGTACACCTCTCCCGTGACGAGATTCCGATCCCAGACTGCGTCGTTTGCTCCCCGCATCGCGAGTTCGAACCGCTCTTCGCTCAGACGATAGGCCTCCTCTGCGCGCGCACGATGCCGCGCTTCGCGACGAACCCAGACAACGGCGCCGATCAGGATGACGATCGATCCCCCCGCCGATAGGAGGGCCGGGAGGAGCCACGGAGGCGAGCGCACCACGGTCTCCTGGACCGGCGCCGAGAGTAGATGTTTCTCCAGTAAGCTGTAGTAGACGGAGTCCGGGTTGTCCTTCAACCGCCTCAGCTGTCGATCGATCTCCGCGACAAGCATCGGCGTCAGGGGGCCGTCGCGTGGAAGAGCGAAGCGAAGCTCGATCGGGTTGAACACGATCGGCGTCCTCTCGACGCCGTACTCGGACTCGAAGGTGAGGCCGAAGACACGGTTCACGACGCCGGCGTCTGCGACGCCGGACGACAGCCCTGCGAAGACCTCCTGGTAGCTGTCGAGTTCGATGAATGTCGCCTTGATCTGGAAGCGATCGACCAGGTCGAGGATCCCGCCTGGGTCGACGGTGTGCGTGCTCTCGCGCATCACGGCGATCCGCAGGCCCTCTAGCTCGGGGAGAGACAGAACCTCGACGCCCGCGCGTGTGTAGACGGTCCCCCAGTTGACCAAGACCGTCTCCTCGTTGAAGGCGTAGAGTTGCTGTCGCGGGGCGGTGAAAGCGACGTCGACCATCAGATCGATCTCACCACGATCGAGACGGTCGAGTGATTCCGTCCACGTCCCCGGCACGTATCGGACCGCCCATCCGGCCTCTTCTGCAATCACCTCGAGGAGTTCGGGGAAGAGCCCGGAGACGATGCCGGCCCGATCGACTTCGACCTTCGGAGGGTTGTCGTAGACACCGACGCGGACGGTCGGCTGGGCGCATAGCGGAACGCTCAACGCCAGAAGGAGGGGACCGATCAGAAGGTGACGAACGGTGCGCGACGCCTGGACGGCGGCGATCCTTCTGCAGTCTCTCTCCCGACGCTCAGCGCATTCGGGCGGGCCCATGCTTCTCTCCTTCACGATCGCGGGTCCACCATAGCACAGGGGCTCGGGAATGACGAATGGCAGAAGCGGTCCCGGCGACGTCCCGTCGCACGTGGTGGTTCATCGGCCCGTCGATTCGGAGGTGCAACGCTCGAGGCGTCTACCCCTTCGACGTGTCCGTCCGGAGCTTGTACACATCCATCGTCTCGTGCCGCCCGCGAAGCTTCACCTGCTTCATCACGATTGCGTCCTCTTCGCCACGCAGGGTTTCGTAGGCGGACTCCGAGACCAGGATCTCGCCCGCTCGGGCGAGATCCTGAAGGCGAGAGGCTACGTTCACGGCGTCACCGACGACGGTGTAGTCCATGGCGTCCTCCGAGCCGATGTTGCCGACGACGACGCGACCGCAGCCGATCCCGATTCCCAGTCCCAGCTCCCGGAGCCACTGATCCCGAACGCTCGCACGAAGGCCCGAGAAGGCACGCTGCATCCCCCGTGCCGCGTCGACGGCCGCCCGAGCCGCGCTCGGGAGGTCGGGCGACGGCTCGAAGAAGGCGAGGAAACCGTCACCGATGTACTTGTCGAGAATCCCGCGATAGAGCCGAAGCGGTGCGATCAACTCGGACATCGTCCGGTTCAGAACGGCGACCACGTCTTCCGGAGCGTGGTGCTCGGCAAACCGCGTGAATCCACGGATGTCGGCGAACAGGACGGCCACCTCCTCGGATTCTCCCCCGAGCTTCGAGTGTCCGGCAGGATCTCCGAGAAGGCGCCGGCAGACCTCGGGCGCCATGTACTTCTGGAGCGTCGATTGGAGAAGCTCCTTCTCGGTCTCCGTCCTCCGATGCAAGTCGCTCCTTCGCTTCGCCCATCGCGTGAACGCCCACGCGCCGCTTCCCAGGATCAGAATGCCGAACGCATCCCAGGCGGCAAGATGACCCATTCCCGCGCGACGGGTGTCGCCCATCATCTCCTCCGGAACCCACGAGACGTTCTTCCAGGCTCCGTCAGCCAGGTTGGATGGCTGGAGCACCTCCGAGAGCCCGGTCAGTTCCGAGTGGACGCGGCTGGCCTCGAAGGGCGGGATCAATGTATCGTAGGTGAACAGGCCTTCCGGCGTCTCTTGTTGGCCGCTATCGGCTGCGGAGACCGCACTCCACGCGAGCGGGAAGAGGTCCTGAAAGCGTGCTTCCGACGACCCCGCAGGGGTGGATCCGGCCTCGTCGTTCAGGCCCGGGGCGATCAGCCAGTCACCCTTCGCATTGACCAAGACCTCCGATCTTCCCTCATCGGGATGCGCGTTTCTGAAGGCATCGAACAACGCGCTCGCCTTGAGGCTCAGAAGGATGTATCCGACGGTTTCGCGTCCGCCGTCGTGCAGCGCAAGGCCGAGGCGAAGCTCCAGCCTCGATCCCTGCTCATCGTCTTCCACGTCAAGAGGCGATACGTAGATCGTCCCGTCCGGTTGGTTCGACATTGCGCGGAAGTCCTCCCCGTCGGCCCGGCCACGCAGTTCGGCCTCTGGAACGAGGACCGGAGATTGCTCGTGGTAGTCGACGCGTAGGAGTTCTCTTCCTGTTGTGGAGAGGATTGCAATGCGATCGTGCACGCGTTGGCCCCGAGCGAATGCGACGAGCTCACCTGCCAGCGGCTCCCGATTCTCCGCGGTCCCATCGGCCAGGAAGGGGGGGAGCTCATTCAGGTTGGAGAGGAAGAGAAGATCCGACACCGAAGCGGCGATGATCTCGGCGAGTGCATCTTGGCGCATGTCGACCGCATGAATCTCGGCGTCTCGAATCATCGAGACCCGATGCTCTGCCCCGAAGCGGAAGAGCAAGGCGGAGACCGAGACGAGGATCCCCGCTGACACGACCAGGATTCCGAGGAAGAGCAAGGTGAATCGGCGCTTCCGCCGCCGGTCGCGGCCGGGCGGTGGCGGAACGCCCTTTCGTCTGAAGGTCTTCAGGGTTCCCCCCTTGCACAGCCGATTTCAACTGTGCTCCCGAAGCATCTGGCTTGCGTACGGGCTCCGGATGGCGATTCCGTGAAGAAACGATGGAAGGACCGCAGAGCACGGGGCGCTAGTCCTCTCTGATTGCCGCAGAAGCCGTCAGCGCGCTATGGTGTGCGTGACTCAAGGGGTTCGGCGGCGAGGTCGATCGATGATGGGGCAATCGTGCGAAGGCGTCCAGGGGCACCGGCCTTCGTCCAGGCGCTCCCGCAAGGCGTGCGCGATCGTCCTCCCAGCCCTTGTGGGCTTGCTCGTCTTGGTCCTTGCGATTCCCGGATGCAGACGGGCATACGGTGATCTGGACCTTTCGATGTACCAGTACCGCGACACACGGAACCTGGTTCGGTTCGTCTACGATGCTGCGCTCACCGTCCGCGACGAGGGGCTAGGCAGTCTGGAGTCCTTCCGAAGCGAACGTGCGAGGTTCCGCACATCGGAGACCTACCTGTATATCTACAGAGCGGACGGGACGAACCTCTTCCACGCGGGGATGGAGGAGCTCGAGGGACGGAACCTATGGGACGTGACCGACAAGAACGGCAAGCCGGTCTTCCAGCAGGTCATCGAGGCGCTGGAGGACGCGAACAACCCCCATGCCTGGGTCCACTACTCCTGGTGGGAGCCTGGGAGGTTCTTCTCCGTACCGAAGTCGTCCTGCCACTTCAAGGTTGAGACGCCGGACGGGGAGGAGCTGATCGTCGGCGGCGGGCTCGACTACCCCCACGAGGAGCCGGAGTTCGCTCGGATCCTGGTCGACGATGCCGTCGATCTGATCGAGGCGCTCGGGCAGGGGGCGCTCCTCGAGATCTCAAACCCCGTCTCCAAGTACAACTACCGCGACGTTCGAGTTTTCGTCTTCGATCGAGACGGACGTACGCTGATTGCGCCTGCCATCAATAGCACCTTCTCGCAGACCAACCTGTTGGAGTGCATCGATGAGGTCGGGAAGAGGCCGTTCGTGCAAGCCCTCGGCGAACTTGAGATCGCGGACACCGCGTGGGAGGTATTCATGGCGAAGGACCCGTACCAGCGTCGACTGATCCGTAAGTGCTTGTACGTGCGGGCAACGACGCTGGCCGGTGACGGCGTCTACGTTGCGGCAATCACCGACCTGCCCGAGCCGCCGTACTAGAACGGAGATCGCATGTCCGAGGGAGTCGAAGAGCGAGGCTACGGGGTGAACCAGGTTCCGCCTGTCGGCCACCTGGTTGTGTCGGCGATTCAGCATGTTCTCCTGATGGTGACTTCGCTCGTTCTGCCGATCCTCTTTGCGAGCCAGGTGAGCGAGTCCTCCGGGTTCGCGGCCAGCCTGATCGCGTTCTCCATGCTCGCGGCCGGCGTCGGATCGATCATCCAATCGGTCGGACTCCCGTTCATCGGGTCCCGGTACTTGTGCCCAAACGTCTGCGGCCCGTCCTATTTCAGTCTTTCGTTGTCAGCCGCCTGGGTCGGGGGCATCCCGCTGATGAGGGGAATGATCGTCATTGCGGGCCTGGTCGAGATGGCGATAGCCCCGATCGTCCAACGGCTCCGGAGCGTCTTCCCTACGTTCATCGTCGGGCTGGTGGTTGCGATGGTCGGCGTGAGCATCCTCGCTCCGGCCGTCTCCTCGTTCTTCGGACTGGCGTTCCGCGAAGACGCGATCCGAACGGCCGATATCCTCGTCGGTTCGCTCTCTCTCCTGGTCATGGTCCTCGCGAACCTGTGGGGGCGGCGGTTTGCGAAGATGTACTGCCTGCTCATCGGGATCGTCCTCGGATGGGTGCTCTCCTTGATCCTGATCCCCGACTACGCGCACGATCTCGCTTCAGCGAGGGGGGCCTCGCTCTTCGCTGTGCCGACGATCGGACCGGCGTTTCGAGGAATCGCGTTCGATCTCAAGCTGGTCATTCCGTTCGTCGTGATCGCCGTCAGCGGATCGCTGAAATCCCTCGGGAACCTCCTGGCCGCTCAGCGGATCTCCACGCCGGGACTGGAGGGAACAGACTTCGGTCCGATCCGGAAGGGACTGCTCGCCTACGGGCTGTCGACGGTGTTGGCCGGCCTGCTCGGAGGGATGGCCGTCGATACGTCGTCGAGCAACGTTGGACTCGCCGGAGCGACGAGGGTCCTGAGTCGCTGGATCAGCGTCGCTGCGGGTGTCATCTTCGTGATCCTCGCCTTCTTCCCCAAGTTGATCGCCGTTCTCTCGATGATGCCGAAGCCTGTGATGGGGGCCTCGTTGATCTTCGCGGGGAGCTTCATGGTCAGCACCGGCTTGAGACAGATGTTCAGTGAGGCGTGGAGTCCGAAGAAGACCTTTGTCGTCGGAATCGCGTTCTTCTTCGGTTTGAGCACCGCCTTTCTGCCCACGCTGTACGCTCGGGCGCCGCAGATCGTTCAGACTCTCTTCACCGATCCCCTACCGACAGCGACGATCGTTGCCGTCGTTCTGAACTTGCTCTTCAATCTGGACCTGGTCTTCCGACGGCGGAAGAACGGACGAGGCAGGTCGAACGATACGTAGCTCTGGGATCCCCACTGAACTTGTCAGGGCGACGGATCGGCGGATTGCGATTCCTTGTGCGCCAGCCGCCCTCACCCAAACACGAAGATCAGGATCATTCCGGCAAACATCACCAGCGAGCCGACGAGGCGGACGCGCCTGTACGGCTCGCGCAGGAGGAGCGTGCCGAGCAGGACACCGAAGATGATGCTCGCCTGGCGTACCGCCGTGACGTACCCGACGTGTTCGATGCGAAAGGCCATCAGGGCCAGGAGGTAGCCGGAGGCTCCGAGGATGGCGGCGGGGAGAATCCGCTTCCAGTGGGCTTGCCACTCGGCGCGAATCGGCGACCAGCCGCGTCGGAGCAAGTACGGAACATACAGCAGCGAGCTGATTCCGACGAAGATGTACAAATAGACGAGTGGATCGATGGTCTCGACGATCCGATCGTCGATCAGCGAATTGGCCGCGACGAGCAGCGCCGTTATCCAGCCCAATCGGATCGCGCGATTGCGAACGACGGCACGAACCGGAGCCGCCAGGTCGCGAGCCGACAAGCCCCGCAATTGAAGCACGTAGGCACCGAACGCCACGATCAGAATTCCGACGATGCCGAAGGCGGGGAGCGGCTGGCGCCAGACGAGGGTCGACCACAGCAGCACGAAGACCGGCGCTGAACGAGCGATGGGATACACCAGCGATAGGTCTCCCGCTTCGTAGGCCCCGGCCAGCGTGTAGATGTAGGCGGCATCGAGCGCGCTTCGAACCACGAGCCAGATCCAGCTTTCCGCAGGAAGGGGGAGACTGAGTCTCCAAAGGAAGATGGGAAGGAGGATCAGCAGCGCACAGAGCCGGTACCAGGCGAGGAAGAGAAGCTTCGAGCTCGCTCTCTTGATCAGATAGTCGCGAGACGCGTGGAACAACGCCGACACGAGGACCAGCCACAGGGCTTCGAAACTCAACGAGACTCCCTTCCAAGCGCCGGCGGCAATCGCAAGACGAGAGGTCGCACAACGATGCGCCGTCGGGAGCTACAAGGCTCTCCGGGCCTCTTCGCCGATCCGGCGTACGTGTCCACGCCCGAGTGCTCTCACCTCGCAGCCGAGCTCGAAGTACTGGCGGATTCGCTCATCGCCGAGGATTCCGAAGCAGTCGATCACGGCGATCGGGCCGCCTGACCAGCGCACGACGTCCTCCGGATCGAGATCGGTATACGCGTCGTGCGGGACGGCCAAGATGAGCGCGTCGACTCCGGAGGCCGCCTCGGGAAGGTCGTGATACACTGTAAGGTCCCGAAGGTGGTCCTGGTTTGTGAAGAATCGGGCCAGCGAGTTGCCCTGCTCCGTGTACGCATCCTGGCTCTCGAATTCGTCCCAGTGCTGGACGTACGGATCGTGAACGCGAATCTCCGCGCGCATCTCGGCGAGCTTGCGCACGACGACCTCCGATCCGCTGTATCGCGTGTCTCCGACGTCTTGCCGGTAGCTCGCTCCACAGACCAGGACCTTCGCTCCGGCGATGTGGCGCCCGCGCGCGCGAAGCGCCTCCCGGGCCAACTCGGCGACGTGGAGGCCTCGGGTATCGTTGATGTCGATCGCGAGCGGCGTGATCTTGAAGACGCTCTCTCCGTCGGCGAATCCAAGGATTCGACGATATGCCCAATAGCCGAGGCCGCCGTCCTTCGGCAGACAATACCCGCCGATCCCGGGGCCGGGGAACATGATGTTGCTGTGCGTCGGTCTCATTCGGATTGCGCGGATGACCTTCATCAGATCGACCCCGTTGCGCTCGGCGAACAAGCTCCATTCGTCGAGCAAGGCAAGGATCGTCGCGCGGTACGTGTTCTCGACGATCTTGGTCGTCTCGGACTCGATCGGACGATCCATCACGGTGAGCGGAAACTCCTCGGTCCGGATCACCTCGCGCAGAAACCGCTCGACCCGTTCGCGCGCGTAGTCGGTGCATCCGGCGCAGACCCTCCAGAAGTTCCGGATGGACGAGACGTAGTGTCTTCCCGGCATCACACGCTCGAAGCTGTGAGCGAGGACGGGCTCCGAGGTGATCCCGCGCCTGGCGAACTCGGCCTTCATGATCGGGTAGGCGACGAACTCGGTCGTTCCGGGCGCGACGGTCGTCTCGATCAGCACGAGGCAGTCGGCGGGCACGTTCTCACCGATCGTTCGGAGGGTGCTCTCCAGCGCGCTCATGTCGCACTCCCCCGATCGCATGTTTCCGAGCTCCCGCTTGACGTAGTCACACTGAACATCGACGACCACGCAGTCGGCGAGCGCGAGGGACTCGCTGACGTACGTCGCCGTCAGGGTCTTCTTCTCACGCACGCAGCGTGCGATGAGGTCATCGACCTCAGGATCCTCGCTTCGGACGGGGGATTCTCCGCGGTTGAGGATCGGGACCTTCCAGTAGCTGCGGCGACTCGGCCGCTGATAGCCGATCACGAACTTGCTCGGCCGGCCGGTCGCGGGGTCCTCGGTGTCCGCGACGATCGCGGCCATGACCGCCCCGACGAAGCCGAGCCCGACGACGACCACGATCTCGCGGCCCTCCTTGCGCGCCGCGTCCGCCAAGGCCTTCACCCGCTCGAACTCGGCTGCGCGCTCCTCGGGAAGAGGGATCGGGAACTGCTCTTTGGCTGGGCTAGACGACGCCTCGGTCACTCGTTCTCCCTTCGTCGGTCACGATCGCACCTCGTCATCCAAAGGCCATTCGGGCTGAGGGAGCGGCCCGTGTCGTGCGCTGCGGATCCGGATCGCCATGTCGCACGGAATCGATCCCGCACTCGTCTCTGGGACGTCGGCATCGTAGCGAACGCAACGTCGACGGGCAATGTGGCCCGCATGGGGTCATAGCTTGAATCCTGGGGGCCAGATCGGCGAATCCCGGCGATGCTGTTGAGCTGAGCGTGCAGGAAGTTCAATCTCCAGGAGGCCGCCGATGAGTATCGAGGCGTCCGGGCCGGGACCAGGCTCCGAAGCCTCTTCTGAGCGGGATGGGCCCGGGTCGGATCGTCGACCGGCATCCCCATCTTGGGAGTCCGCCCGATTGCCGCTATGCTCGCGTAGGAGGGTGGGCTTTGATAGAGGAAGGATCCATGATCCCACCCGAAGGAGGAGCGGCATGGTGCCCCATGACAGGGAGACCCCAACGTTCACCTACGCGGCGGACACTCAGCGAGACGCACTTCGTCTGACGAAGGCGGCACGGGGATTGCCGGACAAGACCGACGGAAGGCTCCTGGCAGGAACGTGGAACCTGACGAACTTCGGGGAACAGGATCGGACGGACCAGGATCTGGAGTTGATGGCGGAGATCATCGGCTGGTTCGACCTTCTCGCGGTTCAGGAGATAGCAGACGATCTCGGGCAGCTGAGGAAGCTGATGCAGCACTTGCCGGCTGGCTACAGGGTCCTCCTATCGGATATCGGGGGGAACAGGGAGCGAGCGGGCTTCATCTACGACAGCGGCAGAGTCGATCTGCTGGAGCTCGCCGGTGAGGTCGCCGTTCCACCGAGCGACCACCGGTACATCCGAATGAAGGGCGTGTCGGGGCAGTACAGAGGCTTCGACCGAAACCCCTACTTCGCCGCCTTTCGGGCCGGGCCCATGACGGTCACGGCCGTCTCTGCACACCTCTTCTTCGGCGGCTCGAGTTACGTGCACGTCGACCGGCGTACGCTCGAAGCCTATGCCCTCGCTCGGTGGGCCGATCTGCGCCACAGGGCGACGCAGGCGTATTCCCAGAACGTACTTGTCATGGGAGACATGAATCTGCCGAAGCGCGACCTCGCGAGTAGCGTGTACAAGGCGCTCACGAAAAGGGGACTGATCCTGCCTCCTCACTCCACATCCGTAGGAGGAGCGCTGGCGACGGACCATGAGTACGACCAAATCGGATTCCATGCTGGCGCATTGAAGAATGCCTTCACGGGAAGTGTCGGGGTCTTCGACTTCGATCGGCGGCCCTTCTTCGAAGATGCCTGGGATCGGAGTTCGAGTTACTTCTTTGCAGCGGTCAAGCGCCACATCGCCGATCATCGCCCGCTGTGGGTGGAATTCGCTGTGTAGACGATGCTCGGTCCCAGGTCCGCCGATCGGCGAGCTGCCTCGCAGGTGAGTGGCAGGGGTTGGGAATGAGCTCCCGGAAGTGTGCCGGCCGATGTACCTGAGCCTCATCTCGATGTATCTCGGCGTGGCGGTTGCGTGGGGAGTCCTCTGGATTCTGGTACCCGTACTCATCGTGTCGCTGTTGACCGCCCTCACGACAGTCGTCGAAGAGAGTCTCCTGCTCGAGCGCTTTCCGCGTGAGTACAGGCAGTACATGGACGCCGTGCGCTGGCGGCTGTTCCCCGGTCTCTTCTGAGCGGCGCGGGTTGCGTGCGGAGTTCGCCGAGCGGAGAGCTTCAAACGGGCCCCCGGAGACTCTGGCGCAAAGCTGCCTCCTGGCTTCTGCGACCAGCCGGGTCTTCCTCAGCCTCGCGCATACGTTTGTCCGGAGCATCCTCCGATTCCTCGGATCGGAACCGAGGGCGGTGGACTCCTCCTGTATTCGGTACGATGAATCGACATCCAATGCAACCCGGGAGGATCGAATGATCGATCTCCGAGACGTGACCGCCGAGAACCTGGACGGCGTCGTGGCCCTCAGCGAGGGCGTGGAGGAGCGCTTGGTTGCTCCGAACGACTTGTCGATTGCCGAGTGGTTGCTCCGAGACGACGGATGGCTTCGGGCGATCTACGCGGACGAGACCCTGGTCGGCCTCGTCCTGGTCCAGGATATCCCCGATTGGAGTGTCTACCACGTGTGGAGACTGATGATCGGGACCGCCTTCCGGAGAAGAGGCTACGGGCGGATCGCAATGGAACAGGTCATCGAGCGGTACAGACGCAGGCCCGGGGCACACGCGATGACGACCTTTGCGGCCAACACGGAAGGCGACGCGGAGGCGTTCTATCGGAAGTTGGGGTTCGTGAGAGACGGCCGCGAGCAGTCAGGCCAAGTCGGCCTGGAGTTGAAGTGGTCCGAGCCGTTGGCGGAGGACGCATGGCCGGTGGTCCCTGAGGACGCGGCGATAACGCTTGAGCCGGTGCGATCCGGCTGCGTCCGGACGATCCGCAGAGCGTATCTCTCCGTGGACGAGTCGAAGCGCGAAGAACTCGTCTCTCCGTGGACGATGATTGCGCGCTCCAAGCTTGACCCGTCCGCGGAGCGGATCGAGGCGATCTGCGCGAATGGCTACCCAATCGGGTATGCGATGTGCGATCCGTCAGGAATGGGCATCAGAGCGACGTGCATCGCGGCCGCGTACGCAGGACTGCGTATCGACGCCGGCGATCTGGTGCGGTAGAGAAGGATCCGATCTCTGCGGATCCGGAACGGCCTCCGCTTCAGGTGATCGACAGACGACCAAGGCCGCCTCGACGAAGAGGGCATCGGGACGGGATCCCGCAGTGAATCGAGGAGAACGCATCCCACGCCGCGCCGAATGAGCCGAGAGGGGCAGCGAGGCGAGCGGGTTCCTGTCGGAGCATATGCGGCCGGTTGCGCCGCTGTGTAGCCCCGGCTAGACTCCCTGCCTCGAAGAGGGATCCCGCACAACGCCCATTCCAAGAGCCGTTGGCGCGTGGACCGGCGCCTTCGCCGGACAAGCGGAGACGCCAACTTCATGAGGCAGGCAAGCATCTCTTCCTGTCTTCATGCCGCGACGTCGCCCTCTTCCCTCTTGTGCCCGGTGAGCGTGCGCCTGCGGAATCCAAGATGGAGGTCCACGGCCTTGCCCGGGGCGATTGCACGAGAGGACGGGGAGAGGAGGAGAGCGAGTGAAGAGCACGCCTGAAGCTCTCGGACGCGAGCCGATCCGTCGCGTGATGCTACGGATGA
>Ga0180432_10005184_pt1 | contig 17528 bp, 29 predicted proteins | sample SS_ome_10_FD_132414 | JGI IMG/M metagenome (GOLD analysis project Ga0180432, IMG submission 132414) | Hypersaline lake sediment archaeal communities from the Salton Sea, California, USA - SS_1_MS_2 metaG | ecosystem: Environmental > Aquatic > Non-marine Saline and Alkaline > Hypersaline >...
CCGGTGGGCGCGGGTGTGGGTGTGTGTGTTACCGTTTCTGTCACTTAGGGGGTGGTCCCGCTCCCGCAACTAGGGGCGGTTAACAAAGACCCTACCTCCACCCTACTAGGTGCGCTTTCTGTCAGTTGCTACATAAAAAAAAGCCCAACCCTAGGGATTGGACTTTGCTTTAGTAGTAAAAAATCTAGTTCTAGAATTCTGCTATGAGTTCTGATTGTACCGCTTCCGATTCGCTCATCTTCTCTACATCCCAATTGAAGTACATTCCTACCGCCTTGTTGTGGTAGTCATACCCTTGTAGTTCTACTACATCTCTGTAGTACCAATTAGGATGACCCTCAAGCGCATCTAATCGCTCTAGTGTATTAGAATCAACCTCGTAGACCTCAACTACTATGTTGTGACCTACTTCCTTGTCAAGTCCTAGAAACTCGAATCCGTGACCCACGAAAGGAATAGACCCTCTTTGAATCATTGGATACTTCTTTTTAGTTAGATACTCGCCAATGTACTTGACGTTTGAATTCTCTAGCAATCTGTGATTACCGCGACCTCTCTTGAGTGTTCCATAAACGGCAACCATGTGCTTCTCGTTGTTTGAATAATTATCTGTTTTAACCATATAACAAAGATACGAAAACTTTTTACAATTACAAATTTTTTTTGAATTTTTTTCAAATAAAAAAAAGGAGTGAACTAATCACTCCCAATATTTTAACCTTCCATCGGTTCTCTTCTAAAACCTAGAATTCTCTCCTTTATAGATTCTATAGTCTGATGGTGACTGACAGAATTCCCTTCTTTATCAGTTCCAACAATTATTGCGTTACCTACGCACTGTCTTATGATGGACTCTTGTCGTACTTCTGCATTCTGCGAATATGGAGGTATTGCATACTTGAAAACTCCAACATCTAAAATACGCGCAAACTCAAAACCCAACTTCACGGCTATTTCTTCGTCTACATACATTACATCTCTAGGGCGTGAGAATGGTTCTGTCACTCTAGGGAAGTACCCACCGACTTCGATTAGTTCGCAGTCGTTACCGATTGCATCATACTTACCTTGCAAGGTGTTTTCGATTTCGATTTCGTACACCTCTTGACGTTCTACGTCAATTTTGATTGCTTTAATAGTGTTACTCATAGTTCTGTCTATTTGGTTGATTTTACTTTTTAGAAATATCTGTGTGATTAAATTTGAAACCTAAAATCTTCAAGTCCCATATAGCCTCTTGCCTCATAGCCCAATTCTCAGGGTTTTTGTACTCTCTAAAGAAATTATCCATCATTCCGTTTAGTTCATTCAATGTGAGATGATTGAATTTGTTAACCCAAAAAGTTAAGTCTTCAACTGCTCCTTCCATTTTGTGCCATTCGTAGCCATTTAACTTCATGTTGTTGGCGTGTGCTACTCTTTTAATTCTCGCTTCTAGTGATGTAATTGTTTCCATAATGTTCTATTTTTTGATTGATTGTTTTACTAATACTTGATAGATGCGCTCAGAAAAAACCTCATCTGATACTGTCACTTTCTTTCCTTTTTCAAAAGCCACTTCTTGATTGTAGTGAATATGATACCCACTATTGATTGACATTTTGTAGACCTCGTATAGATTATCTTTCTGAATCATAACAATACAAAGATAGGTCTACTTTTTACAATTACAAATTATTTTTGAACTTTTTTCTAATTTTATTTTCAATGGGGTAAAGAAATAGGGGCTTTCGCCCCTATCCCATTGTCGAAGAAACTATGAATAAAATCGCCTCCCTTTAGGCGTACAGTTTATTAAGCATGGCTGAAACTTCTGAAGAGTTCAAGTTGTATTTGTTCTTCATGTATATTTCAATTTCTTGTTGGTTCTTACCTTGGTCAATTAGATTTTTTAAGTCTTCAGCCGCTCTCTTCTTTTTGGTTGCAGTCAAATAAATAAAGTTACCCGTGTTGTATAGGCTCTGTAGCAAGTTCATTGCTTTTTGAATATCGAATTTGCCTCCCGCGTCTGCTTTAGATGTTACTTGACCATCATTGTTTGTAGTTCTTCTAGAAGGCGTATAACCACCACTGAAGGCGCTATCTTGGTTCTTCTTATACATTGTGTACGCCAAATAGCCTCCAATGCCTAGAATCGCCAAAATAGAAATAGTCTTATTGTCCATTATTCAAATATAACAAAATTACCACAAAATGTAGTACGCTAGGTATCCCGCAGTATTCTTCCCTTGAGTTCTTTCGTCTGCGTGTCGCGCCCTATACGCTTTTCTTTTGTCATTCGCATAACCCTTGGGAAACTTACCTTCTCTTTCTGCTGCTAAGTAACTAGCATAATCCCAATAACCTTTAGCGCCTATTGACGCTATTTTTTTTCCATTTTTGAATACATCTAGTTTTTTGCCTTTGGTTTTGCTTGGTGCAATCTGAACACCTAATCTTCTTGCTTGTGTTCTATGATGGCTTCTCACTATGAATTTTGGCGCTTTCATAATAGTTTTAGTTGTGTTGTGTCGTCTTTGCCTAATCGACCTTCAAGTGTGTACCACTTTTTTCTGTCAGTTACGAATCTTTGGATAATGGTTAATTTCTCTCTTTCCATCAAATGTACGAATTTAAGGTGTAGCCAACCATGCTTGATAATCAATCTCTCCATCGCTTCGGGGTTGTTCCAACATAGATGAAGAAGTTCCATCTTGTCGTAGTCTATCTTCGGCTTGTGGTATTTCCAAGTCTTGTAAGCATTGGACCAAGTTTTCGAAGTTTTTTTGGTGGTTCGGGTCATTGAATTTGTATTCTTTGTCTTCTCCATTTTTTTTCATTGCAATTGACAGAATTTCCTTCTGTCTTTTGACGCTTAAATTTACTACTTTTTCGTATTTGTATTTATACCCGTAACTTTCTAGCGTTCTCTCTATTTTTTGTAGGTCCTTTACGGGTATGTCGTTTCTAATGAATATACCATCGACCCAATGAAACAAGTAATAGTCACCGCTAATCTCCCTACACTTATTTATACACTCTTCTACCTTCTGAATCAGAAAGAAAAAAATCTGTCTATTCTCTCCTAGTTCTAAGTTTGTATCTGTGCATTCCCCTTCTTTGTATTCGTACACTAAAGCCCTTTTGGCTAACATACCCATTGCGGGAAGTCTTTCGTGCTTTTCAAGGCTTTGTAACATATTGAACGTCTTTTCTGTGATTAATCCTTGTGCGTACATTGTTGTTGCGTAAGCGCTTGAAATATCCAAGTTTATTACATCTCCAATGTATTCGGTTTCAAGTCCATTTTTGACTGAGAAGTTGTTCTTGGAATGCTCGGTTTGTTTAATTCTGTCATATTCGGGGTTTTTCTTAAGGTCATTAACTACCATTCTATTTGCAATGAAAACCCTATCTCTATATTTATTCAATATAAAGTTCACTTTGCTACCATCGGGCAACTTGAGTGCCGTTGTGTATTTTGAGTGAATGACAGAAAAGTTTGCTTTCTGCTCTTTTAAAGTTTGAACCCACGAAATAAACATTTGCGTATTTCGGTAAAAGGTTAGGTTCTTTAGTTTCTTAGGGCGTACCGCCCCTTGGGATGTCGTCTGTGTCATTTAAGTCTATCTCTATTGTTCTGTTTGCGGGATTTAATCTAATTCTGTGTATGAATTCTACGTTTTCTAATAAGTCGCCTCGTTCACCTAGCCAAAATTCTTGCCTTTGAGCCTCCCAATCTCGAAGTTGTTCCAATGCTTCATTGCCTTCACGCCTTTCACCGTTTCTTAAAACAAGCGTAAAGGTATAGCCACGCCTCATATAATCTCTTATGTCTTGGTATGAATCTAGCAAGTCACCTTGTCTATTTCTATGTGTTTCAAACATATTTTGAACAAAGTTTCTGAACGTGACTAAGTCTTGCGTATATCGTTGGTCTAAAACTCTCATTAACTGCTCTCGATTGAAAAGATTGGTTAAATCTCTTGTTTCGGGTGGAAGTTGGTTTGCTCTTAAAAATCTGTCAAATATACCAAAGGGGTTAGGTACGAAACGACCATCAAAACGATATTGATTCCTAGCCCTCTCACTCGCGGCAAATGACCTTTGCTCTCTTGGTGTTAGGTTCGTTCTGTCAATGCGCTCAAAGTTTTCTCTTACATATCTTCTTGCTCCACTTCTGTCACTTAATCTTTGACCTCTGTTGTTGAAATAATATACGCGACCATCGCGACCTACTGTTCTTCTTATTGGCATAGTTAAACGGGCAAAAAAAGGGGTATCGACTAAGATACCCCATTTTGGTTAAACAATTAGAATTAGCCTAGAAGAGTTATGGAATAGATTTTCACATTACCTCTTTTTTCGGTGTACTTCACTTCCAATGGTGTGCCTACTTCTACGTTAGCGCTTCTTATTTCGCTCAATAGAACCGCTCCACCATTGATACGCATTGCTTTGTCGATTAAGAACTTTGCGCAATCAATAACTCGCTTTCCATTGGGTTCTTTTTCGTCATTTACTTGCATTGTGCCGTAACCGACAAATACACCTCTGAAACTCTCACCTACTTTGTCTAGTGTAATGGTGGTTGGTGATAGGTTAACTACTGTTTTTAACTCACCAAGCCCCGAAGACTTCTCTAGTAACTCATCAATGTTTACAATTGATTCAGTTGATACTAATTCTGTGTTTTCCTTTTGAGGGTCCAAGCCTTCCGCTTGAGTAGCCTCGTTTACTTTGTTTGACATATAAATAAAATTAAAATGGGTTAGTCTTTGAGTGCCTCTAAAATGAATTCTGCAAGTCTTCTTGAAGCGATGTTCGGACCGCAGTTGTTAATCTTGAGATGGACTTTGACATAATCTGTATCTTCTATCTCTTCTTTAATTGTAAGTTTCGCATCATAGAGCGATTCTCCTTTGGTTTTGGCGAACTTAATGAGCCTATCAAGTTGCTCTTTGTACGCCATAAATGTGAATTGGTGTATATCTGTTTTTCGCATATTAATTGAGTTTCGATTTTCTGTCAGTAAAACCTTTGTCTACTTCTTTGAGCATTGCATATAACTCTTCAACGTGCATAAATGTGAGTGCAACGTGAGCGGGATTTTCAGACAACGCTTTAAATATTGGGTTGTCATCGTTTTTAAGGTCGCTAGTCATTTTCAACCTCAATGCTGAAAGTGCCGCCATAAGTAATCTTATATCTTTTTCGCTGAATTCTATTTCTACTTTCATACTATGAAATAACTTTTGCGTTTTCTGACCTTAATAATGATTGTGTCCAACGTAGATTGGAATACCAATTACCTCCTATTTCAGAACCTAAATCATAATTAAACACATTCAAAGTACCTTCAGCAGTTAGTGCAACCAATTTACCACCACCTATTTCATTACCTATTTCTAAGCCATCGTGGTTAGATAAATGGTCAAATACATAACCTTTTGGTATTAAGAAATCTGAAATAAAGTTCTTTGTGTCACTTGTATTGTAAAGACGACTGCAAGAATATCCCCTATAGTCTTCGGGCATAGTTCCATTGTGCATAACTGAAACCAATTGAGCATTGCCATCTACAAAGTCATAAGGGTGCGTATTCTCTTCACATATATCGCCTTCAGTGGCATACCTAAAATGAATACATAAGTTTTCCACATTTGAATCTAATTTCAATCTAAGATACTCTTCGTCGTACCACATCTTTAATCTCGCAACATTACTAATGTCGTTACTCTTCCAAGTATCTACAATGTCAACGTCTGTTTTTTTGTAGTTCCACATCATACCTAAACCGTGTGGATTACTTTCCCACATATAGAGAAAGTTCTTGAATGGGATTTTATCCCCTTTGTTAATTACTAAAATACACATATCTGTTTTCCTTTATTATTGTTTGAACACCACAAAGATAACACTAATTTTATTAAATGCAAATTATTTTTAAATTTTTTTCAAAAAGAAAAAGGAGGCGAATAAGCCTCCCTTCCCAAGTTCAATTTGTAATAGTGTGTGTGAATTATTACACTACAAAGATAGGCATAGTTTTCAACTACGCAAATAAAAAATGATTTTTTTTGATTATTTCTTGAGCAGTAGTGATAAAGCACCTACCGCTCCCAATCCTATTGCGCCTTTCTGTAAGGTGGATAAACCTTTTTTACCCTTCGCTATTAGCATAGCGTACTGCTTACAATTGAAATTCCAATAATTGAATTTCATATTACCATACTTTGAAATCGCTTCTTGAACATATTCGTCTGATATGTTTGGTAATTTTATTCTCTCAATTATCTCCCTTTTTTCTTCAAAGTCTTTTAAAGTTTCAATCGATACATTATGTTCGGGTGTATTGTCTGTCACCCACTTTTGTGTTCTTTTTATAGTGAACTGAATTGCATAATGATAGCAAAATGGTTTTGGATATTTATTGCAGTTTGTTTTTAAAAGATATACCATTACTTAAATAGTTTTATTAAGAGTGACACAAATATAATCGCTAAGGCTAAGTACAAGGCATACATTATGCCTTTTCGTCGTTGCTCTTTTTCGATTTCTTTGCGAATCTCCCGTTCGATGACCTTGGTTGGTCTGATTTCTGTTTTGTTGACGGTTGTTGTGCAGTTTCGCTCTCTGTAGATAACTCTGAAGGTATCTCTAACTCGTTCAATTCTAATTCCATCGATGACGAACGTATCCATTTTAGTTTGAATAACAAAAGCCGTATCCACGACTTTACCACTGTCCACAACAACTTCTGAGTGTTTGACAGAATCGAGAAGATATGGGTAGCGCTCAACCAAGCGATTGAAACGATGTAGAGGGTTGCAAGAAGTAAACAACCCAAACAAAACCATAATAGGTATGAGGTAAAATTTTCCATAGTTATTTTTTTCTGTCATTCTTGACGAATTGTTTATAGTGAAAAACACTTGCCCAAGTAAATATAAAAGCGTGACCCACATTAATGACTATCTCAACCATTGGAGGGTAACTAGCGTATAAGGAGTTGTAGAAAGCCCCTAATACAACTAGCGATAGACCCAATCGAAGTAGCCATTGCTCGAAAATAGGTAGCGCTTCTATTTTTGGGTTCTCTCTTCCGAAAATCCATATATAAAAAAGACCCGCGTTTACGAATAGCAACAAAGATGCTATTTCATTTATTACTTGAGGTATTTCCATTGTCTACATTTTTGGTAATTCTCTTCGTTACGATTTCAACGCCTCGTAATCCTAGAAAACCTAACACGAAAGCAATTCCATTTTTGTAGTCGCTATCTGTAATTGACAGAAATTTAGCGACCACGGGAGTTAAGTAGTTTGCTGAAGCAACACCCGTCAAAATAGAAAAAAGTGTAGTGCGTATGTTGTTAGCACTTTGCTTACCGATAAGCAGTAGCGAACCCAATAGCCCCGCTAAAGATTGAACAAGGTTTATACCTATTTCTTCTAGGATGTTTTTCATTACTCCGCTTCTTTCTTTTTCTTCAGTAGTTTGGTAGCCACTAGTGCTAAAAGACCGTAAGTAGCGATTTTTTTGATTGCCTTGTCTGCTTTTTTCTTTCTAGCCATAATTAATATTCGTAAGGTTTAAACAATTCCGCTTCACTTGGTGAATTCGGGTTCTTAGGTGGTTCTACAACACTTTCTGTCACTTTATCATCTTTGCTCATTCTGAAAGCGATAAAAAGTGCCGCTCCTACTATTGCCGCATTTAAAAGGAACTCATTCACATCTGCTTTACCTCTAGGATTAAGTCTTACTCCATCAGAATATCCTATTCCTTTTCTTTTTTTACTTCTTGATTTAGACCTTTTTTTAGGTATAACCGCTATTGGTTCAATGATTTTCATTTTCTTTTCTTTTTATTTAACTCAGATTTTATCCACGCCTTTGCTTTGGTGTTTGTAATGGGTTTTCTTAAAAAGGCATCTACTGCTTTTGTAATTCTCTTATCTAATTCTATTTTCTTAACATCCTTAGAATTATCTATTTCTACAAAATCCTTTTTAAAGAATGCTTTATACTTCTTTAGACCCTCTTGCGCTCCACTCCATATTTCCCTGACTAAGTTTTCGGGTAGTTTTCTAGCCCTTTTGTTATTTCTGTCAATCGCTTTGCTCAAGTTCGTATTTACAAATACCATATATGGTTCGTAACCGAACTCCTTTTTTAAAAACTTCGCTTGAGATATGACTTTTTTAGGATTATCTCCCGTACCATCTATAATGACACCTAATCTACCATCTAGCCAACTTTTGAACTGAGCCTTATTTAGGTTTTTAGCGCGAGAACGAATACTGCCTTCTCCTTCTGTTATTTTTTCGAAGTCAGCCTTACTCATATTTCTGAAGTCCGAAGGTATGCCCTCTTTCGATAGTAAGTATTCAAAGAACCTATCTGAATTCACAGACTTTAATCCCGTATAAGAGAATGTCCCTTTTAAACCAAACAAGGCTTTAGCAATGGCACTTTTCCCACTCCCAGGACCTCCCGCTAAAAATATGACTTTAAATATGTTAGGGTCATAAACACCACTAATAGGACTGTTCTTCATAGACACCCCGTTGACACCGTGTTTTTTTCTGTCACTTGGTGTTGCTTTTTGGACCATCTTTTTGGAAACCAAGAACCTCCATAAACCCGCAAGGCTTTTTCTAGCGTACTGCGGTACTTCTTTACCCGTTGATTTTTTCCATATAGATGGAAATTTCTTTAAGTATTGTTCGGGCGTTAATTGAACGAATGGGTCTGAAATAAGAATAGCAATCCCTTGTTCGGGACTGTTCACTCTATATATCTCGCCACCTATGTAGTAAAATTCTGTCATTTTTAGTTTTCGTTTATTCTTGCACCTCCCCAAGATATATCATAGGGGCTTTTCCCCGTTAAATCTTGTATTCTGTTATACCAAAAACTCGCTAGTCCCACGGGCATTATCTTTGTTAGACTATCCCAAGTGAATGTTTTGAATTTGTATTTTTTGCTAAACTCCATAAAGTAAAATAAAAATAAAATCCAATTACTTACCGTGTCACCTTCATAATTACCACCGTGACTTCTAAATTCAATGGTATTTTTTGTGTAATAAGCCAATAAGTTAACGGGTTGTGTTTTAAACTCGAACCTTCTCCTAAAAACATCATCTGAGGCATCTAGTACCATTTGTCTTAATGTTCCTTTTACGTTGTCTATACCCGATGTATAAGTATATCCTAAACCTTTAGCATAGTAGGGTTTATTGTATGATGCTCTACCTCTCCTATTGGGTTCAAACATACCTTCAATGATTCGCTCCATTCCCATATAGTTGTACATTAAGTTTCTGATGTTTCTGTCATTGAAACCTTTTTTTGTTATATGGGTGTGCATACCTGTGGTTCTATTGTGTCGCATACCTTTAGCGACAAGTGCATCACCTAACTTTCTAATTATTTCTAATCCCTTTTTACCTCCTAAAACGGGTGAAACTAATTCACCTTTGTATGAAGTGTAAGGGTATCTATTCATTCTAGCCTCTTCTTTTCTATTTCTAAATTCAGAAGGTGGTTCTTTTCTGTCAGCGTCAACACTACCATCAACCATCATAACCCACCAACCCTTGTTTATTTTTCCATCGGGAAATAATCCTTTTTTTATTCTCCTACCTTCTTCACTAGTGTGAAATTCGTGACTAGGATAAAAATTTGGGTATATTTTCTGACCCATCACTGTTGGTATAACCTCCTTTAACACTTTCATAGATAAACCAAAATGCTCCCACTCAATACCAAAATCAAAAGCATCTGTCACTTTAGATTCTCTTATTAATGTTTGAGATGGAGGTGGTGTCTGTGTCGGGGTTGTTACTTGTGTTGGAGTTGTTTGAACTTGTGTTCTTCTTGTGTCATCTTCAATAATACCGAAGTTGATTCTTGTACTTCTTATTGTAGGAAGTACAGACCTATTTGCAGTTTCATAAGCCCTAATGATTTTTTCTCTGTATTCATTCCAATCAGCCAACCTACCTTCTACCGCACCATTGGTTACTATTTTGCTAAGATTAGTTGCTATTTCTGTTAGGTTACTAGAAACACCCATATAAATATTTTTACACATACGAGTAAACTCTCCCGCACTAAATTGTCTTCTTTCCCCTCTTGGAAATAGTGTCATATCTGATAAATCCCTAGCGATTTTAGGATTGTACCCACTAATTACGAAGGCTATTACTCTTAAGTCGTTTTTAAGAATTTGGTGTTTTGATTCTGAAACACGACCATTTAAACGACGGGTAAAAACCTCAAAAAACGCGACTTCAAAAGTCATAAAACCCAACCGACTGACAGTGGTTGTTTCTAAATCGTTTAATTTGATTTCAAGTGCGGCAGTAAATGACCCCGCAACGTGTCTAAAACCTTCTAAAGGCGTATTAGATTGGTTGAATTTGACCAATCCTTGGTCCAATCTATCTCTAGCGGATAAAGTTGTTGTTGTGGTCGTTGTGGGTGTTGTGGTTGTTGTAGGTGTTGTAGTTGTTCTTCTAGTTGGCGTAGACGCTCTTCTACGACCCCTACCCGCTCTTAAAGCAAGAACATTCTCAACTGCAAATGAAATAGCCGACAATTGAAGAGAAGTTAAACTACTTTGATTAACAACACGCATCCTATCAGCGAGTTTTTCATAACTATTTAGTAAATCTGTACCTATAAGAACACTTGACCTCTCTTGTAGGTTCTGCTTTAATTTAGTTAACGTTGTTTGTCTTCTAACTATTCCCGTGTTACCATACTGACCTTCCGTTGCTAATTTTGCAATTAAAGTATTTGTTTTTTTAGCCGCTTCTTCGTAAGAAAATTCATTGTTATAAGTTCTTGCACGACCCGTTGTATATACTGATGGCAAAAACGTACAAAACATAACTTGGTAAAAGTCAGTTATGGTTTCTTCTCCCGAACTTCGACCCGTAGATGCGTTTATCCAAGCAATGAAACTGTTTTTCTTTGCGTTATCCCAACCGTCATATATTTCTAGGTTGTATAATTTACTAAGTATTGTACGTTGTAATTTTTTAAACTCTACGTATGAATCAATTAGTCCTATTCCTTGACTTTTGCGTTTAGCCATACATCAAAAATAGGCAAAAAATACAAATTCTGTCACTTAGCCTTCTGAGTCCAATATTCCGAAGCGCTCAAATATGTCATATGTTAGCGCATCGGTATTGTTATCTAAGCCGCTTTTCTCTCTTAGTTCTTGGTGAAGTGACATTAAATGCTCAAATGATTTATACACTCCTTGTATCTTTCTTTGCATTAATACATAGTCTTGTATTGCAATATCTCTTCTCTCAATAGCCTTTGCTAACTCATTCATTATTGATTGTGGTACTTGTTCCATATTTTCAAACTTATCAAAAATTTCCTTTAAAACGCCTCCGTTCATTCGCGATGGTATCGTAATTCGCGCATACTCCTTCTGTGTTTTCATACTTGTATAAAAAATAATTTCCCTTGTGGTATCTGTAACTGAATGTTCCTTGATATATTATCTCTCCGTCTTCTGACATAATGGTACGTTGAGTGATTTTACCAATCTCATTAGAATTGTAAACCTCCCAACCATACGCAGTTTTCAACGTCTGCTCATAAATGGGTTCAACTTCCATGTTCCCGAAAGTAACCCAACTTCTACGCTCCAATAAAGACGCTTTGCTTTCTTCTTTTCGACCTAACTTTTCTTCTTCTTTTCTTATCTGTCTTTGATAGTTCAACATCGCTCTATCCTTTGCCTTTATTGCCGCATCATAGCCTTTCTCATCAAAGATATTCTCATCTACTACCCAACCTTTATCAATGAAACCAAAAACGTCAAAATGCCGCTCTATGAACCAAGGCGCAGTTTCTTTGGTTACTTTAGGTGGGTGACCGAAATCCCGCTTAAAAATGTAATAGTCGTAAGAATCCATTGACTTTATATTGTAAAGCATTACGGGCGTTCCTTTTTTCCAATTTTTTGATTTTGGTGGTGAACAAGGATGGTATCCTTTCCAACCATATACTTTAAAAACGAAGTGACCCACCTCGTCGGGTAAAGAAATAGTGTTTAAAATGTTCTGTTCTGTCATAATTATTTTTGTTGGTACATTTTTTCGAAATAGTAATCTGCCTTGTGGGTTTTGTTCTCGTCGTATAATGCCATTACGCATTTTCTCGAATGAGTTTTATACCCATCGCACACGGGACAAATGCCCCATTCTGTCCTTCCTTCTTTTGGCTCGTAAACACGAGTGACATAAAATAAAACGTCTTGATAGAACTCAACAACTGAAAATTCTGCTTTTGTTGAATGCAGTGTATCAAGCATCTCTAAGCAATGCGAAACGCAGTAATTGACGTTTCCATCAAAGGCATCAAGTATTTTATGCGCCTTCCATTTAACTGAATCTTTAATCTTCTTCATAGTAATCTTCTTCTTCTAAAAAGTCTTCTTTTGGGGATGGTGCATTAAAGTGCGGGGTACTTTGGGGTACACTCTGCTCGAAAACTAAATCGCGCCCGTGAACGCGAATAAAATACTCCTTAACCAAGGACCTAATAAACTCCTGTTTAGAGATACCAAGCCTTTGGGTTTCCTTTCGAATTTCCAACATCATTTTGGCGTTTAATCCAACATTGAAGTGGTGATACTTTGATTTTGTCATTTTTTTCGTGGTGTTTTTTGTATTGTTTTTGTACGAAATTTGACCGCAATTTAACCATAAAATTCGAAAACCCGCATAAATACTACATATATATTTTTATTGTATAAGTGCTTTATCTTTGTTATGAATGAAATTTCGTTGGAAAGACATATTGATACTAGGCGGTGTGTTCACTGCATATAAACTATACGAGTTATATAGAACGGGTTCTGAACTATTGGTAAACCTAAAAAGTGGAAAGTTCACCAATCTACTTCTAGACCCCTATGGAAAGATTACAGGTGCTGAAATGCTACTTCAATTTTCTCTATTCAATACAACTAAGAGTGTTTTGAAGTTGAGAGGGGTTTCGGGAAAAGTTTCTGTCAGTGGTGTGACTGTCGCCACAATCAATAGAGGTCCTTTCAACATTGGACAAGGTGAAAACTTTGTGTCATTCCCTATAACCTTTCAAGGAAAGCCCGTGTTTGCTACACTTGAAAAGGCATTGACAGAAAAAGACCCAACTTTCAATGTTGAGTTAACTTATAAATTGCCTTTCTTCTCTTACACAGATAGGTTCGCTATTCCACCAAAGGAATACATGACCCCACAAGTTCAAAATTTACTTTCATTTATAAGAACTATCTAAATGCCGACCAAGACACATTATATAGATGGTGACAATTATCAGTTAAGGCAAATTATATTCGCCAATACTCCAAAGGCTATTGCTCAAACCAAGAAAATAGCACAAAAGTTTAAAGGGAGTAGCGAATATGAAACGGCTAAAAAGATATTTGATTTCCTTAAAAACGACATAACCTATCGCGCTGACACAACACATCAAAAGGTAAAACTACCTTCTGCATTGCTAAGAGAAAAAGTAGGGGATTGTAAATCCTACGCTTTATTCACGGGCGCAATTCTGTCAAACTTAAATATAGGATGGAAGTATGTACTTGTTTCTTATCGCAATGACCCAACACCTACACATATATATGTAGTGACAGATTCGGGTATTATCATTGACGCGGTGTGGGGAAAGTTCAATTCAGAAAAACAACCAACACACAAATTTTATCATAAAGCAAAAGATATGAGAATTTCAACTATAACGGGTGTCAAAGGACAAAACACCCATATTGGACAAATGACACAAAAAGTCACTACTAGTCAAGAAGGCATAGGTGCGCCTCGCGCATTTATATGGTATAGAGATACCAAAGGCAAAGACGCATCAAACAAACAAGCCGCTAAATGGAGAGCAAATCAAAGTTTACTTGCTCCCGCTCGTGGTATTATTACTTTATTATTTAAGTATAACGCGGGTGGTATATCTACAATGATTCGTGACTTGAGTTTCAAGAAAGAAGGTTCTGTCACTGAGTACCCCATTCCAAAAAAGGTAAGCGATAAAGTAAATAAGCAAATAAATGAATTAAGAAGGCGTTATCGAGTTTCTTTAAATGATTCGAAAATTCGCTCTATTCTGTCAATGCCTATTAATATAAACCTAAACCCATCTCAGTCACTCAATCTTGAAAGTATGCAAAACCAAGAAAAAAGGGCATACGAATTTTATAAAGGGAAGTTTGACAAGGAGTTTGGTAGCGGTGCTTATGACAGATATTTAAAATGGTCAGCGATTGCGACCAAAATGGTGAACGACATTAAAAAGAAGTACACAGTAAAAACCACTGCAAAATCAAAAGCGCTTTTTGGAAAACTATCAGATATTTGGTTTGATAAAGGTGGCGACCCTTGGTCCTTACTAGAAACAATACAAGAGGGCGCAAAGAGAAAACCTCGCTCTAAGTCCTTCAACTATCTAATCAGAAAAGGAATGGAAAAAGGTTTACAAGTAAAAGACTTAGGGCTTTTGTTGCGTGGTGTAAAAGAAATGATAGCGGGAGGTGAGTTTTCTTTAGGTTCTAAAGATTCTTACGTTTTAGGTAAAGGCGTTGGAATAGGAGTTCCCGAACCCGCTTCTACCATTGCTACTATTGCGGCATATATCAAACCTATTATGGCGATTCTTTCTTCCATACTTACATTATATCTAATGTTTAAAGATGCTTTTCCAAGTGATGAAGTGACAGAAGATACTGAAGATGATTCAGACACTACTGATGATTCAAGTGAATTAGATGCTAAGTTGGCAAGTGGTTGGATGTTGATAGAAGATGCTGAAGCATTAAATTGTCCAACACCTTACGAAGGTCAACTAACCATAGATGGCACAACTATCATAAAACCTAATCAGAAATGGTTTGACGATAAGTTTGGCAAAGGCGGTGGCGAAATGTTCGCGGGTTTTGGTGGCTTGATACTACCTTTGCTCATTGGAGGTGGCGTACTAATGGCGCTAAAAACAAGTAAAAAAATAAAGAAATAACAACATGAACTTTTTAATAGGTGCGCTAGATGCCTCTTATGATGGTAGCGGGATTAACCCGAATGCGCAAATCGAACAAGAAAACACACCTCCACCAATTGACGAAACAAAAGTCAACGTGGAAGTGACAGAAGAAAAGAAACCCAATTGGTATTTATATGGGGTTTTGGGGCTAATTGGACTTGCAATTATTTTAGGAAATCGCAAGTGACAGAAAAAAACATTATATTTGACACTAAATAACAATTAAAATGGCTAAACTAACAAAAGTTTTTAACACAAAGACTGCGCTTGACGTACTATACATTGGCGGTGGCGCAGTAGCGGGTACTGTCGTGGGTTCCAAGGCTTACGCGGCTATCAAAGAAAGTTCAGAAACATTCGATGCGGATGGTAAACTAGAACCTTACATTAAAGGTGGTATTCCAATCGTTGCGGGTGTATTGTTCCCTTCATTGGTTAAAGGACCTATCGGAACAAAATTAGGACAAGGTATGATTGCCGCGGGTGGTTCTATCATTGTAAAAGAACTTCTTGAAAAGGCGGGTGTAGAAACCAATGGAGTAGGAAACGTAATGATGGGTAACGTAATGATGCAAGGTAGCGACTACATTAGCCCCGCTCGTGATATGGGAAATGGCGCCGCTTTAGGTAACACTGAAGGCACTGATTCTTATAGCGCAACTTCTTACGATTTCACTAGCGCAGATGCGGGTGAAATGGATTTTTAATAACACAATATAGACAGTAAAAATATATTATTATGAACGCTATTATCGCAGAAAAAAAGTTTATCTCCGAGAGAACGGGGATTCCTTACAGTAATTTATCTCAAGCGTATTTACGCGCTGAAACCGCTCTAGGTTCTTTGAGTTCTTACGAATTTGAATTGCAGAAGAACAACGTATCTTCTCCAAACGTAACTGAGCGCTTATTGAACCTAAATGATGAGTTCGTTATCACTCATATGACGATTGCTTTAAAAGCAGTTCCGTCTACTGAAACTGATGCTGAGCATTTGGCGGCAGTGTTGACTAACTACGCTGAAACCAACAATGGTGCTATCAGTAATGGTGAGGCTATCTACAACTCTAGTCTTTCAATGACCATTGACAGAAAAGAGTTCTTGCCTAACTACGATGCTCGTTTCTTCCGCCGCGTACCTGACACTCAAGTTTCTTCTCTTACTTCAGTAGAGACAGAAAACGGTGTGCCAAATGGTCTTTATGGATTCGCTCCTTTCGAACCCGTTAAAATTGATGGTCGTCAAACTATCGACACTCAGTTAGACCTTGGAAGTGCGGTTACTATCGCAGGTCCTGCAAGTTTCACTAGTGCATTTGCTTGTTTGATTGTACGCGGTTACTTAGTAGTTAACGCGAAGTCTTAATTGATGAAAGCATAGTTTTCCTATGTTCTGTTTGAACCATAAATTGGGGGTGTAAAAGCCCCCTTTTTTTATGGAACGACGTTTTCTGTCAATTTGCTTATATTTGTGTATTAACCAATTTTAAAATGAACAACTTAGTTATTAAAAGAAGTCAGTTGGTCGAGTTTCCAATTACGGGTACACCAACGACACTACGACGCTACAAGGCTAGGACCATTCCTAATCTTTCGCGTAACAACATTATCCTTTACGGACTAGAGTGCTACACAGAAGACCAATTAGCGCAAACTCCTTCGGGTGAAGCGGTTATTGACACTGCTGACGCAAACCAAGTAACTTTAACTTTGATGGATACGGACAAAGAGCAGTTTATTTATAACTGTCCTATCATTTCATTGATTAGGGCGAACGTGGGCGGTTTTGTGACGGTTTTTAAGCCACGCTTGATAAACCTTCAAGACTGTTTCATACAGTTAACTGATGCTACGGGTATTGACCCCAACGAAAACGTAGTATTCAACTTCTATTACCAATTAGTAGGCGAGTAATTATGAGTAAGGGCATTATTTCACCACTTATTAACTATATGACAGAAAACGAAATGATTTGCGATGCAACGTCGCCCGTTTCGTACTATCAGAAGACTGCGCAGATAGATTTCACTACTGCGGGTGGTGCATTGCCTACATCTCTCGCTATCAACAAGCCTTATTATTTTAAACCCGACAACACGCTTGACCATCAAAATGGTGATATAAAAGCGATTGAGGTTGTTTCGCCATCGGTTCAAAATACTTTTGAGAATGGCATAAGCAATCTTTCTTCAGACGATGTTTTCGGTAACGTATTGCTATATTTGGTTGATGGTAATGATAATATCTTAGTGCAAACCCCCTTAACGAGCCTTTTGGGTATTAGTTACGGGGGTTATGCACTTAAATTATATCGTACCAAGTTATCTAACGTGATATGGCAAAAGTGCTACATTGAGATATTAGACACGACACTTATTAGTGCGGGAGAAGGCATAAAGTTTAAAGTGTATTATGATAAAAAAGACAGAAAATGATTAATCCAAAATTCATAGCGGAAAC
>Ga0180432_10005185_pt1 | contig 17528 bp, 11 predicted proteins | sample SS_ome_10_FD_132414 | JGI IMG/M metagenome (GOLD analysis project Ga0180432, IMG submission 132414) | Hypersaline lake sediment archaeal communities from the Salton Sea, California, USA - SS_1_MS_2 metaG | ecosystem: Environmental > Aquatic > Non-marine Saline and Alkaline > Hypersaline >...
CCGCGCCCGCTACCGCTTGAAGGGCCTGCCCGATCACGTCGATCGCTCCTGGCTGACGGGCCCCGGCCAGCGCGTTATCGAAGCACCCTCCAAGGGCGCCTTCGTCATCGAGGTCGCGCGCCAGTCGGCCCCGGACAAGGTCGCCTTCCCGCCCCCGGCAAACGAGGTGCCCGGGGAATACCTGGCTTCCACCGCGCTCTGCCGTACCGACGATGAAAAAATAGTCGAGCTGGCCAAAAAGGCGGTGGCTGATGCCGAAGACGCCTGGGATGCCGCGAAACGTCTGCGGGCTTTCGTCAGCCGCGAGATCGACGGCAGCCGCGGCATGTCTTTCGGCTCGGCCTCCGACACCATCAGGAGCGCAGAGGGTGACTGCTCGGAACAGTCGGTGCTGCTGGCCGCCATGGCCCGGGCGGTGGGCATCCCGGCCCGCTGCGTGATGGGTCTGGTCTATACCAACGGTTCCTTCAGCCGTCACATGTGGACCGAGGTCTGGGTCGGGCGCTGGCAGCCGCTGGACGCCGCCATGCAAAGCGACGTGATCGGCGGCGGCTGGATCCGCCTCGGGGAGCACTCTCTGCAGATGACCGCCGATGCCCGCAAGGGCCTCGGCGGCCTGACGGCCTTCGCCGCGGATATCTCGATCGAGGTACTGGATGACAGAACCAAGGAGGTTGTATCCGGAGAAAACTGAGGCTTGCATTTATGTAAGTCCAGAAAGTGCGGGTACTCAAATTGTGTTCGGCATATGTTCGGCAGGGACAATCGAGATTGCGGCCGCTAAAGTTTTTAGAATTTGCGGCCGCCTTTCTTTTTTATGAGCGCACAGCGGGCAGCCGCAAGGCTGCCCGCTGTGCGCTCATGTAACAAGACTCCGCCGGACGACCAGGCTCACTTCTTGATCAGCTCGTCTATCTGATCCAGCGATTTCTCCATTGACTTGAAGGCTCGCTCGTAGGGCTCGGCGCCGCTCATGTTCACCCCGCTCATCCTCAGAAGCTGCACGGGGTACTTCGAACCGCCCGCGCCGAGCATCTTGAGATAACCCTTGCGGGCCTTATCGTCGCCATCGTAGATCCACTCGGCGATGGCCGTGGCGGCGATGAAGCTCGTGGTGTACTGGAACATGTAGAAGTTGTAGTAGAAGTGCGGGATGTACGACCATTCCACGGCGTACAGCGGATCGATCTTGATAATCCCTTCCGCCTCGCCGTAGTACTCCCTGAGCAGCTTCAGATACTGCTCGTCCAGCTTGTCGGCGGTCAGCGGAGTGCCCTTCTGGGCCAGGTCGTGGATGGCCAGCTCGAACTCGGCGAACAGCGCCTGGCGGAAGACGGTCTGCCGGAAATTCTCGAGGTGTTGTCCCAGTAAGAAAAGCTGCTTCTTCCTGTCCTTCTCCTTGGCCAGCATGTGCAACCTGAGCAGGTTCTCGTTGACGGTCGAGGCCACCTCGGCCACGAAGATGGGATAGTCGGCCAGCACGAATGGCTGGTTCTCGTTGCTCAGGTAGCTGTGCAGGGCATGGCCGAACTCGTGGGCCATGGTGCTGAGACTCTGGTAATCGTCGTTGTAGTTCAGCAGCAGGTAGGGGTGCACGTCGTAGGCGCTGCCGTCCGAGTAAGCCCCGCTGCGCTTGCCCTTGGTGGGATAGACGTCCGTCCAGCGCTCAGCGAAGCCCTTCTCGAGGATGCCCACGTAGTCTTCGCCCAGCGGCCCGAGTGCTTCGACGAGGATCTTTTTGGCCTCGTCGTAGGCAAACTTCATTTTCATGGCCGGGATGATAGAAGCGTACAGATCATGGTAGCCCAGATCGTCGAGGCCAAGCAGCTTCTTGCGCACCTTCATGAAACGCCACAGCAGCGGCCGCGCCGCGCGTACCTGTTCGATCATGTTGGTATAGATAGTGGTGGGCACGTTGGTGCGGTCCAGCGAGGAATGCAGGTCGCTCTTGTACTTGCGCACCTTGGTGTAGTAGTGGTCGCGGTTCACCACCCCGGCCAGCAACGAGGCGTAGCTCTCGCGGAAGTCCTTGTGCACATCCCAGAAGGCCTTGAAGACCTTCAGGCGATCGGCACGGTTGTCGACGCCCCGGTAGCGGGTGTACATCGCCGCAGTCAGGGTAACCTTCTCTCCGCTGGACAGGGTCACCTCCGGGTAGGGCAGGTTCACCGTGGACAGGGTCTGGTAGACGTTGGACGGAACCGACGCCAGGTTGCCAGCCTCGGCGACGATCTTCTCCTCGCCCGGAGACAGGATGTGCGCCCGGCGCCGGGTGATATTGTCGATGTAGTGGCGGTAGTTCTTCATCCTCTTCGATTTCAGGGACTTCTTCAGCCTGGCCGGCGGGATGCGCAGGATCTCAGGCTCCACGAAGGACAGGGACGCCTCGACCTCGGTAGCCAGCTTCTGTATGCGGCTCTTGAGCTCCTGGCCCCCGGTCTCGCGTGCGTCCTGATCGTGAAGGCGCATCGCGTAAGAGTACATGCGGTAGAGCCGTTTGGTGAGATCGAACTGCTGATCCAGGCACGCAGCCAGCCGCTTCACCCCGCGCCTTAGTTGGCCCTTGCATTTCTTCATCTTCTTCAGCTGTTTTCCCAGCTTCGCGTGGTCGGCATCCCAGGCTGCCTGTGATTCGTAGAGATCGGTCAGGTTCCACTTGTATTGCTCTTGAACCTGGCTCCTTTCGTCCGATTTCTTGGCCATCTTTCCCTCTCCTGCCAGCGCCCCGCCTGCAACCAGGCAGGCAACCAGGCTCGGAATTATCGCGATCTTCATGGCGTGCTCCTTTCTCTTCGTGCCAAGTGCTACACCAATCGGCGGGGCGATACAAGCCGCAATTCGCCGCGTGCGTTAGCACCCCTGAGCGCGGCCGGCGCTGAGCTGCACATACTGTAACAAACAGGGCCGCTAATAGAGTTCGTGCGCCGGGCCCGGTGGGCCCCGGGGAGGCAAGAAAAAACACCGGAAGGCCTGGGGCCTTCCGGTGCTCATCTCATCGCGGCGCCCGTGCCCTGTCGGGCGCCAGGAGGAAGCCCTTGCGGGCCTATATCATTCACATGGGCCCGGGTAGAGGATCTGCACCCCGGCGCAACTCGCAAAGCAACGGTTGTCGTAGGTCACCCCGTCGGCCCCGCAGACCGGTTCGTAGTACTCGGGGCAGACACAGTCGGGCACCAGGCAACGGCTCTCACATTCGCCGCTCTCGTCACAGAACACCTGACAGATGGTGCCCGGCGGGCAATCCGTATCGTCCGTACACTGGCCGCTGTTGTTGATGTTCTCGAGGCACTCGTAGTACTCGGGCGAGTAGAACCAGCCACAGCCGGCCTGACCGTTATCGTTGACCAGCATCTCGCACGAGGCGAATTGCAGGCACTCGTACTCGGGCAGCCAGACACAGGTGGAGCTCATGGGGAAAGGCGCGCAGATCTCGCCGTTGCAGCCGGTCTCGATGCACTGCGCCTCGACGGGCACGCAATGGCCCTGGCAGCAGCCATTGTCATCGGGCCCGCCCTGGCAGCCGGGTATGCACTCGACATCGCAGCGGAAGCCCTCGGGGCAATCGGCGTCCTCGAGGCACTGCAGCGGTTCGAGCGGCAGGCAGACGCCGATCTCGTGGCAGGGGCCGGCGCTGCCGTCGGGGCCGATGCAGTGTTCGCAGTACATGCCCGCCGGGCAGTCCGCGTCTTCCACGCACTGCAGCGGTTCGGTGCCGCACTCGCCGACGTGGATTATCGCCGCCCCGTCGCACTCGGCGAAGCAGGCGTTGGCGTAGGTGCGCTCGACGCATTCTCCCTCGCAGGGATCACCGGGCGGGCACTCGTCGGCGTCGTTGTAGCACTTGACCGCGCAAACCGGATCCCAGATATCGGGGCAGACGCAAGGGTCGAAAACACAACGGCCGTCGATGCACTGGCCCATCTGTCCGTCGGGCGTAATGCAGTCCGTGTCCTCGAAGCACTCGGGCTCCTGATCGGGCACGCAGATGCCCACGCAGCAGTCAGGGTCGCTCGCATCGCCGCAGCCCGGATCGCACTCGATCATCTCGCACACGAACCCAGGCGGGCACTCCCAATCGACGTGGCAGTACATCGGCTCATATACACAGTGGCCGTCTATGCAGCGGCCCAGCTCACCGGCCGCCGAGATGCAATCGGTGTCTACACGGCATTCGGGCTCCACCGGCACGCACAGGCTCTCGCAACCGGGCACGCAGTCGGGATCGCCGTCGGGGCAGTCCCAGCAGACGGTGACGCACTCCATGCCGGGCGGGCACAGGGCGCCGTCTGGACCGCAGGGAATTTCTTCGTAAATGCAACGGCCGGCAAAACAGTGGCCCATTTGCCCGTCGGCAGTCAGGCAGTCCTCGTCGACCTCGCACTGGGACTCTTCGATGGGCACGCAGTGACCCACGCAGATTGGCCCGCACTCGCCAGCGGCCGGATCGCAGTCGGGCGGGCACTCGCCCGTCTCGGGATCGCAGCCGGCCTGCCAGCACTCCATTACGCAGGTCATGCCCTCGGGGCAATCATCGTCGGAGTCACACTCGGGCAGGGTCTCGGGCACGCAGTGGCCCTCGCAACCCGGCAGGCAGTCGCCGTCGGGGTTGGTATCATCGCACTCCCAGCAGGAAATCTCGCACACCTGCCCTGGCGGGCAATCATCGTCGGTTTCGCATTCGACCGTCTCGGCCACGCAGCGGCCGACACAGTGTACTTCGCACTCGCCTGTTTCCGGGTCGCACTCGGGTGGGCAATCATCGGAGCCGGGCTCGCAGTCGAACCCCCAGCACTCGATGACGCACAGCATGCCTTCCGGGCAGGGCCGGTCGGGACCACACTCGTCAATCTCGATCGGCTCGCAGTGGCCGGGACACGGCGGGCAGCCGTCTTCGGTGCAGGATTCGCAGGGGCCATGGATGCACTCGAAGCCCTCCGGGCAGGGAGTGTTCTCATCGCAATAGAAATCTTCGAAGACGCAGCGGCCATCGACGCAGCGCGGGATCTGGTCGGTCCAGGGGAAGAGCGGGCAGTCATCGTCTGTCTGGCACTCGTCTTCGACGCAGCGGCAGATGGGACAACCGTTCGGATCGGTCATGAAACCGTTCGGGCACCACAGGTCGCAGGCCAGCTGATCGTCGGCGCAGCGCGGCTCCGCACAGGTTCCGCGGCAACCCAGGGCCAGGTCGAAGGTGCCCCCGGCGCTGCCATCCTCTGTGCCCAGGGCGATCAGGTAGCGGCCCGAGCGGTTCAGGGCCAGATCTTCGATCGCCCCGTCCACGTTGGTGTCACCGACGGTGTCGACGGCGATGTGCTCGCCCCACGTGCCCTTGTTGTCGGATGGGCCGTAGAGAATCAGGACCGGGTCTTCGCCGTTGGTCGATTTCAGGGTGACGGTCACCCGCGCCCCGGCATTGGCGTCGAAGACGTAGCCGGTCAGGGCCTTTTCGACCGAGAAACGTTCCCCTACAAGAGTAGCGCCGAAATCGATCGAGCCTCTGAGCTCGACCAGCGCTGCGGCGTCCTTGTTCAGAAGCGGCGGCTGGTAGCCGTTGTTGGCGGCGTAGTCGGAACAGGCCCCGGCGACGAGCGCCAGCACGCAAAACACTCCCATCCATCTCATCTTGCTCATCTTTTCCTCCTTTACAGGCGGTTTCATGGCTTTCATGGGTACAAGCTACGAGAGCAAGGGTCGTGCCAAGGCCTGCAGGAGGATCGGTCCTTTTGTACAACAGCCCGGAAAACAAAGAAAAACCAAGAAAACAGGGCCCGCCGGCTTGTGATCATGCTCACAGTGGTGTCAATCCAGCTTGACACCCCCGGTCCACAGATATCAATTATACCTTTATTAACAAGAGCATGTAATCAATACAGTGTCTTGCACAGATCGTCAAGCCAGCTTTACACCATCCCCTTCCCGAAGTCCCTGGCACCTTGCCGGCTCAGGAAGTCCCTGGCACCTTGCCGCTATGCAGCTCGCCGCTATTCGATCAGGCCGTGGTAGCGGCCCATCCAGTAGGGCAGCAGCCAGAAGGTGCCGGATGATTCGGAAAAGCCGCTTCCGCGCTGGACGTACTTGTAGGGGTTTTCCGCCCAGCGCATCACCTGGCGCTCATCGTAGGGAAAGACGAACATGTTCTGCGCCTGACCGTGGCGATCGTCGTAGGGGTTTTCGTCGCGGTCCAGGCGCCGGCCGTTGTCCAGGCCCCACAGGATCAGGTTGGTGGAAAGTTTCTTGAGCGTCTCTATCGAGATGTCCAGGTCGTACTCGTCCTTTCGGGCCAGCGGCGCGTAGATCATGTTGAACTCGGGGTTGCGCTCGGGCCGCTGGTATTCCCACAGGTACTGCAGGCCGGCGCATTCTAGTCCGGGGTCGCCGTTTGTCCAGCGATCGAGCAGTTCGGGATCATCGGTGTAGCGCAGCAAGGTGTACATGGCCAGAAAAGACATCTCCTCGCTGTCGTGATTGATGTGCCAGGCGGTGTTGGTCTCCTCGATGCAGGCGACGTAGTCGGCGTAGCCGTGCTCCTCGATCAGGTAGTCGAAGCCCTCACGGAAGCGTTCTTCGCCGGTCATGTGGTAGGCGGCCAGTAGGCCGCCCAGGATCATGGCCGAGTTCAGACCGGCATCGCCAAAGATTGCCCCGGGGTTTTCTTCCATCCACTCGGGATTGAAGAAACCGTGGGTGGTCGGTTCGCCGTCTATGTCCAGCAGTTGGTAGCCCTTGTCCATGATGTAGCCGACTATGCGCGAGACGGTGCCGGCCACGTCGGCCCGCTCCTGTTCGTCGGCCACCAGATCGTAGAAGATCGACAGGCCAAACATGTGGCCGACGAACTCATCCGAGGACGTATCGCCCTTCCAGCACCACTGCTCATCCTCTGCGAGGTGCCATTCCCCGGGGCCTTCTTGCTTTGCTTCGCATTCGTCGCCGGGCACGATCGAGCGCGCGAAAAAACCCTCCAGCGGGGTGACTTCCTCGAGCTTCATCATGGCGTAGGCAGCCGTACGGGCGTTTTCGCGCGCCTCGGCCTCACCGGTGACGGCGAAACGGAAGCACTGCGAAGCCAGGTACATTCCCGTCCACTGGCCGTCGTTGTCATTATCCGTGTTGTAGGAGCTTTCCAGGTCGCCAAACTCCGCCAGGTGGTTCTCGGTCGAGGTGTAGCCCAGCCGCACGTGCCGCTCCTGTGTGATCGCGTCGAACAAGGCTGCCTTTTCTGCAAGGGTCATCTGATGCTGCTCGACCATAGAGGCCCCGCCGGAGGTGGCCGCCCACAACGTGCCGTCAGCGGCGCGGGCTATGCCGTTGACGTGGTTCGCCGGTAACCAGTCACGACCCAGGTAGTAGCGCCCCGAACCCTCGGGCGTAAAGAGACTCGCCCCCATGCTGGTGGCGATGAGCATCTTGCCCTGCGCGTCGAAGCCAAGGTCCAGCACGTCACCATAGTGCAGGCCGTCTTCGCCCCCGAAGGCGATCCAGTTTCCGCTGCCCGCATCGCGCCGGGCCAGACCGGAGTCGGTGCCAGCCCAGAGGGTTCCGTCGGGCGCCACGGCCAGCGCGCGCACTTCGTCAGACGGCAGCCCGTCGGCGGTTGTGGCCACGCCTTCCGCCGAGTAGACCCCGCTCGATGTCGCAGCGTACCAGTCTCCCCCCACGTCGCACATGTCATGCACTGCTTCGCCGATGTCTTCGTAGAGCGAGGTGAACCCGGGGTCGAGGTTGCCCGCAAAGCTGTCGCCGCCCACCCAGAAACCCCCGCTGCTGCGCGGGGTGATGAAAGAAGGCTCGGCTCCGTCCGGCAAGGTCGGCGTAGAGTCACCGACGGCGACCCCCTGCGGCCCGACAACCGCCAGCACGCCGGATGCGCCGAAGGTCAGGTCATGCACTGCGCCTGTGAGCGGCGAGTCGACCGCTACCCATTCGTCACCCGTGTACTTCTTGACTCCCTGGTCGGTGGCCAGGTGGGGCACATCATCGGCGTCCAGGGCCACCGCGCGGGCCTCGAAGGACTCGTCCAGAATCTGACCGATCTCCTGGGTGTAGGCTACGTCCCGGTAGACGTGCGGCGGTTCCCACTTGTCTTGCCCGTCGGGGCCCGCGTCCGGACCAGCGTCGGTTTTGGAAGACTGGCCCGAACAGCCCGCCATGAAAAGCAACGGGGCCAAAAAAATCAATTTGTGCGTTTTCATGTCCGTATGCTATCAGCCCCTGCCGTCGGCGGGCAACCCGGCACCCAGAGCCACTGGCCCGTGCATGAGAATGCGATTTGGGATTGACATGCCGGCCCCATCAAGTAGAAGTTGTAGCATGAAAACCGAGCACCCAGCGCCTCCTGTCCCCGGCCGTTTAGAGATCATCCGCTCCTTCAGAGAAACGGGCGGTCACATCGCTGCGGTTTTCCCGATTCACTATCCGCGTTCGCTGCTACGCGCTTTCGGGGTATTGCCGGTCGAGGTCTGGGGTCCGCCGCGGGCCAATGTCGATCTGGGCAACGCCCACCTGCAGGCTTACACCTGCTCGATCGCCCGCTGCGGGGCCGGGTACATCCTGGAGGGCAAGCTCGACATAGCCGATATGATCCTCGTACCGCACGCTTGCGACTCGCTGCAGGGCCTGGGCAGCATCCTGCTGGACTTCGTCAGGCCCGGCCGGCCGGTGCTCCCCTTCTGCCTGCCGCGCGGAGAGGGCCAGCCGGCCGGTGACTTCGCGCTCGAAGAGTTGCGCGCGCTGTATGCACGCCTGGAGGAGATCACCGGCCGCACGCCCAGCGAGCAGGACATGGCCGCGGCGCTCGCTCGCGAAGAGAACGCCGACGCCCGTCTGGCCGAGCTGCTGGCTGCGCGCCGTTTCCTTCCGGTAGACGACACGCAGTTCTACCGGCTGGTGCGCGCACGCGAATACCTGCCGGCGGAGCGATTCAGCAAGGCGGCCGGTGAGCTTCTCGAGTGCCGGCAGAAAGAACCGATCGAGGGTATTCCCCTGGTGCTTTCGGGCATCTTGCCCGAGCCGGGCGACATCCTAAGGGTCATCGGCGAGGCCGGCGGCTTTGTCGCCGGTGACGACCTGTGCAGTTCGGGTCGCAGGCTCTACCCGGCCGCAAGCGGCAACTCGGTTCTCGGGCGCATGGCCGACAGGCTGCTGAAAGGGCCACCCGACTCCACGCGCGGCAGCCCGGTATCAGCACGCGTCCGGTACCTGAAGGAAATAGTCGAGCGTTCGGGTGCCGGGGGCCTTGTCTTCTACAACATCAAGTTCTGCGAACCCGAGCAGTTCTACCTGCCGCAGGTGCGCACCGCGCTCGAGGCCGCCGGGGTTCGTTCGCTGGCGGCCGAGGTCGATCTCGGAGAACGGCTCCCGGACCAGATCGTCACCCGCATCGAGGCATTCCTGGAGACGCTGGCATGAACCCGTTTGCCAGACTCAGATATCATCTTCAAGTCTCGCTGCTCGGCAAGCCCTTTTTGCGCTACGAGCGGTTGAAGTTCGAAGCCCGCATGCGCATGCCGGGCTTTTTCAAGAGCGAATACCTCTCGCCGCCGCTCAAGACATCACCCTGTCTCAAGGAGCTCATCAGCCGTCACTACCTCAAGGGCCGTTACGCCAACGACCGTGGCCCGGTGGCCTGGGTGACCTCGGGCGGTCCGGTCGAGTTCCTCACCGCGCTCGGCTTTTTCGTCATCTACCCCGAGAACCACGGGGCGGTGTGCGGCATCAGGCGCAAGGCCGAGAAACTGTGTTCCTATGCCGAGAACGAGGGCTATTCGCGCGACATGTGTTCCTATGCGCGCACCGACCTGGGCAGCCTTTTTTCCGGCCAGACCCCGGTTGGCAGGCTGCCGAGGCCGGACTTGCTGTTGTGCTGCACCAACATATGCCAGACCGTGCTGTTGTGGTACCGCGTGCTGGCGCACCACTTCGACATACCCCTGATCCTGGTCGACACCCCTTTCCTGTACGGCGAGGCCAGCGAGCACCAAGTCGAGTACGTCAAGCAGCAACTCGAGGCCGGGGTGGAAACCGCCGAGCGGGTGGCCGGCCGCGAACTCACCGCCAAGAAGCTCGACCGCGTCTCGCGGCTTTCAAAGGAGGCTTCCACGCTGTGGGCCGAGATCATGGCCACCGGCAAGAACCGCCCGGCGCCGATCACGGCCTTCGACGAATTCATCCACATGGCCCCCATCGTCGAGATGCGTGGCGAGCAATTCACGGTCGATTACTACCGCGCCATGCTCGCCGAGCTCGAGAAGCGGGTGGCGAACGGGGTGGGCGCGCTGAAGAACGAGAAGAAGCGCATCCTCTGGGACAACCTGCCCATCTGGTACCGCATCAGGCGTTTTTCCGAGTTGCTGGCCGAGCACGGGGTGGCCATGGTGGGCTCGACCTATACCAACGCATGGGGCGAGTTGGCCGACATGATGGATCCCGCCCGGCCCCTGGAGTCGGCCGCACGGGTCTACATGCACCCGATCCTCAACCGCGGCACTGGCCACAAGCTCGAGATCATGAAGACCATGGTCGACGAGTACTCGGCCGACGGGGTCATCCTGCACTCCGATCGTTCCTGCAAGCCGTACTCGATCGGGCAAATGGATCAGCGAGAGAAGCTGGCCGACGAGCTCGGCGTGGCCGCCCTGCTGCTGGAGGCCGATCACAACGACCCGCGGGTGTTTTCCGACGAGCAGGCCGAGAACCGGCTGGAGGCCTTCCTCGAGGTGCTCGGAGTATGAGCCAACCGGCAACCAGCTCCGCGGGCATCGATGCCGGCTCGACAACCGTCAAGCTGGCAGGCCTCGGTGCGGACGGCGACTTGCTCTGGCAGCTCGTGGAACCTACCGAGCCGAAACTAGGTAAGCAGGTGGCCGATCTGATCGAGCGCGCCGGGCAGCTGGCGGGCACCTCCCTGGCAAATATTCCCGTCGTGGCCACCGGCTACGGGCGTAACCTCGTCCCGGGCAACCGGCGCAAGGTCACCGAGATAACCTGCCACGCGCGCGGGGCCTGGTCCGAGTTCGGCCACGGCGGCACCCTGGTGGACATCGGCGGGCAGGATTCGAAGGTAATCGTCATCGATTCCTCGGGTGCGGTGAAGAACTTCGTCATGAACGACAAGTGCGCCGCGGGGACGGGGCGTTTTCTCGAGGTAGCGGCGGCACGCCTGCGTATAGATCTCGACGAGATGGGAAAAGTAGCGCTTGCAACGGGCGGCGAGGTGTCCATCTCGTCTACCTGCACCGTGTTCGCCGAGTCCGAGATCGTGTCCCTGATCGCCCGCGGGCATCCGGTAGACGAAATCGTGCGCGGGCTAACGCGTTCGCTGGTGCGTCGCGTCTCGGCCCTGGCCAGAAGCGCAGGGCTTGCCCCGCCGGTCATGCTCTCTGGCGGGGTGGCCAACAACCCCGCCGTGGGCGAGTTCCTGGGCGAAGAGCTGGAGTGCAAGGTGGCCCTGCCCGCCGAGCCGCAACTCACCGGTGCCATTGGCGCGGCCCTGATCGCCCTCGACGGCCACAAAGCTAGCTAGCGAGGAGGACGGAGAAAAATGGGTGGTTTTTTCGGCGTCGTATCCGAGAAGGACTGCGTGGACGATGTTTTCTTCGGTACCGACTATCATTCGCACCTGGGTACCAAGCGTGGCGGTCTCGTATTCAGCAACTCGGAGGGGTTCACGCGTTCGATCCACGACATTGCCAACGCGCAGTTCCGCTCCAAGTTCGAAGACGACATCCCCAAGTTCCACGGCAAGATGGGCATAGGGGTAATCAGCGACACCGACAGCCAGCCCCTGATCATCCGCTCGCACCTGGGCACCTATGCCATCGCGACGGTGGGCGCCATCCACAACGCCGAGGCGCTGGCCGAGAAGATGTTCGGCAGCCAGGCGACCCACCTCGCCGAAAACAGCGCCGGGGAAATCAACCCCACCGAGCTGACGGCGGCGTTGATCGACCAGGGCGCGAGCTTCGAAGAGGGCATTCTCCAGGCCCAGGAAGCCATAGACGGTTCCTGCTCGCTGCTGATTCTTACCGAGGGAGGTGTCTTCGCGGCCAGGGATCGCTTCGGCAGGACACCCGTGGTGCTCGGCAAGAAGCCTGGCGCCTGCGCGGCCACCCTCGAGACCTGCGCCTTTCCCAACCTGGATTACGAGATCGATCGCTACCTGGGCCCCGGCGAGATCGTGCGCCTGGGTCCCGAGGGCGCCGAGCAGGTGCAGCCTCCTGGCGACAAGCTGCAGATCTGTGCCTTCTTGTGGATCTACTACGGTTACCCTGCCTCGAGTTACGAGGACATCAATGTCGAGGAGGTACGCAACCGCTGCGGCGCCATACTGGCGCGGCGCGAGGATATCGAGGTCGACATGGTGGCCGGTATCCCCGACTCGGGAGTGGGCCACGGCATCGGTTACGCCAGCGAGGCCGGCATCCCCTACCGCCGGCCCTTCGTCAAGTACACGCCCACCTGGCCCAGGAGTTTCATGCCCCAGAAGCAGTCCCTGCGCGACCTGGTGGCCAAGATGAAACTGATTCCCGTCAGGGAGTTGATCCAGGGCTCGCGCATGCTGTTTTGCGAAGACTCGATCGTCAGGGGCACCCAGCTCAAGGACACTATCCAGCGCCTGTACGACTACGGGGCCAGAGAGGTGCACATGCGCCCTGCCTGTCCACCGCTGGTCTACAGTTGCAAGTACCTGAACTTCTCGCGTTCGAAGTCCGAGCTCGACCTGGCCGCCCGCAAGGCGATCAAGGAGATCGAGGGCGACGAGCATCGGAATCTCGAGGCTTACGCCTCGAGTTCCAGCAAGGAGTACACCGCCATGCTGGATCGCATCCGGCAGAGGTTGCGCCTGAGCTCTCTCAAGTACCAGCGCCTCGAAGACCTGGTCGAGGCCATCGGCCTGCCCCGCGAAAAGCTGTGCACCTATTGCTGGAGCGGCAAGTAAGCACGAGTGTCACTCGCCTAAAGCTAGCACGGTACAGACGGTATGCTCGGGAAGGGCGCTTGCCAGACCTTCCGCGATTGCCCTTCGGTCAATCGGTTCATCATCCGTCAACAGGCAGACAAGCACCGCCGAGCGTGAGGTGAGGCCGAAGGCCCCCGGCAGGGGCACGCGGTTGCCACACACCAGCCGCCCGGCGGGGTGCAGCGGGAAGGAGACCCCTTCCGCGTCGAAGATCGCAAGCTCCCAGTGCAGACCCTTGCCCGGCGGACAGGTGACTTCGACCTTGAAGCGATCGCCGGCGGCGAAGGTGCCCGGGTCCTGCCGCACGATACCGGCGCGCTCGCGCACCAGGGTCATGCTCAGCTCGCCTCCCTTGTAGGCGATGCTGCGCGAAGGGGCGCCCTCGAAAAGAGACTCTCTTCCGGCGCCGCCCAGCCAGAAGACCAGCATGGCCGCCGCGAAAACCGCGGACACTGCCACCGCCCACGCCAAGCGCGCGCGGCTCGGCCGGCGGGCCGGCCCGGCGACCGGCTGCAACGGAGCCAGCTCCGCGCCACCGCGAATTTCTTCCAGGCATGTGCTGCAGACCTCGCAAGCTTGCAAGTGCTCCTCGACCGCGCGCCTTTCGTCCCCGGACAACTCGCCCAGTTCGTATAGCTCCAGTGTGAGCCAGCTTGGCGTCGGGCCCCGGCACTCGCCGTTCATGACTCACCTCCGTTCGTGTGCTGAAGGATCTCTCTGGCCTGGCGCTCGATTTTTTTCAGGCGCTTGCCTATCGCACGGCGGCTGACACCCTCCAGGCGCGCGATCTCCTCCTGGTTCATGTCGTCGAAGTAGCGGTAGATCAGAACAGCCAGGGTCTTTGCGTCCAGGCGCGCGGCCAGCCGGCACAACAAGTCGATGCCGATGGCCCTGTCGTCCAGGTGAATGCGTGTCGGCCCGCGCAGGGCCATGTCATGATCCTTCAGTAGCCGCCTGCGATTCTGTGCGTAGCGCAGGTGGTTGATACAGCGGTTGGTCACCGCGCGGTAGAGATACGGCAGGTCGGGCTCCCGTACCCCCTTGGCCAGCATGTCGGTGAACAATCCCTGCACCATGTCCTCCGCGTCCTGTTGGTTCTGAAGCATCCGCCGGCACTTGCGCAACAGTGCGGGGCCATATCGCCGGTAGGCATCCATGGGTTATCGGCATCGTCCCCCGCTGGCGCCCAGCGAGACGCACAGGTTACCCTCGTACTCCGCGAAAAAGGGACAGTCTTCGTCCTGTTCACAGGACATTCCGTACAGGCCGCACTGGCGCAGCTCTCCCTGCCCCTGGCAGTCGCCGCTGAGGCAATCGTCATCCACCAGGCAGAAGGCACCCGCCTGGCCACGACCCTGGCCCGGCGAACATTGCCAGGGCACGGGCAACATGTGGTCGTCCCAAGCGAAATACTCCCAGTCGCGTCTGAGGCATTCGCTGCCTTCCGGGCAATCCTCTTGCCGGCAACACTCGGAACAGACGTAGTCGCAGCAGACCCCGGTTTTGCACTCCGCGTCACTAAGGCACCACTCGCCCATCACCCGCTCTCCGGCCGTAACACAGCCCGGGTAGTAAGGCGGTTCCTCGTCACGGTACAAGCCGCAGGACTCACCCGCATCGCAATCAGTATCGGTCGAACAATCGGCGCACTTCCTGGTCTCGATCGTCTCTTCCCAGAACCCCAGGATGACGGTCACACATCTTTCGCTGATGCACTGGTCGTCGTGCTCGCACTCGACGCCCAGCGGCCGGCCGCCGAGATCGATGGGCTGCCCGTAGCAATCGCCCCCGCTGGTGATCTTGACCTGGGCCACCACCGCGCGCCCGGGGCCCTTCTTGGTGATCCTGAAGCGCACCTTGTCGTACCAGGTGGGCGCGTTGATGTTGTACTCCACCAGGCTGTAGTCGTTCGAGGGCAGCGGGTGGCTGTACTCCACGCTGCCGTCGTCCAAGAAATCCATCTCGAGGCCCAGCTCTACCCCTTCGTCCTTGTCGGCCTGCAACGCGAAATGGAAGCAACTCACCCTGGTAGAGACGAGCTGCGAGATGGCAACGTCGCTCCCGATCAGCTCGGCACCGTAATCAGAGCGGTGCCAGGTGGAGACCCGCTGCACGTCGCCCTTCTCTATTACCCAGGCGCAGAGCTGGTCCCCGCACCACATGTCGAAGCCGGGATCGAGGTTGAGTGGCTCGCCGCAGGTCCAGCCGGGCAACACCGCGATCGAGGCCAGCAGGATTATCGTCAGAGACAAGCGCTTCATTTTTTCACCCTCCATTACTGGTTCCCGCGTGCCCCTACATGGCGCCGCGTATGCCAAGCAGGACACTGGGGCCGCCGGCGTCGTGTACCTCGCCCAGCTCGTTGCCGATCACCGGGGCGAAGCTGTAGTTGGCCTGGCCGAAGATACCGAAGTGATCCCAGATCATGATGTTCAGCCCGCCCGCGACCCCCAGCTGGTAGCCCCAGTGGATCTGGTCGTCCACCACTTCGGAGGCCTGCATCGGGTCGCGGTACACCGAGCTGCCGATGGCCAAGCCGCCCCCGACCTGCAGGTAGGGATTGATTGTCGCGTCCAGCAGTGGCAAGGTGCCGCGCACGAAGACCCCGATGCCGTAGGCCGACCACTCGAAGACCTGGTGTCGCTGCTCGCCCTCGAGGTCGTACACCTCGCGCTCGTAACGCGCGCCCGTCAGGGTCGAAAAGCCCAGCACCAACGACAGGTAGGGGTTGAAAGAGTACATGGCCGAAACCGAGAAGGTGAACATCTCGTCGAAGACCAGGAGTTGTCTCTCGAAACCGAAATCCTCCAGCCGCCCGGTGTACTCGTCCGACACGCCCCACAGTGTTCCCATGGACAACTCGAGGCCCCAACGCTCGCGCCAGGGTTCCGTGCCCTTGATGCCGATCTCCTCTGCGGTGGCCAGACGGCAGTCTGCGGTATCGAGGTCCGTGGTACGCCCGGCGGCCAGCTCGACGGGGCATGCCACGGTTTCTTCCTCCGTGCGCCAGATGGCGCGGTATTCACCCGGCGCGAGCGCCAGCAGCACCTTCTCGCCCGCTGCCTTGTGCAACTCGGCGATCACGCTCTGGCCCCGGCTGCGGTGGACGAGGAACTCGCCTTTCAGGTTTGCTCCCAGCGACAGCAGACAGGTCGACTCGGCCGGGTAGGTCAGCACCATCTCGCCCTTGCCCCTGAGCTCCGTCTCCAGGGTCACGTGCTGCTTGCCCACCGCGGTGGCGGCGGTCGAGACCAGGGTGTGGTTGTAGGCGTAGCGGTATGCCTCGGAGAGGGTGATCCTGCCGTCGGCGTCCCCGTCGGCCGCTCCGCGCAGGCCGACCACCAGGTGGTGGGTGAAGAAGGAGGCACCCAGGCTCTCGGATTCCTGGCTCAGCTCGCTGGCGGCCGAGGAGGCCATCACGGCAACACCCGCCGTGTTGAGGCTGTCGACCGAGTTGTAGGAAAAATCGGCCACCGGCTCGGCGCCCTTGATGCGCGAGATGGCGCCGGTCTGGCAGGCGTCCAGGATGGCCAGGGTCATGGTGGCCGGCATCTCGAGCAGCCGCTCGCGCAGGTAGCCGAGCTCGATCTCCTCGCTGCCCATGTTCAAGGCGTGTGCCCGGGCGTGGCCCGAGTAAAAGAAGAGAAAGACCGATCCCTCGCCGCGCCGGGAGTGTTCCTTCAGCCGTTTGCCATACAGCGCGAGGGCGTCGAGCAACTCTTTTCTGTCCGGGTCGAGCAGCACTTTTATCCGTCCGGGCTCATAGCCACCCAGCTCGGAAAGCACCTCGGCCATGTGCCGGGCGTCCGCGTGCGCGTAGCGCAGCTCTTGCTGGCCTGGCCCGGCCCGGTTGCTGCCGACCACCAGGGAGTAGGCGTAGGGCCGGGTCCCGGCGGGCACCTTGGCCGCAGGGGTCTGCATCGCGACCAGAGACATCAGCAGCTCTATGTATATTCTGAATGCCATGCTGCCACCTCCTCGAATCCGTTGACCGTTGCCTTTTGCAAATCCCGTTCCAGAACAGCCACCTGGACGAAAACCGGACGAGCCTCCATATCCTCCGTTTGCGCGCCCTTTACCCGTATAACATCTCAGCCCCCAGAAACGGGACCACCGTGCGCTGTGATTTTGCGGGCCACTGTCTCAACAGTGCAACACACGGGAACACACGGGGACGGAGGTCTATCCCGCCTTTCTCAGGTACGATCTGCAGAAACTCCCCCCTCGGGCCAGGTGTTCTGCCGCCCGCTCACGGCCATCGGTCAGCATTCGTCCTGACGCCTGCAATCTGATCGGTATATGTAATTCCCGGCAGGCGGAGATCGCCAGGATCAGGGAGATCATCTCTGATTCTAGACGCACCCCGGCCCTGGCCACCGGCTCTTTTTGGATAATTCGTTCTGCTCGCTAGCGCCTGGCCTCACATGGAGAAGGTCTACCCCCCCTGCGCTTCCACGGGCGGGTCGGGACCTGCTTCGGACGGATTCTTTTTCTTTCGCTCCTTGAACCACTGACTCACCTTGCGCCGCATGGCAGCCACCCAAAGGTCGCCGCCGACGAAGTTGCCACG
>Ga0180432_10005187_pt1 | contig 17519 bp, 15 predicted proteins | sample SS_ome_10_FD_132414 | JGI IMG/M metagenome (GOLD analysis project Ga0180432, IMG submission 132414) | Hypersaline lake sediment archaeal communities from the Salton Sea, California, USA - SS_1_MS_2 metaG | ecosystem: Environmental > Aquatic > Non-marine Saline and Alkaline > Hypersaline >...
CAGCACCGCCATCCCGCCGGCGGTGATCGTCGGACCAGCTCGATTCATCGCAGTCTGCATGCTCCTCTCCAAACGAAAAGCCCCCGGCCGAAGAGTTCGGGCCGGGGGCTGCATCGTTCCTCCACAGCGTGGGGTGGCGTCATCTCGCGAGCCAGCTATTCGAAGTCGGGCTCTTTGCCCTCGTAAGCCCGATAAAGGTCGAAGACCGCCGCCTCGAGGGCCGCAGCCGCAGCCGCGTCGGTTGACTGCTTACACTTCATGGCCGCCACGGTCACCGCATGAGCCGCTTTGAGCTGCTCGACATAGCGGGGCGAGTCGGCCTTGATCCGCTGGGCCAGGAAGTAGTCGGCAATCGTCGCCTGAATCTTGGCGGCGTGGTCGTCCTTGGTCATGATCCAGCGGCCAAGCTGATTGGCCGACTGGCCGGTGAGGCCGGCGGCGGCCAATTCGTTGATCTGTCCCTGCGCCTTCGCGATGGTTTTGCCATCTTCCAGCAGCTGCTCGAATCGGAGCTGATCGCCGTAAATGCCGCAGGGCACCTGGCAATGGGCGAAGGCGGTCGCGGAAAGCAGGCAGACGGCCGCCAGGGCAAGCAAACAGCGGTGAAGCATCGAGGTGTTCTCCGGGGGTGGGAAGGATTTCGCCACCACGATACACGACGGCATGGCCGGCGCGAAAGAGCCGGCTAGAGACGAAACCGGTCGATCTCGGTCTGGAGCCCGGCGGCCGCCCGCTCCAGGCTTGCCCTCGCGTCCTGAAAATCATCGAGCCCCGCTTCGCTGCGGGCGGCGTTGTCGGCCACCTGGGTCATGGCGTCACGGATCTGCTCGGCCCCCTGACTCTGGGCCTGCATCCCCTCGGCCACCTGGCCAAACCTCTCTGTGATGCCTTTGACCGAGCTGATGATTTCGGCCAGCTGGCCCGAAACGCCGGCGATCTCCTCCACGCCGGTCTCGACGCGGTTCGTGAACCGGTCCATTTCCATCACACCCGACGAGACGCTCAGCTGCATTCCCTTGACCACCTGGTCAATCTCCAGCGATGCCACTGCCGTCTGGTCGGCCAGCCGGCGGATCTCCCGGGCAATCACCAGGAAGCCGCGTCCCGACTCGCCCGCCTTCTCAGCTTCGATGGCGGCATTGATCGACAACAGATTGGTCTGGTCGGCCACCTTGGCAATCGTGGTCACCGCGAGATTGATCGTCTTGGCCCGTTCATTGATCTCAGCCAGCCGAGCCCCGAATGAGGCGGTGCTCTCGGCCAACTGCCGCATGGTCGTGTCCATACTGGCGAGATTTTCACGTCCTTCAATCGCCATCGCACCGCTGTGGCCTGCCATCTCGTTGACGGTATCCATCGTGCGGGCGAGTTCCTTGCCCGTGACGGTGATTTCTTCGACAGCCGAGACCGTCTGCGTGGTCGATTCGCCGAGCCGGGTGACAACCTCTTCCTGACTGGCCGCGGTGGTCTGCAGGCTCGAAACGGCCCCGGTCACCGCCGCGGTGGCCGACTGGACACGGCCGATCAGACTCCGCAGATCGCCGGCCATTGTCTGCAGGGCCTCCAGCAGCAGCCCGGTCTCGTCCCGCATGCCGCCGGGAACGGTGGCCCGCAGGTTGCCCGCGGCCACCTGCCGGGCCAGGTCGACCGCCCGCCGAATCGGGGTGCTGATGCTCCGGGCGACAAACAGGGCGACGAGCATGACGACCAGCACCGTGGCGACCAACAGGCTGCTGATTGCCAGCCGCTGAAAGCGGACCAGCGCGAAGGCCTCGCCGGCATCCTGCTTGGCCACGAGGCCCCAGCGGTAACTCGGCAGGTAGCACCAGGCGGCGGCGACCTCGGTGCCCCGGTAATCGGGGAAAATCCCGTAGCCGCGGTTTCCACTCGAGGCCAGCCGGGCGCCGGCGGCTTCATCTGACGCCAAGGGAATCGTCAATCGGTACGCCGCATCGGGCCGGTGACGAAGTGGCACCGTTACCCTGGCAGTCTGTTTGATTTTTTCAGCCGCCAGGAATTCTCCGGTCGCCCCCAGGCCGGTCGAGTCGGTGAGGACTCGCCAGACCCGCTCGGGGCCGAGCCCGAGCGCGAGCACGCCCACCACCATGCCGTCGGCGAAAACCGGTGAGGTGACGAAGGCGATTGGCTGGGCGGCTTTGCCGAAGGGCTCAAATCGGCCCAGTTCAGACTGCAGGAGCGTCCGGGACCGATCGAAGCCGGAAGCCAGTTCACTGGTGGCAACCGCGCCCTCCGTGAGCAGCGTGCCGGGCTCGAGTTCTCCGCCGATCGAACAGAGCACCCTGCCCTCGGTGTCGAGCAGGAGCAGGGTGCGGTATCCGAAAGAGGCCGTCACGTAACTGAGAAATTCACGAAACAGCGCGGCGGTGGCCCGCAGATCGCGGCGGGTGGTCTCGGGGGCTGACGGGTCGACCACTTCCCGCAGGCGGGTGACTGCATCCACAACCGTCGGCGCCCGCGACAGCGTGGTCCCGTCTTGTACCCGTTCGGCGGCGTAGGCCTCCAGTTGGGCGGCGCGGGCCGACGCGGTCTGGATCAGCCGTTCGCGAACGTTCTCCTCCAACGCCTGATTGGCCAGACGAGCCATGATGGCCGTCAGCAGCCCGCAGGGCACCAGCGCAATCAAGAGAAACCAGCAAGCCAGCCGCACTGCCAGCGAGCGGTGGCCGGGACGGCCGGCCCCGGGGGGTGCGGAAGTCATTCTTCACCCCTGCGGCGGGCTGGCTGCGGGTTGGCCCAGCCACCCCAGCGTTGGTAGAGATCATCGACAAACGCGGTCCAGGCTGCCCGCGAGCGGGTGATCGGGTAGGGCACCGGCCTGACGGCGACCCTGCTTGTCCAGACGATGTCGAACTGGCCGTCAGCCCGGATTTTCCCGAGATAGACCGGCCGCCAGGTGTGCTGCGTCTCGGGATCGACCGCGATAATTCCTTCCGGCGCGTCCAGGCTCTGCCGCCGCATGGCATTGCGGACCTGCCGCACATCGGTGGTGCCGGCCTCCCGCACCGCCTCCGCCCAGAGCAGAACGCTGCTGTAGGACGCGGCGATGACGTCGCTGGTGACCCGGTCCTGCCCGTAGCGTTGCTTGAAGGCCGCGACGAATCGGCGATTTTCTTCGCGGTCGACGGATTGAAAGTAGTTCCAGGACGCGTAGTGTCCTACGAGGTCGGCATGGTCGATTGAACGGAGTTCGTCTTCGGCAATGGCGAAGGCGACCACCGGAATTTCCTCGGCGTCAATGCCGGCGTCGTTGAGGGCCTCGAAGAAGGCCACGGCGGAGTCGCCCACGACCGAACAGAGCACCACGTCGGGTGCCGCCACCCGAATCTGTTCGACAAAGCGGCCGACATCTGTGCTGCCGAAGGGAACGTAGGCCTCTGCCAGTTTCTCGGCGCCGAGGCCCGCAAGCTGGTCGCTGATGATGGCATTGACGCAGTGGGGCCAGATGTAATCGGACCCGATCAGGAAGAACCGGCGGGCCTTGAGGGTTGCGTGGCACCACTGCACGGCCGGGGTGATCTGCTGGTTCGGAGCAGCGCCGGTGTAGATGACCTGCGGGGACGTTTCGAGTCCCTCGTAGGCCATCGGATAGACGAGCAGGTGGTCGGCCGCCTCGACGACCGGCAGCACATTTTTGCGGCTTGCGCTGGTCCAACAGCCAAAAATGACACTTGCCTGCTGCTCGTTGATCAGGCGGTCAGCCTCGCGGGCGAAGGTGGGCCAGTCGGAGGCTCCGTCGGCGATCTCCCAGCGAATCGGGCGACCAAGCAGTCCGCCGTCGGCATTGATCTGCTCCAGCGCGAGCACTTCGGCATCGATCATCGACCGTTCGCTGACGGCCATGGGGCCGGACTGCGAGTGTAGGATCCCGACCACGATGGGCCGACGGTCAATCAGCAGTCGATCAGTGACGAGCCATGCCGCCAGACTGCCGGCGGTGATCACAGCCGCCAGGGCGACCAGCCGACTTGTTGTCCACGGCGTCGGGCGGGAATCTGAACCGGGTTGCATGGGACGAGGACTCGGGGAGGGCACCGCATCCGACGGAACCGGCGGCACCCGCAATCCTTGCCTCTGTTTCCCAGCCAGGCGAGCCCCCGCAGTTATTTTTCAGCTTTTGCGGTCAGCGGGGTCACCGTTTTCCCGTTGCGGAGGGCTGGTTCATGGACGCGTCTGCCGACAATGCTGCCGATCTCGCGGACCCAGACATTGCGGAAGCGGACTGGATTGCCGTGGTCCTGCAGCCTGATCGGCAGCTTCTCGGGGTGCGGCTCATACCGGGGAGCGCGGTTGTAGGGCGTGTCGCCGAGCAGTTCAAAGTGGTTTTGCACCAGAACGCCGTTGTGTAGGACGGTGACTGCGGCCGGACTGGTCAGTGAGCCGTCAGCCGCGAACCGCGGGGACCGCCAGATAATGTCGTAGCTGTTCCATTCACCGGGCCGTCGCATCGCGTTGACCAGGGGGGGCTGTTGCTTGTAGATCGCAGCGGCCTGGCCGTCGAAATAGGTCGTGTTCTCAAAGCAGTCGAGTACCTGGATCTCGTAGGGGCCGAAGAAGACGCCGCTGTTGCCCCGCTGTTGGCCGGTTCCCTTGGCGGGCGTCGGGGCAGACCATTCGATGTGCAGCTGGCAATCACCAAAGGCCTGCTGGGTCTCGATCATGCCCCTGCCGACGACCAGTTCACCGTTGTCAACGGTCCATTGATCGCCACCCTTCCAGGCCGCGGCATCCTCGCCGCCGAAAAGCACCACCGCGTCGCTGGGTGGATCGCGATCGGTCGCCCCGGGTGTGACGATCGGCGGTTCGGGCCAGGCAATGCCAGAAAGGTACTCAGCGGCGTGACCGGGCATGACACCAACCGCGAGGCAGGCGACGGCCAGTGGGAGTGTCGCCGAGAAAGACCGACCGGAAATCTGCACGGAAGCAAGCATCGCATCCTCATGTTGGCGTGACTGGACGTGATTGGTTGAAGGATCCCGCCGGGCAATCTCCACAGCCCAGGCGTCAGCGAGTATGCACAACCCCGCAGCCGGAGGCCAGACTCCTGCCGACCGGCCCGCACGACCCCTTCAAACAGCGCAGGCCTCCCGCGGCAGGCAGGGCAACCCCTCGTCGCGGCCGCAAACTCGCCGCAGGCGGCAGACTCGCGGTCTAGACTCCAACAGGACTTCTGCGGCCCCGTCCGCACCATGCCACCGACCGAAGGATCGCCCTGCCATGCCCAAGCTCGGACTCGCCCTCTCTGGTGGTGGATTTCGCGCAACGCTCTACCATCTCGGCGTTGTTCGATACCTCCGCGATGCCGGCCAACTCACCGACGTCACCGACATTGCCTCGGTCTCCGGGGGCACGATTCTGGCGGCGCACCTCGCCCTGAACTGGGACCGTTACACCGGCAACGACGAGGCCTTTGCCACCGCCGCCGACGAGCTTGTCCGGTTTGTGCAGTTTGACGTCCGCAACCACATCGTCCGGCGACTGCCGCTGCTGGTGACGCTACGGCTGTTCGGCAGACTGGCCCGGCAGGAGGTCAAGCACCTGACGCCCAATGCGATCCTCGAACGGTACTATCGCGAGCAACTCTACGGCGACAGCTGTTTGTACGAGTTGCCCGATCAACCCCGGCTGCACATTCTCGCGACGAACGTCAGCGACGGGGTGATGTCGGTCTTCAACAAGCAGGGGCTCTACATCCAGCAGCGGGATACCGACGCCAAGATGGACTTTCAGAAAATCCCCGGCCAGATGGCGACGCTGCCGCGGGTTGTCGGTGCCTCGTCGGCGTTTCCCGGTTTTTTCCCGCCGGTCGACATCTCGGCGGTCGATCTTGGGGCGCGGGAAGGGCAGTTCCCGACTGAGTCGTTCACCGATGGCGGCGTCTATGACAATCTCGGCACCCGGGCCTTTGCCTGGCTGAAAAAGGAGATGGGCGAGTTTGACCATGTGCTCGTCAGCGACGCCGGCAAGCCCTTTCAGATTCTCAACGACCGGTCCCTCGGCTTCATCGGCCAGTCGATCCGGGCCTCCGACATCCTCTGGGATCGGGTCTGGCAGCTGGAACGGGAGAATTTTGGCCAGCAGCCCGGCTTCGCCTTCCTGCCGATCACTGAGATTGTCCCGCGTGAAGAAGACCCCACCGCCCAGCACCCGGTCATCCAGATGGAGGTGCAGTCAATTCGGACCGATCTCGACAGGTTCCACGACTACGAAATCAATGCCCTCGTCCGCCACGGCTATGAGGTCAGCCGGCGGGTCTGCAAGCGACTGGGCCTCGCCAACAGCCAACAGGCCATCCCGTTGCACCCCTGGGCTCCGCGTCCCGATCAGCGGCCGGTCGCCCACAAAAAAAAGCCAGGGGGAGAGCCTGCTGCGACCCGCCAGCCATCCGAGGCCACCCAGCTGTCGCGGCAACTGCGACAGTCGAGCCATCGCAAGGTCTGGGCGACGCTGCTCGATTACAAGGACTGGCCCAGTTACGTCTACGTGGCCCTCGCCCTGCTGGTGTTCGTCTATCTGCCGGTCTACGTCTATCGACTTCATCGACATACCGAAATGCTCACCGGCGTGATCGATTCGATTGCCATGGGCGATCCCGACATCCGGCAGATCCTCGACCTCGTCGAGGGCACGGCGGCGGAAGACTGGCCGATCGCTCCAGTGGGAGAGCTCAACACCCCGCTCGAGGCGGACCTCAACGGCGTCGATGTGCTTTCGCAGAGCCGCATTTTTGACCTCCGGGAGTTTCGGCCTCAGGCAGCCGACGAAGATGCGCAGGGGATCGTCACCTTCTGGGACCGAATCGTCCTGCGTTTCAATGAGGACTATGAGGGCGACCGAAAGGTGATCATCACCAGCGTCTTTCCGATGGAGGACATCGAGGTTCGGCAGCCGACCAGCCAGCCGCAGGGCGTTTTCAATCGCGTCGGCCCGGCATTGACCGCGGCCGACGGAGGCGGAATCGGCCTGCACGCGCATCATCAGGCGATGTTCGATCTGTCGGGGGTGCCAATCGGTGAGCGGGTCACCCTTCAAGCGGTCATCACGGCGAAGCTGCCAGCCGCCATGACAGGCCACTTTCCTTTCTTTGTGAACAAAAAAACTGAGCTCTTGACCTCGTGGCTGCTGTTCCCTGAGGACCATCCTTACAGCACCTATCGGCTGGTCCGTTACCCCGTCGACCAGTCCGGCCCCCCGGTAACGATGGATCCTCGGTTTGCCATCGACCACCCCTACGGCACCCTGATCGGCTGGTCGGTGATCACGCCGAAGGAGGGGATGGTCTATGAGTGCCGCTGGACGGCCCGGAAATGACGGCAAAGCCGTCGGGGATTGCCAGCCGCCGTTCCCTGCCGACCCGCGGTCGAGCCCAGGCCAAAAAACCGGCCACCAAGAGCAGCAGATAGCCCGGCAGCAGCTGGACAACCCGGTCGAAGGCAACCCCCTGGCCGGCCGCCGGGTCGGCCCGCTCCACCGCCGTGACGGCGGCGGCGAAGGCGAGACTCATCAGCCCGTAGCTGACGTTCACGGCCAGGCCGCGAAAGCTGAGCACGGTCGCCCGGTGCCGTGAATCGACCAGTTGATTGAGGTAGTGGCTCTGCAGAAACATCAACAGCCGCATCGAGAGTGACAGCAGCATAAAGAAGCCGACGCCCCACCAGGGAATCAGCAAGGCTGTGCCGGTGAGGCCGACACCGACCACGCCCGCCAGCAGCCAGAAGTTCGCCCGGGGCGACTGCAGGGTGGCCAGCCGCCGCATCGGGGCGGCGGCGAACAGCCCGATGACCGCTGTGGTGGCACTGATGGCACCGAAGAGCAACTCTGGAATTTCGATCCGGGCATAGAGTTGGCTGGAGACGACCAGCAGCTGCCTGATCGGCTGATCGAAGAGCACGCCGGCGGCAATCACCACCAGCACCAGCGGATTGGCAAGAATCCAGCCGCCGGTGCGGACGGTCTGGCGAAAGGGCTCAAGCAGTCCCACCGGTTTTGTCGGGGTTTGATCCCGCGGCTCCCGCATCGCCAGGGTGACCCCAATCGCCCCGCAGGCGGACAAAAATGTCAGCCAGACCGGCAGGCGGAAGGTCTCGGCGAAGGTCAGTTCCGGAGACCGGCCAAGCCAGGCCCCCGCCATGTTGAACAGATCGGGCGAGTAGACGAGGCTGCCGGTAATCATCGCCACGATGGTCGCCAGACCCCCGAACTGCATCAGCCGCTCGAGGACCCGGGGCCAGTCGCCCTCGCGGCCGGCCGCCTTGAGCGAATCGAAGGCAAGGGCCTCATCCGCCCCGGACGCAAAGGCCTCGGCCGCGCCGCTGAGCACCCGATTCAGCAGCAGCGCGGGCAGCACCCAGGCGGATTCCGCCGGTACGACGGCCAGCAGCAGCATCTCCAGAGCCATCATCACCGCTGCGGCCACCAGCAATGCCTTGCGGCCGACGAGATCGGCGAGCGCCCCGGAGGGCACCTCCAGCAGCACAATCACCACCGCCCAGGCGGCGTTGAGCAGACCAAACTGTTCCAGGGTGATGCCGTAACGCAGGAACATCACCATAAAAACCGGGTAGTAGAACCGGATATTGAAAAGAATCCGGAAGGCCATGAAGAGCCGCAGATTGCGGTCGGCAACGTCGGCTGTGGCGGTGTCGGGCGTCATCGGGAGATCGGACTGGAAAAAAAACTGCCGCCCCGGGGTCGGGGCGGCAGCCGTGAAAATGAATGCCGTCGCGGTGGTTCCCGTTACCCGGTTGGTACCGGGGCAGACCCTCGCGACCAGGCGGATTGTTCAGCAGGAAAACCCGCCCGAACATTCACCTGTACAGTCACCTTGCGTCACTGGATCACCTCCTTTACTACGAGCCTCCCAGCCGTCGTGAGCACTGCACTGCCCACCGCCGGGCGAACCCATTTCCAACCGTAGCTGGAAATCCAAACGACCCGCGGGCAAGCCGCCAAGTCGACCCAATGGTAGCAGTCTGGTGCAATTCCGGCAGCAGGAAAATCCCGCCGACCGCCGCGTCCGGTGGCGGCGGACGTCATTCACCGGCCGCTAGCGACGGACCCCGAGAACCAGCAGTTCCCGGCCGGCCCGTTCGGGATAGCAGTCGGCGGGGGGGACCGCCGATTCGATGACGAATCGCTCCGCGGTGAGCCGCCGGGAGAGTTCGTCAACCGTACAGCCGTGCGGGGGGCCGCCTCCAGGCTGGTGGTCGTCGTGGTACGGGTCGAGGAAAAAAATGCCGAGGAGCCTGCCGCCGGGCTTGAGGGCGGCGGCGACCGCTTTGACATAGTCGTCGCGGCGAGCCGGGTCGATCGCGCAGAAGCAGGTGTGCTCCCAGACCCAGTCGCATGATCCTTGGAGAATTGCCGGCAGGTTGAACAGGTCTCCTTCGACGTACTGCTCCGCGGCCACCGGGGGCCGCTGTCGGCAGGCTGTGATTGCCGTGGGGGCGAGGTCGAGGCCGATCGGCTCGGCGGTCGGTTCGGCGGCGGCAATTGCCCGCACGTCGTGCCCTGTCCCGCAGCCAGGAACGAGTACCCTGCCGGTCATCACACCGGGATGATCCCGCAGCCAGGCCACCAGCGCCGGCGATGCCTCGCCCTTGTCCCACGGGGTATCTCCGATTCGGTACCGCTCGTCCCAGTCAGGTTGCATCGAATGCTGCCTCGTCGGTTGGCGTTGCCGTGCCATTGCATCGCGGCCCCCCCAGGGGCCGAGGGTCAACCAACCTGAGCCAGCCGCCGGCAGGCCCGTTGCGTGACCCACTTGCGATAGCTGAACATGAAAAACAGGTTGGGCCAGGAAAACAGCAGCCGGGTGACGATGCCCCAGAGGCCGCCGCGGTGCTGATACTCAATGTGCTCCGTGATCCGCGTGGTCCGGTCGTCAACAGCGGTAAACGTGTGGGTATGTTCCCACTTCTTTGCCGGACCCGACTCCTGCACATCGGTGAACCCCTGATCGGTCACGCCGCGGTGAACCGCCTTCCAACGCAGCGGCAACGGCCCCACCCAGAGTGTAAAGGTCGAGACCGACCCCTCTGCGAGCGGTTCCACGGCATGAATCTGCACAATCGTCGGCGGCGGGGTCAATGTCTTCAGGGCCGACGTGTCGTGGTGAAACGCCCGCACGACTTCCAACGGCGCAGCGACCTCGAACGAAAAATCAAACACCGGCATGGCGGGTCACTCCTCGGCCAGTGCTGCCAGCACCCGGCGGGCCTCGGTGACATGTTTCTCCGCCGCAAATGCCGCTGAAAACACCAGCCGGACCGTCCCGCCGCGGTCGATCACGTAGGTTGTCCGGCCCGGGAGAAAGCCGAGCGGCTTTGGCACTCCGAAGGCCCGGCGGATCGCCCCGTCGGTGTCGGAGGCGAGCGGAAAGGGCAGGTTGTATTTCGCGGAGAACTTCTGGTGGCTCGTCGGGGAATCGGCACTGACGCCGATCACCTCGGCATCGAGCGTGCCGAAGTCTGTATAGGCGTCGCGGAAGGAACAGGCCTCGGCGGTGCAGACCGGCGTGTTGTCTTTGGGATAGAAGAAAATGACCGCCGCCCGGTCACCGCGAAACTCGCTCAGCGGCACGGCACGGCCATCCTGCAAATGGAGCGTCACCTCTGGTGCGGCGTCTCCGACTCGCAGCGGCATCGTTGTCTCCTCGAAAGTGGTTTCGGCTCCGCGGCAGCCCGCTGCCGGCAGCAGGCTGACGAGCAGCCCGGCGAGAAGCAATCGCCGGTCGTCAGGTTTCGGCATCGGTGCGGGAGGCCCGGGGAACAAATTGCCCTGCGGTCGCGCCCATCGACAGATACATGCTCATCAATCCGTCAATCGGCATGCCCGCCGGGCGGACGTTTTCGACAGGCACAAACATCATAGCGCCTCCGAAGGGAACCGGCGCCGTTGGGATGATCACGATGAGATATTCAGCGTCGCGCAACTGGTACCGCTCGGGTGAGACCAGCAGGGCAAGGACGTTCGCCGGCTGATCGCGGCCGAAGGAGCAGAAGACCGGCGTCATGCCCTTCATCGCGTCGTTGTCACCCGGCCCGATCATGTCGATCATCTGGCGGCTGGTGCTGTAGATGCTGCCGACGAGGGGTACCCGCCTGAAGACCGACTCGACCGTGCGGCCAAACCACTTTTTGGCCCCCAGCTCGACAAACAGGCCGACCGCAAAGACCACGGCGACCACGACGAACCAGCCGACGAAGTAAGGCGTGGCAGAATCCTTGCCGATTTGCATGCCGATCGCTGTCAGCTGCCGGCCGATGAGGGTCTCGGGACCGCAGAGATACTGAAGGTATTCAACCACCCAGACTACCACCGCCACCGTGACGACGACGGGCAACAGGGCGAGCACCCCGGCGACAAAGAACCGGACGAGTCGCCGCATCAGGCTGAGGCCGAGATGCATCATGGCAGGGGTTCCGAGGGGACCGCGATCGGGTTGAGGCTAGCCTTTCCCGGTGCCGCCGGGACGACGGTGTGCGACTAGGCTGATTTCGCCGCTGCCAGCACGCCCGCTCGTTGTTCAAGGCTCGCGACGACGGCACAGCCGCAGGAGTCGCTCCAGACGTTGACGCTTGTCCGGCACATGTCGAGCACCCGGTCGACCGCCAGGATGATTCCCTGCATCTCGACCGGCAGCCCGACCGCCTGCAGGATCACCACCATCATCACCAGACCCGCGTGCGGTATGCCGGCCGCCCCGACGCTGGCAAGCAGCGCCGTGAAGGCGACGATCAATTGCTGTTCCAGCGGCAACACCGCCCCGTGATAGAGCTGGCCGATGAACAGGACGGCGACCGCTTCGTAGAGCGCCGTGCCGTCCATGTTGATCGTGGCCCCGAGGGGCAGCACGAAGCTTGACACCTTGTTGTCGATGCCGGCCCGATTCTCGACGCAGGCCATCGTCAGCGGCAGGGTGCCGTTGGAGGAGGCGGAGCTGAAGGCCGTGAGGAGCGCGGGGGAGAGGGCGCGGGCGTAGCTGAAGGGGTTGCGGCCCGCCACGAAGTGGAGAATCAGCGGCAGGACGACGAGTGCATGGGTTGCGAGGGCGACCACCACGGTGAGCAGGTACCAAAACAGCGAGGCGAAGACTGCCGGTCCTTGGGTGGCGGTGACAAAAAGCATCAGGCAGAGCACGCCGAGCGGAGCGAGGGCAATGATCGCCATCGTCATCCGCATCATCACCTCAAAGCCGGCTTCCGCCGCCGCCCGAACTGCATCGAGGGTCCTCCCTCCGACCATGACTGCAAAGATCGAAAAGGCGAGCGTGAAGGCGATGATCGAGAGAAAGTTCGACTCGGCAATCGCCGCAATCGGGTTGGTTGGGATCATCCGCTCCACCTGCTCAAAGAGCAGATCACCGAGCGAGTGCCCGCTGGCCGCCGGCCCGTCGGCCGGCGGGGCGGCATTACCGGTCAGACCCGGCCGAAAGATGTTGACAGCCAGCAGGCCGACGGTGATTGCGAGCAGACTCGTCGCGGCGTAGTAGAGCACCGTCCGCAGAAACATCCCGCCGAGACTGGCGGCGTCACCGAGGCCGGTGACGCCGCAGATCAGCGACGTGATGATTAGCGGCACGGCCACCATCTGCAGCAGCCGAAGAAATAGACCGCCGAGCTTCTGGGCCGCCTCGCCCACGACCCGGGCCGGGCTGCGGCCGAGACGGTGCAGCCAGTCAGCCGCTTCAGGGTCCATCCGGGCCAGTTCCTCGACCGTCGCCGCCGCCCCGGGGGTCTGCCGGGTGCCGTCGACGATCGCCTCACCGGTTGAGCCATCCTTGCGGGTCCACGCCAGCCGCACATGATTTGGTGAATCGCTGATCGACAGCGACTCCAGCCCGGGGGGCAGCCGGTTGGCGGCGACCTCTGTCACTCTCGATCCGGCCAGCAGATTGAAGCCGACGCCGATCGCGGCGCCGAAAACCATGCCGAGGGCGATCTGCCAGTGGAGGGCGAGTTTCATTGGCTGGCTTCCTGTGCCGAGGGTGATGCCTGAGACGGTCCGCGGCTGACGCTACGGCGCTAGCAGCTGCCAGGCGACCGGGTCGGCCGTGGGCAAAAGCCGCACCCGCTGATGGCCGGTAGCGTGGAGTGAAAGCAACTCCAGCGACGTAAACCGGCAGACTACCACCGCGAACTGGTCAAAGCCACGTCGGTCATCAGCCTGCGGGATCGGCGGCGCGGCCGGGAAGGACTCGACTGGGGTCCCCGGCGGCTCGGCTGCCGTGTAGCAGGCTCGGCTGGTGACCCGGGCGTCGGCCCAGGCCGCGGCGGCGCGGGCGTCGGCATGGTGGATTCTGGCCGCAGCGACAATCCGGACTTGGAGCCGTGCTTGAGGCTCGTACCAGTGCAGGCTCACCCGCGGGCAGGCGGCCAGTTGCCGGGCCTTGCCGGAGCGGATGTCGGTGTGGAAGGCGAGTTCGGGAATCGCGGCGTCAAAATGCCGCAGCACGACCGTCCGCTGGTCGGGTTCTGCGGCCTCGTTGAGGGTCGCCACGGTCAGCAGATGAAGCGGGTGACGCGCTGACGCCGTCGCCGCCAGCAACTCGGCGGCGGCCTGCCGCCAGAGTGAATCCGGGCTGTGCTCTCGAAAGTCCCACGATGCCGACACGATGGTTTCCTTGTTTTCGATCCGGAGAAGGTTTCGGCCCCGCCGCCGGGGTCGATCACCGCCCGCGGCAGCGACACCGGCGGCGAGACTGGTCCGCGGCATCGCCGCTCGCGGCCTCCGGGCGAGAGCCGGCGTTGGTCGCCGGCGGTGTTCCGCCCGATCGCCGTCAGTGCCGGGTATACTGCAGGCAAAATTTCGGGAGGTCTGCGGCCGGCCGCGGCGTCCTGATCACCAACCACACCCGAATTTTGTATCAGAGGATCTCCCATGGCGTTCCGCGAAATCGTCTTTTCTGCCGTCGTTGGCCTGCTGCTGGTCGCATTTGGAGGCGGTGCGGCTGCCGCCGAGCCGCCGCTGAAACTCGAGCCCGTCGCCGCCCCACCCGAGGCGGCAAACCTGCGGCCGCTGTTCAACGGCAAAGACCTGCGGGGCTGGGACGGCGACCCGCGGCTCTGGAGCGTGCGGGACGGCGTGATTCACGGTGAGACGACCGCGGAACAGCCGACCAAGGGCAACACCTTCCTGATCTTCAAGGGGCCCGATCGCGAGGCCCAACTCTCCTCGGTGTTCCGCAACTTCGAACTCCGACTTTCGTTCCGCTGCAACGCGACCAACAATTCCGGCATCCAGTACCGCTCCGAGCGGCTGAAAAACGCCAGCAACGACTGGGTTGTCGCCGGCTATCAGCACGAGGTCCGCAACGAGAAGGACTTCCCGAATGTCTCCGCCTTCATTTACGACGAAAAGGGAAAGGGCGGCCGGCTCTGCAACATCGGCGAACGGGTCGTCCGCACCGCCAGCGGCGAGAAACGGGTGACCGGCATCCTGATCGAGGAGCCGGCGTTCCAGAAGCTGTTCAAACTCGACGACTGGAACGACGTCGTGATCAGCGCCGTGGGCAACCACGTGCGGCATTTTCTCAACGGCTGGCAGGTGATCGACTTCACCGACAACGACCCGACTACCGCCCGGACTGCGGGCGTGATTGCCCTCCAGCTTCATGGCGGCAAGCCGATGTGGGCAGAATTTCGCGACATTCGCATCAAGGAGCTCCCGTGACCGGCGACGCCGGCAACCGGTGGCAGGCGGCACCTTCACAACGCGGCCGCCGGCCGGGCAAGCGAGCGGCCCGGGACAGTGCTGATCCCGGCCCCCGTCAGACGATTTCGTAGGCCTGCTCCTGGTGTTCGGCGAGGTCGAGCCCGGTCTGCTCCGTCTCCAGCCGCACCCGCATGCCGACGAGCTGATTGGCTAGCACGAAAGCAATCACCGAAACGAGCCCGCTCCAGAGGGCCGTCACCACCACGCTGAGAGCCTGGTAGCCGACCTGGGTCAGCATTGACGCATGTTCCATGCCGCTGCCGCCGAGGGCCTCGGCGGCGAAGACCCCGGCGAGTAAGGCCCCGACAACGCCGCCGACGCCGTGAACCCCGAAGACATCGAGGCTGTCGTCGTAGCGGAACCGGTGTTTGACCGTGGTCGCGAAATAATAGCCCGCCAGCGACGAGGCGGCTCCGATCGCAATCGCTCCAAGCGGGCCGGCGGTGCCGCTCGCCGGCGTGATCGCCACGAGGCCAGCGACGGCACCGGTGGCCACGCCGAGCGCCGAGGCCTTGCCATGGGCTTTTCCCTCAATCGCCATCCAGACGACCGCCCCCGTGGCAGCCGCGATATGGGTGACCAGCAGAGCCATCGCGGCGATGCCGTCGGCGGCCAATTCGCTGCCGGCATTGAAGCCGAACCAGCCGACCCAGAGCATGCCCGCCCCCATCACCGTGAAAGGGAGGTTGTGAGGACGCATCGGTTCCCGCGGAAATCCCTGCCGCGGGCCGAGCAGCAGGCAGGTGACCAGTCCGGCAACACCAGCGTTGACATGCACCACCGTGCCTCCGGCAAAGTCGAGCACGCCCCAGTCAGCAAAGAGGGCCCCGTCGCCCGCCCACGCCATGTGGCAGATCGGCAGATAGGAAAAGGTGAACCAGAGCACGCTGAACAGCAGCATGCCGGCAAATTTCATCCGCTCGGCGAAGGCTCCGACGATCAACGCCGGCGTGATGATCGCAAAGGTCATCTGGAATGCCAGAAAGAGCGACTCGGGGATCGTGCCTCGGACGCTCGCAACGGTCACGCCGCGGAGGAAGGCCTTGTCGAAACCGCCGATGACAGCCTGCAGGTTGCCGCCGTTGCCAAAGGCGAGGCTGTAGCCGTATGCCACCCACAGGAGCGTCATCACGCCGGCGAGGGCGAAGCACTGTACCAGGACCGACAGCACGTTTTTTGACCGCACCAGGCCGCCGTAAAACAGCGCGAGCCCCGGCAGCGTCATGAACAGGACCAGGGCCGTGGCCACGATCATCCAGGCGGTGTCGGCGGCGTTGATGGCCGGCTCAGGGCCGCCGGCTGCAAACGCCTCGCCGCCGGCTGCGAGCATAAAAAAACAGACCCAGCCGCCAACGCGGCCCCGGAAAAGGTGAGCCAAAACTGAACCGCGCATCGAACGTCCGCCGGTGGCGAGGAAAACTCCAGGCCGTCCGGGCAGGTCCGCCATCACCTGCCCGGCGGTCGGCAAACTCTACCATCCCGGGCCGGGTTTATCTGCTACGGCTCGGCGACCTCGAACAACCGCTTCATCTGCGAGGGATCGCCCGACTGAAACCCCGCCAGAAACCATGTGACCCGCTGCTCACTTGAGCCGTGGGTGAAGGCGTCGGGGACCACGTAGCCCTGCGACTGACGCTGAATGGCATCGTCGCCAATGGCGGCGGCCGCTCGGACCGCCTCGCGGATGTCGTCCTCGTCGAGCACGCCGGCGTAGCGGGCGACATGGTGGGCCCAGACACCGGCGAGAAAGTCGGCCTGCAGTTCGAGCCGGACCGACAACCGGTTGGCCTCGATCTCCGGCAGCCGCTGCCGCTGTTCCTGCACCCGACCGCTCACCCCGAGCAGGTTCTGGACATGATGGCCGATCTCATGGGCGATGACGTAGGCCTGGGCAAAATCGCCCGGTGCGCCGAAGCGACGTTTGAGTTCTTCGTAAAAGGCCAGGTCGATGTACACCTGTCTGTCGAGCGGACAGTAAAAGGGGCCGACGGCGGCACTGGCCATGCCACAGGCGCTGCTGACCCGGCCGCTGAACAGCACCAGTTTCGGCGGCAGGTATTGCCGGCCGAGTACGGTGGGAAACAAGTGCGACCAGACGTCCTCGGTGTCGGCCAGCACGACAGACACGAACTGTTTCAGCTCGTCATCCGCCGGGGGCTGCCCACCGGCTCGGGGCGGGGCCGCCGCAGGCGGGGCGATTTGCGGGGCCAGCCGCAGGGCCTGAATCGGATCCATCCCCAGAAAGACCAACACCAGCATGATGACGAGTGTCATCAGCCCGCCGCCAACGGCAACCGGGCCGCCAGCCCGCCGACGATCCTCGACATTCTCACTCGCTCGTCGGCCACGCCATCGCATGCCAGCATGCTCCCGGAAGTGTCGGCAGACCTATCGCTCGCTGACTTCCGCCGCCGAGGATACCTCGGCAGCCAGATCACCGCCGACGGCCCCGGAGGGCGACACCTGCGGGCAATGCACCGCGACGATGCGATGCGGCAGCCCGCCACAGACACCACTCCCGCAGCGACACCCTGTCGGCTGCTCCGTGTGATACCCCGGCGGTCTCCGAAAATCCAGGCAGCGTTCCTGCCTGTCGCGGTCCCGAAGTTTTCTCGGCCGCATGCATTTCCGCCGGGCCCTGCGGCTACGGACCGGCAGGCGGCACGGGTTTCATGTGCACATCGACCTGCGGGAAGGCGATCTCGATGCCCTCGGTGTTGAACCGCTCGTTGATCTGATTGTGCAATTCGCTGATCGTTCCGAGTCGGTTGTCGAGGCTGCCGAGG
>Ga0180432_10005188_pt1 | contig 17518 bp, 17 predicted proteins | sample SS_ome_10_FD_132414 | JGI IMG/M metagenome (GOLD analysis project Ga0180432, IMG submission 132414) | Hypersaline lake sediment archaeal communities from the Salton Sea, California, USA - SS_1_MS_2 metaG | ecosystem: Environmental > Aquatic > Non-marine Saline and Alkaline > Hypersaline >...
CCCTTGGAAGATACTGCCGAAGCTCACAGGTATGTTGAAACAGGGGAAAAAAAGGGCCATGTAGTCATAAAAATAGTGGGATAAGTGGAGTTGCTAATGAAATCACTAATAATTGTATATTCCTATCATCATAATAATACTGAAAAAGTTGCTAAAGTTTTCGCAAAAGTTCTTGATGCTCAATTAAAAACGCCACAGCAGGTGAAACTTGAAGAGCTCCAAGAATATGACCTAATTGGTTTTGGCTCGGGGATTTATAGTGCAAAGCACCATAGACTTCTGCTTGACCTTGCTGATACTCTCCCACAAACCCCTACTGGGAAAGCATTCATTTTTTCAACTGGTGCACTGACAGGAGAAAAGAAAGCTACCAAAGATCACTCCATCCTTAGGGAAAAACTCGAATCGAAAGGGTTTGTGATTCTTAACGAATTCCAATGTAAGGGTTTTAACACTAATAGTTTTATGAAATATTTTGGCGGAATGAATAAGGGGAGACCGAATGCGGAAGACCTCAAGAATGCGGAACATTTCGCTTTAAACTTGAAGCAGAAACTATCATCATAAATCTTTAAATGGTATATATTAATTATTAGTTTATTTCCTTAGTAAATATAATTAATTGTATATTCTTATCATCATCCTAATTCTTGACGAAGATATTAAAAAACTTGAATAGGTATCCCACATATTTAAAAATGATAACTATGGAATTTTGGAAATATTATGATGTGACCCACAAGGAGCACCTCGTGTGCAATCCTATGAGCGTTGAAAAATTAAACGAGCTTATCACGCTCTTGACATTAAAACCAGGTTCAAAAGTATTAGAAATCGCTACCGGTAAAGGCGAATTTCTGATTCGGCTCGTCGAAAAGTACAATGTATCCGCTATAGGAGTTGATCTCTCGCCTTACCACCTTGGTGATGCTAAAATAAAAGCGAAAGAGCGTGTCCCGAATGCTGATTTAACACTAATTGAAATGGACGGCGCCAATTATCACCCCGATACCCCTGAAAGCTTTGACCTCGCTTGTTGTCTAGGCGCCAGTTGGATTTATAACGGGCATGAGGGCACGCTTAAATATTTGATGAGCAAAACCAAGCGCAACGGGCTCGTCGTGGTGGGAGAACCGTTTTGGATCAACAAGCCCCCGAAAGAGTATTTCGAACTTTCAGAATTAAAATATGAGATGTTCAGCACGCATATTGGGAATGTGCAAATTGGGGAAAGTCTCGGTCTAAAACTGCTGTACACATTCGTGAGCACCCCCGATGAGTGGGATCGATACCTCGGTCTCCAATGGTATGCAACAGACATGTACGCCCAAGCAAATCCAGATGATCCCGACCTTCCTGAACTCTTAGCCAAATTAAATAGAGAGAAAACCCTATATCTGAAATGGGAGCGGGATGCGTTTGGGTGGGCGATTTATGTGTTTAGAAAGAAATAAATAGTAAAAGAAAAAAGAATAGATTTAATTTTGAAGTTTATCCTTCATTTCAATGTAGAAATCTAGAGAATTTGGGTTCCTTAAAGCGCCTCGATTGGCAACAGGCATGCCGTGGATGATTTTTGTTACGGCAATCTCAACCTTTTTATTGCTGAAAGTGTAGGGAATGCCATCGGAAGGCGCAGCATAAATCAGTTTGGGCACATGTCTCGGTGACGTCTTTTCTCGTAAGGTGGTCTTAATTTTCGCCTTCAGATCATCGGTTAACTCATAACCCTCATTTAGTAAAACAAACATCACTATGCGAATGTCTCCTTCCCATTTTTGCCCAATAACTAGAGAATCAGCAATCTCGGGGAGTTGTTCTACCACATTATAGATTTCTGCGGTTCCAATTCGTACTCCACTTGGTTTGAGTACAGCATCAGAGCGCCCCCAGAACGTGATACCCCCTGTATCGCTATGAATGACAATATAATCGCCATGTCTCCATACATTTTTACCCACGTCCTTGTAGTAATCAAAATAAGCTGCCTTATATTTTGTCATGTTGTCGTCGTCTCCCCAGAAATGAGTTGGCATCGATGGAGCTGGAGCTTCGCATACAAGTTCAGCTTGTTCGTCTTCGATAGGCTCCGCTTTTCCTGAATATGCTTCTACTTTCATTGCCAAGGCTCGACCTTGTAATTCACCAGAATAAACGGGTAGGATAGGTATTGCCCCGGCAAAACAACCGTTAATATCCGTCCCTCCGCTGATTGAATTGAAGAATAAGTCCTTCTTGATTTCTCTATAAACATATTCGAATCCTTCGGGTGAAAGCGTCGACGCTGTTTGCGAAATTTCCCGTAACGCGCTTAAATCGTACTTCTCTGCTGGTTTTGCGTCGATCCCCATGAGGTAATGAAGGTAGGCTGCACTAGTACCAAATATCGAGACCTTATGCTTTTCAATCAGTTCAAAAAACCTTAATGGATCTGGATAGAGAGGATTACCATCGTAAAGAAATATAGTACATCCCACGGCCAGTCCACTTATGAGCCAATTCCACATCATCCACGATGGAGCAGTGATATAATTAAGCACGTCACTTCTCTTACAATCCGTAGAAAGAATTAACTCCTTCAAATGATTAATAAGTACGCCACCGGCACCTTGAACCATGCATTTAGGCTTCCCCGTCGTTCCAGAGGAGAACATGACATATAAAGGATGATCAAACGGTAATTGCTCAAATTCGAGAGGTGGATTGTCATCCTTTGAGATAAAATCTTCCCAATTTATAGCCTTAGGAATGCTGCTTACATTGCATTTTTCTTCTGTTATGTAGGAAACAACTATAACTTTTTCAATTGAAGGAATAGCGGCTACAACTGCTTTTGCATTTTCCTTGATATCAAATGCTTGATCTCTATAATAATAACCATCAACGGTAAAAAGAACTTTAGGCTCAATTTGTCCAAAACGATCGATAACAGCATTAGGTTGAAGTTCTGCGCCACAGGAAGCCCAAGTTGCTCCGATTGCCGTAGCTGCTAGCATTGCGACAGGAGTCTCGATCAGGTTTGGAATATAAGATACCACTCTATCACCCACCTTAACACCTGCCTCTTTTAAAGCCTTAGCTAAGCGAGCAACAGTTTTATTCAATTCAGCGTAAGTTATTTTTTTTGATACCTTAGTTTCACCTTGAAAAATAAAAGCCAGTTGGTCATCTTTATACTTCAAGAGGTTCTCAGCAAAATTTAGTTTAGCACCAGGAAACCATTTTGTTCCAGGAAATACACTTAAATCCTCAACTACTTTACTATAAGGCTGTGAAGCAATTATTCCAGAAAACTTCCACACGGCATCCCAGAAATCAGGTATCATTTCAACAGACCAGTTGTATAAATCCTTACCACCTTCAAGATTTTGTCCGTATTCCTTGTTTACAAATTCAATGAAGCGAGTAGCTTTTGCGTTCTTAATCCATTCTTCTGATGGCTCCCAGAGTTTTTTTCTTTCGTAGCTCATTATTAAAAACTCATCAATTCATTTTTTCAGTTTATTAATTCAATAAAATTTTAGAATATTTCTATCTTCAACATGTTTTTTATTAAATCTTTCTAAAATAATATTTTAAATAATTTTATTAATATTATTTTTCATCATCTTGATCATTTTATTGGATAATAATTCTTCTATTCTATATACTAAGATATCTCAATTGGAAGAAAAACGCTTTCTATTAATAAGAATTTGAAAGATATTGAACAAAAATAGACGCATTTGTAAAAAAAACTAAATTATTAAATTTATCCACGATTTTGATTCATAAAAACCATTTACTAAATAACCTAGAGGATTTTAAATGGAAATGAAAATATTAGAAGAAGGTACAGGAGAAATATTTTGTAAAAATACCCCTATCACGATGAGAGAATACGCTAGGGGAAAAACTCGCGCTTTGATTGATAAGCGCATGCCACTTCAGGAAGCGGTTAAGAAATTCATAAATGATGGCGATTATTTAGCCATTGGTGGTTTTGGTCACATAAGAATTCCGATGGCTACCATTTATGAGATCGTCCGTCAAAAAAAAAAGAACTTATCGGTAGCAGGACATACGGCTGTTCAGGATATAGATGTTCTTATGGCAGGAGGATGTGTTTCAAACGTTGATATTGCCTATGTCGTTGGTTTCGAACTTAGAGGTCTCTCTGGAGTACAAAGGAGATTATTTGAAAGCGGCCAAGTAAAAAAAACAGATTATACAAATGGGGCCATGTCTTATAGATTACGTGCTGGTGCCCAAGGGGTTCCCTTTATTCCCGTTAAGGTGATGTTAGGTACGGACACCATGAGAAAATCTCCTGGAAAAGTCGTTGAATGCCCTTTTACTGGTGAAAAAGTATTATTGTTACCAGCTTTGAATCCGGATGTTTTAATCATGCACGCTCACAGAGCGGATATTTACGGAAACTGTCAAATCGATGGTCATATCGTAAAAGACGACATTCAAGCTAGAGCATCAAAAAGAATTATTGTTACCTGTGAAGAGATAGTAGACACGGAAATCCTTAGAGCAGATCCTGGAAAAACTATCGTGCCATTCTTCATGGTTGATGCAGTTATCGAGCAACCATGGGGCTCGCATCCAGGAAACATGCCTTATAAATATTATTTTGATCACGAATTCACCGAAAATTATTTAGCAAAAGGCAGAGATAAAGATCCCGGAGCCATACAAAAATGGATGGATGAATGGATTTATTCTCTTGACGATTTCAACGCCTATGTGACTAAACTCGGAGCTTCAAGACTCTATAAGCTTAGAGACGATGAGTTTTTAAGACCGCCAATGGGAGGTAAGCAATCATGAGTGGCCGCGAATATACATTAAGGGAACTGATGACCGTAGTTGCTGCGAGGCAGATGGAGGATAATAAAGCCGTGGCAGTGGGAACGGGCTTGCCTTTAGCGGCAGCCATGTTGGCTCAGAAAACCCATGCTCCAAACCTCTTAATTGTATTTGAAGCAGGAGGAGTAGCGCCTCAATTACCAACCTTGCCAATTTCAGTTGGTGATTCTAGAACGATACACAAAGCATTGATGTGTACTACTTTAATTGATATAATGGACATGATGAGAAGGGGATACATTGATTATGCGTTTTTGGGAGGTGCTCAAATTGATAAATATGGGAACTTGAACTCAACAATGATAGGAGATAATTATGAGCAACCTAAAGTACGATTTCCAGGATCGGGTGGTGCTAATGATTTTGGGTCGTTAGCTTGGGAAACAATGATTATTATGGACCGCCATGGACCAAGGAGATTCGTAGAAAATGTGGATTTTATCACAACACCGGGATACTTAGATGGTCCTGGTTCAAGAGAAGGATGGGGTCTTTCACCAGGAACAGGGCCATCTCGAGTTGTTACTGATTTATGCCTCTTTGATTTCCATCCAGAAACAAAAATCATGAGATTAAAAGCATTACACCCTGGAATTACCGAAGAAGACGTAAAAAAGGCTACGGGATTCGAAATTGAAGTTGCTTCTTCAATTGAGACAAATACACCACCTACTGCAGAAGATCTAAGAATCTTACACGAAGTTATTGATCCAACAGGAAGAATATTTCCTAAAAAGTGACTTCCCTTTTTTTTTCATTCTCTTTTTTCTAGATTTTGATGTCATAACTGTATAAAACTTATCATAAGTTATATATATTAAAATTACTATTTTACAGATCACAAATTCACAAAATAAAACATCTTAAGGTGATAAATAATTTTAATGGCTAATGAAAAAGAAAAGCAATTATTTAATTCTGTTCGATCAGTTTATATAGCTCTGGCAGCATATGTTTCAAAAGTAGGTGAAGAAATTGGAATGGATAAGGCATTGAAAGTTTTATCAAGAACATTTGGAGAAATCGGGAGATATCAGGGAAAAAAATTAAAAAAAATACTAGAAAAGGAGAATCCAAATGCAACTGAAGCATTTGAAGTTATTAAAAATGTTCCTTTTAGCTTAGGGATTAATCTCATGATTCCCGAGAAGGACTCGAGTAAAGTGATTGCTAGATTAGATAAATGTCCAATATTTGAATGTGCTGATGTAGTAGGAATTAATCCTGCAGTTTTTTGCGATAACACCGCTGTCCCATATTATGATATGATAGCAAAAGAATTAAATCCAGATCTAAAGTTTGAAAGGAATAAGATCAAATCTAATCAAGAAGATTTTTGTGAGGAGCAAATAATCTCAAAATAATTTTAAGTATGAATAATTCAATTCTAATTAATATTTGAATCTAAATTTCTAAAAACTTCCTATTCTTTATGTAATTTCATCTAGAAGAAAGGAAAATCAATTTAATGAAATTTAAAAACTCAAGAGCTATCTCAGAATTTAACTATTTTATCCTATGTGTTATATCTTACGATTTTGGTATTTTACAAAGGAAATTGTTAGTGAGTTTCTTCTTTTCCACGCGCTTTGTATCGATCGATAACGTCTTCGATTACACATCCTACGGATAGTAATACATTAAGGATTGCATATATATAGACCGGGAAGAGAACGATCAGCTCAATACTATAGATGAAGAATGAATATGCCATGGCAGACCTGAACGATATGCCCAAAACCATCATCCAAATTAATATGAACATCCACGTAGCTTTGGTAAAGTATACCATTTTAGCGATCTGGAGTTCGGTTAAGCCTCCTCCAGCTGTTGCATACTTCGAGAATATATCGCCAGTTACCCAGAAATGATACTCAAAATTTATGTGTATTATAGTATAGCATATTAAAAATAATAGAGTCATCGTAAACCTGCGCGGTAATGCCTTTAAAATAGGTAATTTTGAATTTTCTTCATTGTTTTTCATATTTTCTCTCCTTTCTTAAATTATAATTTTACTTCTTTTTTTAAATTATTCGTATCTATACTAATCCTTTCCTTTTCCAATATCGCTTGGCTATTTTTGGGTAATAAAATCTTTTCCCATAGAGGTTCTGATAAAACCAGATAAATCGTATTTGAAGTGGCAAGTGAGGTATCCAGAATCGATTAGGAATTGGTTCAGAGGGATCCCATTTTTGCTTTGGGTCAATATCGGCAGTGATAAATCCTTCCCCTTCTTCTTGCTTCATGCGCTCGAGAATTTTTCCACTCCCATCTACTATCTGAGTTTCACCACAGTAATGCGATTTATATTGAAATCCAGGAATGAGAGGCATTTTACCATCAAGTTCTCCTGCGTGTGAAGAGTGTATCACGTGGACTCCGAGCATTCGAGCTAACTTGCGAGGGGTTTCAACGAGTATTTTAACGACTTGGTCGTCAAGATTCAATGGGAATCCGGGCACTTGGGCTTCGGGCAACGTCCACCAACAAGAACCTCCGACTACCATGTCCACGCGGTTTAATTGTCGTGTTGGAGTGCGGGAGCGAACGAGTTCCCAACACAAGGCAACTCCAATATTCCCTAACGGTGTTTTGAGAACTCCATCGTCATCTCCAGCGATATAATAGCAATTTTCCCACATGGTAGGTTGGTCTTTATCGTGAAAAAACATTTTTCCGTCCGGAAACACGAGTATAAAAGTATTGTATGCGTCTTTTCCTCGAGAAGCTATGAACGAACCTCCTATAATTCCATTATGCTTGGTAGCTAATTTTTTCATCATCTGCATCGGTTTACCGTCAATCTTCCTAACGGAATCCAGCATATTCGGGTGAAATCCCATCGCAGTGGTGAAAAATTCGGGGATGATCACCATTTCTGCCCCATCGCGTAATGCACTTTCTGCGAGGCGCTCAGCCATTTCAAGATTTGCATTAACATTTGCAAGTTCTGCTTCCATTTGGACTGCTGCTACTTTCATGGTGATCACTTTTTCATAGTTGAAATAGATACTGAATGTATTATTTATTATTGTCCTTTTGTTTTATATAGATTTATGTTCCCGATTTTCCCAACTATCATTGGTTTCAATAACTTAAAATGATGGAAAAAATTAATTAGCTTTAGTTTATTATAAACTTCAATATTTCACTACATAACATAAAACAAGGAATTTGAAATGAGCGAAGAAGAAAAAGGATCTGAAAATATTCTTGATAAACTTAACACCAGCATTGCTGACTTCGCCGGCCAAGTGTTTGGCGAATCAGGTAAAGAGTTTATCGAGGAAACATCAAAGAAAATTAAAGAATTCTCGTCCTCGTCAATTAAAAAATTCGTTGAATTCTCAGACTCGGTGTTAGAAAGCCTTAAATTGAATGAAAACGAACAAGTAATAAAAGCAAGAGATTCCATCGAAGACATGCTAAAACAAGCGGGTCTTTTAGAGGAAGACGACGAAGAAGAATTTTAACTGTAGTTTTTATTTTTTTATTTTTATTTTTCTATGTAAAAATGAATAACATTTATAGAAAGAGAGTTAAAACGTGTCTTGTTTCGCTATAAACGATTTGACTTCTTCAGGTGAAACATTAAATAGTTCTCCAATAACCATTAAACAAACTGATTGTTCCATGCCCATCCCTACATAATCATTGTACAAGGTTACCCAAGTTTCATTTTTAGCGTATTCTGCGGGATGTTCTTGTTGTACATGGGACCAATATGGGTGGTGCAGGATAACCCCGCAGTAAGGACATTCTCTACCTTCATCATTATCGTCAGACATGATTTTTCAACTTTCGCGAAATTTTCTAATTAGAGTATTCTACTAAAATATAATTATATTTTTTATTTATATCTATTTCAAAAACAATCTATACTTAAAAATTTAGTCTTTTCCAAAGAGAGTAATATTCTTGATAAGATAAGCGTTATTTTTCATTTTTATTGAAATGCAATCTGAAAAAGTAATAAATGAAGTTGGCTATTGAGAGATTATTCTATTAAAAACGGTCTTTCTTTCATGTCCATTTCTTTTTCAAATCTGTTCTAGTTAACTTTCTTACTTGATCCACGGCAAAAAGAACGAAATGCTGGCATTTTTTGACCCAAATATTTTGTTTTTTATATTGTTCGTATTCATCTTGTTTTGCTAAATCAAAACCACAAATATCCTTGCATCTCACAGAGCCGAATTTTTCTTCAAATTTCGTTGCAAACCTTATTGCTTTCATGTATACATTAGGGACTTCTCTTGGATTTAATTCTTCTTTACCACCCATTATAATTCCAATAGCTGCCATGCTTCCGCTAACAACTCCACAGGGTCCAGACCATCCATCCTCACTCGAATACGTCCCAAAACCACTAAAAGGAATAGCAAGGTTATTGAAATAAAAAACCTCAAGATCTTTTATCCCTAACACATCTATTATCGGCATTAAGGTTTGTGCGGCACAACTATTTCCAATATTCCGCCCTAAGGGAGGTAATACCTCTTTTAATTCTTCAAGCTTATCATCAAAACGCTCTTTGATATCTTTTGTAGACATTTTTTTTACCTTTTTTTTCAAATATTTATTGATAATACCTAATTTATTTATAATAATTTCTTTTAATGAGATCATGTTTATTCTCATATAAAACCATGAGTTCTCTACTTGAAGTAAAAAGCGATTATTTTCAATCAAAAATCGATAGGATATTACGCAGGTTTCCCACACTAGGAAGGCTCTTGAGTAGCACGTTTAGTTTACTTGAAGTTGCATTACTTGAACTTTTTAGGAGGCTTGACAAGAGGTTCAACACGTATACTTTTGGTAAATTAAATAGAAGAGTCTTAAAAGGAAGATGGGGAGGAAAAGTCATTCCTTTAAACAAAAACATCGATGCCGAAACGAGATTTCTACCAACTCAAGAAATACTTGAAATACTCAGCCGTTCTAACGTCGTAGGTATTAGTTGGTGCTATTGCCGAGCGGTCCAACGCAAGTATAATGAGCCTAATTGTGATCATCCGCTTTATACATGCATTCATTTGAGTTTTGGTCAATCATTGTACGAGATTCCGAACAAGTCAATTAATTTAAAAAAAGTTTCAAAAGAGAAAATTGTAGAGCTATTAGAAGATAGCGATAAAAGGGGTTTAGTTCACCAAATAATATATTTTCCGAGCCCTCAATTTTATTACGTTGTATGCAACTGTTGTCCTTGCTGTTGCGTGGTGATGGAAAAATTCTTGAAGCATGGGTCGCCTCAGATGGTAAAAAGCGACTTCATTGCGGAAACTGATGAGTTAAAATGCATAAATTGTGGAAAATGCATTGAATGGTGCTATTTTGGTGCGCGAAAAATCAACGAAAACAAATTAGAATTCGATCCTATGAAATGTTTTGGATGTGGAATATGCGTTCCACAATGCCCGAACGATTCAATCATTTTAAAAAAGAAATAAAAGCAAATATTCTTATTCTCATGTTTTCTTGCAATACTAAACCAATTAACGTGTTGAATTCAAGTGAAGGAACTTTACGAAATAGGCATTGTCTTCAGAGGATTTGTATTGGTTCACCATCATCTTAAGTTCATGGATAAAAGGAACTCAATATCAGGCCCCGAAAGGGATCTTAGAGGGGCATTTGTTTCTGCCATAAGCTCTTTTGTTGAAACAGCTTTCAGTAATACCTCGCTTGAATACTTAGAATCAGGTTCAGTCCTTTTCATTTTTAAGATGAGCGAAGTTAAAAGCTCGGATAGTAATAGTATTGAACCCATCATTTTATACGGTCTTGTAGAAAAACCAAAGAAGAAACCAGAGAAATTAGTTAAGAGATTTTTTGAGGTAGCAACGCCGATATTAGAATTATTCATTCAAAAATATGACGGCCGTGACTTTTGTGAGTTAACGCAGTTTGATGATTTTAAAGACGACATCCAAGGATTTTTCACATAGTATTTTATGAGACCAAACTCCATCCACGGGGAGTACTTCGAGAATAGCGGATCATGCCTTCCGATTTCAATTTTTCAATTTCTTTTTCAACATCAACTTGAGAGAATCCACCCTCCATGATTCCGCCAACAAGCACGGGTTTAGAAGTAACAATTTTCTTTTCTTTCATGTAATTAATGATAACCTCTTTTAAGGATATTTCAGCAGTTATTTCTTCAACAGTTATTTCTTCAACAGGTATTTCTTCAACAGGTTCAGGAGAAATTTCTTCAATTATTTCCAATTCTTCGGTTGTTTTTGGCTCCTCAATTATTTCTCCAGTACTCAAGCTCCACACTAGCATTTCTGTTTTGCCTTGATGAATTAATTTTTCATTTTTCATTTTTTCGAGTTCTTCTTCAACTTCATATCGAGGATATCCCATGTCTACTAATTCTTTAATTAATAAATCTAAGGTTGAGAATATATTTCTTTTTTCTAATAATTCTATGACATGTTCCCTTAAATTAATCGGAACTACTGGTAATTCTTTTTTACCTTTAGCAGACATCTTAATTTCTCGTGCTTTAGATCCAATATAATTAGGTACTTCAAGTAGAGGCTTCTGACCCCATTCATAATCGTAAATGTTTCTAATCGTTCGATCGTATCCCCCAAAGATAATATGCCTTACATTTCTTTCTTTTTCTACGAATGAGCAAATGTGTTTAATAGAAGAACGGATTTTGGTTTTCCATTTAAGCTCAAAATCAAGCGAATTTAATTTTGTATTCTGATAGATTCTAAGGGATCCGTCAGCACAGCCAATAATTATCTCGTTGGCGTTATCGCCATCGATATCCTCAATTAAAATTGATATCGGACGTGTTTCTTCAATAAAAATATAGCTTAATTTTGCCCCCTCGCTATTTAAGATCTTGACATATGAATCATCAGCAGCGACTATTATTTCGGTATAACCGTCATTTGTAACGTCAGCTATCTTAATATCGTTTATTTGAGAAAAAATATTTTGTTGCCATGTGATATTTGGCTTGTTCTCCTCAAATTGAATAAATTGAAGCAAGCCTTTTTTTGTTCCAATTACCATTCCGTACACGGGGTCTTCAGGTTTGGGCAATTTTAAAAAACCTAAGGTAATGCTCATTACCCACGAATCGTAGTAGAGCGTGATTATTGGATTAGTTGAAGTTAAATCATCAAAAATCTTAACGGACTTATCTTCTCCACCAAAAATTATCTCGATATTCCCATCTCTAAACAGATCTCCGCCAACACAACAGTTAATTTTTCCTTCCGATTTGAGATGCATTAAACCCGCTAATTTTTTATTTACCTGGTCTAATTTCACGGCTAGGAAACTTCCATCGCCCGAACCTACTAACACCTCGTCTTGTCCATCGCCATTAAGGTCTATAGAATAACTACATCTACACCACCCGTCAAATGTAATGTCGTCGAGTATGTTCATATCTTTATCCATCAAGTAAAACGTTTTATCGTGGCCTCCAAAAACCAAAAATGATTCGTCTAAGCATTTTAAAATCGAACAGGTTAAAACGGCGTCCGGACATTCAAATACCCATTCTTGGTGAAATCTTTTTCTGAGCGTCATGTGGTTTCATTCGTGTTGTATTGCGAATTGAGTTCAAGTAGTTTAGAGCAAATATTTTATTTATGATATAGATATGAGATTCTAAGTTATTAAATCATATTCCATGAAAAAATAAAAAAAAATATTAAAAAAATAATATGAGTTGAGTTTTATAGCCCTAATTGAGCGTCGCTTGGGCTATATTCTCCAGAACCAGTTATTTCATATGTGATTTCTAGCTTTTCTCCTTCTTGTAATTCCTCGATAGTCCATTTTAGAGTATCTTGGCCCACCTCATCCGTTATTTCAGGAGTCATGCTATAATCGCCGTATTCAAATGAATCGGGTACTTTATCAAGAAGAATTAGGTTCAGTAGAGGCATTTCACCAATGTTTTCAACGGTTAAGACAATCTTGTATTGTCCTAGATCGCCAATAGCAACGACTTCCTTTCCAATTCTGAATTTTCTCCTGAGATGAACTGCTTCAATTACAGGTACTTCTGGTCTAAACTCTAATTCATTGCTTAATGGATAAGTATTCGCTAAATAGATAACTTCTGATTCAAATTTTGCGTCCTTTGAAGGTTTCATTGCGTGAATTGGATATTGTGCTTCTAGGGTCGATTCAGGTTCAAACATTCCAGTACTGTTATCTTTTAAATTCTTGAGTACGATATTCAGAATTTCATCTTCAACAAACACGGCGTCAGCATCTAACTCTACTTCGTTTCCATCTAGATATATTTTTATTTCATCGGCTGAAGGAGGGTTATATTCGTCCGTGAAGTATTGCTGTTTAATTGTTATGTCGTTCAACGGGGCTGAGCCATTATTCACCATTTTCAGCGAAGCATATACATCCTTTTCTTTAAACGTTGGTACTTGTATTAACATCTCTGATTCTTCTGTCTTCTCCGTTCCTGGCTCAATTTCAGCAAGACTGTATATTACATCTCCGGTAACGCTAGCAATTGCGAGCTCAACATCAGATATCGTGATCGTGCTATTAACAATCGTTTGAAAATCTGGCATGACCCTAAACTCTAATTTCTTCCTAAAGGAAGGAAAGTCCTCGGACTCGGCTTGCCATACCACCGAATGCCATTGTGCTCCAGCGGGTAATCTCGGAACGTCGTTAGGATCGATATCCACGAGTTTTGTTTTTTCATCATCTGGAGAATACACATCAGCGTTGAAAAGTTCGACAATGAATTCACTTGAATTCTCGAACACGAGCTTGCAATCCCATACTTCGGGTTCTTCGTCTCTCTCAATCGTATCCACATAAAATTTATTGCGAGTATACGCGTCAAATTTATCTATTTCTAATCCTCCAGAAAACGAAGAGGACGCTCGAAAAGTGATCTCAATGGGACCTGTTTTTATCGCATCGATGGAAGATGTTTGTACCTTCGCAGTAAATTTCATCATTTCAGTTATACCTGGTTCTACCTTTCCTATCGACCAGACTACTTGATCTCCCTCAACATTTGCCGCTCCCGTTGTAGTATCGTGAATTATCACATTTGAGAATTCTCCAGGAATTTCTTTGACTATTTTCACATCTGAAATTGGTTTTTCAAACAAGCTATGAAACGCTATTGCAAACCACACGGTGTTTTCTTTATCAATTGAGATAGCATATGATTCCAAGCTATATTCTGAAGCGTCAACGCCTCCATCCCATTCTTCGCCAGATTCATCGTCCTCTTCTTCCTCCTCTTCTTCCTCCTCTTCTTCGTCCTCTTCTTCTTCCTCGTCTACATCTTCAAATCCTTCGTATTCATCAGCAGTTTCTTCAGGTTCAGGATTGTTTTTTGCTGGTGCCTCTATGGCTTCAACACCAGATTGTTCTTTCAACTTTAATAAATCAGTTTCGACATCCTTTGGGTTTAGAACGTCACCGGCGTCTGGTAGGGTATTTATGTATTCCTTGATCAAGAGAAGATTCTTTGCTTCTCCAGCAATTTTAAACTCTCTGGAATCGATACTATCTTCCTCGTCAGTTCCTAACTCTCGAATCTTGATTTCACTAGATTTAAGATCTGTTTCTTCAATGTTATTAAGAGAAACATCGATATCCCAGATCCTATCGACTTTACTTGGATTTTCAACGTTTAATTTTCCTGCGAATCCAATAGAGTTTACATTTGAATCGTGATCTTGATCTACGGATACTTCCTCAATTATTTTAACAAGGGCTAACAATCCCTCGCGATTGCCATTCTTTAATAGGATTTTTCCTTCTAGTTCCCCGGTTTCTTCGTCGTATGTCTCAATAAATGGCGTTGATTGGTCTCTATCTATTAATTCAACTCTCCCAACGTCCATATCAAGCCTCTTCATTCCATCAGCTTCTCTAGCTTCGTCCATATCTTCAGCGTCCCAACCTGTTTCTTTTGGTGGTGGTGCTGCTTGTTTCTTATCTTTCTTTCTTGCCATGATAATTTACTTATATGTGTAATTTTGGATTCAGATTTAAAATGATATTAAATCGTTAATAATTGAATATTCAACTCTCTTATAAAATACTTGTTTTTTAGATTATAAATGGCAAAATTATATAATTAAGGTTAAATTATTTTTTTGTCAAAATCTTGGGAGTTGGAAGGAAAGATGCTTGGCTCAATAATTTTATAACCGCATTGAGGACACGACTTTTGGTATTTTCCGGTGCGTGGATCAACTGCTTTAAAACTAAATCCACACGCGGGACAGACTTTTAAGAAATTATCAACCATTTTTTTTCTCACTCTGCCTTAACATTCTTTAAAGGCACCCAACCTTCCTCTCCCTTTTGATTTCTGACCCAAACCCATTCAGATTCCTCGTAGAATAACATTAGTTTTTCTCCTTTAGTTACTGATAATTCTTTAGCATTATAATCTTTAAGAAATATAAACAAATTTACTTTATCATCTATGAGTTTTATATAAGATTCGGGGACCCATCGATAAATTCTTTCGTTATTAGAACACCACATCCATCCTTTCCAAGGACTTTCTTTTACTTCTCCATGAACATATTCTCCTTTTTTGAAAAACATTGCATTGGTGTATTCACTGTCATAAGATTGAATTACTCGTCCACTTTTCATTTATTTATTCCCTCTTCATTTTTCTCTTAAATTATATATTATGGAGAGTAATTATCAATTTTGTGGTTTTTCACTATTAATTATTCTTTACATGAAAATAAAACAATTATTAAATCGTTCACATTACAGCCTGTTGGACCGGTGATTATCTCGCTTCTGAGTATTTTAAAAAGACCATTAGAATCGTTATTATCCAAGTATTCTTGAAGGTTTAGATTTTTAGAGTCAACTTGAGTCAAGGTATATGTATCTACTATGGCACCCATTGCTTCACTATTTCCTTCTATTCCATCAAGGTTAGCAGCGATGACAACAAACCTATCTAAAAAAGGATCATTTTTCATTGAGAGAAGTAAGGATAATAACATTTCTTGGTTTCTCCCTCCAATTCCATTTCCTTTAATCGTTACGGTTAACTCTCCAGTTCCGATTAGGGCGATCTTGCTCTTTTTTTCAATATATTTCTTTTTTATTTCTTCTTTTTTTATCATTTGATATAATATATTTCCAAATTCATGCGCTTCACCAATAATTTCGTTTGAGAAGTAATGCACGTTATAGTTTAGGCTTTCTAGGTAAGAAATAGCTTCTTCAGCCGCAGATTTTACGCTTCCTATTAGATAGTTATGCACGTTATCAAAACACGCATCGTTAGGCTTTGGATTTTCAAGTTTTTCGTTGTTTAAACCTTGTTCAAGAATGTTTTTAGTTGAAGTAGGAATTTTATTAAGAATTTTATATTTTTCGAGAATGTGAATTGCTTCGTTAAACGTTGTTAAATCTGGCACTGTTGGTCCTGAAGCAATTGAATCTAGCTTGTTTCCTACTACATCGGAAATAATTAATGAAAGTAATGTAGCTTTGCTTGTATTATAAAGTTTTTTAGCAAGATTTCCTCCTTTAAAATCCGATAAATGCTTCCGAACAGTGTTTATCTCGTGTATTGAAGCACCCGAAGCAAGAAGCAATGAATTTATAATTTGTAAATCTTCTAGTGTAACGCCTTCTTTTGGCAAAGGCAATAAAGCAGAACCGCCTCCTGAAATCAAGCAAATAATGAGGTCTTTTCGAGACGATTGTTCAACAATTTCCATCATTTTTTTTGTTCCTTTCAACCCATTTTCATTTGGTATTGGGTGTGTTGCGAAATTCAAGTCGATTCTACCAGAAATACGTGATTTATCAATTTTCAATCCTTGTGGGATATTAATAATGCCCCCACGAATGAAATCTGAATGAGAATCAAGAAGTTTTTCTAGCGTAAAAGCCATTTCTGCAGTTGCTTTGCCGCCTCCAATTATATATATCTTCTTATACTGTTCTAGATCAAAGATATCATCTTGAACGATCAGTTTATTCCCTTGAATATTAATAGCCGATTTCATTAATATCTCAGGTTTCACGGCATTTATCGATTTTTCAAGGCAACTTAAACCAATTTTTCGTAGTTCTAATTGACATTTCTCTAGATCTTCTGGAAAAAAATGAGAATAATTTTTTATAATCAAGAAACAACACTACTTAATTACTTTTTTTACATTTATGATCGCATGTATGTGCGATTATTTATTAATATCGATCACTAATTTGACTTTTTTGACAGATTTGAACTAATTAACTCTCTGTATTTAATTGATTTGATCTTTTACTAGTGGAATTTAATTTAAATAAAATTAATATTTTTTGCTTTATTTACTTACTCAAATAATATTAAATTAAATTCACATAAAAACAAGCGTCATTGATGAACACATGAGCGAAATATACGATTTGACCGTCATTGGAGCAGGTCCGGGAGGTTATCACGCTGCCATTCGAGCCGCTCAGTACGGTGCAAAAGTAGCATTAATCGAAAAGGATAAACTTGGAGGCACATGCCTAAATCGGGGCTGTATTCCTACAAAAGCTTTATACGCGTCAGCACATTTAATTGATCAAATAAAAGAAGCGGGAGAATTCGGAGTAGAAGTGTCCTCCTTCACGCCAAACTTCGCAAAAGCGGTTGAAA
>Ga0180432_10005189_pt1 | contig 17516 bp, 14 predicted proteins | sample SS_ome_10_FD_132414 | JGI IMG/M metagenome (GOLD analysis project Ga0180432, IMG submission 132414) | Hypersaline lake sediment archaeal communities from the Salton Sea, California, USA - SS_1_MS_2 metaG | ecosystem: Environmental > Aquatic > Non-marine Saline and Alkaline > Hypersaline >...
CGACCTGTTCGGGTTCGGGACGGCCAGTGACACGCCGCTGGTGGGGGACTGGGACGGGGATGGCGCCGACGAGATCGGCGTGTGGCGCAGCGGCACCTTCTATCTGGACACGAGCGGCAACGGGGCGTGGGACGGCGCGGGAACCGACACCTGCTTCGCCTTCGGGCCTGCTGCAGGCACTCCGATTACCGGCAACTGGCAAGATGCCTTCCGGGGCGGGGCGGCCTTCGCGGCTTACGACGAATCGGGGATGCCGCCGTTGGCCGAAGACCAAAGCCACTGGTACGAAGGGACCACGGACGGCGGTTCGGAGGCCTCCATGGATCCCACCCTGACCGAGGGCACGCGCAAGACGTTTACGGAGCTGGACTTCGCGGCGCTGGATGCTCTCGGCTGGGACGTGGCCTGAGCGCGTCCGGATGCCGGCAGAATCGCATTGCCCGTTGGAGCGCCCCGCGCGGCTCGCCGTACGGGGGCGCGCCTGTCCCGGCGGCGCCGGCCAAGGCCGGGGACGCCCCGGTGTCTGCTCGATGAGTACTGCCCCGACCGCCACGGCAGTGTTTCTACGCAATATGGGGTGCCTGTACGTTTGCACTCGATGAGTATGAACCTGACGACGACACCCGGGCCGGGACGCCCTGGGCGAGTCCTGTCCGTGCACGTCGTGCGATTCGTGGACTGTCTCCTCGCGAACGAGGTCTGTTCACGCGAGTCCTCCAACAGACCCTGCCCGCCACGGCGTCGGAGCCGGATTCCTTTGGGGTCCCGGCCCGTGACAGTGGTACAATCGGCTGATTCGATCGGCGCTGACAGAGCGGCCAGGCTGAGGAAAGGCAGGCGGCAATGGGCAGGATACTGGTGACGGGCGCGGCGGTGATGGTGGCGGTCGGCCTCGTCGGGCCCGCAGCGCCGGCGGCGTCGTTGACCGTCGCCGACGTGACCAGCGTCAAAGGCGACGGACCGGACGGCAAGGGCAACACCGGCGACGACACGTGGCAGTTCTGGTTCGCACTGGCCCACGCGCCGCAGACGTTTGCTCGGCTGGACGTGGCGACGGCGGCGATGTCGCCGGCGGCCAGAGCAAAGGGCGTGCCGCGGAAGATTCACGGCCCGATCGGCTCGCACCTGCCCAACCCCGAGCACACCCAGGGATGGATCTATCACTCGGACTGGGACGGGCGCTTCGAGGGCGTCTGGGGCGACAGCAAGGCCAGCCAGGTCTACGCCCACCCCTACGTCGAGAAGAGGGCCCACTGCGCGGTGGCGATCACGTATCGGCCCCGGACGGGCGGGCGCTACGACATCGTCGGCAAGCTGACGGACGTGGCCGTCGTCAAGCATCGCCTGCACAAGGGCATCGTCTGGCGCGTCGAGATCGTCCCGGATCGCGGCGGCAAGACCAGCCCCAAAGCCATCCGGGTGATCGCCAGGGGCGGGCCCGTCGGCGACGAAGTCGGACCCGACAGCCAGGCGTTCTCGCTGCCCAAGGTCGCGCTGAAGACGGGCCAGCTCGTGCGGCTGGTGATCGACCCCAACGGGTGGTGGGGCTCGGACCTGACGGGGATCGCGCTGCGGATCGTCCCGGCGGGTGCGACCGCCGATGCGGGCGCCAAGAACACGCGAAGCGCAGGCGGGCTCATCGCGACGGCCGAAAAGGACTGGCCGCAGTGGCGCGGGCCCAGGCGCGACGGCATATGCAACGAGACGAACCTGCTGGCCAAGTGGCCGGCCGAGGGGCCCGGGGAACTCTGGTCGGTCAAGGGCCTGGGGCGCGGGTGGTCGAGCCCGATCATCGGTTACGGGAAGCTGTACATCACCGCCGACGTCAGCTCGACGCTGTGGATCGTCGCCTACGACCTGGCCGGCAAGCCCGCCTGGAAAGTCCGTAACGGGCGGGCGTGGAAGAAGTCCTTCCCCGGCGCGCGGGCCTGTTGCGTGCTGTCGGAGGGTCGGCTGTACCACATGAACGCCCACGGCCGCGTGGTCTGCCTGAACGCCGCCGACGGCAAGACCGTCTGGACCGTCGATACCTTACAGCGCTTCGGCGCCAAGGAGATCCGCTGGGGCCACAGCGAGTGCCTGCTGGTGGACGGGGAGAGGCTGATCGTCACGCCGGGCGGCTCGAAGGCGATGATGGCCGCCCTGGACAAGCGCACCGGCAAGACGCTCTGGGCCAGCGAGCCGATCCCCTCGGACGGCGCCAGCTACTCCTCGCCGGTCCTGTTCGAGCATGGCCGGGTGCGGCAGATCGTCAACTACAGTTCTCGGCACGCGTTCGGCGTGAACGCCGAGACGGGCAAGCTGCTGTGGAGGCGGCATCGCCCGACCCTGTACCAGGTCCTCTCGGCCCCGGCGGTCTACCACGACGGGACGCTCTTCCTGACCAGTCCGGACGGCAAGAAGGTAGCCGAGAAGCTCCGCCTGCGTGTGGCCGGACAGGCCGTGACCGTCGAGCAGCTCTGGACCGCGGAACTCAACTGCCTGACCGGGGGCGTGGTCTTTCTGGACGGTCGGCTGTACGGGTCGGGCTATCGCAAGAACGACGGGTGGTTCTGCCTGGACGCGGCCACGGGCAAGACGCTGTACGCCAAGCGCGACCTGAACTCCGGGGCGGTCCTGTACGCCGACGGGCTGCTGTACTGCTTCACGGAGCGTGGCGAGATGGCGCTGCTGAAGCCTACGGAGAGAGGTTTCCAGGCGCAGGGGCGGTTTCGCCGGGTGGCCCGGCGCGTGAAGGACGCCTGGGCACATCCGGTTATCCATAATGCCCGCCTGTACTTGCGCTATCACGACACGTTGTGGTGTCATGATATAGCCGCGCCCGGGCGCCCCGGGAAGACCCGTTGAGCACCGGGAGGGAAGGCCCCCCGACTTCGTCGCAGACACCCCCACGACACAGTCGTGGGGCGTTTTGAGAACCTACCGCACCTGACTTTGCGCGTATCGCTTGACCAGTTAACGAGTTAACCCGTCAACGAGGACTCGTTGACGTTTTCCTGCACCCTTTTCCGATTGCGGCGCAACCTAAGTAGTGGAGCCGGGCGCCGCGGAAGGCTGGTCCCGACTTGGATCGTGAGACACTGGCTATGCTCGTCAGAGAACATCAGGCGTCAATCTGCAGGTACCTGCGGTATCTCGGCGCCGGCGCCGCGGCCGAGGACCTCACGCAGGAGACCTTCCTGGCGGCGTTCAGGAGCACGCTGGGCCCGGACATGACGAACGTGCCGCTGCGGTCGGCATGGCTGCGGGGGATATCGCGGAACCTCCTGCTGGCGCATTTTCGGCGTGACCGGACCAACCCGGTTCGGATGGACAGCGAGGTTTTCCGGCAGGCGGAGGACGTCTGGGCGGGGCAGTTCCCCGATGCCCGCAGCGAGTCGGACTACGGCGACGCGCTGCGGCGCTGCGTGGAGGCGCTGGATCAGAAAGATCGGAACATGCTGAAGTTGCGCTATGCTGAAGGCCTCTCCCGCCGCCAGATGGCCCGCCGGGCCGGACTCAGCGAGGACGGGGTCAAGTCGCTCCTGCGGCGCATTCGAGGCCGACTGGCCGACTGTGTCCGCAGGCGCCTCGAGGCGGAGGGCCGCCCATGAGCACCGAGCGGTTCCGGCACAAGCTGATGGACGTGTTCCTGGCCGAGCAGTTCGGCGGCAAGGCGCCCCCGGACATGTCGCGGGAGATCCTGTCCCGCGCCGCCGGGGGGCCGGCACGGGCGGGGCACGTGGCCGGGCGGGGTGGCCGATTCGCCCCGGCGGGCGCCCGGAGAGGATGGGAACTCGCCGCCGCGACGGCCGCCACGTTCCTCATCGCAGCGGTGGTGTGGCGGCTGGCGACGCTGCAGCCGTATCCCCAGCCGACCGCTTCGGGCCGGTACAGCGTGATCGCCGGGGACGCCGTGCGGCGCGGGGCGAGGATACGCACGGGCAGCGGCTCGGCCGTCCTGGAACTGGGCGGGTACTGCCGGGTGACACTCCAGCCGGACACGACCCTCCGCATCGGCGGGCGGAAGCGCGCCGAGGAGATCTTCCTCGAGACCGGCACCGCCGTGTGCCGCATCGATCGGAATGTCGGCGGGTTTGTGGTCCGCGCCGAGTTGGGAACCGTCACCGTGACGGGCACCGAGTTCACCGTGCGCGTGGCCCAGGTGGACGGGGGCAGGTCGATGTGGGTGGGCGTGGCGGCCGGCCGCGTCGAGGTCCGTGACGACTCGGGCAGCGAGGTGCTACTGGCCGGGCAGGAGTGGCGCGTCGAGGACGTGCCCGACGTGCCGTCGACCCGCCCGGGCGAGACCCGCCCGCCGGCCAGCGAAGGCGCCAAGGGCGGCGCGGCCCCCGACGGCGACGTGAGGTCCGAAGCGGACAACGACGCCCGGCGTCCGGGCGGTGTGTCGGGGCTGCGGGGGCGGCGTGGAGGGACAGGCTGATGTATCCCCCGACAGGCAGACACGTGAAGGGGGCGCAAAGTTCTTTCAACTTGCTTCCCGACTCGGAACGATCTAAAATAAAAGCAGATAGCCCAGAGTCGAAGAACGGCCGCAACCCGCCTGGTCCGGATGCGTTAGACAGTATGTGGGACGGTGCGCCGAGTGTGTCGCGCGGCGCTGTATCGGATGCTGCGCGCGGCGTGCAGCGCCACGGCGAGTTGCCGGACGACGAGAGCATGGCTGAAACGACGAACATTTTCGAGACGACGGTGTCGCACTTCCTGGCCCCGGTCATGGAGTACCTGGAGGACCCCACCGTCGCCGAAATCATGATCAACGCCCCGGACGAGATCTACATCGAGAGGGCCGGGGAACTGATCAAGACCGACGCCCGCTTCGTCGACGCCGACGCCCTGCAGTCCGCCGCCAACAACATCCTCCAGTACACCGGAAAGCGCCTGACGACGGACCATCCGCTGACGGACGCCCGGCTGCCGGACGGCAGCCGCGTCCACGTCATCGTGCCGCCCCTGTGCCGGCGGAGCCTCTGCATGACCATCCGCAAGTTCGCCAAGGTCGACTTCGACGCGAACAAGCTTGTGGAACTCGGCTCGTGGACGCCGCAGGCGATGGAATACCTACGGATGTGCGTGCTGGCCGAGAAGAACCTCCTGGTCGGCGGGGGCACCTCCAGCGGCAAGACCTGCCTGCTGAACGTCCTGAGCGACTTCATCCCGCACCACCAGCGGATCGTCGTGATTGAGGACTCGGCCGAACTCGAACTGCAGCAGGACCACGTGGTCTCGCTTGAGGCCCGCGGCCCGGACCGCTGGGGGCGCGGGCAGATCACCATTCGCGACCTGTTCCGTTCGTCGCTTCGGCTGCGCCCGGACCGGATCATCATCGGTGAGGTGCGCGGGGGGGAGGCCCTGGAGATGATCCAGGCGATGACCTCGGGGCACGCCGGCAGCATGTCCACCCTCCACGCCAACGTCGCCCTGGGCACGCTCAACCGCCTCGAGACGATGGCCCTGATGAGCCAGGTCGACCTGTCCCCGGAGGCCCTGCGGGCGCAGATCACCTCGGCCATCGATATCATCGTCCAGGTCACGCGGTTCCCCGACGGGCGGCGCGGACTGACCCAGATAGCCGAAGTCCTCGACCTCGACAGGGACGGGCACTACCAGGTCCAGGACATCTTCACGTACGAGTTGGATCGCGACGAGCACGGGCAGTTGCTGGAAACCGGTTCGCTGGCCTGGACGGGCAAGCCGTCGGTCTTCGCCGAAGAGCCGAAAGTGCGCGTGCTGGCCAAGCAGCGCACACTGACCCGCGAGATTTTCGACGCCCCGCAAACGCCCCACGGAGTGGAGACATGAACCTTCCGCCACGACGACCGAAACTCCGCGATATCCACGGCGACCAGACCGGGCAGGCCACCATCGAGTACATGCTGCTGCTGCTGGCCTTCGTGATTCCGTTGATCTACTTTCTGAACCTGCTTCTGGACGTGCTGGTAGTGCACTACCGCACGGTAACGTTTTTGGAAACCCTGCCGTTTCCGTAACGGGCGCGGAAACGGACCGGACGATGGGTCGATACGGGCCCGAAACATGAGGACGTGGTTATGATCAAAGCGGTTGGCAGGAAGCTGCAGGCGCTGCACAGAGACGAGCAGGGCGCCGACATGGTCGAGTATATCCTGATTATCGCCGCCATCGCACTGCCGGTGCTGGCGCTGGTGATCTGGTTCTGGAAGGATATCTCGAAGTGGGCCGTCGGTCTCTGGGACAGCGCCAAGGCCCAGGAAGGTGCCGATCCGCACGACCTCGACTGACCTCGGCCGGCCGAGATTGCGCTAGGCATGCAGGGACAGTGCACACTGGCCGCACTGCCTGAGATCGGCTGGGAGATGTGGGCGTACGGCGTGCTGGCCGTTGCGCTGGTGGCGTCGTCTCTCAGCGACATCCGCGACGGCACGATCCGCAACGCCGTCACGTACCCGGCGATACTGATCGGGCTGATCGGGCACACGGTGGCCGCGTACACGCTGGTCGGCAACGGGCTGTGGCCCGTTGACGAGGTGCGCCTGGGCCTGCTGGGCTCGCTGGGCGGGTTCGCCGCCGGCTTCGTGCCGTTGCTGGCGGCGTGGCTGGCGGGAGGCATCGGCGGCGGGGACGCGAAACTGATGGGCGCCGTGGGCGCCCTGACCGGATGGCGATTCGCCGTGGCGGCGATGTTCTACGGCTTCATCATCGCGGCGGTGATGGCCGTGGGCGTCATGGTCAAGCGGCGAATCGTCAAGAAGACGCTGCGGCGGATCTGGCACTGGCTGTACCTGACGTTCACGCCGGCCAAGGCCGCCGATCCGGCAACGCAGGAGAGCCCGAAGATTCCCTTCGGGCTGGCGCTGTGCATCGGGTCGGCCATCGCGCTGGCGGACGTGTTGATCCGCACGCCGGTGGCCGAAAGGCTCTGGATAGGGATCTAGCGCCATGGACACGAAAGAGAAACACAAGGCCGCACGCCTGTGGGTCAGGCCTGTCGTGCTGGGTCTGATCGCCGTGGCGCCTCTGGTGGGCGGGTGGGCCTTCGTTGCCGCGGCGCGGGGCGCGCCGAGCGAGGCCTGGCTGCTGCGGGCGCTGAGCAGCCCGCTGGCCGTGCGCTGCGGGCTGGTCCTGTGGGCCTCGACGGTCCTGCTGGTGGTGCTCGGGTCGGTGATGTGGCGTGCGGGCGCCGCCGGGCGGGCCAGGCCCCAGGGCGGGCAGGACGGGGCCGTCATCCTCGAGTTCGCCATGTGCCTGCCCTTCCTGCTCATGCTCGTGCTGCTGCTGATCCAGTCGTCGCTGCTGATGGGGGGCAACATCTGCGTGCACAACTCGGCGTACCTCGCCGCACGCAGCGCGATCGTCCAGATCCCGTCCTTCGGCGGCGAGGTCGAGCCGTGGAACGTCCTCGAGCACCCCGACGTGTCCCGCAAATTCCTCCACATCAGGGACGCCGCCATCTGGGGGGTCATGCCGGTCTCCTACGGCGGCGAAGACATCGGCGAGGCCGACACCCAGGCTATCGCCGAGGGCCTGGCCAGGTTCTTCCAGGCCTACGGCGCCCATCGCCCGGGTTGGCTGGACGGGTACCTCGGCCGAAAGCTCTTCTACGCCCTGGAGAACACGCACGTGTACGTCGTGGCCCCGGCCGACGGCATGGAATACGATCAGCACGAAGACGTCACGGTCAAGGTGTATCACAAGTTCTACATGGCCGTGCCTTTCGTGGCCCGGCTGTTCCGGGCGCTGGGGGACGAGGACGTCCGAGAGTTGAGCTTCGGGCGGGGCGAGTACGCCATGTTGATCCGCGCCTCCTGCACGCTGACCAATGAAGGCGTGCAGGACTACGTGGAAGAAGAAATGAACGAGGATCCTGGATAGAGTTCCAATCGGCTATTGGAAACTGGATATCGCAACGATGCAGAAAGACACCGCCAGTTCGGCGAAGGTAGGATTGCCCTCCGGCACCAAGATCGGCAAGTACGAGATCGTCGAGCGGTTCGCCATCGGCGGGCAGGCGATCCTGTATAAGGCCTACGACGCCCTGCTGGACAGGCACGTGGCGATCAAGCAGATTTCGTCTCACTTGGCCGAGGATCCCGAGTTCATGGAACGCTTCCGAAGGGAAGCCCAGATCCTCGCCAAGCTCGGCGCCGAACAGCCGTGTATCGTCACCATACACGACCTCATCGAGGACACCAACGGGCTGTTCATCGTCATGGAGTACGTCCAGGGCAACTCGCTGGCGACGATCATAGCCGACACGAACGGCCCGACGCAGCCCAAGGCGGCCCTGCAGGTGTTGTGGCGTCTGGCCGGGGCGCTGCACGCGGTGCACTCGGCCGGCATCATCCACCGCGACATCAAGCCGGGCAACGTCATCATCGCCGAGGGCCTCTGGCCGACCATCATGGACTTCGGGGTCGCCGCGAGCATCAGCGGGCAGACGTCCATGGTGCTGGGCACGACGCGTTACATGGCCCCGGAACTGTTCGGCGGGGGCGTGGTCGACGGGCGCGTGGACATGTACTCGCTGGGCTTCGTCATGTACGAACTGCTGGTCGGCAAGCCCAAGTTCGACGAGATCTTCGCCGACGTTATCCGCGACGAGCGCAGCGCGACGATGCGGTGGATGAAATGGCACGGGAACGCGGCCGTCCAGGCGCCGCTGCTGCACGAGATATACCCGGAGATCCCCGTGGCCCTGTCGCACATCGTGGCCCGGATGATTGCCAAGGACCCCGACGAGCGGTTCGAGAACATGGAAGAGTTGGGCAAGGCGATCAAGGGCGCGTTTTCGCCCCGCGGCCGCGGGGGGCGGGCCGCCACCGTGGCGCCGCCTCCGTCGATGGTCGCCGCGGGCGTCGGCGCCGCCGGTACAGCGGAAGGCGGGATCGCACTGGACGGGGACGAGCCCACCTTCGACCCCGAGCCGACCGTCAGGCTGCCCAAGAGCAGCCTGTCGCTGCGAACCAAGCTGATCCTCCTGGGCGGGGTTCTGGCCGGGGTGCTGGCCCTGGTCATCACCATCAGCGTCAAGCGGGCCAAGCAGCGTGCGGCCTTCGAGGCCAAGGTCAACGCGCTGTACAAGCCCATTGCCGAAGGCTACGAGAACAGGAAATGGCAGGCCGTCCTCGAGGCCCACACCGAGATGACCAAGGCCGTCGCCGCCGACGAGCAGGGCGAGGCCATGAAGAACACCGTCCAGATGGGCAAGGCCGAATTCATGGCCAAGCTCTCCGGCGGCCAGGTCGCGGTCAAGCAGAAGGTGGGCAACTGGTGGGCCACGGCGTTCAAGGCCTCCCGGGAGGCCAAGAAGGCCCTGGAGTCCGTCGAGAGCCGCTTCGCCAAGTCGGTGGATGACGTGCGGGCGTTCGACAACTGGCTGGACGAGTCGCACCGTGACCTGCGCGACTTCGAGGACCAGTACCTCAAGGTGCGGTCGATGGAGGACCTGATCGCCCGGGCCGAGGACGCCAAGAAGAGCAAGGACTACGCCCAGGCGCTGGAACTGCTCAGCGAGGAATCGCTGCGTGACCGGAAGCTCAAGCCGAACGAGGCCCAGAAGCAGCGGATCGCCGCCCTGCGGGAGGAGATCAAGCAGGAAGAGTTCATGGACACGTTCCGGGCCATCGCGGTCAAGGCCGAGGAACTCTACCAGGACGGCAAGGGCAACCTGCCCAAGGCGCGGATCGAGTTCGAACGTGCCCTGGCGGCGATCGACACGCCCCGCGCGCGCGAGGTCGTCCCGCAGGCCAAACGCGCCGAGATCACCGGGCAACTGAAGACCAAGATCGCCGCCATCGGCAAGGCGCTGAAGGAAAGGGACCTCCTGGCCGCCCTGGAGACGGCCAAGCGGAACAAGGACCCGCTGGCGATCAAGAAGGCCGTCGACGACCTGGTGGCTTTCGCGCCCGGGCACCCGCGGAACAAGGGACTGGTCGCCCTGGTCAACTCGGTGATGGATGCCCAGGCCCGCGCGGCGCTGATCAAGTGGCTCAAGGCCAACGCCGCGACGAACCAGAACACGGCCGTCCTGAAGATAAAGCGTTGGCTGAAGGACCACCCGAACGAGCCGCCCGACAGCGAGCTTCGCACGATGCTGGGGAACCTCGAAAGGGGCATGGACCTTGCCGCCCGCGTCCGGACGGCCGTCAGCACCTACAGGAGCGGCAAGTGGGCTGAGGCCATCCCGCTGCTGAACGACCTGATGAAGTACCCCTCGGCCTCGACGGGGATCGAGCGGACGCAGATCCGGGCGTGGCTGAAGGAGTGCGACCTTCAGATCCTCTGGGCCCAGGCCGAGGCGCTCAAGGGCAAGAGCCAGTACCGCCAGGCCATCGCCGTCTACCAGAAGATCCTCGAAAAGGACAAGACCTGGAAACGCCAGGAAATCATGCGCATCGTCGACGAACTGACGCAGAAGCAGAGCTACGATTACGCCCTCGGCCGCGCCAAGGAGGCCTACGGGCGCAAGCAGTACACCGACGCCATCAGTTGGGCCAAGAAGGTCCTGGAGATCAAGCGGACGTCGGTCGAGGCGCTGAAGATCATCACCGACTCGCGCTACGAGCAGCAGATGACCCAGGGCCGGGCGCGGATCGAGCAGCGAGACTACCGCGGCGCGTTGGCCTACTTCACGGTGGCCCACGGGATCAAGAAGACCGACGAGGCCAAGAAGCTGATTGCCGACATGAAAGCGAAGATCTCGGGCAGCGAGCCCTGAGACGCCGAGCACCGGCGGGTGCCTGACCGGCATTGACGGCTGCTCGCCGGGGCGGACCGGCCGGCGCCATACGACGCGGGCCGGGCGTTGGCCGGGAGACCGGCAGGTGCAACGTGACACACCGCCGCAACAACACAATAACCCCAGGGCCGTGGCGACGGAGGCAGGCCAGGAGGTCAGGCCAGGTGCTGATCCTGGCCATTGTCGGCATGACGATGCTCGTGTCTCTGATCTTCTACGTGTACAACCTCGGCGACCAGGTCAGCCGGCGACTGTCGCAGCAGAATATCGCCGACGCCGTCGCCGTCAGCGGCGCCGGGCAAATGGCCCGCTGCATGAACGTGGTGGCGATGAACAACGTCGCCGCCTCGCGTGCCGTCGCCCTGGTGGCCGTGCTTGACGGGATTCCTCTGGCCTCGGAGATGGCTTACTACGAGCTTCGCGCCTGGCGGCAGGGCCTGGACAACGTCATCGCGGGGATGCGGGGCGAGCCGGCCCTGGCCACAGGTACCAAACGCAAGGTTCTCGAAGGAATCGAGGCACTGCAGGCCAGACTCCTTGAACAGGAGAAGAAGATCGAGCCGATTCTGGCGATACGAGATGACATCGAGGGGGCCACCACGTGGTCGATTCGCGGCACAGGCGGCGCGCCGCCTCACGGCAGCCTGTGGCGTACGGCTGTGGCGGCTGATGAGATCAGCCAGGCCACCGTCGCCGCCGGAGGCGTGCTCGCCCAGGCCAACGCCGTCCGGTTCGCCCACGACAACTTTGGTGCCGACAGTGCCAAGTCGGCCGCCTTCATCGTGCCCGTGCTTCCGCACCTGCCGGCCCATCGCGGTCAATTGGCCGACTTCAGCCCGGTCCTGCGCCAGCATCTTCGCGTGGATCTCGAGGCCGCGTCCATGTCGGTGCGGAGCGGCCATGGCGGGGCGATTCCGTACGCGAAGTGGCCGTACCGGTTGGGACCATGGGCCAGGCTGCTGCACTATCCAGACCGGTACTATGCGTCCAACGACCGTTTCCAGGAGTGGTTCCGCCAGCAGGACCCGGACTACTACCAATACCGCGGTCGGAAGAAGCGAGGCTGGCGACGGCCGTGGGGCATCACCCTGGCCGTCGGACCGCGCCGCACCAGGACGGTGACCCAAACCATCACGGTCAAGGCGCGGGCCGGACGCGAGGGCCGCCGCATTGTCGGCCCGTCGGCCGGAGGCGGCCGGGCCGGCCGCGCCGCCTCGAGGGGATACGGTCCGGTGGCGCCCCGCAAGGGCCGTACGTACACGGTCACACGCACACACAGTTGGCAGCCGACCAGATTCTTCGTTCGCGGCTACACCACGTTCGGGCCCTACGAGTGGGCCAAGAGCTGGATCAGCAGCTACGCGTTCGACAGGCTCGCCGATTCGCGGTTCAGGGAGTACTACGAGACGATAACCCAGCCGAAACTGAATTACATATTCGGCCCGCTGAATCCGAAGCTCCAGACGATTCACTATCCCCACTGGGTCATGGACATCAACGAGGCGCGGAAGGACAAGGACGCCAACGGCAATCTGATTCGCAAGGTCCGCACGCGCTACTACTACCTCGAGGTGATCGCCTCCAGCCGCGAGGGCTCGGCCAACTGGGACGCGTCCATCATCAGCGACAACCTGAGCGACCCGGTGACCAAGGACTATGGCGGGTGGGTTGCCCCGGAGGCCATCAAGGCCAGGGCCTTCAAGGGCACGGGCGCCCTGGAGGTCAAGGGGCCCGTGCAGGTCGGCGCCCTGCCCATGTGGCGATACACCGCCGAGGGCAAGGAACAGATCATCAACCCCGACGGCACGCTGAAGGACGAACGGACAGTGTACTTCTCGTGGTACTTCATCTTCGGCGGGGTGGACACCGGCGGCGAGGCCGAAATCTCCAACCCCGCCAACTGGGACCGTTTCGACGAGCCCCCGGCGCCGATGGTCATGGACTTCACCGAGCAGGACACGAGTGCCGGGCCCGACCCGGCCTATTACGACGACGATCCCGACACCGGCGTCAGGCGGGAGCACTTCGCCTACCTGGCCATCGTCCGGACGGGTACGAAATCGGCCGTCTGGAACCAGAAGTTCAAACTCTCAAACCCCACGAAATCCATCTATACCGTCGCCCAGGCCAAGGTATTCAACAACAGCAGTTGGGACCTCTGGACGCAGGACTGGCAGGTGCAGTTGACCCGCGTGCAGGACTGGGGCGACTGGACTGTGCGTCTGGGTCTGGGGCTGGCTGACGTCCCGCTGACTGAAGGTATGGTTCGCGGCGACGACGTGGCCGTCGCCCACAGGTTTATGGCGGCGTGGGCGCCTGCAATGGCAGACATGAGCATACACCACTAGCCGACGAATGGGCCCAGGGCCCGGGTAATGCCGTGAGTAAACGACAACAAGAAAGAAGCAGACTACGGCGGGGCGGACGGGCCAGGCGGGGCGGACAGGTGCTGATCCTGGCCATCGTGGGCATGACCATGCTCGTGTCCCTGATCTTCTACGTCTACAACCTCGGAGACCAGGTCAGCCGCCGACTGTCACAGCAGAACGTCGCCGACGCCGTCGCCGTCAGCGGGGCCGGGCAGATGGCCCGCTGCATGAACGTGGTGGCGATGAACAACGTCGCCGCCTCACGCGCCGTCGCGCTCGTGCCGGTCATGGACGGGATACCCTTGTCGGGCGAGATGGCGCACGGGGAACTCCAGGCCTGGCGCCAGGGGATGGATCGGACGATGTCGCAGATGCGCAGCGAGGGGGCCCTCAGCAGCGACGTCAAGGCCAAGGTCCTCGATGGGATGCAGGCGCTGTACGACAGGCTGCTGAGGCAGGAACGGACCATCAAGCCCGTCCTGGACATGAAGCACCTGCTCGAAGAGGCCGCCTACTGGGCGATACGGGGCCATGGCGGCGCGCCGCCTCACGGCAGCCTGTGGCGGACGGCCGTCACCATGGACGAGTTCAGCCAGGCCACCGTCGCCGCTGCCGGCGTGCTCTCACAGGCCAACGCCGTCCGGTTCGCCTACGACAACCTCGGGGACCACAACGTCGACAGCGCCGCGTTCATCGTGCCGATCCTCCCGAAGCTTCCGGCCCACCGGGGGGACCTGGCGGACTTCAGCCCGCCGCTGCGTCAGCGGCTGCGCGTGGACCTGGAGGCGGCGACGATGGTGATGGAGAACGGCAGCGGGGGGGCGATTCCTCACCCGGCGTGGCCTTATCGCCTCGGGCCGTGGGCCAGACTGCTGCACTACCCCGACCGCTACATGGTCGCCGACGAGCGCTTCCGCGACTGGTTCCGCCAGCAGGACCCGTTCTACTGGCAGTATCACGGCCGGCACAAGCGGGGCTGGCGGCGGCCGTGGGGCATCCGCGTGCCGGTTGGCCCGCGCAGGACAGGTACGCGAAAGCCTCGGTCGGGCAGGCGCATATCCGGCCCGTCGGCCGGGGGAGGCCGCGCCGGACGCGCCGCCGGAAGGGGACACGGCGCCCACCGCGGCGGGAGCTACTCCTGGCAGCCGACCCGGCTCATCGTCCGAGGGTACAGGACCTTCGGCCCCTACGAGTGGGCCAAGAGCTGGGTCACCAGCTACGCCTACGACGCCCTGGGAGACTCCCGGTTCCGCGAGTACTACGACAAGCTCAGCACCACCAAGCTCAACTACATCTTCGGGCCCGTCAATCCCCAACTGGCCACGATCCACTACCCGATCTGGATCACGGACCTGGAAAAGGCCAGGCTCGAAAACGACGAGCACGGCAACCCGATCAAGAAGGTCCTGACGCGGTACTACTACATCGAGGTGATCTCCAAGAAGCGCGAGGGCTCGGCCGGGTGGGCCGACTCGATCACCAGCGACAACCTCGGGGATCCGGTGGCCAAGGAGTTCAGCGGGTGGATGCCCCCCGAGAACCTCAAGGCCAAGGTCTTCCGCAACAACGCCAAGGTCACGGGCCCCGAGAAGGTCGGTATCCTGCCGATGTGGCGGTTCACCTCCGAAGGCAAGGAGACCATCCTGAACCCCGACGGGACCGTCGAGGACGAGTGGCCGGTATACTTCTCGTGGTACTTCATCTTCGGGGGCGTGGACGTCGGCCCGGACGAGTACCCGATTGCCAACCCGGCCAACTGGGACGCGTTCGACGAGCCCCCGGCGCCGACGGTGATGGACGGGTCGGACGACGGGGGGGCCGGGATCGCCGGCGGGGAGTACTACTCCGACGACCCCGACGTCGGCGCCAGGCGAGAACACTTCGCCTACCTCTCGATCATCCGGACGGGCACGAAGTCGGCCGTCTGGAACCAGAAATTCAAGCTCTCCAACCCCACCAAGTCGATCTACACCCTCGCCCAGGCGAAAATATTCAACAACTCCAGTTGGGACCTGTGGACGCAGGACTGGCAGGTGCAGTTGAGCCGCGTGATCGACTGGGAGGACTGGACCCGTCGGCTGGGACTGGGCCTGACCGACGTGCCGCTGACCGAAGGCATGGTCCGCGAAGAGGACGTCTCGACCTGCTATGAATTCATGAGATCCTGGCTGCCCGCGATGGCGGATATGAGCATACACCACTGACCGGGCGCAGCGCGACCGAGGTGACGCAGATGAACAGGCAACGACGAGACGGACGATCCAGGCGGGGCGCGGCCCTGATCGAGTTCGTCATGATCATCCCCATGCTGGCGATGATCATCGGGCTGACGTTCTTCTTCGGGTGGACGATGGCCAACAGGCTCCACGTCCGCGAATCCAGCCGATACGCCGCCTGGCGCCACGTCCGCACGAAAAGCGCCGTCGGGTCGGGCCGGCTCAACGAGGCGTTCTACGACCATCGCGGCACGAACATCGGCATCACCCGCGGGCTCGGCACCGAGGAGACGATCGACGACCTGATCACCGCGGCCGGCACCATGGGAAGCGAGCACGCGACGTTCGCCGACTCGGTGATCTGGGGCTGCGGGCACCAGGGCCGGACCGTCCGCGTCCGCGCCAAGTTCCCCTCAGAGGTCGGGCTCTACCGGCGGTTCCAGGGCAGACTGGCCAGCTACCACGCCCGCGACGGCCGGCAGTGGCGCCGTGAGGACGACCTGACACCCGAGGGACGTGCGGGACGTGTTCCTGAGCGATCTCGACCAGGCCCTGTACGCCCTGGAGAACGGCGGGTCGCGGATGGCCAAGGTCATGCGCATCACCTACCTGAACAAGTGGGGCGCCTGGCCGCACTGACCGCCGGACGGGTCCGCCCATGAACGATACCCCCGACCAGCCGGCGCCGCGGAAAACGACCCCGACCTGGCATTGGGCGGTGTACGCCCTGCTCCTGGCCACGAGCATCTACGCCGCCGTGCTGGTCTGCCAGAGAGTCCTGGCCCCCCCCCGGCCCGCCGCCTCGGCCGGCGGACGCTCGCGACCCGGGTACGACACCGGTCGGCTGGACCGGTCGACAGAGGACGACTTCTGGACCGGGCGGGGCGACGGGCCCAAGGACCTGCCGGCCATGATCGCCCGGTCCCTCCGCGCCGGGACGCTCGAGCAGCAGGACGCCGACCCCGGCGACCTGCCGCCGCCCCCCGGAGCGGTGCGGCGCGGATCGTGGCGGCAGGCCTCGCCCGCCGGACTCATGCAGCGCGCCGTATACGAGCGCCGCGGCGCCGTCGCCGAGGCGGCCGACCACTACGTCGCAGCGCTCCTGGACGCAGGCTTCACCCGCCACGACAACTCGCGCCCCGCCGGCGGGCCGGTCAGGCTCCACTTCTCCAAGGGACGCACCCACGCGGTGGTGACCTTGCGGGTCAACCCCAGGGACACGCAGACCACGCTGATATCATTCATCCTTCTGATCGACCGGAAACCGAGCGACACCGCAAGACCACCAGCGAAAGAGGGTTGAACCATGGAAGAGCAGCAGGAACCTCACGGCGTGAAGAACAAGGGCCTGCTCGTGACCGCACTGGTCCTGGGCGTCCTGGTTGTGCTCGTCTACAACTGGCACATCGGGCAGGTCAGGGACGCCGGCACCGGCGAGAAGATCACGATGCCCGTGCTCAAGCGCACGATGGCGGCCGGAGAAGACATCGAGGCCTCGGACATCGAGGTCAGGCAGGTCGAGACGCACTTCAAGGACACGATCGGGCCCGACGTGATCCTCAACACCCAGCCCGAGGCGTTGATCGGGGAGGTGCTCAGCCGGCCCGTGCAGCGGGGGCGGATGCTCCGTTGGGACGACATTCTCGGCCGAAGTCCCGAGCCCCCGCCCCCCGTGGATCCGGGTACGGTGGCGTTCCAGTTGCCCATCAGCGCGCGCCAGTCGCCGGGCCAGATGCTCCGTGTCGGCGACCGCATCACCGTGCTGGGCACCGTGAACGTTCCGGGCAAGCCGCTGACCACCTACCGCATCCTGGACGGGGCGAAGGTTATTTCGGTCGGCGGTGTGGCGCCCGATCGCTGGACGAAGCGCTCGGGACGGCCCGGGCGAGCGACGTACGGCAGCACACTGCGGAGCTACCGCTCGATCGGCATTCAAGTGCCGCGTGAAACGGAGATACCCCTGCACAACGTGCTGGCTCACGTGGTCGGTGAGCTTCGCGTCAACGTTCTGGCCCACGGGGACAAGCCCAACTACGTGGGGAAACGCATCCGGGTTGCACCGGAACTTCGCGACCTGAAAGCGCCCGAGGAGAGGTTTAATCCTTTGAGGTGAGTTCGGCCGCTCGGGCGCCGCGGTCCGCGCTGGCCAAGGGCGTTGCGAAAACGGCCCGGAGATGCGAGAATAAACCAGACGGCCTGCATTCATTCTATTGA
>Ga0180432_10005191_pt1 | contig 17508 bp, 13 predicted proteins | sample SS_ome_10_FD_132414 | JGI IMG/M metagenome (GOLD analysis project Ga0180432, IMG submission 132414) | Hypersaline lake sediment archaeal communities from the Salton Sea, California, USA - SS_1_MS_2 metaG | ecosystem: Environmental > Aquatic > Non-marine Saline and Alkaline > Hypersaline >...
GAGATTCAGGAGTTTCCGGCCACCAACCAGCTGCGGCTCTCCTGCCAGTTCAGCGACCTGTTGTCCGATCCCGACTTCGCGTCCTGGTACGACCCCGGCGATCCCACCCTGAGCGTCGCCGCTTTTACTCAGCGTATCACGCTCTTCGAAGGGGTTGAGGAAGCCGATCGAACGCCTGGCGGACGTTGCTACCGACGAACCCTCACGGTCGAACCGGTAGACAACGCTCTGCCCACGTTGGCGGGCGCGGCCTTTCTGGGAGAGGGCATGCAGGCAACGGCTCAAATCGGTTTCGCCGATCCGAACGGGCACTGTCCGGTTTTGGCCGAAATCGTTTTCGACGGCACCGATGCCTTTCCCCTCTACCCGCTCTCCCTGGATTACGATGCCTTGGTTCTCTACAGCTCCGAGGCGGGGATCGAGCCCCTCGCCAACGGGACCTGGGAGGAAGCGCGTTTCCGTTTCAGTGACAATCTGGCGGATGTGGTCGAAATGGTGATCACCTCGACGGGGGTTCCGGAGGGTTACACCTCCGATCCGAGGCGGCCGCTGATCGGCACCGTGTACCCCATTCCCTTCCGACCCGCCGCCACGATCGAGCTTTGCTTGTCCCGGAAGCAGCAGGCACGGGTTTCGATCTTCGATGCGAGCGGCGCGCTCGTCAAACGCCTAGTGCGTCCGCCGGCCACGCCCGGCATCGTCCGACTCCGCTGGGATGGGCGAGGTGACGATGGCCGCGCCGCGGGATCGGGCGTGTATTTCTTGGAAGTCGTCTCCGGGGAGCAGAACGACGTTCGCCGGCTCCTGCTTGTCAGATAACCCTAGACCGCCGCCGGGCGTAGAGGGTCCCCGAGGGGAACCGCCACTACCACCGCACCCCACCCCTCGCCACGGCCGGCGACGCGTTGTGATCCCGCCTCCTCGACTCACGGCCTACGACAGCATCTCGTCGATCTCCGCCCTCGAAATCCCGAGGGCCGCCGCCGCTTCGTCCCGATCCTCTCCGCAGTGAGCCACGACCTGCCGCACGTGATCCCGCTGGACATCCTCCAGCGACCGGGGATGATACTCAGCGGCCCGCTCTTTGTCGCGGTGCGCGATCTTGTGTCGGATGTAGGGAGGCAGGCTGTCGATCGTGATGATCCGTCCCTCGGCGTTCACCACGGAGCCCTCGATGATGTTCAGCAGCTCTTGGACATTGTCGGGGAAGTCGTAGCGTTCGAGGAAGCCGAAATAGTCGTCCGCGAAACCGTCGATCTCCTTGCCGACCTTCTTCACACCCTCCCGCAAGAACACCTCTCCCAGCAGGGGCAGGTCCTCCATGCGTTCGCGGAGCGGTGGCAGGCGTACCGAGTTGACCATCAGGTGATAGACCAGATCGTGGGAGAATCGACCCCGGTAGGAGTCCTCGGTCAGGTCGTAGGACGAGGCCACGATCATCCGGACCTCGGTCTTGCGGATCCGCGTCGAGTTCTCCCGATAGTACTCCCCGGTTTGAAGCATGCGCTTAAGCCGCACCTGCATCGGCAACGTCAAGTGCTCCATCTCCCCCAGAAAGAGCGTTCCATCCGCCGCCTCCTCGATGAAGCCGGGACGCTCCTCGCGCTCCCCGCTCCAGACGCGGGCCTGCCCGAAGAAGTCGGCCGGAAACTTCTCCGGATCCTGTCCCGAGGCATCGACCGCCACAAACGGCCGGTCGCGCCGCGGGCTCGCTTCCTGGATGGCGCGCGCCAGCATCTCCTTGCCGGTCCCCGGCTCGCCCCAGATGAAGACGGTCAGATCGCTGGTCGCCATCTTCTCTATCTGATGCAGGAAGCGGATCATGGCCGGGTTCTGGGTGGGGAACTGCTCGAAGGCATCAACGTGGGTTAGGTCCTCCCGCTTCAACTGCGGAGGCAGCTGGTCGATGGAGTGATGGAGCGCGCGGTGCTCGAGAGCGGTATCGATCGCCTCCAGCAGCGTCTCGTCTTCGACCGGCTTCGTCAGGTAATCGATGGCGCCAAGTTTGAGAGACTTGACCGCCAGATCCACATCACTCACACCGGTCAAGATGATGACCGGAATACTGAGTCCCTTCTGATGCATCATCTTCAGAATGTCCATGCCGCTCACGTTCGGCATGTCCATATCGAGAAGGATCACCCCGAAGCTGTCCTTGGCCAGTAGGTCCTCGACTTGGCGGGAATCGTTGACCACCAGCGTCTCGAACCGCCCGGTCTGCATGAGGAAGACCATCAGGTAGTTCGTTACCGCAACGTCATCGTCGACGATCAGGATCTTCTCCATTCCCCTCCTCCGCTAGGACGTGCTCTTCTCTTTCTCCGGCGTGGCGGGGATCCGGATGGTGAACCGCGTCCCCTTCCCCGGTTCGCTCTTCACGGAGATCGTGCCCCCGTGCTCTTCGATAATCCGGTAGGCGATCGCCAATCCCAGGCCCGTCCCCCCCCGCGCGCGCTTGGTGGTGAAGAAGGGATCGAAGATCTGCTTGAGCGTCTTTTCGTTCATCCCTTTGCCGTCGTCCTCGACCTCGATCACCACCCGCCCGTCCTCCGCCCGCGTGCGGACCCAGACTTGACCCCGGCGATCATCGGGCATGGCCTGGCCAGCATTCACGGTCAGGTTGACCAATACTTGCTCGATCTTCTGCGAGTTGCCGGTGAAGGTCGGCAGATCGGGATCGAGCTCGAGTTCGATATCGGCATGCTTGTGGACTTCATTGTGCACGAGCCGCGTGCAGGCTTCGATCACGGTATTGACATCGACCTTGTCGATCAAGAGCCCCTCATCTCGGCGGGCGAAGCGCTTCAGCCCTTCGACGATGCTCTTGATCCGCTCCGAACCATGCGCCATGTCGTTGACCAGGGTCATGACGTGCTCGCGGAAAAACTTGTATGGCAGGCGCGCGATCTTCAGATCCGGGTGTTCCTCGTAGTGGCTGTCGACGATGGGGAGCATGTCCTCCAACGCCTGCTTGACGATCTTGACGTTTCCGCGGATGAACTGGTTGGGGTTGTTGATCTCGTGTCCAATACCGCTCACCAGCTCCCCCAAGGAGGCGAGCTGGTCGGCTTGTTGCATTTGCTGTTGGTACGTCTTCTCCAGCGTGACATCCCGGTAGAACTCCATGATGCCGTCGACTTCGTGGTCCTGGTTGTACACCGGAAGCGCGTGAACCTCGAGATAGCGGTCTTCATCTTTCATGGTGAGAAGGATCGGCGTCTTGTCGCGGACGATTCGGGCCAGGCGGCAGTCGTCGCATGGCTTCTCCCGCCTGAAGAACGCCTGGTAGCACTTGTGGCCTTCGGGAACGTTCTCCCGATTGGTGAGAACCACGTTTCGCTTTCGATCGATCAGCGCCACCTCGCCCGGGATCGCCTTGAATACGGTCTCGAGGCGCGCCCGCGACTCCTCCCATCCCCGGTTGACCCGGTCGAGGTAGGAATTGATGGTTCCGAGCTTCTGGCGCTGTTCCTCCAGCTCGCGGGTGCGCTCGTTGATCTCATCCTCGAGCTGCCGGAATCGCTGCGTGTATTCCCGTTCCTCCTCCTCTTTCAGCACGAGATTCTCACCCAGGTTCTTCCGCTCGATGGCCAGACTCAGGATCCGGCCGATCTCATTCAGCATCCGCTGCTCTTCGGGCAACAGGTCGAGCTCCGGGTTGCGGTAGCCGACCCGAATCTCGCCCGCGATCTCGCGATCGACCACGAGCTTCGTGGACAGGCGCTTGGGAGACGTCAGGGGCTGCCCGAAGTCGGTGCCCTGATAGGTGGAGTGAACCACGACCTGATCGGAGAACTGCATTCCGGTGCTCAGGTAGGTGGGAAGTTTCTCGAAGAACTCCTTGATCGAGCTGGACGCCTGGATCCACTCGGCCACCGTGTAGAGGCAGGAGAGCTCCTTGACCCGTTCGTCCTTCTCGGTTTCGGCGTAGCTGCTGAGACCGTCGAGCTGGGCACCGAAGAAGAAGTACAAGATCCCCTCGGGCGTCTCCACGAGGCCCGACTTGAGCGGGATCGTGGAGGAAGGGTGGTCGATGGGGGCGTACATCACCGCTCCCCGGATCCCCTCGCGCGACTGCACCATGCCCAACCGGAAAGAATCGAGCGAGGCGGGGCTCAGCACATTCTCCAGCCTCTTGCCCACCAGCGCGGTCTCTTCGGGCGTACACGCCCGGCAGAGCAGCCGACTGGCATGGATGATCTTCTCCTCACTGTCGGTGACGAGAAGGAACTCGAAGTTTCCCTCGATGAACCCATACAGGTCTTCCAGCTTGATCATGCCGGTCTCCTTTGGGGAGATGCGCTGGCCCGACCTGGGTTCTCCGGACCGCTAGCGGACGCGGTACCGTTCAGTCCCGACCGCTCGGATCTCCCGCTTGTAGCGTCCGGAGTGTGTGAGAGCCGGCGGAATCGACACCGACTGAGGTCGGACATCGACCGGCACCAGCCGGCCCGTCGAAACCGCCTTGCGCTCCTCACCCGTGTTCCAGAAGAAGGCGGTGCGCTCTCCCAGGTGCTTCTGGACTTGTTCTTCCAGAGCGCGGGTGATCGAGGCGGCCGAGTCGACCTCCACCTTGATCCCCAGCTGCTCGGCCAGGGCTCCCATCACCCTCCAGCCCGGAGTGCCCGACGGGGGAGGCACCGCGCGAGAGAACTCGATCTTCCGGCCCTCGAAGTTGCACCTCGTGCCCTCGGTCTCCAGGTAGGTCGTTCCCGGCAGCACGACGTCGGCCAGCCGCGTCGTCTCGGTTTCTTTCCAATCGACCGCCGCCAGGAATTCGATGTTGTGGAAGTAGGCTCCGGTCCGATTGTATTCCATCGGGTCCTCGCCGATGATGATCGCCGCCCGGATCCTGCCCTCCTTCAGAAGCTCCCGCAGCTCCCCGCGGGATGTAGCCCCCGGCAGCGCCGGGTCGGCCGGTCGGCGTCCGGCGGCGAAGGCGGGATCGGCTCCGGTGACGGTCAGGCCCGCGAAATTCCCGGTGAGCCTCGGCAGGAGCAGATCGGCCCGCGCACCCGCTTCCCGCAGAAGCCGGACCAGATTGCCGAGGGTCTGTAGATCGCCGGGCGCTTGATCGAGCGCTCGGTCGGGGGTGTGAACGATTACGATCCGGGTGCCCTGACGGATCAAATCGGCTGCCTCGCGCAGGCGATCCTCGGAAACGCCGCTCAGGTCGCTGGCGGTGGCGACGTCGTACTTGAGCGAGCCGAGGAACTCCTCCCCACCGGGCAGGCCGGCGATCTTCTGGCGCGTGAGGGCACCGTCTTCGATCAAAATCTGGATGATCCCCTGCCAAAGCGTCGAGGCCCGGCCGCGCATCGGGTCGAGCGTAACGTTGGCCAGAAGCTTGTCCGATTCGTCGAGAATCGAGTCGGCGACGATCAGCTTCGCCCCCTGGCGGGCGGCCTGGATGATCTCGATCGCCAGAATCAGGTGATCCTGCTCGGTGCTGGTGTTGTTGCAGATGATCAGATCGGCGTCGCGCAGCACAGACCGATCGGCGGTCGACGCGCTGTGGCCGAGGATCTCGTCGAGTACGCCCGCTTCCCGGTTCGTTTCCAGAGCCGCCAACGAACCTACGTTGTTCGTCCCCAATCCCTCGCGGGCAATCCGGCCGGCCAGGTAGAGCTCCTCGTTGGTGAGCTCGGGGGAGGTCAGGACCGCCACCGTCTCGGGGCCGTGCTTCACTGCCAGCTGTTTCACGGCATCGGCGATCCGCTTGGCGGCCTCGGGCAGCGCCACCCCGGTTGCACGATCACCGGCGCGCACCACCGCCTGCGTGATCCGCTTCTGCTTGACGAACAGCTCATATCCGAACCTTCCGTACCGGCACAGGTACTCGCCGGCATCGCCGCCCGCGGCAATGTAGTATCTCCCGTCTCCGAACCGCTTCACTCGGATGGCGCAACCCAAGGAGCAGAACCCGCAGTGGCTCTCCGTGGTCTCGGTCGCCAGGGAGGCCCGCCCTGGGAAGGGGAACTTGGGCGTGAGCGCGCCGGTGGGGCAGGCATCGATGCAGTTCCCGCAGGAAACGCAGCTGGTCTCGATCAGCGGATCATTCATCGCCGGTCGCATTTCGGTTCGGAAACCGCGTCCCACCAGTCCCAGTGCGGAAATCGGAAGCACCCGGGCGCAGGTTCGGATGCACCGGGAGCAGAGGATACACTTGTTCGGGTCGTACACGAGATAGGGATGTCGGTCATCGACCCTGTGCTTGCGGCAGTAGCCCGCGAAGTGCTCCATGTCGACGCCGTATTGCTCGGCGTAGAGCCTCAGGTCGCAGTCCTCGAAGCGGAGGCAACCGCAGGAGAGGCACCGATCGGCCTCGTGGAGCATGTCCTCGTGCTCGAAGCCGGTGGCGACTTCCCGGAAGCTCCCCACCCGCTCTTCGACCGGGATCGTGTGTACCTCGTGCCGCGGGCTCTCGGCCACCTCGCCCAGCTCCGCCTGACCCGGCTTGGCCCAGAAGGATTTGGTCACCACAAAGGGCGCCGGCTCCAGCGGCTCGCCGCTCAGGTGGCTGTGGATCGCCTTGGCGGCCCGCTGGCCGTCGCGGATGGCATCGATGACCACCGTGGGACCGTCATCCGCGGCATCGCCACCGGCGAACACGCCCGGGATGTTGGTCTGCATCGTCGCGGTGTCGACATCGATCGTCTCCCAACGGCTGACGCCCAGCTCATGGCCGGCCGTCGTCTTCAGTCCATCCAGCACCGGCTCCTGCCCGATGGCCGAGACGGCGAGATCGCAGGGCAGCTCGAACTCCGAACCCTCCATCGGGACCGGACGGCGGCGGCCCGAGGCGTCCGGCTCGCCTAGCTTCATACGGATACAGCGGAGGGCTCTCAGCTTCCCGGCGTCGCGGACGATCCCGATCGGCGCCGCGAGCTCCATGATCTCGATCCCCTCCTCGAGGCAATCGGTGATCTCCATCTCGTCGGCGGGCATCTCGGCCTTGGTCCGGCGGTAGAGGATGATCACCTTGTCCGCCCCGGAGCGCCAGCTGGTGCGGGCGACGTCCATCGCGGTGTTGCCGCCCCCCACGACGACGATCGTTCCCGGGACCTGGGCCGGGTCCTTGGCCATCTTCGGCAGAAAATCGGCGCCCGTCACCACCCCTTCGGTGTCGAACTCCCCTTCCACCCGCATCGCCTTGCCCTTCCAGGCGCCCGCGGCGATGAAGAGGGCGTCATGGCGCTCGCGCAATTCGTCCAGGGTGACATCCCGGCCGACATGAACGTCGTACTCGATCTCCGCTCCGGCCCGCCGGATGTACTCGACCTCGCGATCGAGCACGTCGTCGGGCAGCCGGTAGGTCGGAATGCCGTAGCGGAGCATGCCCCCGCTGTGCGGCTGGGCTTCGTAGAGAACGGGCTTGTATCCCTTGCGCCCCAGGAACCAGGCCGCGGTGAGCCCGGCCGGTCCGGCCCCCACGATGCCGACCGTTTGGCCCCGCGAGGGTTCGCAATGGGGTTGGGTGTCGTAGACCCCGGGCGCATCACTGATGTAGCGTTTGACGGCGTTGATGCCCACCGGCTGATCGACATCGGCGCGGCGGCAGACGACCTCGCACTTGCGTACGCAGACGCGCCCGCAGACGGCAGGGAAGGGATTCGCCTCCCGGATGAGATCAATCGCCTTCTGCGTCTGTCCCATCGCGGCGAGCGCGATGTAGCCCTGCGCGTCGACCCCGGCGGGGCATCCTTCCATGCAGGGGGAGATGCAGTCGGCGTAGTGGTTCGAGAGGAGCAGCTCGAGGGCGGTCTTGCGCGAGGCCAGTACGCGCTCGTTGCGCGTCTCGATCTCCATGCCCTCGGCGACGCGCGTGGCGCACGCCGGCACCAGGTTACGCCTCCCCTTGACCTCGACCACACAGACGAAGCAGGAGCCGTAGGGCTCGAGCTCTTCGGAATGGCAAAGGGTGGGAATGTCGTCGAGCTCTTGCTCACGGACGACCTCGAGAATGGTCTGCCCCGCGCGCGCGGTGACTTTCGCACCGTTGATCTGGATCTTGACCGTTTCCATCGCCAACCTGCCTCAGTTCTTGTATACGGCGTCGAAATTGCAGCTCGAGATGCACTTGCTGCACTTGACGCAAGTCTCCGTATCGATGACGTGAACCTGCTTGCGTTCGCCGGTGATCGCATTCACCGGGCAGTTCTTCGCGCACAGCGTGCAGCCGGTGCACTTATCGGGATCGATGAAGAAGTCGACCAGCGCCTCACAGCTCTTGGCCGGACAAACGTGATCCTTGATGTGCGCCTCGTACTCGCTCAGGTAGTACTTGATCGTCGTCTGGACCGGATTGGGCGCCGTCTGTCCCAGACCGCAGAGGCTCGCATCCTTGATCTGGACCGCCAGCTGCTCCAGCTTCGCGATGTCATCCTCGCGCCCCTCGCCCTTCGTGATGCGCTCCAGCGCTTCCAGCATCCGCAGGGTCCCGATCCGGCAGAAGGTGCACTTGCCGCACGACTCGTTCTGCGTGAACTCGAGGAAGAAGCGGGCCATCTCGACCATGCAGGTCGTCTCATCCAGCACCACCATGCCGCCTGATCCCATGATGGCGCCGGTTGCCGGGATGCTCTCGAAGTCGACCGGAGTATCTCCCAACTCGGCCGGAATACAGCCCCCCGAAGGGCCGCCCATCTGCACCGCCTTGAACTCGCGGCCGCCCTTGATCCCGCCCCCGATGTTGAAAACGAGATCCCGGATCGTCGTGCCCATCGGCACCTCGGCCAATCCGCCTCGAAGCACGCGGCCGGCGAGGGCGAAGACCTTGGTGCCGCGGCTCTTCTCGGTGCCGTAGCCGGCGTAGGCTGCGGCCCCGTTGACGATGATCCAGGGCACGTTGGCGTAGGTCTCGACGTTGTTGTTGTTGGTCGGCTTTTGCCAGAGCCCCTTCTCGGCCGGGAACGGGGGGCGGATGCGCGGCATGCCCCGTTCGCCTTCGATGGAGGCGAAGAGCGCTGTCTCCTCGCCGCAGACGAAGGCGCCCGCCCCCTGCTTGATCTTCAGATCGAACGCGCAGCCCGACCCCAGGATGTTCTCCCCCAGGAAGCCCTTGTCGCGCGCATCGGCGATGGCGATCTCGAGCCGCTTGATCGCCAGCGGGTATTCGGCGCGGCAGTAGATGTAGCCGAAGGTCGCGCCGATCGCCCGGCCGCAGATGATCATCCCCTCCAGTACCGCGTGCGGATCGCCCTCGAGCACGGAACGATCCATGAACGCGCCCGGATCACCCTCGTCGGCGTTGCAGACGACGTACTTCTGATCCCCGCCCTGAGCGGCGGCGAGCGACCATTTGAGCCCGGTGGGGAATCCTCCGCCGCCGCGCCCGCGGAGACCCGACTCCTTGATCGCCTCGACGATCTCCCCGGGTTCCATCTCGAGCAGCGCCCGGCGCAAACCCTGATAGCCGCCGGCATCTTCATACTCGTCGATCGACTCGGGATCGATGGTGCCGCAATTGCGCAGCACGATCCGCTCCTGCGGATCGAGAAAATCGGACTCCGTGCCACCCGCCGGCTCACCATTCTCGAGCTGAAAGGCAATGCTTTCATCGAGCGTCTTCCCGCCCAGCACGTGGCGGCTGAAGATCTCTTCGGCCAGCTCCGGAGTGACCGTTCCGTAAATCACGCGGGTGCCGTTCTCGCGAACCTCGACCAACGGCTCGCGATAGCACATGCCGATGCATCCGGTGATGCCGAGCTCGGCGGCCTTCGGATTCTTCTCGACCAGCTCCCGCAGGCGGTCGTGCACCGCCTGGGCGCCGGCCGACAGACCGCACGTGCCCATTCCAACCAGGATCTTCTTCATGGATCCGCTCCCGATTCTTGCCGGACTACTCGGTGGCAGTCGTTGCGGCCACGGTCTCTTGCTCCGCCTCGCGCCGATAGCGGCGCAGCAGTTTTCTCACCGCGGCCGGGGTGAGGCTCCCATGGGTTTCATCGTTGACCATCATCACCGGCGCCAGCGAGCAGCACCCGAGACAGGCCACCGTGAAGAGGGTGAAGACCCCGTCCTCGGTGGTATCCCCCACCTCGATCCCCAGCTCGTCCTGCACGGTTTCGATCAGCATCTTGGCGCCGGAGACGTGACAAGCGGTCCCCGCGCAAAGGCGGATGACGTGCTTCCCCATGGGCATCAGCCGGAACTGGCTGTAAAAGGTGATGACGCCGTAGATGGTCGACTCCGGAACATGCGTCACGCCGGAGATGTACTTGATCGCTCGGCGGGGGATGTATCCGAAGTGATCCTGCGCCGATTGAAGCAGGGGGATGAGCTCGCCGGGGGCGCCATCGTAGCGCCAGAGGCGATAGCCGAAGTGATCGCTCGCGTCAGCCATGGTTTCTCGATCCGTTCAGTTGAATTGTCCTGAGGCCTCGCGGCGAATGCCGCCGTTGTCGATCCGAAAAGGCGTCAGTCATCCAGCATCTTGATGACCTTCGCCTCCCGCACGCGCAACACGCCCTCGATCTCGCTGATCTTCTCGATGATCCGGGGCGTGCGACCGACCGCGCCCTGTCCCGTGATCATGCCCACCAACTTGGTGCCGTCATCGATCACGTCGCAGAAAACGACCTCGTCAATGAAGAAAACCGTGGTGAAGATCTGCTGAATGGCATCCTTGTCGACATCGACAATGATGTAGCTCGCGGTGCCCGGCTGTTTCTTGGCCGTCTCCTGGGAACTCTGCTTGACGGCCTGACTGTAGATGTCAACGAAGTCGTTGACGTCGCGATCGAGCTTGGGCCGTTCCACCGGTGACATCGACGCGACCTCCAGGCCTTCGAGCGACTTGACGCGATCGAAGACCTCTTGGATCCCTTCCGCGGTGTCGGCTTGGGCGAGAAGGATGATGTCGACATCCCCGCGCACTGCCTGACAAGACTCGATCCCGTCCATGTGGCTCAGCTCGCTGAAGAGGTCCATGCTCTTGGCCGGATCGGTGATGGTGACGGTCAGGTACGCGCTCGCCGACTCGCGCATGCCTTCGTCAGCGGCGTCGACGCCCACCGGCTTCAGCGTGGTGGTTCCGGGGGCGAGCTTCTCCAGGGCCTCGACCAGCTCCGGAATCTCGAACGGCTTGTCGAGGTATCCGGTGTTCTGCTCCGCCAGCGCCGTGAACTTGAGCCGATCGTCTCCGAAGCCGGTGATCACCAGGACCGGAAGCTCCGGGAACTGCCGCTTGATCACCTTGAGAATCTTCAACCCGTCGATATCGGGCATGAAGATGTCGGTCACGAGGTAGTGATAGCCAACACCCTTGTCGCTCGCCTTGTTCAATTCATGAATGGCCGAAATGCCATCCGGACACGCGACGACGGTGTAGCCTTCCTGCGTCAGGCCGATGGTGAGATTCCGCCGGATTTCAGGCTCGTCATCGATGATCAGCACACGACCTTTCACGCTGCGCCTCCCCCGCTCCCGCGGTTGCGAGTTGGAACCTAAGCTCTGACCAACCCAACAGGTAGCTCGCCCGTTCGGCGACGCCATCCAGCCGTCTCCAGGTTGAGCAGTCGCGTAGTTTAGCTGCTTTGCGGCACGGGGCGCAAGAGGGATCGGCCCCTGAATGGGGCGACCTGGCCGGCGTAGCTCGAATACAGGTCATGCGGTTAGCGGGAGAGATCGTCGGAGGATCAAGGCGCACAGCGGGCGCTAGCGGAGCTGATCGATCAACCGGCGGGCGCGCCCCTCGTACTCCGGGTCGCGCGATGCGGCCCGCAGGTGATCGAGCGCTTCCGCGGGACGACCGAGCTCGATGGCGCAGTAGCCGAGCATGAGATGCGCCCGGCCTGTCTGCGTCCCGGTCTCGAGCAGCCGCTCGAACGCGCGGCGCGAGGCCGCGTATTCCTCCCGGGCGTAGTGGAGATCCCCGAGCAGTGACCACAACCGGGGGGTGGGAGCTTCTTCGATCCCCCGTGTAGCGGCGGCCAGCGCCTCCTCCGGCTCGTGCGCCAGCATGTAGGCACCCACCAGGCGCTCGTAGTCCTCGGCCCGCGTGCTGTCGGCCACCACCATCTCTAACCGTCGCCCGGCGGCGGCCGGGATGTCGATCGCCAAGTAGAGGTCGCTCAGCGCGCGCTCTTCGCTCGGCGTCAACTCTCGGAGGTATCCGACGATGGTGAGCGCGACCGCCGCCCGCCGGTAATCACCCGACGAGCCGGCGGCTCGGTAGAGCAGGAGCCACGCGTCGGGATCGGCGCCGAAGTGCGCGAGGATTCCATCCAACGCGCCCGCGACGACCTCGGTGCGCCCCGCCTCGCTCGCGATCGACACCAGGGCGCGGTACCAGTCGAGCTTCACTTCGCCCCGCTCCCCGGAGACGAGGTCTTCGAGAACCGAGATGGCGCGCCCGGGGTTGCCCGCGAGATGAAACGCGACCGCGGCGTAGTAGAGAAGCTCGGGCCGCGGATCCGGACTCAGCGTATGGGCCGAGAGCAGCGCCGGCGCCGCTTCGTCGTACCGCCCCAGCTCGTAGGCGAGGTCCCCGAGATGGAGCCAGCCGGGTGCGAAGTCGGGCGCATCCTGAACGGCCGCCCGGTAGTGATTCAATGCCTCATCCTTGCGATCGCAACGCACGAGGGCGTTTGCCAGCGTGTAATGAACGAGGTAGTGCTCGCCGGCCAGCCCCTCGAGCACCTCCACCGCCCGCGCCGGGAGGTCGTCTTCGAGATACCCCTGTGCCAGGAAGAGCGCGCGGCGGGCGGGAGCGGACAGCCCGTCCAAGTCGGTCGCGCCGGCCGCCGTTGTGGCCGCCAGCAGCAGCAACCCGACCATCCATCTCGACGTGACGCTCTTCATCAGTCTCTAAACTCGAAGCCGATCGTGGTCTCGACCCAAGATGCGACCGCGCGGCCGGTGATCTCTCCAGGCCGAAACCTCCACCGGGCAACCGTCTGCTTGACGCTCTCTTCGAAGAACCCTTCGGGGGAAGCTTCGAGGATGCTGATGCGCCTCACCGCCCCATCCTCCCCCACCAGGAATCGCAGGCGAACCTCCCCCTCGACTTCCCGCTGGCGCGCGCGATGCGGGTAGGCCGGCTGGGGGGTTACGATCGGTTGGGGCGGTCGATCCAATTCACCCGCTTGAAAGATGAATCCGATCGGCGATGAGCTGGGAGGAGCGATCGAGCGATCGATCGCGACGTGGATGTCGGGCGGCGCCAGCGTCACCGCCCCCGCCGGCAGGAGATCGGGCTGGAGCTGCGGACGCGGCAGCGGCTCGGGCGGCACGGGCTCGCGAACCGGGGCCGGCTCGGGCAAGTCGGGGGCCGGCAGCGAGATCAGGTTGATGGGCACCGGTTCGGTCGTCTCCAACCGGCGCGGGCGTTCCCGGGAGAAGAGCGCGGCCAGACCGAAGATCGCCACGTTGATGAAGAGCGAGACCGCCAGGGCGGGCAGAAGAACGAGCCGCGCGGGCACGAGATGGACCTCCTTACGTGCCGGACGAGGGCCTTCGGCTCGCCGCCAGGCTCACGCGCCGCGCCCCCGCCAGGCGGCACTGATCCATCACTTGGATCACCGCCCCGGTGTAGCTCTTCCGATCGGCCACCACGACCACGCCGCTCTCCGGATCCTCCGCCAACGCTCGTTCGACGTGGGCGCGCACGCTGCGCAGATCGATCCGCAGCCCCTCCCAGTAAACCTCCCCGCTGTCGGTCACGCCGATCAGGATATTGTCACGCTCCTTCACCTCGGCCGTTGCCGCAGTCGACCGCTGCACCTCGATCCCCGCCTCGCGCACGAAGCTCGTGGTGACGACGAAGAAGATCAAGAGCAGGAAAACCATGTCGATCAGCGGTCCCATGTTGATGCGGACCCCGCCCGATCGGCCCCGCAGGCTGCCGCGCACACTGATCACGGCGCCTCCCGCGGCAGGTGCCGCTCGAGTACAGTGGCCGTCTCGTCCAATCGCATCCTCAGCTTGGCCGCCCGCCGCTCCAGGGCACCGCTCATGAAGAGCCCGGGGATGGCGACCAGAAGACCGCTCTGCGTGGTGACGAGCGCGACCGAGACGCCTCCCGCCAGCGCCTGAGCGTTGCCGGTGCCGAAGATCGCGATCACTTGAAACGTCTGCACCATCCCGATCACGGTGCCGAGCAGACCGAGCAGCGGGGCGACCGCGGCGAGCACCCCGATCACCGCCAGATAGCGCTGCAGTCCGGGCGCAAGCCGCCGGACGCACGCGCGGAGAATCTGGCGATCGAGGTGGGCATCCCCGGTCCGTTCCGACTTGAACGCCAACAGGAGCCGCGCGCACAGCCCCGGGTTCCCCGGCGCCGGCCCCGCCTCTTCCAGGAGGCGGACGGCATCCTGGAGGTCGAGATCCCCGCCGGTCAGTCGCCGATAGGCCCAGATCCTCTCGGTGATCAGCATCCACATGACGAGCGAGCAGACGCCGAGCGGGATCATGATCCAGCCCCCTTGACGGAGATACTCGATCGCATCGACCAACACGTCAGTCCTCGCGACGCCGCTTCTGGATGATGTTGGTCAGCGCCACCGCCTTCTCCTCCATGTCGCCGACGATATGGTCGACGCGCCGCGACAGGAACGTGTGGAGGAGCATGATCGGGATGGCGACCGCCAAGCCCAATTCGGTCGTGATGAGCGCCTCGCTGATCCCACCCGACATCAGCTTTGGATCTCCGGTGCCGTGCACGGTGATGACCCGAAAGGTGTCGATCATGCCGGTCACCGTGCCGAGGAGGCCCAGGAGCGGCGCCACCGCTCCGAAGATCGACAGCACGGACAGGAATCGCTCGAGGCGCGGGAGCTCGCGCAGGATCGCCTCCTGCAGAATGCTCTCCAGCGCTTCCCGCTTCTCTCCCCTACCCGCCAGCCCCGCCCGGATGACCGTGACCACGGGAGACTTCCGATTCTCCGGATCCTCCAGCAGCCGCTCGCATGCATCCCAGTCCCCGCGGGAGGCGCGGTCGCCGACGGCCGTCATGATCCGATCGGTCCGGCCATGCACGCGGCCCAGGAAGAGCATCCGCTCGATCGCGATGCCGAGGGCCACCATCCCGATCGCCAAGATCGGCCAGACGATCGGCCCCCCCGCCCTCACCTGATTCCAGAGCGTGGGGCGGTGGGTGATCCGGCGCAGCGCGGCACCGCCGGACAGATCGATCGTCACGGCATCGTCTTTGCCGTCCAGATAGCGGGCCAGTCGGCGCCGGGTTTCCCAGGAAGGCGTGCGCGGCAGGGCGAAGAGCTTCGTCTGATCCGGCGGATGCTGCAGAAAACCGACCTCGCCGCCGGTGCGGTAGATGGCGCCGAAGGTCCCGAAGCTCAGGACCTCTCCCGTTTCTTCCTCCCCCCCCCTCCCGACGAAGGGCCATGACGGCCATCGACGCACCTGCCCCGAGCGGACGATCTCATCGAGGTAGAGGTCGGCCATCGTCGTCACATCTTCGATGTCGGGGAAGTAGCCGGCTCGAAGGAGGGGCCGCAGCCGGGCCAGACGGTCGGAAGCGAACACGGTGATCAGAGACTGACGGAGGATCGCATCCAACTCCCGAGCGGCGACGCGGATGTTGCCCGAGATCTCCTCGAACTGTAGTTCCCGCTCCGACCAGTCCTGCTCCAGGGCATCGCGCTCCCCCTCCAGCTCCCGAATGCGCGCGGTGAGGGCATCGAGCTCGGCCTCCAGACCGGCCGTCTCGGTCTCGAGGCGCTCGACCTCATCGCGGAGCGCCTCCGCATCGGTCAGGATCCTCTCCTCGGCCAGATGCCGTTCCTGCTCGGCGCGCGCTCGATCCGCCGCCGCGCGCCGCGATGCCTCGCGGATATCCTGGGCGGGGGAGTCGGCGGCCGCCGCGATCAGCAACCCCCCTAGGATCCAAGCCGCCCTCATGGCTCGATCCTCCCCAGGGGTAGCGCGATCAACTCGTACGGGCGCCGCCGGCGGGCCATCTCGATCGCGCGCCCGATCGATCGGCGATGCGTCCCGGAGAGCGGCACCCACGCTCCCGTCACCCGATCGTATTCGCCCGCCCGCCGCCCGTCGGTTGTCTGCCAGAAAAGCGAGAGCCGACCAACGCGGAGGACATCGACGAAGAGTGAGTCGCCGTCGACCTCGATCCGATCTCCATAGACCTCGATCCCGCTCCCGTAGTGCGCCTCGATCTGCAGCGCCTCCATGAGTCGGCGGAGCCTCTCGGCCGGCGTGGTGTCGGGGCGCGCCAGCTCGTCGCGCAGCATCGCCAATCGCCGCGCCCGCTCCTCCGGCAGGAAGGGGAGATCGTCATGCACCACCTGCTCGAGGCGTTGGAGGATCCGGACCAGGGTATCTTGGATGCTCGTCTCCAACCGTGCAGACTCGCCCAGGCGGCGGCGCAACTCCGCCACCCGCTCTTCGAGCGCGTCCCGCCGCGCGGACAGCACCTCGCGACGCTCCTCCAAATACTCCCGGTTCGCGAGCGCGGTGCGCCGACGAGCCAACAGCTGATCTCGCTCCACCGCCCAGTCGTCTTTGATCTGCTGGGTCTCCTGCTCGATCGCCACCGTGCCGTCGACGGTCTCTTCCAGCTCCCGCGGGGTCTCTTGAGCGGGGGTGGGGATCAAGAACAGACAGCAGACGAGGAGGAAAGCAACGTAGGTACGGTACACGGTTGGATCCTTCCTGGGGGCGGCGGGTCGGATCTATTGCTCAGGAGTACCCGATTCGCCTCGGCTCGACTTCTTCTCCGCGCAGTCGGGGCACGTGCCGGAGAACTGCATCAGGTGGCTCGTGACCTCGTAGCCGGTCTGTCTCTGGAGGTCCTCCTTGACCTCATCCCAGGAGTCCTGCAGGAAGCACCCATCGGTGGACGTCACGCGCCCGCAGATGTCACAAACCACGTGATGGTGATGGACTTTCCCCGGTCCGTTGCCGAGAGCGACGCGAACCGCTCGCCCCGGTGCCAGGTCGGGCAGCAGGATGGCATCCCGCATGAGACGCTCGATGTTCCGGTAGATCGTCACCCGATCGGCGGGGATCCCCTTCTTGTGCAGCAAGGCGGTGATCTCGTCGGCCGTCAGGTGCCGGCCCTCGGAAGCCACGAGCTCGAGGAGTGCCAAGCGCGTCCCGGTCACTTTGAGGCCGGCGCCCCTCAACATGCGTCTGAAATCGGGTGCGTCCGACGTATCCGTCTCTTTGCGTGAACCAGCCCCTTGGGAATCCATGCTCAAGCCTCCCGCTGTAGACCCGCGATTTGTTGCACTTGGGCATGGTATAGCACAGGATTGGGGCCGAAGAAGGGGTTTTTCCGGCCGCACCCCATTCGTAGCGTGCGTTGGCGGAATTAGATAGGTTCTGGATCGAGAAGGGTTGTTTCTTCTTCTTGACCTGGCTCGATCAGCCCCGATCTGCCGGTATCCTTTGGATCGTGTCGCGCCGCTGGGTGACGATCTGCCCTTCCCATCGCCTAGAAAGCATACCGTGCCCGGTGAACCACCCCCCGTGATCCATAGACCGCCGTCTTCACCTCCCGCCGGTAGTACCGATCCCACGGCGGCGGTA
>Ga0180432_10005192_pt1 | contig 17507 bp, 29 predicted proteins | sample SS_ome_10_FD_132414 | JGI IMG/M metagenome (GOLD analysis project Ga0180432, IMG submission 132414) | Hypersaline lake sediment archaeal communities from the Salton Sea, California, USA - SS_1_MS_2 metaG | ecosystem: Environmental > Aquatic > Non-marine Saline and Alkaline > Hypersaline >...
CGGAAGACGAGGGGCTCGTGGAGTGCAAGCTGTGCGGACAGCGGCACCGTCGCGATTTCTGCCCGACCTTGAGCATCGAACTGCACGTCGTCGGGCCGAAGGGAGAGGTTACGGAGTGATGAGTAAACGAGCGCTTACCAGAGATGAACGCAGGCGCCGAAAGTGGCTGGATGACTTCACACAGCTTACTAGCGCAGAGCAGCATAGTGTCACGTGTCTATGGGAACGACGGGCACGGGATTGCGGCATTCGGCTTCCGCCGACATCTGGGCGCATCCTAGTTCAATATGCGTGGGAAGTTCGTAGTCTGGTGATTGAACACAAGCGAGCAGAGGTTACGCCATGACGAAAAAACCAGCATTCGCCCGTGAGATCCTCAGCGACGCCGAAGCGGAGGCCGTACTCGCCGAGTGCGAGGAGAGCCTCTCAGGTCTCCGAGACCGCGCGCTGATCCTGTTCCTCGACGGGAGCGGCTGCCGCATCTCGGAGGCCCTGGAGCTCGAGCCCCGCGATCTCTACTGGAACGCGCGAACCGCGAACGTCCGATGCGGCAAGGGCGGCAAGCAGCGGATCGTCCCGGTCTCACGCCGCGCCCTGGACGCTGTGAGCGACTGGATACGGCTCCGCATGGTCGGGGGCATTGGGACGGCGGCTCACGTCTTCTGCAACCTGAAGGGCGTCAGGATGTCCTCGTCGTACGTACGCAAGCGCCTCCCGCGGCTGGCGGCAAAGGCGGGCGTCGCCAAGCGTACCCACCCACACGGCTACCGCCACCGCTTCACGACGCGCATGGTGCGGAGGGGCGTCGTGGTCACGTCGGTGCAACAGGTGCTAGGCCACTCGAGCGTGGCTGTGACGGATACCTATTGCCGAAGGCTCGGAGCTGGCCCCGCGCTCAATGACGTGCGCCGAGCTCTCCGGGCCATGGACCGAGGCCGCGGCCTCGCAATGATGACAAGGTGAAACCATGAGCAAGTACCTAGGCACCATCTCCACACACTTCGGCCCCCTGGATCTGACCGAGTTTGTAGGGCCTGCAGTCATCGGCGAGGATCGTCGGTGTCTCCAGATATGGGACCAGGTGCAGCTAACCCGCTCGGACGCCAGACAGCTTCTCGCCTTCTTGGAGAAGTGGCTGCAAGACGAGCGGAATGACCTGAACTCGTAACCGTTGAACAGGAGAGCACAGGATGGGAACGTACTACAAGGCCGTGAACAGGACCCGGCGCGAGTTTATCGAGCCAGCCACCTTTGGACAGACGATGAAAGTGCAGGAATTCACAGAAGAGCCGGCTGGCATCATGGAAGCACTGGCCTTGCTGCTGCTAGAGGGAGGCGACGGCGACGTTGTAGGTCGATGGGCTGGGGGACGCATCATTTTCGCCAGTGTTTACGGAGAGGAGAAGGAGGAGGACGGTCTGAACCTGTACCGGAGCGTGGAGGAAGATCCGAGCTACGAGAATGTTGGCCCGCAGGTGCTTCAGTACATGGCGGAATCGCGTCTCACTCGACAGCGCCTGATTGACCGCGCCCGACGCGGCCACCGAACCCTCCAAGCAGCATTGGACGAGATCGGAGTTGCATGGCGCGATACCGTCACAGACAAACCATCGGATTGAGCCGGAAGTGTGACCAACAGGAGACCGATATGCTGATGTTCCCTACATCTCCCTGCGAACAGTGCGGCTGGGAAAACTGGGTCGGCCGCAAGCGGTGCCGCAACTGCTGCGCCGCCCTTGTGCAACATCCGGATCCGGTCATCGACCGTGAAGTACGACTCGACTATGCCGATGGCGTCAGATACGAGCAAAACGCCGCTTCGATCACGAAGGCGAAATCATGAGCGAAACTGACGCGGACCAGGGTTTTGTCGTGGGCGTGCTCACCATGGTGCTCGTGTGTTGCATCGCTGGCGCGTCCTTCCTTGCGGGATTGCACTGCCGCTGCGAGGCGCGCGATCCTTCGGCCCCGGGGAGCCGCGCTTGGGAACCCTCGGATTGATCACGAAAGTGAGACCTTGAAAGGCGAGGACATACGCAGCGTCCGCAAGCGGCTAGGCCTGACGCAGGTTCCGTTCGCCTCGATCCTTGGCGTCCACCCGATCACGGTGTCCCAATGGGAGCGGGACCAGGCCGAGCCCAACGCGTGGTGCTCCGGGCTGCTGGACGTACTCACAACCATCGACAACCCAAAGGAGGTCGGCAAGCGTGCCGCCTCCCTGCTTCACAGCGCCGGGCGCGCTCGAGCGCTGTACGAGCTGCTGCGGCATTCGGATGTGGCTCGGCAGGTCGAAGCTTACGAGACCCTCACTCCTGAAAGAAAGTGAACCCACCGTGATCGATGAACGCGACTTTCTGCCCGTCGAGATTGCTCCAGACGACACGGAGCCGGCGGACGAGCGCTTGGAACGAGCGCGGCACGAGTTGCTGGAGGCACTGCACTCGGCCCATCTGAAAGGGTCTGGCTACAAGGCTGGAGTGCGTGAGAAGATCGAAAACGCGATGGCGTGGGTAGACGATGCCTCCGACACGCTCATGCAGGGCGCTCTCCTCGTTTCTGAAAGGAAAGCGAGACCATAATGGAAGAGTGCTACGGGGTCTTTCCGGTACGCCGCATCATCGAGGTGCGGCTCGTGAGAGTGGACAGCGACACCGACGTCGAGGAGTTGGAGCGGAAGTGCAACGAGGCCATCGCGGATGGATTCGTCATGCCCGACATCCCGGGACGGATCTGTACCGGCGATCTGCTGATACTCGCGAAATGGGAGGGCGACAAGGACGAGCCGCCCACCCTGCGGCGGATCTGAAAGAGAAGCGCAGAATGAACACGGAACATAGTATCAGGACATTGTGCCACGCGATTCTGAAAGAGCGCGAGATGGATCGCGACTCATGGTTTCGCGACTGTCTTCGCGAGGCGGCCGTCGAGATTCTTGCCGACCTCGGAGCGCCTTCACCACCGGAGCCTTCTGAGTGCAGCACAGGTCGCGATGAGTCACGGAAGAAACATCTCGGCTCGGAATCGAGCATGCCGCACATCTCGTGTCCCAGGTGTCGGACCTCATCGATGGCGAAGCCAGAGACTGTTCAGGCGGTAGTGGACGCCATGACGTGTGTTGTTGAACACCATTGCCCCGGTTGCGGAACGACTTTGCGGTGCACCAGCCATGCGGCCACGTGGAGTTGGGCCGATGTGGGGGCCTCCCAAGCTCACGAGAATGGGACAAGGTGACACCGAAGCGGAGCCCTGGTACTCTGCACGAGCCCGAGCAATCGCCCCAAGGAGAGAACATGTCGAACGAGAGCATGGCCCAGACCTGGGCCGCGGAATCCGGTAACGGCCTCGGCATCTGTCCCGTGTGCGGATATCGCGTCTACCTCGACAGGCGCGGCCGGATCCGCGGCCACATGAAGCGCGTGGACGGCGTCTATGTCGGGGCGTGCGAGGGTCGTGGTCACGCGCCTTCGAAGGAAGATCATGGATGAGCACGACGTCGGGGCTCGCTCGCAGGACGAGCAGTCTGGAACCGGCGTTTGCCCCGTATGCGGTCAGCAGGTGCCGCTGGATCCGGATGGGCGGATCGGCTGGCACGGGAAGGTCGACTACGGTGTGTACGCCGGGCTCTGCAGCGGCACAGGAAGGAGACCGAAAACATGGGGGTAACGACCAGAACGTGTCCGGGCTGCGGCCGCACGGTATCGATCCGGGCGAACGGAAAGATCTGCGCACACTTCAGGGCCGACATTCCCGAGATCTGCCCGGTATCCGGGGAGAAGCTCGCCGAGGTCGGTGGCAAGACAACCGCGCCGATCAAGGCAGAAGCGTTCCTCCTGGCCATGACGCAAAGGACCACTCTGGTCGAGCTGCTCGACCGCCACGACGTGCCCTGGAGGTACGTGCCGAGCGAGACGGATGGGCTCCCGGGTGCGGTCGAGCTCGAGCTCGGGCAGGAGCACTGGTTGGCCTGCTACGGGGAGACGGGCCACCTCGAGAAGCTCGTCTGGAGGTGATTCATGCCGACCAAGATCCCCTGGACGGATGAACGATGGAACCCGGTCCTCGGCTGCGACCCCGAGTCGGAGGGGTGCCTACACTGCTACGCCGCCCGGTTTGCCCACCGCGGGCTCTGTGAGGCGCACCGTGGCCTCACCGTGGTCGGGCCACATGGACCGAGGTTCAACGGAACGATCCGTCTTCTGCCGGAGAGGCTCGCGGAGCCACTTGCCTGGCGTAGGCCCAGGCGCACCTTCGTGCCGAGCATGGGAGATCTCTTCTGCCAGGACGTGCCGTTTCCCTACGTCGCAGCGGTATGGGCCGTGATGGCCGCGGCGCGCAGCCACACCTTCCAGGTCCTCACCAAGCACCCGGATCGGCTGCACGAGTTTCTCGAGTGGATCGTTGGCGAGGGCTCCAAGGGCTACGTGTGGCAGTCGCTCTACTCGTACGCGAAAGAGCAGGGAGTCTTCTGCGACCGATTGGTCGAGAAAATGACGAGCCCATGGCCGTGGCCGCTTCCCAATGTCTGGCTCGGGGCGACGGTCGAGAGCCCGAAGTACCTGCACAGGGTCGACACCCTGCGAGAGTGTTCGGCGACAGTCAGGTTTCTGTCGTGTGAGCCGCTTCTCGACAGGTTGGACCTTGCCGAGGCCCTGGGTACGGAAGAGATCCACTGGGTGATCGCCGGCGGCGAATCCGGCCCGAAGGCCAGGCCCTGTGCCATCGAGTGGATCGAGGAGATCGTGGAGCAGTGTGACAAGCACGGTGTTGCCTGCTTCGTCAAGCAGCTCGGCTCCCTCATCGTCTCCGAGGAGCGGGCCGCCGAGACGGTCGAGGAGGCGCAGGATCTCTGCGGCCCGGACAAACAGGACCGATGGCTCTGGTACGGTCGACTCGAGAACAGGTCAGGCGCGGATCCCGAGGAGTGGCCAGAGCTCTTGAATGTGCGCCAGTATCCTGATGAGGCAAGTGGGGTAACTTCCGATGAACAGTAGACAGAAAAGCGCGTTGGCCCACCCCGTGCTGCACGGCGACGTTGGGAAGAGGCCTCACAGCTCCAGGGTGGAGATCGTCGGCAACCGGATCACGATCCTCGACGTCGCCGAGGCACTTCCTGCTGCCTGCGTCTGGCGGGCGAGCGTCTCTTTCGGAGCGAACGCCGGCATCGTCAAGAGCGTCGGTCTCTACACCAAAAAGCAGTCGATGAAAGCACAGGAGATCCTGAAGAGACTGCTCGACGGGGTGGGAAAGGAGGTCGTGCTGCGCGTCGTTCCCGTGGACCACCCGATCATGCGATGGGACGAGGCAGCCCTCCCAGCGACGCCGATACCGGGAAACCAGGATGTCGTCGTTCTCATGAAGGATCCCCTCGCTGCGATGCTGCCCGTGCCGCGAGAGTTCACGGCGATGCACGCTTGGAAGAGCCTGACCGATGAGGAGCTCGAGCAGGTGCTGGCAAAGACGGGAGGAAAGCATGGCGAGTCAACTACCTCCGGCTTTAGCCGGAGGTAGTTGACACAGGTAGCCGGGTCGCTTCGTGCGGCCTGGTCGTGTAGGATCCAGTTCGTGAGCCTCCCGATCTATCTGGACCATGCCGCCACCTGCCCCATGGATCCGCGAGTACTGCGCGCGGTCGTCGACGTCATGCAGAACGTCCCGGGGAACCCGGCCACGCATCATCGTCACGGCAAGCAGGCGAAGGCCCTCGTCGACGACGCCAGGGAACGCGTCGCCAACCTGATCGGCGCGGATCCGGACGAGATCCTCTTCACGTCAGGCGCGACCGAGTCCAACAACCTGGCGCTCAAGGGCATCGCCTGGTCCGGCCGTGAGCACGGCCGCAACCACCTCGTCACGGCGCAGACCGAGCACAAGGCCGTGCGCCACACCTGCGAGAGACTGCGCCCCAAGGGGTTTCAGGTCAGCGTGATTCCGGTCGACGAGAACGGCTGCGTGGATCCCGACCAGCTCTGCAAGACGATCACGGACAGGACCTGCGTCGTCTCCATCATGGCCGCCAACAACGAGACCGGGGTGCTCTCCGATCTCGGCGTCCTGAACCATGTCTGCCGGGCCCAGGGCATCCCACTTCACACCGATGCGGCGCAGGCGTTCGGGAAGATCCCACTCGACGTCGACGAGCTCGGGGTCGACATGCTGTCGATCTCCGGCCACAAGATCTACGGCCCCAAGGGGATCGGTGCGCTGTACGTGCGGGAGGGGGTCCCGGTGCAGCCACAGATGGACGGCGGCGGCCAGGAGCGTGGGGTGCGCGGGGGCACGCTGGCGGTGCCCAGCATCGTCGGCCTGGGTGTGGCCGCGGAGATCGCTCTCCACGAGATGCAGCGCGACGGCGCCCACTGCGGCCAGCTGCGCGAGGTCCTCGTGGAGCGCTTGCGCCGCCACGCCCCAGGACTGCGCGTGGTCGGCGAGAAGGCGCCGCGACTACCGGGGACGGTGGCCCTCTGCTTTCCAGGCGTGCCGGCCAGCCGGCTTCTCGAGGCCGTGGAGCCCTACGTGTCGGCTACCTCGGGCTCGGCCTGCTCTGCTGGAAGCGCGAGTCCCAGCCACGTCCTCAAGGCGATGGGCATGCCGGACGAGCTCTGTCTGTGCACGATCCGTCTGTCGGTTGGCAGATTCACGACGGAGCAGGAATGCGTGTACGCCGCAGACCAGATCGGTGCTGCGCTCAAGACGGTCTAGCGGGCGGGCTCTCCCCAGAAGTGGGGGTCGAACGCCTTGGTGGGCTTTCCCGGCTCGAACGCGACCGGCGTGGGCGGACGGATCAGCCGCCCCACGACGAAGCCGGCGACGGGCCGTGCCTGCACCTTGCGCGGTAGCCCCAGCGCCGCCGCCGTGTATGCCCAGCAGCTCTGGTAGTCGTCGTCGAGCACCCATTCGTCGCCGGCGGCGGAGATGAAGTCGAAGACCCGTGCACATTCTGTCGGGTGTGGGTCCGGGCAGTCGCGCGAGCCTGCACCCATGCCGGGGAGCCGGTTCTTGCAGCCTTTGATCTGCTCGACGCGACCGTCGCCCCGTTGGTAGGCGCCGACGTAGGGAGCTTCCACCTGGATCGTGAGCCACGGCCGATTGACCGGATCGCGGAGGCTGAAGAACCTGCTACGTCCCGCGAGGTACTCGTCCCAGTAGCCGATGCCGTGGTCGCCCAAGCAATGGCCCAAAGCTCCACCCTCGAACTTGAACGCGGGCCAGTTGTCGAGGCAGACGACGCTCCAACCATCTGGCCACCGGTAGACCACCGTGCTCGGCGGTGCCCGCATCGTGGTCTCGATTTGCTTGGTCTGGTGCCATTCGGTCGCCGCAGCGCGTGCTTCCTCCCACGTCGAGTAGTCTCCGAGGTTCGGCCTGGCTCCGAGGTACCAGTCGCAGATGAACCGAAAGCCGTCTCCGATGTCACGAACCATGCCGAGGAAGACGGGATCCGGCATTTTGTCGATCTTGGGGACATCTCTGGCCGGCGTGTCCCAGTAGAGGTCGAGCTCGTCTCTGGCATCGGTCACGTCCAGGGCGTGCTGCACCCAGCGGGCAATGGCGGGAACGATCTTCGCGCAGGCCGAGTCGTGGTGAAAGATCGAGGTCGTCCGGACGTCCTCGCAAAGATTCTCGACCACCATCTCGATGGACTTGCCGAGCGGGATGCCGCTCGCCGGAAGTTGTTCCCACGAGTGGGTCTTCCCCGTGAACCCGTGCTCGAGCCGGCTTCCGAACACGTAGATCATGCGCATGAGGGAGATGTTGTGAGCGCTGGGCCCCAGGCCGAGCTCGACGGCGACGCAGGTGTAGATTGCGGTGAGCGGGTCGTTCTCACCGTAGGTGTCGAGCACCCAGAGCAAGCGCTTCTGAAATCGAGAAAGCGCCACCACTACCCCGGAGATCTAAGGCCGTTCCATACGAGCGCGCCGGCGATGGCGCCGCCCAGCGGAAGAACGACGCCGGCCCAGCCGAGGTATCGACGGCCGAGTGCCCAGACACCGCCGCCTACGAGAGCGCCGATGCCTCCCCCGATCAGGATCGCGTCGAGACGAAAAGCCGGGTTGGCGACGACGAGCGGCCTGCCTGTCTGTGGATGGACCGGTACGGAGCGCATGCCGTCATGGTACTACCCAATCGGCTGCGTTTGCGAGAGCGCATCGTGACAGAGCTTGGAAAGCTCCACCGCGGCGGCTTCTGCTCGTTTCTCGAGTGAGATGTCCACAGGGAGAACGGCCTTGGCGATCTCGCGCAGACCTCTCGATGCGGCGCCGGTCTCTTTCGAGATCCGGCCGAGTGGCAAGAGCACATCTTGCTTTGCGGCGTCGAATGCGAGGCGGGCGAGTGTGTCGGATATCGATCTGGCCGTGGACGCAGCTGCAGCAAGGCCGGCTATCCGGATCTCATCCGCGAGGTCGGAAAGCTGGCGCGCCAGGCGGTCGCACGTCACGGCGATGCGCAGCTGAAAAGCGGTCGTCACTGCAGCCAAGCATAGCGCAGACGCCAGCGCAGTTGCCCGTACGGGTCGTTGTCCCAATCTCAGGAGTTGTCGCTCAGGACGTGCTCCGACAAGACCGCGCCGCCCTGATTTCGCACCAGAATGCGGTTCTGGCCGTCGTTTCGGCCAGGTAGCATCTCGAAGACCCCACCACGTGGAAGCTCCAACGTGAAGTTTCCGTCATGGGTCGATAGAGTGGTCGTCAGCCCGCTTCGCGACGTCTGGATCTGCATGCGATCAGGCTAGCTTGCCGGCGACGATGTCTGACCAGTCGCGACCGGACAGGTTGTCCATGACGTACTTGAGGCCGTTCAGTGTGCATGGTCCGACGAGACCGTCTTCCCACAGACCACCCATCTTGACTCCGGGAGTGAACTTCCCGGCGCGGCTGACCTTGTTGTAGTCCTTCTGGAAACGCTTGACTTCGGAGTTCGGAATGTCGTCACCGCCGCCGAGCTCCGCGTTCGGTCCGGGGTCGTTCATGGTGCTGCGGTCGGTCGGCGTCTGGTAGCCAAGCGACTCGAAGGCAGTGAAGATCCCCTCGCGCGCCTTGACCACGTCTCCACCCTTGTCCCAGTAGGACGTGTCGTAGGCCTGGGTTCCGCCCATGTCCTCGGGGAAACACGAGTCTCCGTAGGGAGGCGGGCTGCCGGAAGGCTTACCGCTCGGCTTTTTGCTCGGCGTCTCCGGAGTGGGAAGCACGTCGGCCTTCGCCGTTCCCGGAATCAGGATGATCGCCGCCACGGTTCCGATGGCTGCGAAGCCGGCCACGATCCCGAGAGCAATCTTCTGACCACGGGTCAATGGGTTCTGGCTGTAGTGGGAGTACGGGTTGTAGGCCATTCGCGCCTGGGTCGGATAGGTGTTCTGCACGAGCGCCTCCTGCCAAGATGGTACCAAAATCGGGGCCATGCTCAACGACCACCGCAAAGTGGTCCTTCAGGGCACGATTCCTGGTATGCTGCACCCGATGGAACCGGGTCAAGTCGAGGTTGCACCTCCGTTTGCCGGGCCGGTGACGGTCCAAGCTCCCAGGAGGGGTCTGGGCACCGTCGGGATCCTCGTTTCGTGCGGGCTCGCGGGGTTGGGGCTCGGTTTCGGTGTTGCGGCGTATCGCCGGATGAGGAGGCTCGGCAAGCTCTACTGTGCACTGGAGCTTCTGGATGACGAGACCTACGGCATGCCGGTGGTCGGCGTGAACCTGGGCTACGAGGGGGACTGGTGGAAGGATCGCGGAGAGAGGCTGTACTGGCAGGCGAGAAACGAGGGCGCGACTACCGCAGAGGGGATCGGGACGCGAATGATCGCGGCAGACATCGGCGCGAGCTCAGCCTGCATGGAGCAGTTTCCGCCTCACGCGAACACTCACCCCCAGAACGTGGAGCTTTGGGACAACCTGATGACCCACGTCCAGAGCCAGATGGCCAAGGAGAGAGAGCTGACGTAAAAGAACCGCCGCGGCAGGGGTTCCCACCGCGGCGGCTCCACCGCTACCCGTGTGGAGAAGGAAGGCTCTTGCCTATCCAGGGGGGCAGTATACACGGAAGGGGGCGCCTCGCCACTGCTGGAAGCGCAGTGTGCGCGAGGTTCCCAAGGGGGGTGAATCAGCCATATGCTGGCGATTGTGCAGAAGATCCGGCTGAACATGATCGTCCGGGACGAAAGCCCCGTCATCGAGCGCTGTCTGGCCTCTGTCAAACCGCTCATCGATGACTGGGTCATCGTGGATACCGGCTCGGAGGACGACACCAAGGAGAAGGTTGCCGCCGCCCTCGACGGGATCCCCGGCACTCTCTTGGAGCGCCCATGGAGAGACTTCGGCCACAACCGGACAGAGGCCTTCGCGCTCGCCAGAGAGGGTGCCGACTATCTCCTCTTCGTCGATGCGGACGACGTCTGGGAGACAGACGACGGGTTTTCCATGCCTCGTCTCACCGAGGACGGCTACTACGTCAGGATGAGCGCTGGCGGCGAATCGTGGCGTCTTTTGATGCTCGTCAACGCGAGCAAGCCCTGGTACTGGAAGACGAAGAGGCACGCGTCGCTCGTGTGCAGAGGGTCGTTTTCCTCCGACATTCTCGACGGTGCGCGGATCTTGTGCGGAAACGACGGGCACCGTAGGTCGACCCAATCATCGACGGAAAAGTACGGGAAGGACGCCGATGTTTTCGAGGCTGCTCTCGTGGAAAACCCTGGCGATACCCGGGCGATGTTCTACTGCGCGCAAAGCCACAAAGACGCAGGAAACACCGGAAGGGCCATCTTTTGGTACGAGCGGCGGGCAGCGGCGGGAGGTTGGTGGGAGGAGGTCTACGTCTCCCACATGAGGCTAGGGCGCCTGTACGCCCGGATCGGCGCACCGCCCAGCGTGTCGGCGGACCACTACCTGGCCGCGTACGAGCTCGCTCCACGCCGAGCCGAGCCTCTCGTCCAGCTTTCGGCCTACTACAGATCCAAGAAGGAATACGCCAAGGCACACCTTTACGCGTGTGCTGCCAAGGAGCTTCCCTACCCGCGAGATCTCCTTTTCATCGAGGATGCGGTCTACCAGTGGCGCGCTCTGGACGAGTATGCGATCACCGCCCAGCGGATAGGCAAGCTCGAAGAGGCGAGACGTGCCAACGAGAAGCTCCTCGAAATCGTCCCGGAGCGCGAGCGCGAACACATCGAAGCAAACATGAGATGGTGTCGCCCCTCCGGGCCGGTTACTCTTGGTGGGGTTCGGCTCGGGCCGGGTCGGAAATCAGCTCCGTGAGACGTCTGTCGTCGTTACGGCGTCGGTCGTCGTAGGGGCGAAGCGACGCCACCGAGAGATGACGGGACCATCGCTTCGCGAGCCGGAAGTCGCCGTCCACCGCGTCGAGCACGGTCGTGATTGCGGTGTGGCGGAGACCATGAGGGGTGAAGTCGACGCCGGCAACCTCGGCCCAGTAACCGGCTCGACGGTTGACGGTGCTGCGATCCATTCGCGAGCTCGAGTGCCGTCCGGTACCCTTGATCAGAAAACCGGCGCGATGTCCACGTACGTCGAGGTACGACTTCAGTGCCTCGACACATGGTGCAGAGATCGGTACCCACTGGTGGCGTCGCTTGCCCTTGCCGAGCACGAGAACGCTGGGCTCCTTGTCGAGTCGAACACCACGTGGATACTCGATGCCGACTACCTCGAAACGCCTGAGTCCTGAATCGTGCAAAAGGCGCATCATGACTCGATCACGAAGCGCGATGAGATGGTTACGCCCCTTGGAGCTCTCCGCGGCCTCGTCGATGGCCGCCAGCACCGCGGCGTACCCTTCAGGACCTGGTCCCCGAGTAGAGCGTACCGGCTCCGGCGTCGGGAGCTTTATCTGGTCCAGCGACCAGTCGATGATTTGGAGCTCTCGGGCCAGGTTCACCACCGACCGCAGGGCGTGGATGCGGCGGCAGATCGTTGCAGGTGCGTAGCCCTTCCGAGTTTCGCCGCCGTGCTGGATGGGGGTCTCCCGGAGGTAGGCCTGGTAACGCAGAGCGACGGTGTGGGCGGTCGGACTGTCGCAGCTGACGAGCCTGGTGATCGCCTCTGGAACCGAGTCGGCACCAACGAACGCCGCAAAGGAGCGCAGGTCCTGCTGGTAGTTTCGACGCGTGAGCTCCGCCTTGTTGGCCAGCCACAGTGTCCAGAGCTCGTCTCCGCGCTCCACCTTCTGGTATGCGGATGGACCGGAGACGGGCGGTAGGACGAGCTCCTTGCTCACGGCGACGAGCAGTCCTCACTCGATCAGGATGCCCCCGGTGACGGGAGGCGGTGTGGAGTCTTCATCATCACCAGAGTCGTAGACGAACTCGTGGATCTCGTAGAGTTTGCCCTGCGATATGTGAACAGAGCCGACGCCTGAGCCATCCGGTAGAAGATGCTGCCGTAACAGACGCATCACGGCTTTCAATGGCCCCCTGAGCAGAATGGACTTCCGGATGGCCCGTGGGTTGCCGTCCGTCTCTGCCCAGTCCTCCTCGGTCGCCCACTCGCATCGAGAAGCCACGGAAGCTCTCTTGAGAGCCTCGAGTGCTTTCTCTTCGGTGGGAGACAACTTTCCGTACCAGAGCCTCGTACGAAAATCTCCCACCCGTTCGAGCCGCATGCCGAGTCTGTCGAGCTCGGCCGGTGTCCTTTGTGGGATCATGGTTTTTCCTGTTGAGCACACCTGTGGACTAGATCGAGCGCCGAGAACTCGGCTGCCTCCGCATCTCTCATGAAGCAGAGAATCACCGTACGGAGATCCATGTTCGTGTCGACGGAGCGTTGCAGGAGCGCGCGCAGAAGCCTGGCCACGGACCGCGCCTCCGCCGAGTGCTCACCGATGGCGCGCTTCAGGTACCACAAACAGGAGCTCAGGTGTCGACGGCGTGTCGACTGTCGACCAGAACGCCAGAGGTGCTGAAACGCTATGGCCGACCACCGGTCGAGGTCCAGCGCATCGATGACATCGTCACACCGAAGCTTCGCCTTGCAGTGCACCTCGTTCTTGGAGCTCCCATCTTCGGATGGAAGGAGCACCGAGCACTCGACCCACTCGCGATAGGGCTCGTGCTCGGTAGCAACGTAGCCCGGAGCTTGCTCCGTCACTGGCCGCCGCCGTTTTGCTGCTGAGGGGCTGCTCCCCCCATGGGCTGCTGAGGCATCGGCATCTGAGGTCCGGGGGCGCTCTGCTCCTGCTGTGCCTGCTCGGCTTCAGCCTTGGCCATGGCCTCCATCATCTCGGCCTGGAGCTCCTTCATGCACTGATCCATGGATATGGGCTCGATGCCCATCTTCTTCTCGATGTCGGAGATCCTGCGCTTGAGCCACGCCGTCTCCTGATCCCGAAATCCGAAGGCCCGCCACGTCTCGAAACCGATCATGGCGGCGTGAGGCTGGATGCCCTCCGTCCCGCCCATCCTGTGCATCTGGAAGGCAATCCTCCCGTCCAGGACACCGTCCGGTGGAAGCGGGAACGGAAGCTTGGGACCGTCAGGGGTGAGCGAGTACTCGCCAAATCCATAGGGGGCGACGGGTCTTTGGCCGGGGTCGACCAGATTGGAGAATCCCTGGCCCTGTTGTGGGGGCTGGGGTTGAGGCTGCTGTGCCTGTGGAGGTTGCCCGGCCAGAGCCGGGTGCTGCTGCTGCGGCATGCCTGGGTGGGGTGGTTGTCCTTGGTGATTCATGGTTTTTCCTTGGTTGTCTGTGGCCGAGGCCGGTAGTTGAAGATCGTTCGTCACGTTGTCTCGCCCAGGCACTTGCGTATCGCGTCCAGGGCGGCATTCGGTGTGGTGGAGCGACCACCGCCCCGTTTCGTGTACCACTGCACTGCTCCGTTGTGCGGGTCCCAGATCGTGGCGACTTCCTTGTCTTTGTCGTCGCGTACCGAGTACCTCTCCGGAGGACTCTCTCTTTTCTTCCGAGTGGCACCCGGACTGATCGGTATCATCGTCAGCACCGACGGTCGGAGAGACGGATATGCCCTGTCGATCAGATCAAGTTGTTCGCCTGGCATCTTCTTCTCGGATGAGGTTCGCTATCTGCGTCGCCATGGTGGGGTGAAGAAGTGGCTCTCTTTCTGTGAGCTCCTCGACGCGTTGGGCCACCCGCTCTATGAGGAATCCTACCTCGGCAGCCGGAACACCCACTATGGGGATCGCTCTCAGAAGAACGGGCTGTAGGTAGAAGCGCACCCACTACTCCTCTTCCTCGTACTCCTCTTCTTCCTGCTCCTCTTCCGTCGCCTCGGTGGCGCGGTCGTAGTGAGCCTGATCAGCCTCGAGCATGGCTAGATACTGCCGCGCGATGCGAGCCATCTCGGCTGCAGATAGGCTGAGCTCCACCTCACTGACGGTATCTTCGTCGATGCCGAAGGCGTGAAGGACGACGTCCCCCTGCCAGGGCTCATCGTCCTCGTCGTAGCTCGGACGGATCACGACCGCCTGATCCGCTGGTACCACGCCCAGACCGACCGACACATGCCAGTCGGCCTCGCCGGCGGACGTCACGATTCTCTGCTGCACATCTTCGGCCGATTCTTCGTTTGCTTCCGATTCTTTCATGATGGGTCTCCTTGGGATTGGTGCTGTTCGAGCCACGCTCGAAACGTTCGTGAAAGGAAGTCGTCGCCGTGACGACTGCGATACCAGGAATCGAGGGTGTCTTCCACCGCCTGGTCGAAACTCTGTATGTCGCGAGCTGCCGTCCATGGAACTTCCATCCCATAGCCGTCGCGGACGAGCTCACCGACTGCAGTACGGAAGCCATCACCGTGACCCGTGTCCTGGCTGACAAAATGAGCGAGCTCGTGCACCAGACTGGCAACCGCCCAACCTGGTGGACAGAGAGGCCACACCAGGATCTCGATCCAGCGGTCGTTCAAGTCTGCCTGCGCAACGAGGCCAGGGCGATTGTTCGTGGTGTAGCGCAAACGCAGGGAGGGAGGGTTTTCCGTGACGTGCGGCGGACAGAACCTGAGCAACCGGCGAAGCTCTTTCGGCATGTCGATGCCGTGCCACAAACGGCCGAGTCTCGGGTTGGCCTTGGCGACGCGACCACGACGCTCGCGACGCCGGCGGTACACGGTCCTACCGAATCTCAGAGTACAGGTTGGACAGATCCGGCAGCGATGGGAGGTGGCGGGGTACTGTGGCCCCTGCACGCGCTCTCTGCACTGCACGCACTCCCAAATCACGCTGCGTGCTCCACTGCAAGCTCACGGAGGATCTCGAAGAGCATCTCCCGCTTGGCGGCGTCCTTGATGGTGTCCACGGCTTCGTGGATCGAGACCATCTCCTTGGAGAAGTGCGTCGCCCGGGCTGCGTACACGTTCGCAACCCTCGGAATCGTCGTCCGGCCGAGCACGAAGGCCACTCCGGTCGGGTCCGGCTGGTATTGCCCACGGGCATCGTGCCGGCGCCTGAGAAGACCCCACGGTACAAAGTAGGAGGCGTCCGTCGCGTGCTTCGGAGCCGCGGCGACCTCGGGCATGATGTCGACCATCGTGTACCAGCGCTTGTCGCGAAGCCACGCGCGTACGAGCTTGATCAGGAACTCCAGCATCTCGCCGTGGATCGGCCGAGGCTGACGCCTCGCCGAGCGCTGGCAGCACGGGCACCAGGTACCGTTGTCGAGCTCGGCCCAGAGCTGGCGGTGTGCGTGGATCAGGGTCTCGTTCTCGTCGACCGGAATCTTCTGCTCCTCGGTCGGCCACTCGAAAGACGTTTGCACGGGCGGTGCAGATGGGGGCTTCAGGGCCGGAGCGGAGGCCTCCATGGCCGCTGCCATCACCGCTTTCTCGAGGGCGCCGGGATCCGGCGCTCCGTCCTCCCCGACACACGTCGTCCCGTAAAACCACCTTCCGCTCGGCTCGCGCCGCAGTAGACCACAGTGGACTCTCTTCATCGGGATCTCCCCGTGGAAACCCCGGCCTTTAGGCCGGGGAGGAAACGGGGCCGGGCTGGCCCTCGATGTACTTCCTGATTATGTCGAGAGGGGCTCCTCCGCAGGAAACCACACAGTAGCTTGGCGACCAGAACGATCTGCCCCAGAGGACCCCCGCAACCTCCTCGAGGTTTTGCGCTCTCACCCGACGACTGCTCGCGCCCTTCAGAGAATGGACCAGGCTGGAGACGGACAATCTCGGTGGATAGGACACCAAGAGATGTACATGATCTCTCTCCCATCCGATCTCCTCCAAAATGACGCCGAGGCTGAAACACGTCCTCTTGAAGTGTTGCTCTAGTATCGCGGCTACGCGGGCCGTAATACACCGTCTCCTGTACTTCGTCACAAAAACCAAGTGGGCATGCAGATCGGAGACAGCGTGGCTTCCGCGCCGAAAACGGCTTGCTCCTTGCTCCATGGGTTTGTACGCTGGCCTCGTGCACCTCGTTGTTCAAGTGCGCCTGTTGCCATCCGACGAGCAGTCGGTGCTCTTGCGTGCGACACTCGAGCGTTGCAACGAGGCCTGCTCGTGGATTTCGAGCCAAGCGGTCGACTCTGGTACTTTCCGCCAGTTTGCTCTCCACAGGCTGGTCTACACCAAGATTCGGGCGCACTTCGGACTCGGCGCGCAGATGGCGGTACGATGCATCGCCAAGGTAGCCGACTCTCACAAGGCGGGGAAGAAGGATAAGGTCCGACGATTTCGGCGTCATGCTGCACAGCCCTACGATGCCAGACTCGTCAGATGGGGGGAGGATTATGTGTCTCTCTGGACACTGGAGGGTCGCATCAAGGTGCCTTTCAGATGCAGCGAACGACAACGGGAGATGCTGCAGACGCGCGTCGGCGAGGTCGACCTCGTCCTCACCAGGACCGGCAAGTGGCTGCTCGTCGTTCCCTGCAAGGTCGGAGAGCGCACCATGGTCGAGCCGGACGACTTCCTCGGTGTGGACCTGGGTATCGTCAACCTCGCCGCCGACAGTGATGGAGAGGTCTACTCTGGCGACAATATCGACCGCGTCAGGCGTACCTACGCCCACCGCAGACGCAACCTGCAGCGAAGAGGGACCCGGGCGGCGAAGAGGAAGCTCAGGCAGATTTCCGGAAGAGAGGCTCGTTTCAGGCGAGACGTCAACCATCGGATCAGCAAGGCTCTCGTGCAGAAGGCAGAACGCACCGGCCGCGGCATTGCCCTGGAGGATCTCGAGGGTATTCGCGACCGGGTAACGGCCCGACGCCGACAGCGAGCACGTTTGCATGGCTGGTCCTTCTTCCAGCAACGTACCTTCCTCGAGTACAAGGCATCGCTTGCTGGGGTGCTGCTGGTGACCGTCGACCCTTCGTACACGAGCCAAACCTGTCCCGAATGCGGGCACTGCTCCAAGACGAACAGGCCGACAAGGGATAGGTTTACGTGCGTCTCGTGCGGGCACGCTGGGCCTGCCGACCACATCGCGGCACGGAACATCCGCGCCAGGGCCGTAGTCAACCGGCCGAACGGGCATCTGCTCAAGGTGTCGGGACAGCTCCATGGGGAGATCTCAGATACAAGCCTCCGGCTTTAGCCGGAGGTAGTTGACA
>Ga0180432_10005194_pt1 | contig 17501 bp, 15 predicted proteins | sample SS_ome_10_FD_132414 | JGI IMG/M metagenome (GOLD analysis project Ga0180432, IMG submission 132414) | Hypersaline lake sediment archaeal communities from the Salton Sea, California, USA - SS_1_MS_2 metaG | ecosystem: Environmental > Aquatic > Non-marine Saline and Alkaline > Hypersaline >...
ATCCACGAGAACTGCCCCCGCCGCGCCTACTTCGACGAGGGCAAGTTCGCCGCGCACCTGAGCGACGAAGGCTGCCTGTACGAGCTCGGCTGCAAGGGGACGGTCACCCACGCCGACTGCCCCTTGCGTCGCTGGAACGACGGGACGAACTGGGTAATCGGGAGCGGCGCGCCGTGTAACGGGTGCACCGAACCGGAGTTCCCGGACCTGATTTCGCCCTTCTACGTGCGGATTCCGGAGGAGGCACTCCTCGTGCCCCCGCCGAGGAAGGAGTCCTGACGTGCGAACGGTCACCATCGATCCGATCACGCGCATTGAGGGGCATCTGAAGATCGAGGCGACGATCGACGACGGCGAGGTGAAGGAAGCGCGGAGCACGGGCACCCTCTTTCGCGGGATCGAGCTGATCCTCCGAGGACGCGACCCACGAGACGCGGTTCGGATCACGCAGCGGATCTGCGGCGTCTGCCCGACGTCGCACGCGACGGCGTCGGCCTTCGCTCTCGACGACGCGTTCGGGATCGCCGAGACGATTCCCGAGAACGGCCGGATCCTCAGGAACCTGATCCTCGGCTGCAACTTCATCCAGTCGCACGTCCTCCACTTCTACCATCTGGCCGCGCTCGACTACGTCGACGTCACCGAAGTCGCGTCGTACGACGGCGCCGACTCGGGCCTCCTCGCGGCGAAGGGGTTCGTCGAAGGCGGAGCGCTCGGGCCGTTCGTCCCGCGCTACGAGGGGGACTATCGCTTCCCGGCGAAGCTGGCGCAGACGCTCGCCGGGCACTACGTGCAGGCGTTCGACGTCCGACGGAAGGCGCACGAGCTCCTCGCCGTCTTCGGGGGAAAGATGCCGCACAACGTCGGCATCGTCCCCGGCGGGGTCACGCAGATCCCCGAGGTCGACACGATCGCGAGCTTCCTCTGGAGACTGAACGAGATTCGCCACTTCATCGATCACGTCTACGTCCCCGACGTCTTCGAGGTCGCCAGGCACTACGGCGACTACGCCGAGATCGGGGCCGGGAGCGGCAAGTTCCTCGACTACGGTGCCTTCCCGCAGGCGGAGGGGCGACTCCTCTCGGCCGGGACGATCGGGGCGGATCTCGAGCTTGGGGCGTTCGACGCGGCGAAGATCACCGAGTCGGTGACGCACTCCTGGTACGAAGACGGGGACGGCGCGCTCCATCCGTCGAAGGGAGTGACCGTTCCGTCTCCGCACAAGGCCGACGGCTACTCGTGGCTGAAGTCGCCCCGCTACGACGGCGAGGTCTACGAAGGGGGGCCGCTCGCGCGGATGCTCCTCTCCTACGCCCGCGGTGAGCCGGCGCGGGGAATCCTCGACGGGATCCTGGCGGAGATCGGGGTGCCGGCGAGCGCACTCAACTCGGTCCTCGGACGCCACGCCGCCCGCGCGGTCGAGTGCAAGCTCGTCGCTGACGCGATGGCCGATTGGGTCCTCGATCTCGCCCCCGGCGGGGCGGTCTACGCGCCGTACGAGATTCCGGACGAGGGCGAAGGCGTTGGCCTGACGGGGGCTCCACGCGGGGCGCTCGGGCACTGGGTCCGCGTCAAGGACGGTCTGATCGACCACTACCAGTGCGTCGTCCCGACGACGTGGAACGCGTCGCCGAAGGACGACCGAGGTCGGCCGGGGCCGGTCGAGCAGGCGATCGTCGGCACGAGGATTCGCGACGAGGAGAACCCGTTCGAGATCGTCCGAATCGTCCGCTCGTTCGATCCCTGCCTCGCGTGCGCGGTCCATCTGATCACGCCGCGCGGTCGCGCGATCGGCCGCGTCGTTGTCGGCTGAGGCTCTCGTGCGCGCGGCCGTCGTGGGTGTGGGGAACACGCTGATGCGGGACGACGGGGTCGGTGTCTACGTCGTTCGAGCGCTGGAACGGTCGGGGCTCCCGGAGGGTGTCGATATCGTCGACGCGGGAACGTCGACGGACGCGGCGTTCGCGCTAGCCGAGGCCGATCGCGTCATCGTCCTCGACGCAGCCCGTCTCGACGGAGCGCCGGGGACGGTCTATCGGTTGACCGTGACGGAGGCGTCGAGTTGCGGGTGCGGCGTCCGGTCGTGCCACGACGTCGGCCTCGTGGAGACGCTTCGGACCGTCCTTGGGGGGCGAGAGCCCGAGATCGTCATCTTCGGCGTCGAGCCGGAGGTCGTCGGCTGGGGCATCGGCCTGACGCCGAACGTGGAAGCCGCCGTCCCGCGGGTGATCGAACTGGTCAAGGAAGAATTGAAGGGGGCGGAATGCTCGTAACGAAACGAAAGCCGATCGAGGAGATCGCGGGATTCGTCGCCGGTGAGAAAGGCGTCTTCCTCCTCGGATGCGACGGCTGTGCCGCCGCCTCGGGGACGGGAGGAGAAGACGACGTCGTCGCGCTGAAGGAGGCGCTCGAACGCGAAGGGGTCACGGTCACCGGCTGGAAGGTCATCGACTTCCTCTGCCAGAAGGCACTGATCCGGACGGGCCTCCGCCCGTTCGCGAAGGAGCTTCAAGCATCCGATTCGATCCTCGTCTCGACTTGCGGGATCGGGATCCAGGCGACGGCGACCGTCGCCGAGCTGCCCGTGCATCCGGCTTGCGACACGATCTCGCTCGGCGGAATTCGCGGGGAGTGGCAGGGCGAGGAACGCTGCCTGGAGTGCGGCCAGTGCTTCCTCGAGTACACCGGCGGGATCTGCCCGCTCACCGCGTGCGCGAAGCAGCTCGTCAACGGCCCGTGCGGCGGCGCGAAGGACGGCCGCTGCGAGGTCGAACCGGACGTCCGGCGCTGCGCGTGGGAGGTCATCTACGAGCGCCTCGAGCGGCAAGGGCGCCTCGACCTTCTCCGCGCCGCGCCGCTTCAGGTCAAGGACCACGCGAAGATGCGGCCGCCGGAGGAGCTGCGCGGAACGAGGCGATGGGCGATCGACGTCGCGGAGGCCGAGGAGGTGGCGCGATGAAGCTGGCAGACCTGTTTGCCCGCGGGAAGTTCGTCATCACTTCCGAGGTCGCCCCGCCGAAGGGGACCGATCTATCGGAGATGATCGAGAACGCCGAGCTCCTCCGCTCCCGCGTCGACGCGATCAACATCACCGATCAGCAGTCCTCGGTCATGCGACTCGGTTCGCTGGTCGCATCGCAGCAGCTGAAAGGTCGGGAGATCGAGCCGGTCTTCCAGATGACGTGCCGCGATCGGAATCGAATCGCCCTTCAGTCTGACCTTCTCTCCGCCTGGGCGGTCGGGATCGAGAACGTCCTCTGCCTGACCGGAGACCACGTCTGTCTCGGTGACGCTCTCGGGGCGAAACCCGTGTTCGATCTCGACTCCGTCTCCCTCCTCGCCGCGGCGCGCGGCCTCAACGCCGGCGCCGACATGGAGGGGAACGAGCTCGCCGGGAAAACCGACTTCTGTCTCGGGGCCGTCGTGACGCCCGGCGCCGATCCCGTCGAGCTGCAGCTTCTCAAGATGGGGAAGAAGGTCGAGGCCGGGGCGGCGTTCTTCCAGACGCAGGCGGTCTTCGACGCGGAGGCGTTCGGCTGGTTCATGGAGCGGGCGAGGGCGTTCGGCGTCCCGGTGATGGCGGGGATCATCCTCTTGAAGTCGGCGGGGATGGCCCGGTTCATGAACGCCAACATCGCCGGGGTTCACGTCCCACAGCTGCTGGTCGACGAGATGGCGGCGACGGCCAAGGAGGACCGCCCCGCGAAGTCGGTCGAGATCGCGGCGCGGATTGTCCGCGAGGTGAAGGAGATCTGTCAGGGCGTCCACATCATGCCGCTCGGCTGGGAGAAGCAGGTTCCGGCCATCCTCAACGCGGCCGGCTTGTAGCCCTCGGCGGCCGGCGCGAGGGGCTCAAGCCTCCGGGTGCGCGCTCACGGCGCGTCCCCCAACCGCATGCTCTCGATGTAAGCGTCCGTGAACTCCGCGAGCCCGGAGAGTTCGACGTAGTCAACGCGCTTCGCCAGGCTGTCCGCGTCGTCGTTCAGACCTCGATCCATGAGGACACGTCGCGCTCCCAGCGAGGCCGTGTTCCCGACGAGGTCGATCCGACTCGGATCGATCCGCGGGAGGAATCCGGTCTCGACGAGGTGCTGCGGCGAGAGTCTGCGCGAGAACGCCCCCGCGACGAGGACGTGATCGAGTTCGCCGGACCTCCTCCCCGCGCGACGGAGCAGGATCTCGATCCCCGCTCGGATGGCGGCCTTGGCGAGCTGGAACTCCCGGACGTCCTTCTGATACAGGTGGACCGCTTCCTCACCCTCGCTCAGACGGAACCGCCGGCGTGCGCCCTCTCCTTCGAGCCGGCCGCAAAGGGGTCCGCCGGGATCGGCGAATCGGCCAGTCTCGTCGATGAACCCGCTTCCTCGGAGCTCGGCGACCGCGGAGACCAGACCGGTTCCGCACAGGCCGGACGGCGTCTCGCCGCCGATCACCACGCACTCGATCCTGTCCCCCTTGACCCGGACGGACTCGATGGCTCCCGTGAGGGCCGGCATCCCTTGGACGATCGACGCCCCCTCGAACGCGGGGCCGGCCGCCGTCGAACAGGCGAGGAGAAGCCCGTCGAGTGCGAGGACGACTTCCCCGTTGGTTCCGACATCGAGGAAGAGCGTCGCTCCCGGGAGCCGTTCGAGATCCGTTGCCAGGATTCCGGCGACGATGTCCGCGCCGACGTAGGCGGAGACGGCCGGAAGCGTTTCGACGATCGCTCGAGGATGAATCGCGAGGCCGAGCTCGCCGGCGCGGGACCGCCTTCGCTCCGTGAAGGCCGGACGGTACGGGCTCACGTCGATCCCCCTCGGATCGACGCCGAGCATCAGGTGAAGCATCGTCGGATTCCCGACGACCGACGCCGCGTACACCGAGTCGGAGGAGACCTCCGCGATCTCCGTCGCTCGGGCGACCAACTCGTTCAGTCCTGCGATGACCGCGTCGCGAAGCTCGGTGAGCCCTTCCTCGTTCGATCTCCGCACGTGCGCGATCCTCGAGATCACGTCTGCGCCGAACTGGCGCTGGGGATTCCGCGCCGCGGCGCTGCCGAGATCCGCGCCGGAATCGAGATCGACGACGTGCACGGCGAGCGTCGTCGTCCCCACGTCGATCGCCAACCCGTGGACGGGCGCCTCCTCGAATCGGATGTCGAGGACCTCGTCGACTCCCTCGATCACGGTGGCGATCGCTCCCCGCGCGCCGGCGGAATCGGCCTGCGTTTGAAGGACCGAGGGTGAAGTCCAGGACGGCATGCCGAGTTCTCCGACGAGCTCCCCGAGGATCGGTCGCCCCCGTCCGGATGCGTCGTCGAGTCTCACGAGGCGCCTTCGCGCCATCGGGTCGGCTCCGCTGGTCACGCGCGCGCCCTCCGACGCCTTGTGATCCAGCTCGCCGGGCGGAGCGGGTACCTCGATCCTCGTTGGCCCGGTGATTTCGTGAGCACACGCGAGCCGCCACCCGGCGTCGATCGCCGAGGAGCCGAGGATCTCGCGGTCGGCCGCCGTCGGCTCTGGCGCTCGACTGAGGAAGCGGACGCGGCACTCGCCGCAGGTTCCTCGCCCGCCGCAGGAGGAGCCGATGTCGACGCCGCGCGCGCGCAAGGCGCGAAGGAGGTTCTCGTTGATCGGTGCCGGCGCGATCGGGTCGCGGGGCGAGAGCTCAATCTCGACGCCGCGCCGCCGCTCACTCTTCGGACTTTCGCCCACGGAAGATCCGCCTCCTCGTCAAGGATACATCGCCGATCCCGGCTTCGCCTCGAGACCAAGGGAATCGGGTCTCATGGGCCACGTCTGCCACTCTCAGTGCTTCGATCGTTCGTCCGCGATGGATCGGGTTGGTCTCCAGTGTCCGGGGAACCCCGAGGAGCCGTGCGCCTTCCTCGCGGCACCGTGCGTCGCGCGGACGAGAGCCGTATTCTAGGAGGGATGCGAACGACTGGCGCAAAGTGAGGAGGGACGTGGCGACGGACGAGAAGGATCCGGTGGCAAGGATCGACCTCGACGCGCGCGGGATCGACCTCTCCGAGGAGGCGGTCTGGGCGACGCTCGTCCGGGCGGGCTTCTCGAGGACGAACCAGGTGATCGAGCGGTTCGAGGCGCTCTACCCGATGGGACGGCGTCTGATCGAGCCGCGGGCCCTCGCTCACGTTGTCCAAGCCTCGACTCTTTCGGAGGGAGAACGCGCGGGGCTTCCCGAACCGATCCGGGATGCCGAGTACCTCGGGTTCTGCGTCACCACGGCGGGGCGCGCGATCGACGAGCGAACTCGCGCCCTGTGTGACGACGGCGCGCTCATCGACTCGATGATCCTCGACGCCGTCGCGATGACCGGGCTCTCCTGGATCGGCGATAGGATCGGGCGGGAGGTCTTCGCGTGGGCGGCCGAGCAGGGGCTTGCGGCGAGTCGCTCGTTCTCTCCCGGCGCCGGCGCGAGCCACTGGGGACTGGAATACCAGCGACTCCTGTTCGATCACCTGCCGGAGCGGCCGCTCGGCGTGGAGCTGACCGACCACTTCCTGATGAAGCCGTCGAAGAGCGTCTCGTTCGTGATCGGTATCGGCTCGGACCTGAAGCAGGCGACGCATCCGTTCTCCTGCGAAGAATGCGACCGACTCGACTGCGCCTACAGGCACATCCCGGATGCGGGGAGGGCCCGTTCGGACGAGCGGCCGCGGGCGCGCCCAACGCTGGGATCGAGGGGAGAAAGCCGAGCGTGACGGCACGCCAGGTCATCTCGCCTGCGGACTTGTCCTTCGGGGCGAGCTTGCGGTCCTTGTCAGATTCCGGGACACCGTGCTATGTTCTTGCCGTCAGATGACGTCCGCAGGGATGCCACGAGAGGCGCGGGAATCGCAGACGACGCCGGCGACCGGGTCGCACGGCCGCTCCGGTACGTGCCCCGAGTGCCGGTGCGCCCTGACGGACGGAACGCCTGTCCTCATTCGTCCGATCCGCGAGGCCGATCGCTCCGCGTGCAGCACGATGTTGACCGCGTGCAGCGAGGAGAGCCTCTACTCGCGCTACGAGCGGCGGGTCGACGAGTCGCTCGACGCGCTCGCGCAGGAGCTCTGCATACCCGATCCGCGGAGCGAGCGGACGTTCGTCGCGGAGATCGATCACGGGAGCTTCCCGACGATCGTCGGGATCGCGCAGTTGATCGCCAACCCGACCCACACGGCCGCGGAGTACGCGCTCTTGGTTGCGGACGCCTGGCAGAACCAGGGGCTCGGCAGCGCGTTTACCGATGTCTGCCTCCGGGTGGCGCACGACTGGGGGGTCCCGCGCGTCGTCGCCGAGTTTCTCCCGAGCAACATGCGGATGATCCGGATCCTCGAGAAGCGCCGGTTCGACATGAGCCGAGACCTCCGCGAGCACGTCGTCTCCGGACAGAAGCTGGTCGGTCCCTCCGAGTCTCCGCGCGGCGACGGCTGACCGTCCCCGCGGAGGGGACGCCGCGGACCGGATGCGTTGCGTCGTCTGTTCGCTTCGGCTAGACTCCGTCCCGGATTGCGCCTGAGCAAGCGTGCGATCCGAGGCACGTCCGAGGGAGCCGGCCGCTCGCGAGACGGTCGGCTGATCGTTGGAGAAAGCGGGGGAGGATGAGCAGTCAGAGTAACGGGTTGGCAAATGTCGGAGCGCTCGGCCTGGGAGGGTTCGCCCTTTCCACGTTCATCTTGAACATCGTGAACGCGGGCCTGGTCGACGCGGCGACGATCGGGATCGTGATGCCGGTCGCGATGTTCTACGGAGGACTGGCGCAGTTTGCGGCGGGGATGTGGGACGTCCGACGTGGCGACACGTTCGGCGCGACGTGCTTCTCGTCCTTCGGCGCGTTCTGGATGGGGCTCGCGGCGTTCTTCTTCCTGCGGCTCGCCGGGGTCCAGGCGTTCGTCGACGTCACGCCGGCGGGGATCGCCGTCGTGCTGATCGCCTGGGGGCTGTTCACCGGCTACGCGACGATCGCCTCGCTCAAGCTTCCGCGAGGCATCACGTGGGTCTTCATCACGCTGACGATCCTGTTCTTCCTCCTCGCGATCGGGGAGTTCGTGCCGGTCGTTCACACGATCGCCGGCTACGAGGGGATCCTCTGCTCGCTGATCGCGTGGTACTGCTCGGCGGCGATTCTGATCAACAGCACGCACGGGCGGACGGTTCTCCCGCTCGGCGAGCGGAACTAACGTCGATCGAATCAATGGGACTGCGGGGCGGCCGAACGGACGCCCCGCTTTCGTTTTCCGGGGCATCTGAGCGCTCGTCCGATCCCGCAGGACGTGCTATCCTCGACGGGCGTCGGAAAGGAAGCAGGATGCCCGCACGGAGAAGCCGGAGCAACCTTGTTTGGATCGACCTCGAAACGACCGGACTCGATCCGGATCGACACGTAATCGTCGAAATGGCGACGATCGTCACGGACAGGGACCTGAACGTTCTCGAAGGGGGGTCCGTGTTTGTCGTCCATCAGCCGGCGTCGGTCTGGGACGGCATCGATCCGTGGGTGACGAAGCAGCACGGCGGTTCGGGGCTGATCGGCGCGTCGAAGGCGTCGACCGTCTCTCTCGCCGAGGCGGAGGCGCGCACGCTCGAGCGGGTGAAAACGCACTGCCCGCCGAAGCTCTGCCCACTGGCGGGAAGTTCGGTCTGCTTCGATCGACGGTTCTTGATTCGGCACATGCCGAAACTCGATGCTTACCTTCACTACCGGAACGTCGACGTGTCCACGATCAAGGAACTCGTCCGGCGTTGGAATCCGCGCGTTCTGGAGAAGCTCGAGAAGGCCTCGACGCATCGCGCGCTCGACGACATCCGCGAGTCGATCGAGGAGCTTCGATTCTACCGTCGGATCGCGTTTCGAGAGGCGCCGTGAGCCTCCTCTCGTTCGAGGACGTGCTCGCCGCCCGCGACAGGATCGCGCCGTTTGCGCGCCGAACGCCTGTTCTGACCTGCTCCACGATCGATGCGGCCTGCGGCGGGCGGGTCGCGTTCAAGTGCGAGAACTTCCAGAGGACGGGTTCGTTCAAGTTCCGCGGGGCGACGAACGCCGTCGGCAGCTTGTCTTCAGAGGAGCGGGCGCGCGGAGTCTACGCGCACTCGAGCGGGAACCACGCCCAGGCGCTCGCCCTCGCGGCGAAGCTCCACGGGATCCCGGCGCACGTCGTGATGCCGGAGGATTCGAGCCCGGTCAAGGTCGAGGCGACGCGGGGATACGGCGCGCGCGTCGCCTTCTGTCCGCCGACCGACGAGGGACGGCGAGAGGTCGCGGCGCGCGTCGGGGAGGAGACGGGAGGCGTCTTCGTCCACCCGCACGACGATCCGCGCGTCATCGCCGGGCAGGGGACCGCTTCGTGCGAGCTGATCGAGGAGGTCGGCGACCTCGACCTGATCCTCGTTCCGGTCGGGGGCGGGGGGCTCCTCTCAGGGACGCTCGTCGCGGCGAAACACCTGCTCCCCGGCGTTCGCGTCGTCGGGTGCGAGCCAGCGGGAGCGAACGACGCGTTCCGGTCGCTCGAAGCGGGGCGACGGATCACCGAGTTCGTCCCCGTAACGATCGCCGACGGCCTACGAACGCCGCTCGGCGAGAACACGTTCGAGATCCTCCGCGCGCTCGTCGACGAGATCGTCGTTGTCCCCGAAGGTGAGATCCTACCCTCGATGCGCTTCGTCTGGGAACGGATGAAGATCCTCGTCGAGCCGTCGAGTGCGGTCGCGGTCGCGCCGCTCCTCTCCGGCCGAGTCGGCGCGTCCGGGCGCCGAGTCGGCGTCATCGTCTCCGGCGGGAACGTCGATCTGCGCAGCGCCTTCGAAGGGGAGAGCTAGACCCTCCGGTAGACCGTCTTCCCCTCGATCAGGACCCGCTCGACGTGCGTGTTCGCCAGGTCGAATGGATGTCCGGACAGGACGACCAGGTCGGCGTCCTTTCCGGGCTCGAGGGAACCAACGCGGTCGTCGACGCCGAGGATCTCGGCCGCCGTCCGGGTGATCGCTCGGAGTGCGTCGATCTCCCGCATCCCCTCGCTGACGGCGAGGACGGCGTTCAGTCGCAGGTACTTCGTCGCCGAGCCCTCGTCGGTCTGAATCGCGACTTTCACGCCGGCGTTCGCCAGGATCCCCGCGTTCTTCGGCGTCATCCCGCGAAGCTCCAGCTTCTGCCGCGAGAAGAGGACCGGGCCCGGAATGCAGGGAACGCCCTTCCCGGCGATCACGTCGACGATCTTGTACCCCTCCGTCGCGTGGATCAGGACGTAGTCGAGGGCAAACTCCTCGGCGATCCGGATCGCGGTCATGACGTCGTCCGCGCGGTGCGCGTGGATGTGGACCGGGAGGTTCCCCGTGACGACCGGGGCGAGCGCCTCGAGGCGGACGTCGATCTCGAACGGCTCGGGCTGCGTGGCGTTCTCGAGACCTTCCGAGAACGCGTCGACCTTCGCCTGATGGCGGGCCTTCTTCTCGACGTAGAGCTCCGCCTTGGCCAGCCACTCGCGGAGGATGGCGGCGTTTCCCATCCGCGTCGACGGGAGCTTCTTCTGTTCGCCGTAGACCCGCTTCGGGTTCTCGCCGAGGGCCATCTTCATCGCTCCGGGCGCGCGGACGAGCATCTCCTCGACGGTGCGCCCGGTCGTCTTGACGATCGCCGTCTGGCCGCCGATCACGTTCGCGCTTCCGGGGCTCACGTTGATCGTGGTCACCCCCGCTTCGCGAAGGTCCTCGAACGCGAGGTCCTCCGGATGGATCGCGTCGAGGCCGCGCATGTGCGGCGTCACGGGATCGGTCATCTCGTTACCGTCGTAGTAGTGAGGGTCGATCCCGTCGGCGAACAGGGCGACGTGGCAGTGGGCCTCGATCAGGCCCGGAAGGACGTAGCCGTCGCCGACCTCGATGACCTCCGTCTCGCTCGGGATCGAGACCTCCGGCCCGACGGCCTGGATCTTCCCGTCTCGAACCAGCACGACGCCCCGCTCGATCCGCTCGTCGGGGGTGAGCAACGTCCCTCCGCGTATCGCCAGCATCGACATCCTCCTCCTCGGTCGCCGGGCCGATCGCACTCGACGGCCGGCCGCTCAAGACTACCGCACGGCGGGGTCGGACGCACCGGCGCGGACAGACCGCACGTTCGAAGCGGCGTCATCGTCCCCTCGTCGAGAGGGGCCTGTGTCCTTCGGAGCGGGCGGGGGCCTCGTGGTAGAGTGTTCCTCGGTGAGCCAAAAGGGGGTCCCATGAATCGTCGGAAGCAGATCGCGGCAGCCGGTTTGATCGTTCTCCTCTGCGGGGTGGGGATGGCCGGGGTGGCGCAGAGCCAGCCCGCAGTGCCCGGGACCGTGCAGCAGACGGCCGAGACGGCCGTTGACCAGGTCCTGACGTTCATCGACAGCGCGTCGACGTACCTCGGGCAGGGTGTCGTCTACGTGCTCAACCTGATCGCCGGGAAGGATCCGAACACCGGAGAAGGACGGGTCTCCGACGCGCTGCAGAAGCCGATCGGCTACCTCGCCTTCATCACGTTGATCCTGCTCCTGTTCGGCCTTCTCGACACCGCGAAGCGGATCATCTGGATCGGGATCATCGTGGGGTGGGCGCTTCTGATCGTTCGAATCGTCCTCGACGCCCTGAGCCTCTGAGTCGATCCGGGAAGGCTCGGGTGCTCGCCCTCCCTCGATCGGGCGTTCGCCGCGCGAGGCGTTGCTGGACGAGGGCTTGAGACGCGCGGGGTAGAGGCCCCTTCAACCGGACGCAGCTGCGTCGTCCCTCCAGCGGAAGACGCCCCAGACGCCGATCAGAATCAGGGCCATCCCCCCGAGAATCGGCGGGGTCAGCGGCTCGCGCAGGAGAACCGCCCCGAGGATCACGGCGATCACCGGATTCACGTAAGCGTAGCTCGTCGCGACGCTCGCCGGCAGCGTGCGAAGGGCGCGGATGTAGGACGTGAACGAGATGATCGACCCGGCGACGATCAGGTAGCCGAGGGCGCCCCACGCCTCGATCGACGGCGTGGGCAGCGGCTCCCGCGTCAACAGGGCGAGGAGGACGAAGCCGCCTGCACCGAACAGGTGCAGGTATCCGGCGCCGACCAGTGGCGTGACGCCGACTGGACGACGAAGCTGGAGCACCGTCCCGATCGCCCACGCCAGGGGTGCGATCAGGAGCGCTCCGATCGACAGAGCGTCGGCCGTTCCCGCCTCAGCCAGACGGGGAGCGGTGAGGAGGCCGACGCCGGCGAATCCGACGAGAAGCGACGCGACGAGCGCCCACGACGGGCGCCGTCGATCGAGGATCGCTTGGATGAAGGCGGTCCAGATCGGGATTGACGCGAGGAGGAGGGCAGCGTAGCTCGAGTCGGCCCGCTGCTCGGCCCAATTCACCATTCCGTTTCCGCCGGCCCACATCAGGAGGCCGGCGAGAGCGAGGGTCACCAGCTCGGCGCGATGCAGCCGGACGCGCATCCGGCGGAAGACCGCCCACGCGAGGAGCGCGCCCCCGGCGACCAGCGTTCGAATCGCTCCCAGCGCGAACGGCGGAATCCCCGCTCCATCGCGGACGGCGAGGCGGATCGCGAGGTACGTGCTTCCCCAGATGACGCAGACGATCCCGAGGTGCGCGAGCCCCTTGGCCGGAAGCGGGGGACGATCGGATCTTGGCGTCAATCGAGGACTCCTTCTGCGGGCCGACGGCCCGTCCCCTACGTGTTGTATGCGATCTCCACACGGCTTCCGGTGGCCAGGCTTCTCTCTTCACTGCCGACGAGGACCGGGACGCCTCTCGGCGCGTCGGAGGGCACGTCCAGGCGAACCCGCTCGGAATCGACCTCGATTGTCACGGGAACGTCGTGCCATCGGACCGAGAAGCGAAGGCGCCGGATCCCCTCCGGAAGGTGGGGCGCGAGTGAGAGAGACGTCGAGGAGGAGCGGAATCCGGCGAACCGCTCGATCACGTGGCGGACCGTTCCCGCCATCACTGCCGTGTGAATTCCCTCCGGCGTTGTGCCCCCCTGGACGTCCTCGACGTCGCTTCGCAGCGCCTCGATGAAGTGCCCCCAACTCGCCTCCCGATCGACGCGGTCGAGGATCGCGGCGAAGACGAGGTGGCTCAACGTCGAGCCGTGCGACGTCCGCTCCCGGTAGTACTCGACCGTCTTGCGCAGCTTCGCTTCGGTCAGCTCGTAGCCGGCGCGGGCGAGGAGCCCGGCGATCTCCTCGCGGTCGAACAGGTAGAAGAGCATGCACAGGTCAGCCTGCTTGGAGAGCTTGTACCGGTCGGGCGAGAGCCCCTCCGCCTTGAGGATCCGATCGAGGCGTCCGATCTTCCCGTACTTCGCGCGGTAGGCGTCCCAGTCGAGCTCCTCGAGCCTCCCGTATCCTTCGAACTGCTCGATCAGACCGTTCGAGAGCACGGGGATCATCATGTGGGAACCAATTTCCCGCCAGCGCGCGAGTTCCTCGTCGGAGAGTCCGATCCGGGTGAAGAGCGTGCGGCGTTCCGCGGCGTCGAGGCGATCGAGCGCGGCGCGTGCCCTGTCGAGGCACCAGGCGGCCATCACGTTCGTGTAGGCGTTGTTTCGGAGGCCGCCCGCGGGCGCGCCAGGGTGCGCCTCGTGAAACTCGTCTGGCCCCATCACGCCGGCGATCTCGAAGCGTCCGTCGTCGCGTTCGACCGCCATGCTCGCCCAGAACCGGGCGATCTCGGCCAGGATCTCCGCGCCGTAGCGCGCGAGAAAGGCGCGATCGTCGGTCACATCGACGTACGACCAGACGTTTACCGCGATCGCGGCGCCGACGTGCCGCTGAAGGTGGCTGCGGTCCGGGTCCCACTTCTCGGATCGCGGATTCAGGTGGATGATCTGGGTCTCTTCTCTCCCACTCGATCCGCTCTGCCACGGGAACATCGCCCCGGCCCGCCCCTCGGCAACGGCGGCGGCCTGCGCTTCCGGGAGCCGACGGTACCGGTAGAGAAGGAGAGCGCGCGCAAGGTCGGGATCGCGATGAAGGTAGAACGGGTAGATGTACATCTCGTCCCAGAAGATGTGGCCGCGGTACGCCTCGCCGTGGAGGCCGCGCGCGGGGACGCTCGCGTCGAGCTCGACACTGTGCGGGGAGGCCGTCTGCAGCATGTGGAAGGTGTGCAGGCGGAGGATCAGCTGGATCGGGTGTGGGGAGAGATCGGTTTCGGGAGCGACGTCGATTTCGACGTCGTACCGATCCCAGAGGGCGCCCCACGCGGCGGCGTGGGCGGCGAGGAGGTCGTCGAAGCTCGGCGCGCGGCGTGCGCCGAGGACGGCGTCTTCGACGAGGTCGCCGAGCGCGGGATCGCGCGTCGTGCGGAGGCAGACGATCTTCTCGGCTCGGATCGGGCAGCCCTCGGTCGCGCGGAGCCGGTGGACGGCGTCGATTCGGGCTTCGCCCGGCACGACCTCGGGGGCGGCCGACGCGTCATCCTCCCCGGGCCGCACTCGCGTCCGCGCCGCCATCGCCACGCCGAGATCCGACTGCTTCGTGCGAGCGTGCAGGAAGACGATCCCGCCCGGTTCGCTTCCGGTGCCGGCGACGGTGATGTGATCCCCGCGGAGCTCGCGGTACCGGGGGACGCCGTCGTTCGTCACGGCGCCGTCGAGCCCCGACCGGATCCGGATCTCTCCCGACCAGTTGAGCGGGACGAGCTCCATCTCGATCCCGCACAGGCTCGAGTCTGCCATGTGAACGAACCGGCGTGACGAGACGCGCGTTTCACGACCGGCTGGATCTCGCACCGTGAATGAGCTGTGCAGGACGCCGCTTCGCAGATCGAGCTCCCGGCGGGCGTCGACGATCTCGCTTGCCGGATCGCCGAGCTCCTCGGCACCTTCCGGCTGGAACGTGAGCGGGAGCCAGTTCGGGAAGTTGACGAGGTCCTCGTTGACGACGTCGCGTCCGCCGACCTCGCTCGTCAGCCGGTCGTAGCCGCCGGCGACGTACGTGCCTGGGTAGTGAACGCCGTCGTCGGTCGACCACTCGGGAGCGCCGCGCGTGGCGAATCGTCCGTTCCCGAGCGTCGTTAGCGCTTCGCGGAGCGGCTCGGCGTCTGCGTCGGCGCCCTCGTAGATTAGTCGCCAGCCGCCGGTCATCGTCCGGCCTTCCCCCACTCGAGAAGGCGATCGAAGAGGGCGTAGACCTCCCACGGCGCTTGGACCCAGAAGCTCGCTGCGGTCGGTCGAGGTGCCTCGGAGACGAGGATCCCGATGCCCCGGTCGACGAGGGCGGAGAACGCGTCCTCGTCGGTGATGTCGTCCCCGATGTAGATCGGGACGACGTCCGAGGAGTCGAGCTCGAGCGCCTCGAGGAGGAAGAGGACTGCTCTCCCCTTGTTCCAATCGATGTCGGGGCGGATCTCGAACACCTTCTTCCCGTGCGCCTTCTTCAGGCGCTCGTCCTCGGTGACGATTGCGTCGACGGCCGCCTCGACGCGCGGGAGGTCCGCGTCGGGAACGAGGCGGTAGTGGACGGCGACCGAGAAGCGCTTCGGCTCGACGAGCGCACCGTCGATCGATTCGACCCGCTCCGCGGCGGTGCGCGCGACTTCCTCCATCCGCGGTTCGACCCAGGCGGCGACCTGATGCCCGACCGGCGTCCCGCCCGGCCCGACGATGTCGAACCCGTGGCTTCCCGCGTAGGCCAGCTCCGCCAGCCCGACGAGGGCCTCGACGTCGTCGCGGCCGCGCCCGCTGATGATCGCGGTCGGGAACGTCTCGGCGACCTTCTTCAACGTGGCGCGCCGTTCGTCCGTCAGGACGGCGAGGTCCGGCCGATCGACGATCGGCGTCAGGGTCCCGTCGTAGTCGAGGAAGAGGACCGGACGCTTCCCGGCGAGCCGGTTCGCGAGCGCGCTCCAGTCACGGATCGCGCCCGGTCGGCGTTCGTCTCGATGCTCGAACCAGGCGTCGACGAGGTCGAGAGAGGTCTCGTCGAATCCGGTGAGGACGAGGTCGGCCCCGTGCTCGCGGAGCGCACGCGCGACGCCGTGCCGGTCAATCCCGATGACGAGACCGAATCCGCCGGCGCGACCCGCCTCGACGCCCGAGATCGCGTCCTCGACGACGATGGTCTGCTCCGGGGACGCGCTGATTCGTCGAGCCGCCTCGAGGAAGATGTCCGGGTTCGGCTTCCCGGCGAGGCCGAGCTGCTCGGAGACGACTCCGTCGACGCGGGCTTCGAAGAGGTCGGTCAGATCGGCACGCTCGAGGATCGGGCCGCAATTCTTGCTCGACGAAGCGACGGCGACGCGGATTCCTCTCTCGCGGAGCCTCCGGATGGAGGCGACCGTCCTCTGGTCGACGTCGGCGCCCTCCCTCGCGAGGACCTCGCGGAAGGCCTCGTTCTTCCGGTTTCCGAGGGCCCACGCGGTCGATTCGTCGGGGGCGTCGTCCGGTGTTCCTTCCGGAAGCGTGATGCCGCGCGACGCGAGGAAGCTTTTCACCCCTTCGATCCGCGGCTTCCCGTCGACGTACGTGAGGTAATCGCTCTTCGAATCGAACGGGACGAACCGCTCGCCGATCCTCCCGGAGCGGGCTTTCAGGAATGCGTCGAACATCTCCTTCCACGACTCGGCGTGCGTTGACGCCGTGAACGTGACGACGCCGTCGAGGTCGAAGATCGCTCCGGCGAGTCCGGGCAGGCTATCCAAGGTGATTCCTCCCTTCTCGGCAAGCGAGCAGACAACTATAAGGGAGCGGCGCGGCAGCCGCTACAGCTGCGCGGTTCCTCGGTGCGAGCGTAAGGATGCTCTTGCCTACCCCTTCACCGAGCCGGCCAAGATGCCCCGTACGAAAAACCGTTGAAGGGCAAAGAAGACGGCCAAGGGGAGCGCCATCGAGACGAAGGCAGCCGCTGTCAGAAGATGCCAATCCTGACCGAGGTAGCCCACCAGGTTGCTCACCTGAAGCGTCATCGGGGCGACGTCTTCGGTCCCTCCGAGGTAGATGAGGGCGACGAGCAGATCGTTCCACACCCACAGGAACTGGAAGATCGCGATGGAGGCGATCGCGGGAACGGAGAGAGGGAGCACGATTCGGAAGAAGACCTTCACTCGCGATGCGCCGTCGATGAACGCCGACTCGAACAAGTCGCGTGGCAATCCCCCGAAGTAGTTTCTGAGCAGGTAGATTGCGAATGGAAGCCCGTACCCGGTGTGCGCCAGCCAGATACCGAAGAACGATCCGGAGAGCCCGAGGCGATTGTAGATCCTCAAGATGGGAATGAGCGTCATCTGAAGCGGGACAACGAGCAAGGCGACGACGATGATGAACAGCGCGTTCCGTCCGCGGAAGCTCATCCACGCGAACGCGTACGCGGCGAACGCCGCGATCAGGATCGGTATGACGGTCGACGGAACCGTGATCGCCAGGCTGTTGACGAACGCGCGCCCCATCCCTTGATCGAGAATAACTTCGACGTAGTTGGCGACGGTGAACTGCGTGAATTGGAGCGGGGTCTGGAAGACGCTCCACCAGCCGGAGCTCGTGACGTCTACCGCGGGGCGGAACGAGCTGAC
>Ga0180432_10005195_pt1 | contig 17499 bp, 26 predicted proteins | sample SS_ome_10_FD_132414 | JGI IMG/M metagenome (GOLD analysis project Ga0180432, IMG submission 132414) | Hypersaline lake sediment archaeal communities from the Salton Sea, California, USA - SS_1_MS_2 metaG | ecosystem: Environmental > Aquatic > Non-marine Saline and Alkaline > Hypersaline >...
ATAGGCTTTCGCTATGGTTTCCAGAGCGATCGTTATTCGTTCCAAATAACAAACGGCATTCTCGGCGGCTTTGACTAGCTTGTCCACTCTCTGTCGAATACTTCTAAAATCAGCGTTTGCCATGATCAACCCCTCCGACAACAATTCTTGAATTTCTTGCCACTGCCACAAGGGCACGGTTTGTTCCGCTGTGGCCTGGGCTCCCTTTTTATCGGCCCGTTCTTCGACGAGATGGATCGCCTGTCGTAACACCGACGACACAGCGGTCTTCCTTGTTCGTCCGTCTTGAATATTTTGGCACTGCCACAACTGGCACAATCTAACAGCGAGTCCGATTTCCTATTCATCACACACCCCCTCTTTCTTTCGCTCCACGTAAATGACATTTCGCCCGTCTGTCCGTTCACAAGCCCGGCACGCTACATCGTAGCACCCCATTGGACCCATCGTTCCAAAATAACATAACTTGCACCTCCGCCCGGGCACGACATCCAATAGCCGACCATCTTCCATTACGACAGCATCTCCAATTTCAATATCCGCCCATATCAATCCCATTTCGATCGGCTCCCCAGCATCTGGACATTGTTTCTCAACACCTGAGCAATATGGCTTGCCGTGTCCGGAATCATACCATTACTATTCCACGGCCGAGGAGCCACAATGACATGCCCGCCGGCCTCATGGAACTTCTTACAGTTCGAATCAAAATCATCAATCAAAATCTTCGTCGGGCCTGCCACGGCCGGCTTGCATGCCCCTATAAGCAAGCGTCGTGCGTAGTTGGGCATCTCCGTCTGTACCCATGCCATTTTCCCAGCGGCGCACGACGGAGACAGTGATGGGCTCGTAAGAAGGTAAATATTTTCGGGACCGGCTATCCGTTCTGCTACGTGCAAGATTTCCTTGCCATCACTGGTCCAATCCAATTCGGACCAGAAGGATTCCTCGTTGCCCGGTTTCCAGAATTCCTCCGGAGTCAAGTTCCAGAGATCCGCCAATTCCCACGATTCCAATGGTGGGGCAACTCCCCTGTATGGATTTATCTTTTTATGAGCCCGACACATCCCACGAATGAAATCCACGAGCACCCCATCTAAATCCATGAATACTGTATAATTTGACATGTCACTTCCTTCTTTAATAACGAGGGGTTGGCGGTCTGTAATCATCCAAGCAGATCCCTTGATACCACTCGGCGGTCTTCTGTAGACCAGCACGGAGCGGCACCACTGGCTCCCAATCCAAGAATTGATTCGCGAGGGAGATATTCGGACGTCGTCGAACCGGATCATCCTCGGGCATTGTGCGTTCCCAAGTTTCCACCTTTCCGCCTCGATTAACCTCTGTCGCAATAATATTGGCAACCTCCAGAATCGAAAACTCTTCAGGATTCCCAAGGTTGATTGGCTTTCTGAGTGGTGGATTTTCAAGGTACAAAAAACGAACAAGACCCTCCACCATATCAGACACGTAACAGAAAGAGCGTGTCTGCTCCCCTGCTCCGTACACAGTCAAATCCATGCCGAGAAATGCTTGTCGCATAAAATTGGAAATGACTCGACCATCGTATGGATGCATGCGAGGGCCATACGTGTTGAAGATGCGTGCCACCCGCACGTCCACATTTTCATGCCGGCGGAAATCGAAACACAAGGACTCCGCCACCCGCTTGCCCTCGTCATAACAAGAACGCGGTCCAATGGGATTGACGCAACCAACATAATCCTCAGGCTGTGGATGAATAGAAGGATTGCCGTAGACTTCGGACGTGGAGCACTGAAGAATTGGGACTCGTAAGTGCTGGGCAAGCTGAAGAGCGTGAAGCGTGCCTAAGAATGAAATCTGTGTCGTCTTGATTGGATTGTGTTGATAGTGTCCAGGAGCGGCCGGACATGCCAAATTGACAATCCGATCACACTCCACACGAAACGGTTCCACCACATCATGTCGAATGAATTCAAATCGTGGCCGCCCTATCAAGTGTTCGATATTCAATCGACTACTTGTGAAGAAATTATCCAAGCAGATAACCTCATGCCCTTCATTCCACAATCGATCACACAAATGACTACCGAGGAATCCAGCTCCCCCGGAAAGTAATATCCTCTCCATTTTTAAGCCTCTTTTTCTTTACTTGGAAGATGGCTTCTAATCCATCAATCATTTCTAATAGCTGTGGCAATTTATTACGGAAAGAAGCATCACTGAGACTCTGTTCGAGTTCCAACATCCATTTCAGCATCCACGCCACCCGCCCATTGAATTTGAAATCACAGCGAAAAGCAAAAAACCTACGGCGCATCTTTTTCAACACACGCATCCGCCGAAGCCGGACTTCCATCCGTGCTATTTTTAATTCGAGAATCTGCTCCTCGAGAAAATCAATCATTTCCTGTCTGGTGGCTCTCTTTGCCATTTTCTTGACCCTCCCCACTTACAACAACACATCCGACAAAATGAATTGTCGGATGATAAACACCGATTGGACTTGCCGGCCGATTACCTGTATTTGGAATCACTTCCATGACAGGCTTCCCGTTCATTTGTCTGATAGGTGACTTGTCCACAACCTGCAATGATGGACCGGCGAATCTGGCTCTGGTCATTTGAATCTCCTGCTCAATGAATATCACACGAATGGTTATCCGCCTGCCGCTTTTCCACCACAGGCTTCTCACTCATTATCCTGTTCTTCCATAAATTCGACAATGCGTCTCGCCAGTGCCGGCAAATCTTCCAATCGAACAATGACGAGCCAATCCTTGTGGTTACGCTTGTGCATGACTGTTGGAATATTATTTGATCCGGCATCCCGTATGGACTGCTCCATAGCTTTGTAGAGGGACAAGCTTTCGACCCGCTTACATTCAATATGAACACCTTTCAAATCCTCAAGGACAATATCCGGAGATTCCGGACCGCCGGCGAACTGTTGCCCCCGCCTAGCATCCACCCCAAGAACCCAAGTTAATTCCCGAGCAAGTTCTCTTTCCCCTCGGGCGCCCTTACTTCTGCTATTCACCATCCTTATTGTCCTTCCTATAAGAATCGGACACGCAGTAACCAAGAAGAAGACCAATGAAAAGGAACCATCCCCATCCATCCTTGCCCTCATGGAGAATCCAGACAGCGCCGACAATGCATCCGCAACAAGCCAATGCTAAGAAAAATCTACCCATCCCCATCTCCTTCATTTAACAGAGCTTCATCTAATTCTGTAAGACGCCACGTAGTCTTCATTCTTATTTCTTCGGCGGCATCACACAGGGCTTCCACCCATTCACATTCCTCGACAGTCCTAACTTCTGGCAACGCTGCGACGGCCTCAATCATGGCCTTTTCCATCTTGTCTGCTAATTGTTCAACACTCATAATCGAATCAACTTTCCAGCCTCGGCCGCTTTCACCATTCTGGCGACGGCCTTCTTGATATGTTCGTAACTAATTTCACCTAGCTCAGATGTCCCTTTAATGTCCTGAAGTGTAAGTCCATCCAAGTGCCTCAGATAAAAACAGTCCAGACCATCTTCTAAGCGATTGATAATTTTCAGCGACAATCCATAGAACTGCAGATCTGCCATCGTTTCATTTTCAATCATTTTCGGAATATGTAACATCTCCGGTCTCCACAATTTTGCCAAGTCGGTAAGAAGCAATATCCGTATTAATCACAAACTGAATTTCCAGTTCTTCAGCTAATCGAAGAAGCATGTCCCGTGTTCGTTTCTGGTTCCCAACACCTCGAACATACTTGAACGGTTCATCCAAGATAATCAACTTCCGACGTTCCGGTCGTGCCAGTAAAATACTAGCGACACGTAACGCCAAAGAAGCCACGTCTAGCACGCCACCACCGACTTCATTTATAGGATTGTCCAAGACTTCCCCGTCCCGCATGAACACGAGAAGTGCCTCGGTCTTGCCCCTCTTAATTTCGAATTGAACTTCGAATTCATAAGGGTTGTCAAACACAGCCCGGAGGCAACGAGTGACAACATCCGAAATCTGCTGGTGAGCTTGCTGTTGGACGGCGTGGGCGAGCTGCTGGATAACTACCTGGGAACGATTGGCATGCTGAAGACGTTCCTGCAATCCCACCAGCGCCTTCTCTTCCCGCTCAACCCTGGAACATGCCTCTGCATGCTCTGCCTGAAGACCACTCGCCAACCGGCCGACTTTTCTCAAGTCCATTTCAATCTTCATAGAGGTGTCCCCACTTCTCCAAAAAATCTTCCCAACTAGCCTCCGCCACAGCTTCAGCCTCCTTAACGTCTTTTTCCCATTGGACCAGAAGTTCCTCGGCCTGCTCTTGGGTGGAGCATTCGTAAGTGGACTCCAACCGTTCAAGCAATTGGGAGAGACGTCCCTCCGCCCGAGCGGCATTCTGCCGAAGTTCTTCTACCCTGTCCTTCATCTTCTGGAATTGTTTCAAGTCCATCTTATTCTCCTATAGACTCAAGCAACATTTTTTGAACGGCCGGAGGCTCGTCGTTGCCCTGTAAATATTCTCGAACGGTCTTCCGGAAATTCAACGAATCCGGTCCCAGCTTCTTCAGCTTATCCAATAGCTCTGTCATTTCAACATTGTCATCCACGGGAACATCCTCCCCCATGTCCACCCAGAGGTCATCGGACACATCCAGCAAACGCTCTTCCACCGTGCCGTCCTCTTGCAACAAACCGACCCGCGGCTGGCTCTGTTGTTCGTCGGAGTGTCGATTCATCATGGCACCATTATTCCAGATAAGGCAACCTGTCTTTGTCCGTACCGAGAAGCCCTTGTGGTTGTCCCCAAATAACGCCACGTCGTAACCTTCGAGGGATTTACCCAAGATGCCCGCCCGGGCTTCTACTGGCGCCCCTGGGAAACTATAACCAGCTTTCCAGACGTAACGGTGAAGAGTAATGAGATTGACCCGATCCGCCATACGATCATGGTCCTTCGGAATCTCTGTTTCCCAACCACACCCAAGCGTGAAAATGGAATCCCCAATCTTCCTCGCCACCCCATTCAAATTCATAATCTTACCAGCTTCAACCAGAGTCCAATATGCACTCCGTCGAATCTCTTTCATATTGTGGTGGGGAAGGTCATGTTGCCCGGGAACAGAATACATGTTCGGCAAGTAGTGGAGTGCCCAGTTGACCAATTCGTTTGGACAATGCCACTTGTCAAAGACATCGCCACCACAAATGACAGGCACGTCCAATTCTGTGGCTATTGCCCGGATCTGCTCTACTGGCCGTTGCATGGCAGCATACCAATCAGGCTCCACCGAACGACTCGCCGGCGCAGTATGGCATAAATGCAAATCGGAACATAAGACCGCAATTGTACTAGACATCCATTTCCCCTCCACACAATGGACATTGACCGCCCAACTCCGCCGCCAAATCCCCTTCGGCCATTTCTAATGATTTCTTGGCCCTGTATGCGATTTTAACGGCCTTCCGCAATTCTGCGACGTCTGTGTCGAGTTCTTCGTGGCGTCGCGACACAGAGCGAGTATGGTCCAGCATTTCCGTCATACTGTCCATGTTCGGCAACTCTCGTGCCACTTCCTCTTGCACTATGCCAATCTTTTGCAAAATAGATGCTAGTGTGTCCAATTGCGTCAGCTCATTGGCGAATCGCACAACTTGTGCCAATGCCCGAGCACCTTCGTCCGCCGCTTCGCTGAAACCCATACAATCGACTAGAGCATCATCCATCTGTTCCAACAGAAGACTCAGCCCATTCCGTGCATCGGTCAATCCTTCCAACCGTTCTTGAGACTCTTTGAGTCTTATGAAATCAGCGTGTAATTCTACGGCATGTTCCGTTTCCTTTGCATCAGCTTCCGCCTCCCCCAACCGGTCTTGAACCACGTCTATCTCTGATTTGGTCTTACGTACCAATCGTGCTACGTGCGCCATGGCATCGTCAATTACGGTTAGATCGACGATGCTGTTGATTTCCTTAGCAACCTCCCCAGCGGTCAAACTGAACCAGAACAACGGATCATGCTGGCTCTGGAAATTTTCCGGGCCAAGATTCAAAATCTGGGATACGCCCTCGGGCACGTCGGTTCCCATAGCTTTGTATTTATGGGACACCGAATCCTCACCCGGACTTTTCGTCTGGTAGCAATTCTCCTTGCCCCGCAACCGACGCACACGCCATCCATTGCTGAACAGAATGGAGATTGACGTCTTATCCGAACCATGGCGACGAAACCCCTCGCCCCGCGGACGATTAAATGCCACCCAACGAATTGCTCGCAAGATGGCAGATTTGCCAGTGTCGCTAGGACCACAAATTGTCGTGATCTTTGAATCGAATTGAATGTCCAATGCTTCATGGCATTGAAAATTTTCGATTCTAATCCTCTTCAAAAAATCCACGTCTTTTAACTCCTCTAGGTCTGTCCCGCAACATGGAGATGCCTAACTCCTCACACGCAGCGTCCCAATTCGATTGCGACCATTCATCCTCTGCCAATTCAAACTGAGGACAACCATCAAACGGCAAATCAGTTACTCTTAAATTACGACGAAACAATTCCCATGAAGTATCAGCTTGAAACTTCTTAAACGTCTTCGTTCCCGGTTTCAACAATCCCAACATGAATCGAATTGCGGTCTTTTCGCCTACACCAGACAGTCCAGTCAAACCATCGGAGCTGCACCCTGCCCAGGCTTTGACCCTTGACCAGAACTCCGGGCAAATTCCATACTCCCGACGAAACCACTTGGCGGTCTGGATTTTCTTCTTGGCCGGATTATAGATAGAAACGTCTCTCGGCTTCTTCTTGAGTAATTGATACAAATCCTGATCTGTAGACACGACAATGATTCGCTGAACAGGCACAGTCCGACAAGCCATAGCAATCAAGTCGTCTGCTTCAAATCCTCGAGCACGCCAAATATTACGGAATCCGCATGCCGGCAATGTCACTTGTCCCAATTCCCGAATCTGTCGCTGGACATCTTTCCGCAATTCATCCTCTTCTGGCGTTCTGTTCTTCTGTCGATTCATTTTATACTCAGGAGCTATGCTTCGACGGTTTTTATAACCACCATCAAAACAGAACGCAAACCGGCAACCGGGAAACAGTTCTTGCATCTCCATAATGTTCTTCAAGACACCGAACTGTGCGGCCGTCTGTTCCCCATCATAAGACATGTCATGAATGGCATGTCGTGCTCGATGAGCAATATTGGAGACATCGATTATGACAAGTTCATCACTCATACATACACTTTCTCAATCAATTCTCGAAGTGCCTCGTTCACCCAAACACGCTTTCTCAAGCATGCTCGAATTTGGATGCACACCTCGGACTCTTCCCCGACTTCTTCGCAGGCTGATTTATCTTTTTCCGGCGCCGACACCAGAACAGGAGCCAAACTCTCAGCAAGCAGGTTCAGCAGCCTGATGGTAGTATCATGCTCCGCCCCATACTGTTCTATCAATTGAATGGCCGGTCTGGGGGACTCCACTGGGCAGCATGGGTTGTCGCTTATCACACCAATTCTCTCATCCATTGCTCTTCTCCCTTTCTTTCTCATACTTCTCCCACTCGGCCATGACGGTCGTGCCTTCGGAGACGAAACATCGTTCTTTGTTTTCTTCAACCCATTCCGCATAATTGGGATGAAGCAATGGCTAATAAGATTGGGAACATATCACCCTTCATTGCTCTCTTCCCCTTCCGTCGTCGGTCGTACCTTCCGACACCGCATCATCGTCCGCACCATCATCTCCAAAGCCTTGAGCGGGATATAGTGAACGATTGAATCGCCCTCCATATCCTTCGTCAAGTCTCGGGCCTCGTCGATTGCTTCACAGCATTCTTCGATTGCCATCTCGGGCAACTGATTTGCTCGGGCCAAGGCCTCGTCCACGTCTTGCTCGCACGTGCAAGGAAGGCCGGCAGTAGCCGGATTGGCGAACGTCTCCGGATCGTTGAGTGGGCAGTTCGGATTATTTTGCAGATGGTCCATCGTTCTGTTCTCCTATCGCTATTTCAATATGCTGGGCAAGACACTCACCCGTTACATCCACCGGGAAGTCGACACAGACGCTCCGGGCCACTCCCGCCATGTTCATCAAATCGCCGTCCACGAGCTGCCACCCTCCATCGACCATCGTTAAATTCAGCGGAAAGATTTCCTCCCACGCTTGGGTCTCAGTCACGTGCCGCATAATTTCCTCCATGGCTTGCTCACGTGTGAGGTTATGATTCTTAGCCACGCCTCGCCAACCAATCGTCGCAATTACCGTGTCTGAAAGAAAAGGGATGGTCTCGAGGAGCAATTGCTTAAGAGTCCTGCCATGGGATTCTTGAATTGAACGGGACTGGCATTGTGGGCATCTGTCCCGTTTTACCATGTACTCAGAATCCTCCGATGGGCAATCACACCTATGACCAGCTTCACAATCCGTTCCCGGTTCACAGCAAGGCATCAAGTCATTGATAATGCAACCACACACACCGGGCTGGAATAATCCATCGTATCCGTGTTCCTCCAAATAATCTTTAACAATCTCACGAATTTCCATTAACCCTCTCCTACCTTATTGATTGTAATTCCATCATCGGCCAACCTACGAACAGTTGCAACCGAATCCAAAATCTCCTCTACCGTCAAACCGGCCAAAGTCATAAAATCAAACAAGGCCGCCAGACTTTGACTGGTCTCCCCCTCCTCGGCAATCAATGTCAACTTCTTACAACCTCGTGGCTTGCCTGCCCCATTCCATAACTTTGCAATAATTCGCATCGGTCGGTCTCCAAGTGCTGGGGCCATGCCACCCTCCAAGCTTCGATCTATACGGACAGGTCGCGCATGGGCGGGTCCGCTGACAATTGTCGCAAGGTCGTTCTTCTTTGTTTTTCATTTCTTCTCTCCTCAATACCGTGATTTTCTCTTAACGGCAATAGCCTCTTCAATCTCCTGCCACACCTGAGAACACAATTCCCGCAAATCCGGAACCATGTCTTGCTCTTCAAGTGTCTTGATTAGCGTCTCCCGACGCCCATGCAACTCCGGTCCCAGACCTGTTGCCGTGATGGTTTTCGTCTTCTTGGCTTCCTCCCACACACCCTCACCCACGAGATAATCCACCATGCTCCCAACTTCATCGATTCCTACGGAATAGAAAAACGGAACTTCCACTGTGCTCATCTTACCATTATTTCGATTCTTCTGAACCTCCAACTTGACCACCGTGCCGATGGGCCTTTTCTTTCCTCGATACGTTTTCTTGACTTGTCGAATCACACTGGTCCACACTTCGACATCTGCATAGAACCGCAGAGCCCGGCCGCCCGAACGTGTCCTTGGATTGTACTGGGAGCCGAATCCAATGTTGTCCCGTGTCTGTGAAATCACCACCAAGATGCTGCCAGATTCTTCCAGCTTGCCCATGACTGTTCGTAGCATGGTAGAGTTGGCTTTAGCTTTAGCAGTGCCATAGCTGCCGGACTCATCTTCTGTGGAATTGCCACGAGCTTTCTTCTTTCTGGATTTGAACTTCTCATCATCGGCTTCCGCCGACAGACTGTCCATGGAATCCACGACATAGATAAACGGCCGGCCGTCATCCAGGGCATCGTCCAGATGGAAATACATGTCTTCAATGGTTTGGCTGAATACAGCCGCACCACCGTCCCACCTAGGCGGTTCAAGACGGTCTGCCATACGTTTGCCAAAGAACCGCTCCATGCTCATACGGGCGCCCCTCTCCACGTTATCGTAGATGAAGCGATATTCGTCGAACCTGGAATCAATTGAAGCCTCGGCCATACAAGAAAGACTGAACCACGTCTTGCCCGACATCGAATCCCCGACAAGGTATGTATAGCTTCCCGTCGCAAATCCATGGTCTGGGTTCCCAGTCAATGCCATATTGAAAAGAGAAGAACCACTTGATAAGTATTGGGGCACTTCCTTCTTGCGTTTGGATGTCAAAAGGGATTTGACCTTTTCCGTTCGTTCGGACTTTTTTTTCTTCGTTGTTTTCTTCTTAGCCATCTTTATCTCCTTAGAGGTGTCGGCTGGATTCGAACCAGCTTGCTTCACAGGAATCGTCAAGAACGAAATTACCACGGAATTCAACCGCCACCTAGCTACAACTGACTCGCGGGCTTGTAGCCATACCCTGCGTCTACCATGCGCCTCGACACCAAAGAATGTGGCAGTAGGCGAAATCCATCCCACCCACTGCCACACCCAAACACAGTCTCAACTAGTCCCAACCGTCGTCCCAATCTTCGTCGTCATCCTCTTCAGGTTCCGGTTCGGACTCCTTCTTTTTCTTGCCCTTGGACTTTTTCTTGGGTGCTGGCTTCTTCTTGGGCTTCTTCTTAGGAGGCTCTTCTTCCTCCTCGTCATCGTCCCACGGTTCATCCTCATCTTCGTCGTCCTCGGGCTCCGGTTCCTTCTTAGCCTTCTTGCCCTTGGACTTCTTGGGCTTCTCTTCTTCTTCGTCGTCGTCGTCCTCGTCGTCATCCGGCAAGTAGCCCAGACCACGACATGGTCGACAGACACCACCCTTTGAATTCTCACCGCTGCCTTGGCATGCTGTGCACTCATGGTGTCCGTCAGGAATGATCAATTCCCCTTCGTCATCATCTTCATCTTCGTCGTCCTCAGGCTCTTCTACCTTCTTCTTGGCCTTCTTGCCCTTAGACTTCTTCTTGGGCTTCTCTTCTTCGTCGTCGTCACCTTCATCGTCCCCGTCATCCACTTGGAGGAAGATGGCTTTGAGCTCATCGTACGGCAACACGATGACAAGGTCATCCAGACACAATGCCTCTTCCAGCAAATCTTCATCCAATTCCGAACGAGGTTTGAAACCGATGGTCTCCACCTCGTAGAACGTGGCGCCGGCAAACGACTTCTCCGCCACGCCAAGCTTCAGCGTGCTACCTTCTTCCGGGTCAGCGAATAGATCGAAATCCTCGTCTTCGTCTGCGTTGCGGACTTCCGCATCGAGCAACTTGCCGAACAAGTAGAACGAGATATCCCAAATCTGGATTCCCTTCTCCGGTTCCGCCTTGTCAACGACGTTGAAAATCTGACGTTCCTTCGGAGCCAAGGACTTGATTTCGTCCTCATTGGCATCCGGATCTTTCTGCAACTCCGACCGATACTCACAGATTGGACACGGCTTCTTCGCCGTCTTGGCTGGGCAGACGTAAGCGTCATTATTCGGACCGATGCCACGGTGAACCCAGAACGTGCGCTCGTAGTGGAGTTCCCCTTTCTCCGCCCACGGATTGCCAGCGCCGGCGATAAATGGAATGATGTCGACTCGGCGAGTGCCGGCCTTATCCAATTTGAACATCTCCGTATCCGCTGGGACTTGGATAGATGTTCGTTCGAACCCTGTTGTGTGTTTCTTGGCCCTGTCCTTGGCCGAAACCTTCTTGCGTGAATCTTTGCGGCTTCGTTTCTTCTTAGCCATGTCCATTCTCCCTTCTAATCTGTTGGTCCTTAAAAATTTGGCGACCTTTGAAAAAAGCATAGGTGCCAAGCTTTATCGAAACATAAATTTCAAATGGCACGGCTACCAACACCACACCAAGAATCAAAAACGTGTCAATCATCGACGCACTCCCTTTTTCCGAGCGGATTTCTTCTCCGCTTGGGACATCTTCTCTTCCGCCCCCTTCGGCGGTCGTGGACTTGAAAAATAATCTGCAAGGAACAATGAGACGAGTCCTTCCAACGCACGTTTACGATGTTCCAAAGCATCTGAGGCGGCGCTGAGTATGTCAACAGCATGTCGGCACTCAATGACATTATCCTCCGCCACACGAACCGCCGCCACGGTTGGAATGGTTGCTTCAATGGCCTTCTCTGTGATCTTAACAAGTCCAAAAGACTCCGGATTTCTTCGAATTGCCATGTCGGCCTCGGCTCTGGCAACATCCCGAGCTCTCTTGGCTTCTTCCCAATCCCGTCGGGCATCCGCAAGCTCGACAGCATACTGATGATAGAGTGACGGCTGTCGAATCCATTCCTTGTCGAGATTGTATTGATCAATTTCAAAAATATTCGACTCAGTCATCATTCCCCTCCGTAACCGTTCGGTTTATTTGTATGCCAATTTACCGCCGACCTTATTATCGACGGCAAGTCAGACTGCCGAGGAACAAATTTCAACATTTTTCGGATTTTGGATGCGTCGCAAATCAACTGTGCCGGATCACCTCTTCGCGGATCAGCTAGTCGAGTCGGCACCCGCTTCCCCATAACCTTCTCGATAGCGTCAAGCACTCCATAGACACTGTGTCCCGTATTCGTGCCAACATTGAATGCTTCAAACCCTGTATCAGCCTCCCTCTCCAATGCTAAGAGGTGGGCTTCTGCCAAATCCTCGACGTGTATGTAATCCCGAACACACGTGCCATCAATTGTTCCATAAGCATTACCAAAAATGGGACACGGGGCATCTACCATTACAGACTTGATGGCGATAGGAATCAAATGAGTCTCCGGGTCATGATCTTCCCCCATCTCTCCATCTTCAGAAGCTCCGGCGACATTGAAATAGCGAAGTGCCGTAGCTTGGAAACCGTAAGCCTCCGACATGTCCCGAAGCATCCACTCCCCGCACAGCTTGGTAGCCCCATACGGATTAATCGGCGAGGCCTGACTTGTCTCTAGAAACGGCCGTCCTTGCCATTCCCCATAGACGGCACAACTACTGCTGAACACCACCTTGCGAACATGATTAGCTACCAACAGCTCCAGCGTCTTAAACATACCGACCACGTTCGTGCGATAAAAAGCCTTCGCTTGCTGAGAGGACAGCCCAACTTCCGTTCGGCCGGCGAGTAAGATAGCACTGTCTATCCCGAAATGGGACAACAAATATTCCCATTTCCAAGAATCGTGAATATCACACACAAACAAATCTGCCCCATCCGGAATTGCCCGAAGGTGTCCTCGGGATAAATCATCCAGAATCAAAACTCGATGACCCTTCTCCAATAACTTCTTCGCTATGAAGCTGCCGATGTAACCGGCACCCCCTGTCAGCAATACATTCATCTCAATCCCCTTGTTCTTCATGCCATCCATTCGCTAAGATTCGGAGGTGCTTCCGAACAGCCTCACACTTTTCGAAAATTTTATTCGCCCACCACAGCCTCATAGCATGCCGCTATCAAACCAGCCCGGCCGGAGTCGTAGAAATTACGTTCAAATATTTGAATGATCTCCACAGCCCGAGCAGCCCCTTTGCCACCTCCCAACGCCACTGACGCCATCCACCCAAGGATCATCCGGCGAATAGACTCAGCCTGTTCATTCAGACCATCGATGGACTTCAGTATCTTGGACATCGTCGGCCATTTAGCATTTTTCATAAGGGCCTTACAGATTTCAACCCCACCAGCACGGCTATCTGCGCTTGTGATCGCCTCCAATTGCTTTTCGGTATCTTCAATCCCGATCAGACTGTGGAGCAGCACAAGCGATTTACGGGCGCTTCCCTCGGACGCTTCAACCAGACTGTCGACCACCTCCTCATCCAGTTCCACGTCCTCTCGCTTTGCTACCTCCACGACCAACTCCTCGAGCTTGGAAGGGGACAAAGACTTGAGGGCGATTTCTGTGCATCGTGTGCGTATGGTGTTCAGCAGCTTCTGCGGGTCTGTCGTGGCGAGGAAGAAGTAGACATGGGATGGCGTGTCTTCAAGCATCTTCAATAAAGCAGATTGAGCATCTGGTGTCAATCGATGGGCTTCATCAATACACCAGACTCTTGTCTTGCCTCCCATTGCCGCCAACTGCCACCGGGCTTGAATCTCGCGAATATTATCAATGCCACGATTTTCAGCGGCATTGATTTCTTCGTAGTCCGTATCGGAACAGTCCAATCTCGTTCTCAGGATTCGGGCGATGGTAGTCTTGCCCACACCCGAAGGACCAGTCAGCAACAGACTGTGCGGAATGGCTTTGCGTTTACCCAAGTCACACAGGACACGAATAGCCTCGTCTTGACCGATGACTTGTTTGAAATTTTCCGGACGATATTGACGATACAATTCAACGGGCTTATCCGACATTTCCAACTCCGATTTCAATAGGTTTCTTCTGCCACCAATTCTCGTATCCGATTTCCGCTTCCACTTCCAGCGGCACAATTATCCACGGCCAGTGCTCTACAATTCGTTCCGTCATAATCTCCCGAGCAAGTTCCATATAGATATCCAATTCATCTAGATGGACATCCGCAACAAGACTGTCGTGAACCTGTCCCACAATCACCGTTTTCATTTTACGCTGCTGGAGTTCTTTATTCATCTGTATCAAAGACCACAGGAGGCAATGAAATGCCGCTCCTTGAACAGGATAATTGATACAGTCATTCCGCTTCATCGGCCCAACAATTTCAAATCCTGTCAACAAAGAAATCTTCCCTGTCTCCTGATAGGATTCCCACCAATCTTTTCTCCACTGGTCATAGACGTGGAAACGCTTGCCCCAGAACCGATTCTCCACTTTCATAATATGGTGCAAGAATGTTCCTCGTGGAGGACTCCCCTTCTTCGGCATGGTTCCAAGCTTCTTCAAGCCCTCACTAGCCAAGTGACTTTTCATGGACTCCCCATCAACCGTTCGTACATCCGGCAACATTGCAGACGCCCAAAGCTGAGGAGCACACTGAGCAAAGTAAGAGCCGTAGAATTCCGGAAAGACGAATTGATTCTTAGCAGCGAATCGAGCTTCCTTCGTCACTTGGCCGGCTTCCAGTTTGTAGCACTCGGCCGCCATGTCCCGATGCATGTCCTTAGACGGGTCTCGGATATATGCCAGCATTGTCGGGTCATGGTGGTAACATGCCGCAATGCGCACTTCCAGTGAACCATAATCAATCTCAACGATCGCATGGCCATCCCTCGGCACGAAACAAGATCGGATGAGTTCTCCTATTTCTTTATCTCGAACCGGCTGATTCTGAAAGTTCGGAGAATCGGAGGAAGAACGATAAGTGCGCACCAGATGCAAATTGAAAACAGGATGGATGAAACCATCAACCACTTCCCGCTCTACCCCTTTGAGATATGTTGCTAGCAACTTCTTCAATTTCTCATAGCAGAGATAGGTTCGAATGAACGGAATGTCGATCCCATTCAACGCGACTTCATCCACTTTGGCTCGGGCTGTCTTTGTGCGGGATTGTGGTTCATGTCCCATGTCATCAAACAGGACAGTCCCCAATTGAACACGACTCCCCAGAGATGCAGAAGCCCCATATCGCCGGCGCCATAGCTTCCACACTTCATCCTCTTGCAGTTCAATCTCCAATTTACGAATTCGCTGAGTGACCTCGGCCTTCGTTCTTTTCAGAACATCTGTATCCACTCGCATGCCGGCACGTTCAACGTCTGCCAGTGCCAAGCTACCCTCATGCATCAACTTATAAGCTGATTCTAAATTAGGCGAAACCATGTTTCTGCTCCTCTGCTATTTTATATTCCAAGACGGCATCCAGTGCATTGTAACGCAGCAAAGTTTCCCAATCCAATTGGCGAATCCTATTCGGTAGATTAGATCCCTTGGACTTCAAATAAGGAGAAACAACATCAGCATAATCGGGTTGTCCCAACAGAACAAACGCTTGGAACTTCACAGACGTTACTTGCGGTCTATTGTCTAAGACATGAGCGGCCTGCATGGTACAGAACCGCCAATTCTTAACACCATGCCCGAACGCCATCTGTGTCCACCGCTCTTCGAATTTGATATTAGCACCGATCTTCTTAACCGGACTGCGGAGGAGTTCCCCCATGGCACCCACTGCCGCCCCATGCCATGGAAATGCGATGGTTTTCTTCCCACGCCAACAGACGGCACAGCTAAGTATCGCAGCATCCGGACAATCGGGCTTCAGCATATTTGTTTCATAGTCAAACGCAATGGGGCCACCGCGATCAATTAAAGAACGCAACATGTAAGCTGCCCGATTCGTGTCTTCAATCAACTTACACTGATCCAGATAACATGGAGCACCATACGGCCACGGGACATCCGTCTGATTCACAGCCGCCTCGATGTGCTTATCAAATAACTGATCCAAGACAGAATCTTCCATACGAATCAAATAGGCTGGATGATAAGTAGGGTGAACCCAAGCATTGATCTGGTGGGCGGGAATTTGCCATCCCGGCCACCGTGAGAACATCCCCGTATCTTCTCGCCACAGATATCCAATCAAAGATTGTATAGCAGGACCACCGAGCAAAATAATCGAAACGGGTTCACACTCTTCAATCGTTCTCAACAGATTCGGCCGGCATGCCAAGACCTGATCCTTGCCGGCCGTTTGCCCGGCCGACGGCCGACACAAGCAGGCATTCGTTCTCCAGCAATCCCGCTCCATATCTATGCCGCATTTACGAAGAGCATCTTCTAGGCGTCGGCTGCTCTGCCCGAGCATGGACACACCTTGTTCATCTTCATCCTTGCTAGGATATTCGGACACAATCAAGATGCGGCGCCGGCCCTTGCCATATAGTGGCATCTTCGGGGTAGTGCTCCCAACTTGAAGTCCACAAGCACCACACCGCGGAATAAGGGATTGGTGCCTGCCCGTTCCTTGAACCTCATCCAGCGAAAAGAATGGCATTTTATTCTCCAACGCTTGTACACGTAACAAATGTGAAATTCTCTCCCACGATTTTCAACATGCCGTCTCCCACCTCACAAGTGGTCGACCGTCTTAGAATTTCCAACAGCAACTCCGGCGCAATGCAGAAGCGAAGGGGATCGCCCTTGAACTTGGCCTTCTGTTGTTCTTGATACCAACCTGCCGCTCCACGACCCTCCAGCATCATCTTGCCAGAACTGAGATGGACAGTCACCAGACTTTCCGCCTTGACATCCGTGAAAATCTCCGCCTTCGCAATGGCTTCATCCAGACCCTTCGGCAGAACCACCTTCTTGCCCGACACTTCCAAGAATGCCGTCAAGTCTTTGTATTCATCCATATAACGTCGGCACGACAGAACCAATCCACTTCCATTGCGATAATGGATCCAATTCTCCGTCTCCCCGAACTCCGACATACCCAAGCCGGCAATATGCGCCGCAGACGATTCCCGGATGAGTGTGGCTTGCTCCACCCCTGTCTCCAACGGATACCGACAAACCTGGAAATTATCACAAGCCTCAATCCATTCCGGATGGATATGAACGCAAGTCAAAAGAAACTTGCTCTTGTCTTTGCCCGTACTTTGACGCACCATGCGAATAGCACGATCAAACTCTGACGGCAGTTCTTTCCAATCACCCACTTCTTCCAAACCGTCCAGCGGAAGAAGGATTTCTTGTTGCATACGGATACCAGCTCGACGACGTTTCCCCTTCACTCGGAGTTCTTCTTCCTCCACAGTAATTTCAATTTCCTCCTCCGTCATCTTACGGAGGAGATTCAGCAGCGGTTCGGCCGCCACAGCACCCTCAAAGTCCACACCCGATTCGATTGAACAGGAA
>Ga0180432_10005198_pt1 | contig 17496 bp, 33 predicted proteins | sample SS_ome_10_FD_132414 | JGI IMG/M metagenome (GOLD analysis project Ga0180432, IMG submission 132414) | Hypersaline lake sediment archaeal communities from the Salton Sea, California, USA - SS_1_MS_2 metaG | ecosystem: Environmental > Aquatic > Non-marine Saline and Alkaline > Hypersaline >...
AGCATGGGGGGATCCCCGACAAGCGGAGAAAGCATCACCGCAGTTACCTTTACCGATTCAGGCATCAGCGATCTCCTTGAGCAGAAACTCTAAGCTATCCGCAGACGTCGCCTTGACATGCGATTCATACGCAGAGATCAGCTCCGCGATTTCCGCATTTGCAAGATCGGTCAAATACGTTGTCTCAAGATGTCCATGGCCACGGCCAGACATTGCCCCGATGATCCCCGTTGCACGATCGAGCGCATGAAGAAATGCACCAACATCAAGCTCTCGCGCGTCGCGCAAGCAGTATCCGTGGACAAATACTGCGCCTGGAATGACCGTCTGCCCATTATATATCATTTGCACACTAGAATCAGGTGCTGATTCCACGCTCTCAGAGGAGATAAGCTTACTTCGCGGCGAATTCCTCGTATATTGATATCCAGAGATCATACGTCTGGCGCGCATTATTTTCCAATTCGGCACCCACCCAGATGGAAGGATGGATTCTACTCTGCTCATATTCTCCGCGCACACCAGTACCCCGCGCCATGCCTCGAGTGTGCCGCTGACAATTTGATCCGGAAGCGAACCACCGAGCACGCGGTAGAGCGGCAATAGGTCCCAAAGAGCCCGTAGTTTTTTTACGTTTTCCGTCGCCCCCTTCTTCCACAAAGATCCGCCGGAAAAAAGAAAGTTTAGCACGGAAAGCGGGAGACCGTCTTTGATGTCCCAGTTGTCAACCAGATAACTCGCCCCTGGAGACCTCACCATGCAGTGGCGCAATGCGTTTCCGCTGATGATCGGAACCTGCGCGGCGCCGCTCTCCGTTTGTATTTCTTCCGTCGCGATAACCGTCTCGTTCCCTTCGCTGCCCCTGTTATGAGTCAGCGGTGAGAGTGCCTTCGAAATCGCAACAATTTTGTATGATCTGTAGTCCTTCATCTCCGCCCCCCTTTCTTTTCTTCTTCCCATCTCGCCCGTCCGATAACCATCGCAGCATACGTTGCCGTCATCAGATACGAGTTGAAGCCCTTCATCCAATTGGCATCGGTATGAGAAAACACCGACAACAATTCGGTGAACTCGTCGTCGGACACGGCGCGCCCGATCTCTGCTTTCACATGCTCCAACATCGAGGAGAGAAAAACCTCGGGGTTATCGCTGGACTTGGCCAGCCCCGTCTTTATCGCACTTTCTATCCGTTGCCAGATGGCCTTCGGATCCAACACGTCGCGGTTGTAGTGCCGCGCAAGAAAACAGACAATGCGCGAAGAAATTTCACGGTACACATCTGGAGAGTCTTCCTCCTCGATGGCAAACCCCGCGATCTTCTGCCGAAAACCTTCCTTACTTTCCTTTGAAATCATCCGAACACTCCTTTTTTCCTCGGCATAACCATGCCGCAAGGCGCGAAATAGGCGCGCCGTTAATTTTCTCCCACATTTCGATCCAGTTGGTATCTCCGTAATACTTTTCCACTTTCATCCATGCCGAAAACAATGGAGCAATCAGCGCTTTTTTCCCCGTCGCTGCGGATACATGCTCCGCTACAAATATCGCCTGCTTAAGATCTTCCGGCAGGTATACTATTACCTCTTCCTCGAGCGCAACAGAAACAATCTCCTTCGAGCTGTTCACTGGTGTCAACCAGAGGATATGTTTTTGTCCTGATTCACTCAGCGCTATTGAATATTCGCCGTCTGGTGGAGATATGCATATCTCTTGCAGTGTTGAGATATTCTTTTTTGTGTATGCAATGGCTTCTCCACCTGAAATCACCCATGACCACAGACGTACGCGCGTGCTACTCCGAGGGGTCGGCTCATTAAATACTTGCACATCTGTTTTTTCGCAGAATGCTTCCGCACATCCACAACAAACAAAATCTGAACCTGGAGCCCTCACATATTGACGGATCGCGCATGTTTTTTTCACCCATAAGCTGGCGCTGATACTATTATCGCACGCCGCGCCACAGTAGAAGCACCGCTTATTACCACGCCGAATTTCCCTCCCCCTCGCCATTGCAAATAGTTCAGTTGCCGTTGTCAATTTTCCCTCCTAATTTCGACACCGTGCCGCGTTCTACCCATTTCTCAGAAACACCTTCGCCCGTCGATCACCGCGTATGTGGTTGCAGTTGTGGGCGTACTTGCCGCCCATTATTTTCAACGCGTCCTTCCTCATGATCGGGTAGTCGATGCCGTCGTCGTCCGAGGCGTGCGACCGCACGAAACACATGTGGGGATTCTGTCCGTATAGATAGACCATGTATTCTTTACGCGCCACCAAAAGGCGCAGGTACCCCTCGGCATCCAGTGGATACTTCTTCCGTAGCTTGGCCTCGGCCGCGCGCGTCTCCTCCTCGGCAAGCCCCTCGGCCTCCTCCCGTGGCATGGCGCCGTCGTACTCCGCGATCGCCGCGCGTTCCTTGAAGTGCTCTTGGCGCTCCGCGCCTGTCATGAATCCAAGCGATAGCTGGGATCCGTCCGTCATTTTTCGCCGCGCTCCGTCGGATGCTGGGCCTCCGTGCCGTCCTTCATAATGAGATAGGACTTCGTAACGCCATGCCCACAGCAAGCGTACCTGGCGCCCTCGATGTATCCTGCGCAAGCGTCATACCCCTCCGGCGTCGGCGTTTGTCCGCACCGAATGCACGCTCTATCGCCCGTGCAAGTATCCCCCGTGTCGACGTAGAACATTCTCCCTGTCTTTCCGTCGTAGCCTATCTCATGGCCGCGATCGTAACTTATGACTGACACGCCCCGTGTCCCCTCCTTTGGCGGACTAAGTTCAACCACCCCGTTGACAGCTTGCGCGCCCCAGGACGACTGACCCCGGATCGCTGCCGCCACTTCCTCGGGGGTCACACTTTCACCGTCAACATTGACACATTCCGGCATTCCGCACGCTTGAAGTATAAGACCCGCCATCAGGCAATCCTACTGTTTACACCGCAGTTCTTGACACATTCCAACTCGCCCGGTCGTTTAGTCCATGGACTAGGTGGAGCGTTTAAAATCCTGTCAAACGCCATAGCGGTCTCGCCCTTGATGCATTTTGAGACCTTATCCCGCAACTCTTGGGACAACTCCTCCGCATTTACAACAACTGTCTCATTCATTCCGAGTGGCGTGGTTTTGAACCCTTTTGCAAGCATCAAAACACCATCCCGCGCGACTTGACTATGAACGTCAACAGCTTTTGAGTCCACGGAGTCACGACTCGATCCCCGCTCCGCATCGATTCCACGAGCTTTAACGACACCCCCAGGGTCTCGCCCATGACCTTGTTTGTCATGCCGAGCGCCGCCTGAATCGCCTTGAAGTCCTCAGAACTCAGCCGTCCGTTGACCATCTTGACACCCTCGATGGGGGTCCTTTTTTTCCTCGCCATCCTTACCAGCCTTCCTTGCCGCTACCTCTTCGAGGACCTCGGCCCTCGCGTTTGCCAGCAGATTTGTATACTTCCATACAACCAAGTCGACCGCATCGCCTCGGATCAACGTCAGGAACCGCGAGGATCCAAGCTGAACGACTTCGTCGATTGTGTGGTTGGACACCTTGAGCGCCTCTGCCCGTGTGAAGCGCCCTGCGCCGTCCAGGTTGAAATATCCTTTCGCGCCGGGCCCCCACCAACGGTTGCCTTCCACTGCGCCGGAGTGTACGTGGCTATAGATAACAAAGTTCCGCTTCATGGAATTATATCCTCCGTCGCGCGTCGTGCCTTCGCAGTTGCTTCGACAACGGACAATCCACGTAAGCGGTAGTAATGACTGAAGGAATCATATAATCCAACCCGCAAACTCCGCATTCTTCGACATTCAACTCTGATCGCAATCGCCTCCCTTTTATGTCCTTTGTTTTTCCCATGCGTAGCTGTTCCCATTTGCTATGCCGAATACAACCGTTCCCTACTTTGTGTAGCTTGTCAAGGATGAAATAACTTTTTCATTTTTCCATTGCAACCCGGACAAACCATCCACGGAGATCCGTCTCTGCCCTCGCCGGCCTGAACCAACGCGCCCTCGTGGACTTCGCCGCAAGCCGCGCATGTCTGATCGTGGTCGTAGGCGCACGCCGCGCACAACCGGCGCCCGTCGCGCTCCTCGAATTCTGTGTCGCCGTCGGCGCATGCGCAATCACCGCATTCGTCGCAGCAAACCTCATCACCGCCGCAACCGCAACCGCCTTCGCTGGCGTGGTAGCGCGCGCCGCATGCATCACAGTTCCGGTAGTAGGTGCCCCAGTCGTCAGGTACGTTTTGCCCGCCTGGCATCGGCTCCTCATGCTCTCGTGACAGAGAGTTCGACCGTGCCGTCGTCCTCGTCGGCGCGGTCGGTCAAACCCACATCCTAATCCTCTGTACTCCACCGCAATAGCACCTCCGTCATCGCGTCATTCGCGCGATCCATTAGTTTCACAGCGTCATCGTCGACTGCGTCGAGAGTACATATATGACCCCGCGTCATCGTGGCAAACTGCTGGTATTTACCCCCACGCCAGTGGTGGTAGTTACTGTCGACCTCGACGGTGAGATCCCGCCGTGACTCCAGCACCGCCACGGCGGCCTCGACGGCCTCCAGCACGGCCTCATCGGCCATGCCGTCGTAGTCGTTAAGATCGGCGACGATTTCGGTGTTACCATTGACATAGATGGTTATTTCCTCTTCTTCTTCTTCTACCTCTTCTTCTGACGCAGACTGTATTGCATGTATTGCAGATTCCTGCTCCTCCGGACGCTCCGCATTTGCCGCAGTCGCGGCAAGATCCTCATCCATGCACAGTATGACAGGCACTAGGAGGTCGTCGTCACCCTCCGCCGCTACCAGCCCTGCTGCGCGGTGATACCCATCAATAATTTCGGCAACACCGATGGTCTCACCAATGGATTGCGTCGAGAGTACATACATGACCCCGTGATCGACGGTCTCACTGACTCTCTCGTTAACGGCCTCGACGACAATAGGATCGAGCCCAACGTACTCTCTGAGAGACAGCATGTGTGCCTCGGCTACCATCTCTGTGGGGACGTGAGCTTTTAATTCTCCTAACCGCACTACTATTTTTTTGGCTTTCATTTTAGTTCTCCTTTGCTTGTGTCCGTGTCATGAATACAATCTACCGCACATTGTGAGGGTTGTCAACAAGAAAACAACAAAAAAATAAAAAAACCTTGCACGTGGTTTGTCGCCCTGGTTCGCCGATAACCCCGCGCTTACCTCGATAACCGCTCGTAAACCTCCCAGCTCTCATAGCGAACGACCCCGGGGCCGTCGAACATCGGCCCGCACATCTCCTTGAACTTGGGTTCACCACGGAGCTCCTTTCGGAGATGCGCGCCGCGCTCGATGCCGTCTTTGGTCCACCCACGATGCGTGGAGAAATTGGCAAGCGAACGGCGATCCGTCAGGTTGATCACCACCGGGAGCCCCTTTTGTAAAAAAACGATCTTGTATCGCATTTTTTAAACCTCTCCGTCGGTGCGTTCTTCATCCGCCTTGACAGTGGGCCTCACGTCGAAGGCACGGGTATTCCTATTGTGGGCACGAACAGCATCAAAACCCAAGATCGAACACATCGACTCCGCTAAATCATATGGGTGCACCGATGGAAATTCCATAAGCACCCGTTCAAATAATTCACTTGCCATAGCTTGCGGATCTGCAAATAGTGGGAGCCAATTCCCCATCTTATCCCTGCTCGGCCGATACAATTCCTTGCAGCGCTTGCCGTCAAACGATGGGTGCTCACTCTCAGAACAGCGCGGGATCGGGTCGTCTCCTTCACACAGGCGCGGCTCGATGGCTTGCAGGGCCTCCGCGTTCTTGTGGAATGCGTCGCGATCATCCGCTTTGCCTCGTTCGTCCGCCATCGCCGCGCACTCGTTTAGATGTGACACCTGATTCCGAATCGCGGACACCAGAAGCCTTTTTTCTTTTTCGCTCAAATGCATGATTCAATTCCCCTCTTCGTTGATAACCTTACCGTTCCCCTTGTTTTTTGTTTCATTCATTGTTTTAGTCCGCGAAGCCGCTGCCACCACAAAGGAAGCACTTGCCGTTCATAACGTGCGCGTATTCGTCCATAACTCCACGCCCGGAGCACCGGGGGCAAGCCGGGCGCTCCGCCTGCTTCGCGCGCTCAATAGACTCTGTGCGCTCGATTGCATCGTTTGCCGCGACGCGCCGCGCAACCTCGTCGCGCTCCGCCTGTGTCCACTCAGAATCCGGGGTGAAAAGAACGAAGAAGGGGTCGTTGATTCTGGCGTCCATCTTGTGCTCCGTTTCGTGTGTTTTCCGTGTCGTCATCATGGTTACATGATATCGCACATTGTGGGGAGTTGTCAACAACTTTCTGCAAGTTTTTTTATTTTTTTGCACTTTTCTCAGGGTTGGATTTCGCGCCTAAAATTAACCCTTTAAAATCATTGGCTTTATAGTGCGCCGGGCAGGACTCGAACCTGCGTTGTTTACCCTTTGGGTACCGGGTTTACAGCCCGGGGCCTTCGCCGCTTGGCCGCACCGACGCAGACAATGGACCGAGAAGGGTTCGAACCTTCCGCCTGGCCCTTATAAGGGGCCTGCTCTGCCTCTGAGCTACCGGTCCGTTTACGCGCGGGGAGATTCGAACTCCCAACCAACGGATTCTAAGTCCGCGCCCTCTGCCAGTTGGGGTACGCGCGCTCATCAATACGCCGGGACGGATTCGAACCGTCACCACGGGGATTTTAAGTCCCCTGCCTCTGCCGTTGGGCTACCGGCGCTTACGGGGTGACCGACGGGACTTGAACCCGCAACTTCCTGATTCACGGCCAGGAGCCCTACCGATTGGGCCACGGCCACAGAAGGACTGGACGGACTCGAACCGACTCCCGGGGATCAAAGCCCCGTGCTCTTACCCGTTGAGCTACAGCCCTAAACGTCGATTACAGATATTGATGTATGGATTGATAGGGGAGAAGCAAGAGGGCGGACTGGCAGAACGCCGAGGACGTCCGCGTTGAAATGACACCGATCGCGCGCTTGATTTTCGATTCCTTTTTCATCTTCTCACCTTGTCCGGGTGACAGGATTCGAACCTGCAACCCCATGGACCCAAACCATGTGCACTACCAGATTGCGCTACACCCGGAGAAATCCGTTAACCCCTCACGGGGTGGCGCCGGTTGCGTGGTTTGTTCCGTCCATTCCATGCTGCCAATGTGGGGCCAATGAAAAAAAATGTCAAGCTCAACCGTACTCGAACCCGGCCACATGTACCTTGACCGGCTCCCCCTCATCGTTCTTGATTTCGCCGATCGCCCGAGACAAAAACATCATGAGCATGCCGTTTGTCAGTTCGCGGTTGCCGCTCCGGTGGGCCTCGGCGAATTTCCGGCGCTCCTCCTCGGGCGCCATCGCATCGGGGCCCCGGCAACAAGAGAAGTCCGGGCAACACTCGTCTCGCTCGTCGTTGTGGACCGGATCGCCGTTCACCCATCTCTCTAATTGTTCCTCGATTTCCATAGCGCTCCCTTCACCGGCCGTCCAGGCCGAATTTTGACACGATGCCTAGACCGTGCTCCGTCGCCACGATGAGATCCATGCCGGTGGATACCCACTTTGCGACGCCTGCATGAATCAGCGCCTCTGCGCGCATTCTCGTGATCGAAAAGATTGATATCTTGGTACTGACGATGAGTTCCTTGTTCCGCGCCTTGGCTAGTTTCGCAAGATCACGCCACTGTGAATTTGTCAACGCCCATCGATCGCAACCTTGCCCCAAAATTTTCTCCGTCTGCATGACTTCCCCCTGTGTGTTGTTGGTTTACCCATCTATTATCCAAGTATTCCGACCGAGCGTCAACGACTTGAGCTCAGTCGTCACCTTGCCATCATGGCGCGCACCCACCAGGCAGTCTTCGTGACCAAATATTGATTTGCCCTGTGACCAAAACGTCTGATCGCGGTCAACGACTTGGACCAATTCTGTCTGGATGTGCACGTCAGAAACGTACTCTTCGCACACTTCGCAGCGGCCGTACCGCCTTGAACTCATCCCCGTGTTGATCAGTCGATAGAGGTAGATGTCTTCCGCCCCGTACACCTTCGTGATCTGCTTCGTCTTCATTTCGCCGTTCCCCTTGTTTTTTGCGCCGTCCATGAATAGAAGCATACCGCACATAGTGCGGTGCGTCAAGCTTTCGCCAACACTTTTTTATTTTTTTGTCATTTTCTGGCGGGGCCGCACAGGGCGCGGCTTTAGCGGAGTCGCTCTGGGATCTCGGCGTTAAGGAGGAACGCGGCACACTCTTCGGCCGTCATCTGTTCTGTGAAGTCAGACTTTCCAACCTGGACAGTCTCATCGGCCGCCCCCAGTGCGCGCTCCATGAGCTTGACCATAATCTCGTAGGCTTTGACCTCTTCAATCTTTTTCGCTGACGGCTCAACCACCTGGCCGTCTTTTTTCTGCGCCTCCTTGGCGGCCAACTCAGCCAGGCGCTTCGTCTTTGCGTTGTGAAGACGTAATTCAATAAGGGAGCCCCCCATGGCTTCACGAAGCTCTTTCATATACTGCAACCGGAAGGCACGGAGATCCAGTTCAAGCTCAGCCTGCTCCTTCTGTGCCTGAGCTTTGGCAAAGTTGGCGATTGAGGGCATGTTGCTATCTGGGCGACCCTCAATTATATAGCGGCGCGCCGTCTCAACTTGCACCCCGGCCACCTTCGCCGCGTGGCGGATCGATTGACGTTCGAGGTAGGCCGCCCGAATCATCCGATAGGTTTTCATCGATATGCGGGGCGCACGTCGCCTATCCTTTGCAGGCTTTCCCTCGGCCGTCTTCTTCTTCCCCTTTGCCACTAAATCGCCGCCCTCATTTCGATCTGCTGACAACACACGAACAACCCCGACGACGTTGTGCAAGTCGTATGGCCTGCGCTTCGAGCATCCCCTGCATTTGGGCGATCAGGCTGTCCTTTTTCCGCAACTCATCACTCTGAAGCCGAAGAAGGGTTCCGAGTTCTTCTTTTTTTATATCCTTCTCCACAACCAACACCTCATTTGCATTAAAATAGCCGCTTTTTTATAACTGTAATCGCTTTCCGGGCAAATGTCAACTGATCCACATTTGCAGGCGCGGTAAAAACCACACACTGACAGTTAACTTACGGCGGATGTCATGCTGCCATGCCGAAAGGAACGAAAAGACACCGCCGCCGCCGACTCGGTACATCGCTGGGGAACGGCGTTTCGGGCGGAGCGGCGACGGTTGATTTGTATTATTGCACTTCCACGGGTGCCTTGCAAGCGAAAACCGCTAATTAGTGGCCATTGCATACACGCCAAGGCCGCCGACGAGCAGCGACTCAAGAACAACGATCGCCCACGGCACCCACGTGAACCGCTGAGCGCGCTCTAGCCTGTTCCCCTTCACCTTTGAGACCTGATACCAATGATCAGATTCGTCCGTGTAGAAGGCAATCGTACCATCCTGGAGTTTGAGCTTTGTACCCATCGTCGCGATCGACGCCTCATACTCAGCCTTGGCCGCCACCCAGAGCCACGACATCCTAATCAGCGCGCGGTAATCGGCGAACATGGGCATCAGGACCTCGCGCCCTTCCGTGGCCGTAAAGCACTTCATCTGGACGCCGTCGACGTCCACCTGGCGGCCGATGGTCGTCAGCGAATAGACGACCGTCGGTGGTTGCCATCCGTCGAGCTGTTCAGCCGCGCTCGCCGGTTGCTTATCGTCGCTCCTCGATGTCCTTGGCAAGGCGATCGAGCTCGCCCCAATCATCACCAGCAGCACGAATTTTTTCATGGTCGTCGTTCCTTTCCGATGCGACACGGGCGGCCCGTTCGTTCAGCTCCTCGATCGCCTTCGATGATTCCGCCAGCTTGTCGTCTAATTCGTCCGTTCGCTCTTCGACATGTTTCTGGTACCGTTTGAAACCGCGCTCTATTTCGTCGAGCCCCGGCGGCGTTTTCTTCCTCGACCTCACCACCAATGTAGCGATCAGAATACCGACGGCCACCACCACCACTACAACAATAATCCATATCCACCACATGATCTCCCCTTACACCTCCGTGTCTCTACGTTTGGCCCTGGAACCCAGAATCGCCTTCAGCTTCTCTGGAACGTTGTCCCGAATCAGGTCATAGGCCGACTGCGCGAACGAACCAGAAATGAATCCGACGGCCACGCTGTGCGGCATACTATCCGGCACCGGCCGGAAATCAGGGATGAGCGCGAGTAGGCCGCCAACAAAAAGCGGCGCGACCCGCATCAGCTTTTTCCACCAAGGTTTTCCTTCAAGACTCCCCGGGGTCACCTGCCGCACCCCCCAGATCAACGCCCCCGTCAGGATACAGATCAACCACGTGTTTCCGTTCGCCAGAACTTGCTCGACCGCTTCCATTGATCGCCCCTTTCGTCATGGTCCTTGGACCGTTGCAGTCCAAGAATAACATAATATTATCTAGAGTCTAAGTGGCTTATCGCTTACCAAGATAATCAACGGTAGAATCGATACATTCGGCGACTGAACGACATACTTCGACGCGCCACCCCATGCGCTCGAAAAAGTCGAGCCAAATCTTCTGATACTTCGATACCGTCCCCTTCGGCTTTTTGACCTCGATGATCAGGCCGCAATACCCACCGGCCGGAACCCCCATGAAGAGATCCAGCATCCCCTTCCTGAGTCCCTGGGCGTTCAGCTTTGCCCCGGTGCGCTCGTCCCTAACCTCGCCATTCGGGACGTGGACTATGGGGACAGACTTCGCCATGACCTCGACCATCCGGCGCCCGAGTCGCACGCGGCGCGGAATTTCGATCGCCACGTCCGGCCACCGGTTCCAGTTCAACCAACACCAATCGATGAACGCTTTCTGAATCCGGAGTTCTTCTTCATTCCGTGGCATCGATGACAGCCCCCTCCCCGAGCGGATTCGACTTCTTTTCCGGCGCGGCCCCAAGGTAGCGCTCGTGCATCGCCGCCGCCCAGGCGCGCACCTCGTCAACGGTGTTGAAGTCCTCGGTCGCAATGGCGCGGAGCACCTCGGCCAGCCAGCCAGCGACTTGCGACTCCCGCCGCCGCGCCCACTCCAAAAACCAGGCGATTTCCTCTTCGAAACCGTACTCCCCGATGGAGTCTATTCCATAATCAATTAGCTTTGCAAAAAGCTCATCCCTACAGCATTCTTCGTTGTCGTGACTCATCGAACATGTCTCCAAGTCTTGCGTTTAGCGATGTTCCATATGCATGAAAGAGTGACGCCGTACCTCTTGGCAATGGATTCTAGTGTTTCTCCGTTTGATCTCGCCAGCCTTATTTCCAGAACCTCCTTTTCTGTGAGCTTACTTTGTGCGTTTTGCTCTCCTCGTTTTATAAAGTGAGGTCGTTTTTTCGTGTAGTGAGTAGATCCTCTTGGGATACGCTCGGGCTTTCGCTGTGTCCAGTGTTCGTCACCTGTCAAGTATCTGGCGCGCCCCTTCTCGTCGCGGTCTCGGTTGTTGTCGGCCTGTGTTCCGAGCCATAGGTGCTCTGGGTTGCAGCATGGCGGGTTGTCACAGGTGTGAAGCACGTGCAGATCGCTCGGAATCTGACCTTTCGTTAACTCCCAAGCCACCCGGTGCGCGAATAGTTTGCGACCTTGAAACATGAAACGGCCGTAGCCCTTCTGCTTGAAGCCTGTCCACTCCCAGCAATCGCCATCCGGTCCGTGGCCTGGAGATTTGTCAACCCTTTCCCATAATGCCCTTGAAAGAGAACTCCCCCTCGGCATCCTGTTTCTGAGACATCCGCAGCTCTGGGTGAAGCCACCTCTCAAATGATCCGAGCGTACGGTTGCTTCGTTCCCGCAATCGCATTGACACACCCATTGAATTTTCCTGTTTTTCGAACGTTCGGTGTGTATTCTGAGAACTGTCAAACGACCATATTTACTGCCCTTTAAATTATTCGCTGTGCCCATGCGCCCAATCTAGCCCGCCAGGCCACGTATGTCAATCAGAAGACATCCACGCCTTGTCCTTTCTCCGGCTTCTTGTGGGCCAGCACAAAATCTGAAAGTAGATTCAAAGCGTCCTCGACCATCGCCGACCACGTCTCTAGCTTGTCGTTCGAGACGAACCACATTCGGCCTTTCCCTTGTAGAATGCCGTGATGAACGAGGCAAAGCCGACAGCTCCAGTGGTCCCGGCCCTTCATCCCCGTGCCGCGATTCCTGTAGTCAAAGTGATGGAGCTCATCGGCCGGGGCGCGACGTCCGGATACCGCCCGGCAGACGCAGCAGTTGCCGCCTTGGCGCTTCGCCCACTCCAGAAACGCCTTGTGCTTAAATCGTTCGCCGGTCATATCATGACCGCCTGACGTGAACCCATATATTCCCAATATCGATCAAGAAACACGGGATCACGGTTAATGCACTCCTCTGAAATACCAAATTCAGAAATCAGGCGCCCGGCTTCTTCTTGATGATATTCCGGTGTTGTAATATGGGCAATATGGCCATTACAGCTAGTCACAAGTTCTTCCTTCGTCCGACTTCCCAGCGTGATGTGAGTGTGAATCAGCATGATTGCGTCCAACTTGTCTTCCCATTTTTTATCCGGAAGGCTTTCTAGCCACTTCATCAAAACGTTTTTCATGATTCACTCCCGATTATCGCCGACGCCCTCGGCTCCTTTTCGTTGTCGATCGTGTAGACGTTGATCGCCACGTGCCGCCCCGAATCCACCTTGAGTCGCCGAATCAGCGAAAGAAGGATGTTCACCTCGGCCGCCTTGTTCGACTCGTACCACGGCGCCGACGCGCGCTTGACCCTCGTTTTCCCATCCGGGGTCACCTCGACCAACCCCCAGCCGTCCGGGAGATCGTCGACGTCAAGCAGCCCCTTGGGGACCATGTAGTAGCGATAATATCCGAGCCCGGTTTCTGGGTGTTTCCTGAAGTGCTTTTTCGCATCGGCAAGGAAATCTGCGCGCGAGGTCTTGCACTCGATGAGCGTCGTGAAACCGCTATGCCAGCCGATCACGTCCGGCGTCTCCCTCGATGCACATGTCATCTCGGCGACGATCACACCGCAACCGGAATGACCGCCGGTGCCGGAATTGCGCCACGGTTTGCTGAGCCACCGCTTGCCGACCTCTACAAGATCGTCGTGCGTCATCCTCTCGCCCGCTTCCTCGCCTCGCGATACTGCCGCCCGTCGTGCGCGGCCGGGCCCCAGAAGTACCCCTTCCAGAACCAAAGGACATCAATCAACGCCACCACCGCGAACGGAAACGCCCATACAAAAGTGACCACAGAAAGCATACTGACAAACACAGTCCACACCGACGCCGTAATCATTGGGGCAATCCACATATTGGATTCTTCCGGGTGACGACTCTCGAACTCGAACGAGAACCCGGCCATCATCCAGTGACCGGCAACCTTCCGAGGCCACGGCCAGACCCAGAACTTCACGTTCTTGTATCCAAGAGTCCTGGCAACAAAGGCGTGACTCAGCTCGTGAAGGAAGAGTTGGTAATAGTACGCCGGGATCACGGCCAGAAAAACCGTCCAATGGAAATCATAAAGTAGCATGCTTCACCTCATTTCTTTCTCGTCTTGTGAATAAAAACCGGCCCCCGACACCTGGAAGTGGAGAAATTGTTATTGTGGTGCCGGGGGCCCCTGGAGCCGGGTCGCTGCATCCCCGCAGCGACCGAAAGGAGGTCCTGAGCAACGTGTAACATCAGCTCAACGCCTCGTCAATCGTCACAGGCACACAAGTCGGACGGGAGACATCCGCAGTCCTTGACCTCTTCGGCGTACTCAGCGCCCCCGCAAACCTTGGGAGGAAGACGGACCCCCACCTCTCTGAGTTGTGCGAGAACACGCCGGGCTGCCCGTTCGAGAATATCCCACTCTTCCTCGTCAAAGTCGCGCGGCTCGTGCCCCATGTCTTCGTCGTATTCGTGACACTTCTCCCGCCACCTGGCCACTTCGTGAATGAATTCCAGCGCCGGTTCGATTGCGCCAGAAAGAGCCGCAATGTCATCACGTGCAATATCGCGCTCCTTCGTCAACCGTTCGACGTTCTTCTCACGAAGTCCTTGAACTTCCTCCCGGAGCGCCTCGTGTTTTTCTGACAGCTCCGCCCGGCGCTTGCGTAGTTGGTCCAGTTCGTGGAGCACCTCGCCGTGACGGATGGCGAAGGCGTCGATCCGGCCGCGCGTTGTTCCCGTGGTGCATGCGTCTGACATCTTAATCCTTTCCTCCGGGAACTATCTACCACCGGCTATCTCGCCGACAAACGCCCGGAACTCATCTCCGAAATTGTTGATGACCGCCTCTGGATCCCCGGCAAGAAACGCCGCCAGGAAACGGTCAATCTTAGCCCGAAGCGTTGCGACCTCGAATTTCAATTCCGCCTCCGTCGAGCTCAAACACGGCGACCCCTCCTCGAAATCGTCCTCGCATGCGTGCTGATTGGCGTGCGTCGACTCCTTCTTCCTGTAACAGCCGCCGTACCCTCGGGGCTTCGGCCCTTCGTAGGCGTCGCCACGCAGGAACCACGCGCACATCCTACAACTTCGCTCGGGGTGTCCCATCGCGACCTCCTAATCAATGCCGAAAATCTTGTTGTCAACCTTTGAATGCATCTCACGAATTTCCCGGCGCCACGGCCCCGAATCGATCTTGGTGTAGATGCCTTCTAGCTCCGCCTTCATCCGGCGCTGCATGTCCAGCGCCGCGTCCCAGTTCTCCCGTATGCCGAACCTGTCCAGCGCCGCCTCCACGTAGTTGTCAAGCACGCTGACGAGTTGGCTCGGCTTCAGCGCGTCGAGCTCCCACGATACGCGCCCGTGTTGCTGGATGTACGCCGCCGCCCTGGAGTCGGTGACCTTCGCAGGGTTCGGTGGCGGCCGGAACTCGTGGATCTGATCCTTGGTGAGCGCGCACCGCGAAAGAATGATCTCCGAGTCGAAATCATCCATGTCGTCATTATCGAGGCCTGGCCCCATGAACATTTCGAGTCTGTGTTCTATGTCGCGGTCCATATCCAGCCCTGACGGGTCGTGGTCGCCGAAGTACAGCAGGAACACCTGCTTGTGTTCGTCGTGAAACTTCTCTCGGAGTTCCTTCCCCTTCTCAAACATGAACGACGCCGAGGAGTAGCCCTTGTTCGAGGAAAAGGGGAGTCCCCACTTTTTCGAAGCGGGCCCCAGCACCCCTTCAAGCGCCTGCTTTTCGCACATCACCTCAACGTGGATCGGCTGAAACTCCCACGGATCGATCCGGAACCACTGATGCGCGGCTTGCACGGCATCCCGAGGATTGTCCCACGACGGCTCCCGGACTGTTCGGCGACCAAGATCGACGATGAGATCCCAGTCTATCAGGCCGGCCATCCTGCCGTCATTGATGATCTTGGCAATCCAATCATAGTTCGGTTGCGCGTTGATGGTGCCGCCTGGATCCTTCACCCACTTCGACCCCGTCCAGGCCCATTTCCGATTCTCCGGGAAGAGGTCCCCGGCCACAAGTTGGTAATAGAGTTGTCGGGCCGTCACCTGGTATCCATCCCTATCGTATTCTTCCAGTAGCTCGTTCAAGAGGTCGATGACCTCCAACGTCTCCGGACGAAACCTCTTTTTTTCGAATGCGATCTTCATTTTTGCCGTTCCCCTTTCTAGCTTGCGTCTTATTGCCCAATCGATCGCACCCGATTGAAGCGCATATCGACAGAAAACCGAACGCGAACAGTCGGCCCCGGCCTGCGCTCCATGGGTGGCATCTTGTTTCTATCAAAAGCGACAACTTCCGAATCGATCTCAAGCACCGGATCTTTGCCTTCTATGTAGCCAGGAGAACACATAAGATCTTGTGTTAATTGACAAATCAAACTCATCTTTTCAATCGGCGAAAGTTCCCGCGCTACGTCCAACGCTTGCACTACTCTTGATTTTTCCATCCTTTGCGTTCCTTTCTAGCTCGCGTTCCTGTAAACGATCGCCTCGGCCACTTGCGGACACACCGCGTTTCCGGCCATGGCGATCTGGGCCTTCTTCGTCATCGGCTTCCCTGCGAAATAGGGTTGGATGTTGTAATCGGCCGGGAATCCCTGGGCCAAAAACAGCTCGGCAGGTTGGAGCATCCTCATACCGATATCGACGATTTGGTAATCTTCGCCGCGCACGGTGACCAATCCGAACTTCCCTCCCTGGCCCGTGACGGTGTCCAGAGGCTCGCGGACGTCGCAGCCGATGGCGGTCCCGTAGTACTTGACGAGATGCGCGCATGTCAACGAGTGGTGGTCCTGAGCGGTCACGGTGCCGATCGGGCGCCGGAGTCCGTGGCCGACTACTCCGCCGTGGTATTTTATCAGCGTCGACGATACCAGCGCGTGCTTCGCGCCACCGGCGACCACGGTCCCGAGTGGTGTGTGTAGCACCGGGACGCGCGGGGTTTGCCCCGGCCGCTCCCCGTAGCCCGTCTGAATCAGCGTCGGGAGCTGGAGCTGTTCCCCGGTGTTCGGCGGCACGATCGGCGCGATGAACGGCTCTTCGGCGTCGAGCACATACCGCTGGATCCCGTAGGCGATCCGCCGCATCGTTTTCTCGACCAAGGGCTTCTTGCGCGCAAAGATGCTCGGAACCGGTATCGTCCAGTCGATGATCTCCGCCGCCGTGCGCCACGGATCCAGCCTGTTCTCCCCGTGTGTGGGCTCCGGCCAAACACCAGCGCGCCCGTCGAGGCGCGCGACGATGAACAGCCGCTTCCTGGTCGTCGGCGTCCCGTAGTCGGCGGCGACCATGCTCTTCATGTCGAGAGTGTACCCAAGATCCGACAGCTTCCCACACCACGCCCGGAAGTCCTCCCCGGCGCGCTCCGGGATCGGGAGCCCGTCGGCGTCCAGCGGGCCCCACGTTTGAAACTCCTCGACGTTTTCGAGAGCGATGACCCGGGGGCGCACGTCCCGCGCCCAGTTGATCACGACGTCGGCAAGGCCCCGGATCTTCTTGCTTCGAGGCTTCCGACCCTTGGCCCTTGAGAAATGCGTACAATCCGGCGAGAACCACGCGAGCCCCACCGGGCGTCCGCCGCACGCCTCACGGGGATCCACCTCCCAAATGTTCTCGCAGAAGTGCCGCGTGTCCGGGTGATTCGCCTTGTGCATGGCGATGGCTTCGGGCGAGTGGTTGATCGCGATGTCGACGGGGCGCACGAGCGCGGCCTCAATTCCGCAACTCGCTCCGCCGCCGCCCGCGAAGGAATCAACAATAAGCTCCCCCTCAAACGCTGCCCTGAAAACAGGTGCTCTACTCATCTTCTGAGTTTCCTATCAGATCGGAAACATCAACGCCGTGCATGCGCTCCTCATGCAAAATATCGCAGTCGTCGATATTTCCGCACACGCCGGACAGGTTGCCCCGCACGCCGGACAGGTTGCCCCGCACGTCGCTCAGGTCGCCCCACACGCCGCTCAGGTTGCCCCGCACGCCGCTCAGGTCGCCCCACACGCCG
>Ga0180432_10005199_pt1 | contig 17496 bp, 18 predicted proteins | sample SS_ome_10_FD_132414 | JGI IMG/M metagenome (GOLD analysis project Ga0180432, IMG submission 132414) | Hypersaline lake sediment archaeal communities from the Salton Sea, California, USA - SS_1_MS_2 metaG | ecosystem: Environmental > Aquatic > Non-marine Saline and Alkaline > Hypersaline >...
GAACCTCGATGACCCTCTACTTGAAGGAGGGCGTCGCGTTCCACAACGGCGTCGAACTGGAGGCGGAGCACGTCGTACGGAACCTGACCGAGGACATGACGCTCTTTCCGGCCGTCTACCGACCATCCCTCATCGACGCAGGCGTGGTCTTGGACGTCGCGGAGATCGATAGGTACGCGGTTCGGATCGACCTCGCCGAAGGGGTCCAACCGCTGGGCTTCCTCGAAGGACTTGCGAACCTCATGGGGATGGTCGCCTACCCGGACAGAGCCATCAGCGGCGAGTGTCTGATCGGAGCAGGCCCGTTCATGTTCGAGTTCTGCGAGAGCCCGAACCAGGAGATCCACCTCTCCAGGTTCGACGGCTACTACGGCGAACTCGCCGCCGCGCCCGAGTTGGTCTTCATCGTGGTCCCCGAATCGTCTACGCAGGAGCTGATGCTTTGCGGAGGGGAGATTCATCTTCTCTTGGGCAGAGGAGAAGGTCACGCGACGGGCCTGTCCGAAAGCTCGGAGGTGTCCGATGTTTTCTCGGGGCCCTTCGCCAGGAGCCTTCCGCCGATTCCGGAGAGCGAATCCGGGGAAAGCCCCGCGGTCGACAACATGAGCCTTTTCGTCGCGGTAAGAGCCGACACGAAAGGGTATGTAGATCATCCGGACGGCATGCCTCGGTTGGCCGGCGTTCACCCTCCCGAAGATGGGGAGCCGCTGGTCGTTGGGTTGTGCGATTCTCTCGAGTAGGTTGCATGGCGGCCCGATCTCGCTGGGGGGCTCGCATGTGCCGGGGCGACGGACGATGATCCGAGATCGGGCCGCCTGGACCGCGCGGTAGGCTGAGGACGAAGAGGCCGCTTGGCGCCGAATGCATCCCATCCTTTTCGCGAAACGGTCGTTGATCGCGTTTCTCGACCGGACTACAATGTCTGTGAGAGGTGTTCAAGGATGGCAGAAGAGGTCCGGCGTGAGATGATCGAGCACATGGACCGCTCGATCGACGTTCTGAAGTCGAATCTCGCCAAGGTGCAAACCGGGCGGGCGAATCCGGCGATGATCGAGGATGTGATCGTCGACTATTACGGCGCCATGACGCCGTTGAAGCAGTTGGCGACGATTGCCGCCCCCGACCCGAATCTGATTGTCGTTCAGCCGTACGACAAGACACAGATGGAGGCGGTGGAGAAGGGAATCCTGGCTGCAGATCTCGGTTTGAATCCGGCGAACGACGGACACGTGATTCGCGTCAAGGTCCCGAAGCTCTCCGAAGAACGCCGCAACGAGTTGACCAAAGTGATCAAGTCCCGCGGAGAGGAAGCGAAGGTTGCCCTGCGGAACATCCGTCGGGAAGCGAACGACAAGTTGGAACAACTGAAGAAGGACGGGGCCATCTCCGAAGACGAATACCACCGACATCACAAGCAGAACGACGAAACCATTCACGAGTACACGCAGACTGTCGATCAGCTCGTCGAGGAGAAGGGAAAGCAGATCCAGACGATCTAGGGACAGGAGCCGTGTCCTTCCTCGAGCATGTCCTCTCTTTGCCTTTCTGAGTCACTTCGAGAGTTGCGCATCGGTAGCGGCTTTCTTCTCTGTGGGATTCTCGCTTTGGCGCTGGTCGTAGCGGGCAGGTCGGGCGTGGCCGGGGGCGTGATGGTCGGATTCGCGCTGTTTGCGGGGAATGTTCTGCTCTTGCTGGAGGCTGGGCGTGCTCTGCTCGGAGGTGCCCGTCGCGGAGTCCGTGCAGCGGTGGTTGCGTCGACCCTCGGCCGATTCCTGCTGGTCGGACTCGTCCTTGCGGCCGTCTTCGTTTTTCTCGGACGTCCGGCCGGCCTCGGAGCCTGTGGAGGCCTCTTCCTTGCGCAGGTAAACTTGCATCTTCCGATCCGAAGGGGGGTCGCGGTCTGATGTTCGAGCAGTTGGCCGGGTTGCTGACGCATCTCGGAGAGAAGCGGATCGCGGTGCTGAACCTTGCGGGGTTCGAGATTCGCTTCGACGTCATGACGATCATCATGTCGTGGGTCGTCATCGTCCTGCTCGTTGCTCTGGCGCTGGTTCTCCGGCGTGGCCTCCGTCAACCGGTGGAAGAGAAACCGAGCCGGACGCAAGCAGCGCTCGATGGGTTGATCGACCTTCTTAGGAGCCAGTTCTCGGGGAGCTTCTCGTCCGAACGTCTCGCGACGATGATGTTCCCGTTCATCTCAACCCTCTTCTTGTATGTCCTGTTGTCGAACTGGCTCGGGGTCGTTCCCTACCTGAGCGCTCCGACGCAGAACATCAACGTCACCTTCGGCCTGGCCCTTCTGGTCTTCGTCGTCTCGCACGTCTTGGCCGTTCGTCTCAAGGGGCCTCGCCGGTACCTGAAAGGCTTCCTCGAGCCGTACGCCTTCCTGCTTCCGATTACCTTGATCGGCGAGGTGGCCAAGCCCTTGTCGCACGCATTTCGTCTGTTCGGAAACATTCTGGCCGGGACGATTCTCGTGACGGTGGTCATGGTCAAGTTCGCCCCCGTCATCGCTCCGCCCATCCTGAACATCTTCTTCGGGCTCTTCTTCGGGGGGATCCAGGCGTTCGTCTTCGCCATTCTGGCGGTGGCGTACATCAACGTGGCTGTCGAGGAATAGGGAGGAATAGAGCATGCAGGACGCACAGAGCGTAGTCAGTGGAATCAGCGGGGCCGACATTGCGGAGGCGGCCAAGTACATCGCCGCCGGATTGTGCATGGGCATCGGCGCCATCGGTTCCGCAATCGGCGAAGGGTTGGCGGCGGCGCATGCGCTTGACGGGATGGCGCGGCAGCCTGAGATGCAGGGCGCGCTCCTGCGGACGATGGTCCTGGGACAGGCCATCACGGAGACGACGGGGATCTACTCGTTGCTGATCGCCATCGTCCTGCTATTTGTCATCTAGGGAGAGAGCATGTCGTTTGAGTGGGGAACGATCGTCAAGAGCATCAACTGGACGCTCGTCTTCAACCTGATCAACTTCGCGATCCTGCTCTACTTGCTGAAGCGGCTCTTGTTCAGGCCGGCGATCGAGTACCTGGAGAAGCGGCGAGAGATGATCGCGTCTCGGATGGCTTCGGCGAGGAAGAGCGAGGAGGAAGCGGCCGCCTTGGCCGAGGATCGCGTGAAGGAGCTCACCTCGGCTCGGGAACGCTCGGTGGAGATCGTCGAAAGCGCGCAGGCGCGCTCGTCGGAGATGATCGAGGAAGCGAAGAGCCAGGCGAAGGCGGAAGCCGAGCGGATCCTCGCGGGCGCGCGATCCCGGCTGGAACAAGAGCGCGACGAGATGATCCGGGATCTGAAGGCGGCCTACGCCGAGATCGCGGTCCTCGGTGTCGAGCAAATCCTCGATCGTGAAGTGAAGATCGACGATCACCGGCGCCTGCTCGATCGGCTGGTCGCGGAGATCGACGAAGACGCCCTGAAGGTGAGGTCGTGAGGTCGAGAGAGATTGCCGGTCGATACGCCGGGGCGCTCTACGCCGTCGCGGTCGAGGATGGAACGGTCTCGGAGGTCGAGGCGGAGCTCGCGGGATTGGTCGAAGGGATTCGAGAAGTCGACCAGTTCGACCGGTTTCTGACGCACCCGTTGATCCCACGTGAGCGGAAGATGGAGCTGATCGGGGAGGCGTTTCCGGATTTGTCGGCCTCAGTCGCAAACATGGTCGGGCTACTGATCCGGAATCGTCGTGAGGGATACATCGAGTTGATTCGCGATGAGTTCCTCGAGGTGCGGTCGGCCGCCGAGCACCTCGCACGTGTCCGCGTCATCACAGCCACGGAGATCGACGACAAGGAACGAAGCCGGCTGACCGAGCGTCTCGAACAGGCCCTCGGCCGGTCGGTCAGTTTGGAGACCGAGTGCGAGGAAGGACTGCTCGCCGGGGCGCGGATCGAGGTCGAGGGGCGAACGATCGACGCGACGATCCGGGCAAGATTGAGCGAGTTGCGTCAGGAGCTTGAACGGTAGGGAGGGAACGTGGCAGCAACCCGTAAGGACGAGATCACCGCGATTCTGAAGGAGCAGATCAAAGGGTTCCGCTACGATCTCGAGATGCAGGAAGTGGGCGTTGTCGTCGAAGTCGGCGATGGGATCGCCCGCGTGTACGGGCTGGAACGGGCAATGGCCTCGGAGATCGTCGAGTTCCCGGGCGAGTTGTACGGACTCGTCCTCAACCTCGAGGAAGAGTCGGTCGGCGTTGCCCTGTTCGGCGACAGCGAGCGCGTTCAGGAGGGGGACGAGGTTCGACGGACCGGACGAGTTCTCGAGACGTTGGCTGGGGATAAGATGCTCGGACGGGTCGTCGACCCGCTCGGGCGCCCGCTCGATGGCGGAGACCCGATCGAAGGGGGCGACACGCGGAAGGCCGAGATCATCGCCCCGGGGATCGTCGAACGACAGCCGGTGGACACCCCGCTTCAGACGGGACTCAAGTCGATCGATGCACTGACACCGATCGGGAGGGGGCAGCGAGAGTTGATCATCGGCGATCGCCGGACGGGGAAGACGGCGATCGCTCTCGACACGATTATCAATCAGAAGGATCAGGACGTCGTCTGTGTCTACGTCGCGATCGGACAGAAGACGTCGACGGTCGCTCGGATTATCGACACGCTGCGGCGCCATAAGGCGATGGAGTACTCGATCGTCGTCGTCGCCGACGCGAATGCGCCAACGCCGATGCAGTACCTGGCTCCGTACGCCGGGTGCGCGATGGCCGAGTACTTCACCTACGCGGGCCGGGATGCCTTCATCGTCTACGACGACCTGTCGAAGCATGCCGTTGCCTACCGGGAGCTGTCGCTCCTCCTGCGTCGTCCGCCCGGGCGTGAAGCGTACCCGGGAGACATCTTCTACACGCATTCGCGCCTTCTCGAGCGAGCCGTTCGCCTTTCGGACGAGCACGGTGGCGGATCGTTGACCGCCTTCCCGATCATCGAGACAAAGGCGGGAGATATCACCGCCTACATCCCGACGAATGTGATTTCCATCACCGACGGACAGATCTATCTCGAAACGGACCTGTTCAACCAAGGCCTTCGACCGGCGATCAATGTGGGGAACTCCGTTTCGCGAGTCGGAGGAGAAGCGCAGATCCGGGCGATGTCTCAGATTGCTGGGCCGCTTCGATTGGAGCTCTCGCAGTACCGCGAACTCGAGGCGTTTGCCGAGTTCTCGGCCGACCTCGACGAGGAGTCGAAAGCGCAGCTGGCGCGAGGGGATCGTCTGATGGAGATCTTGAAACAGCGGCAGTACCAGCCGATGCCGGTCGAGGAGCAGATCGTATCACTGTTCATCGGAGTCGAGAACCATCTCGCCGAGATCGGGGTTGGGACCGTTCGGCACTTCGAAGAGGAATGGCTCCGGTTCGTTCGAGAGAAGCACCCGGAGATCCTCCAAACGATCCGCGAGGGGAAAGAGCTGACCGACGAGCTGCGGAAGCAGCTCGACTCGGCGGTCGCCACGTTCAAAGAGCAGTTCGGAGGCTAGATGGCCGGCCAGGTTCGAGCGATCAAGCGTCGCATCCGCAACATCGAGGACATCGGGCAGATCACCCGCGCGATGAACGCGATTGCAATGACGAAGGTTGCAAGGATGAAACGCCGACTCGAGCAGACACGGCCGTATGTTGCGGGATTGCAGGAAGCCCTCGCGGACGCCCTCGGACGCCTTCCGGGCGACGCGGAAACGAATCCGTTGAGAATCGAGAACGACTCGACGGCCGCGGGTGTCCTGGTCCTGAACGCGGATCGAGGCCTCTGCGGACGATACAAGGGAGAGCTGAACCGACGGGCCGACGAGCTGTTGACGGAGGGGTCAGTGGACGCGCGGCTGCTCGCGGGCGGGGAGAAGGCGCGCCTCCACTTCGAGCGGCGTGGGATCGAACCGATTCGAGTCTACAGCCGCCTGTACGACGTGCCGAGCTACGATGCTGCAGGCCGTATTGCCGGGGATCTGATCGAACTCTACCGGAACGGCGACGTCGGGCACGTGGACATCGTCTACATGAGGTTCGTCTCCGACCTGCGGCAACGGCTCGTCGTGGAGCCGCTCCTGCCGGTCGCGGTGGAGGCGAAGACGAACGACGTCCTCAGTGAGCCGACACCTCCCGAGCTCGTCGATCAGATCCTGCCGGTCTACCTTCGTGGCGCCGTGTATCTATCGATTCTCGAGACGAAGGCGAGTGAAGACGCGATCCGCCGGCAGGCGATGAAGAGCGCGACGGACAACGCGGAGGAGCTGCTGAAGGGACTGACGCGGGTCTTCAATCGGGCGAGGCAGCAGGCGATCACGCGGGAGATCGCCGACATCATCGGAGGGGCGGAGGCGCTCCGCACGGACTGAGAGAAGGGACTGAGAGGACGATCGATGGAAGGCGAACAGGCAGTCGGACGGATCACGGAGATCAAGGGACCGGTCATCGACGCCCGCTTCGAGAAGGGGCGACTTCCACGCGTCAACGACGCGCTCCGCGTCGAGCGCGACGGCGAACGCGATCTGATCCTCGAGGTTGCCCAACACCTTGGCGACGACGTCATCCGAGCGATCGCAATGGATTCGACCGACGGCTTGTCACGCGGGATGGCGATCATCCACACCGGAGAGCCGATCACCGTTCCCGTCGGAGAGGCGATGCTCGGACGGCTCATCAACATCACCGGCGATCCGATCGACGAGTTGCCTCCGCCGGAGACGAAGGAGCGGTACTCGATTCATCGGAAGGCCCCGAGTCTTCTCGACCAGGAGACCGAGGCGGAAGTCTTCGAGACGGGGATCAAGGTGATCGATCTCGTCGCTCCGTTTCCGAAGGGTGGCAAGATCGGAACGTTCGGTGGAGCCGGCGTAGGGAAGACTGTCTTGATCATGGAGTTGATCCGCTCGATCGCCTACGAGCATCAAGGGTATTCGGTCTTCGCCGGTGTCGGTGAGCGAAGCCGTGAGGGGAATGACCTCTACCTGCAGATGAAAGAGGCGGGCGTTCTCGAGTCGACCGCTCTCGTCTACGGGCAGATGAACGAGCCTCCCGGAGCGCGGTTCCGCGTCGGACTGACCGGGGTCACCGTCGCCGAGTATTTCCGGGATCAAGGACGAGACGTCCTTCTGTTCATCGACAACATCTTTCGATTCGCGCAGGCCGGGAGTGAAGTCTCGGCTCTGCTCGGGCGCATGCCGTCCGAAGTCGGCTACCAACCGACCTTGGCAACCGAGATGGGCGAGTTGCAGGAGCGGATTACGTCAACGAAGAAGGGGTCGATTACGTCGATGCAGGCGATCTACGTTCCGGCCGACGACCTGACCGATCCGGCTCCGGCGACAGTCTTCTCGCACCTCGACGCGGCGATCACGCTCTCACGCGAGATCGTCGAGAAGGGAATCTACCCGGCGGTCGACCCGCTGCAATCGAACTCGACGATGCTCGATCCGAACGTGATCAGTCCGGAGCACTACCGGGTCGCGCGGGCGACGCTCGAGATTCTTCAGCGGTACGAGGACCTCAAAGACATCATCGCGATCATGGGGATGGACGAGCTCTCCGAGGAGGACCAGCTAACGGTCCGTCGAGCGAGGAAGGTCCAGCGCTTCATGAGCCAACCGATGTTCGTGGCCGAGCATTTCACCGGACGGCCGGGCGCCTACGTTAAGCTGGACGACACGATCAAGGGCTTCGCGATGATCGTCGACGGGCGGCTCGACCACGTTCCCGAGCAGGCCTTCTACATGGCCGGAGCGATCGAAGAAGTTCTCGAGAGGGCGAAGGGCTCGCAGGAGGGCGGCGAGGCATCGGATGGCGAAGGAGATCGCGAGGAATGAGCTTCCTTCGCTTGCTCCCCGAGAGCTGGCGACGGCGGATCCGTGATTACGCGCCGCGGGGATTCCCCGACGCGGAGTCCTGCGGGGCCTTCTACGATGCCCGGTCACGCCTTTTCCGAGGAGATGCTGCAGCCGTCCTCGAGTACTCGAGTCTTGCGGTCCAGGAGCGGCTCTTCGAGCGAGCTGTACACCTGCTCCCACCGCACGGACGGATCCTCGACATCGGCTGCGGCCTTGGACACCTCTTCGAGTTCCTCGAACGACGCGGCATCGATGTCGAGCACTACCACGGGATCGACGTCAGCGCCGCCATGATCCACGCGGCGGAAGACCGGCTCGGAGCGGACGATCGAGTCGGCTTCGAGCTTGCCGACCTGACGAAGACGAGACTTCCAAAGGGCGGGCACGACGTCGGGTACCTCATCAGCGTCCTGGGCTATCCGATTGGGCGCGATCCGTTGGGAGCTATGATGCGAGTCCTCGGGAGCGCCCTGGACGCTTGCTCCGAGGGGATTGCCTTCACGCACGTTACGGGGGGGCGCCGTGAGCGGCCGCTCGCCTTCCCGACCGTTCCGGAGGATCTGGCGAAAGCCTGCGAACGCGAACTCGACGCGACCGCCGACATCGACGACGACGGGATCGACTTCACCTACCTGATCGTCCTTCGTCACCGAACCTGACGGGTTCCGGCTCGGAAAGCCGGATCCGGTGTTGACGAGGTGGAGCGGGCTTGCACCGCGAGGATCGGCGTTGTCCTTGCTGGGTTTCGCGCCGTGTGCGGTTTCTCATTGAGGTGCACGACGCGCGGTCCGATGACGGCAGTCGTTCCATCGTTGAACAGTGATGGTCCGTCTCGATTGACATCGTTCCGCACAACGTCCGACCTGCTGGGTGTTTACCCGCTCCTTCGTTTTCGTTCAGTTGATGCGGGGCTTCACGGAGGCCTCCGTCTCAACAGCGAGGAAGTCAAACAACAGCATAACAGAAAAGACAAACGAGGCAAAACACTTGATCGGCGAACCTTGCGCGCCACGGCAAGCGACGGAAACCTGGAATTGACCCCATTTCGAGCGGATCGTATAATCGCGCGCGGTTCGGCGGCGTAGCCAAGTGGTAAGGCAAGGGACTGCAAATCCCTGATTCAGCGGTTCGAATCCGCTCGCCGCCTCCACTGGCGTTGGGTGGTTAGCTCAGCTGGGAGAGCGCATGCTTGACGTGCATGAGGTCACAGGTTCGAGTCCTGTACCACCCACCAGAAGGGCGTCCCCAACGGGGCGCCCTTCTTCGCTTTTCTGGGACCGCCTCTGCCGGCGCACCTTTCCTCGGATTGCTGATCCCTTGGGCGGTAGCTATACTCCCGCCGCGTAGGGACCACCGGCGGAGGAGGTGAGATCCGTTTTGACCAGCCAGATCGCGATTCGCCGTGAGGACATGTACGCGTGGGAACGCCGGGTTCCGCTCGTTCCCGACGACGTCCGGAATCTGATCAGCGATGGCTTCTCGTTTGTCGTCGAGGAATCGAAGAAGCGGGCGTTCGCCGACGAAGACTACCAAGAGGTCGGCTGCGAGATCGTCGAAAGGATCTCTGGATGCCCGCTGGTGATCGGGCTGAAGGAGATTCCTGTTGACGCGTTCGAGTCGGAGACTGTCTACGTCTTCTTCTCGCACACGATCAAAGGCCAGCCGGCGAACATGCCGATGCTGAAGCGTGTGCTCGACCTCGGGTGTACGGTGATCGACTACGAGCGGATCGTCGATGAGGATGGAAAGCGGCTGATCTTCTTCGGCAACTACGCGGGCTATGCCGGGGCGATCGACACCCTCTGGGCGCTCGGTCGTCGCCTCGCCTCGGAGGGACTCGAAACGCCGTTTGCCGCACTGAAGCAGGCCGCCGGCTATCCGAGTCTCGATGGAGCGATGGAGGCCGTTCGTTCCGTCGGAGAGACCATCGGACGAGACGGTCTGCCGCCTGAGATCTCGCCCCTCGTCCTCGGCGTCGCCGGATACGGGAACGTCTCCAAGGGAGCGCAGGCGATCCTCGATCTGTTGCCTCTCGAGGAAGTCCGCCCCGCGCTGCTTCTCGATGGATCGATTCAGGGGGATCGTTCGAACGGAGTGCCGATTCGGAAGGCCGTCTTCAGAGAGGAGGATACCGTCCTTCGGCTCGATCCGTCTGCACCGTTCGACCTTCAGGAGTATTACGACCATCCGGAGCGCTACCGCGCCGCCTTCGAGCGATACCTTCCGAAGCTCGATGTTCTGATTAACTGCATCTACTGGGAGCCGAAGTACCCGCGGCTGGTGACCAAGGACGCGCTTCGGCGCCTCTTCGAGGGCGATTCGCCTCGCCTCCGCGTGATCGGGGACATCTCGTGCGACATCGAGGGGGGCGTCGAATCGACGGTGAAGGCGACCGAGCCGGATGATCCAGTCTACGTCTATCTGCCCGCCGAAGATCGGGTCGTGTCGGGCGTTGAAGGAGCAGGTCCGGTCGTCATGGCCGTCGATATCCTGCCGAGCGAGCTCCCGCGCGAGGCATCGACCTACTTCAGTCAAATCCTGGCTGGGTTCGTCCCGGCGATCGCGGGGGCGGACTACGCTGTGGACTACGCCGCTCTCGATCTTCCGCCGGAGCTCAAGCGAGCCGTCATCGCCCATCGGGGCGAACTGACGCCCGACTATGTCTATCTGACCGAGCACCTCGACCCGATCTCGTGAGATTGCTATCGAAGGAGCCGATGTGAAACGCGTACTGATCCTGGGCGCCGGGCTGGTGGCCGGCCCACTCGTCCGGTACCTGCTTGAAACGAAGGGGTTCGTGGTGACTGTCGCAAGCAGGACGGTATCGAAGGCCGAGGCGTTGATCGGCAATGCGTCGAACGGAAACGCGCTGGCGCTCGACGTGCATGACGAGGGCGCGTTGGAGGTGCTGATTTCGACGCACGATCTGTCGGTCAGTCTGCTTCCGTACGTTCATCACCCGACGGTGGCGAGGTTGTGTGTCGAGCATGGTCGACCGATGGTGACGACATCCTACGTGAAAGACGAGATGCGGGCACTCGATGCCCCGGCCCGTGAATCGGGCGTCATCTTGTTGAACGAGGTCGGCGTCGACCCGGGAATCGACCACATGTCGGCCATGCGAGTGATCGACCGAATCCGACCCTCCGGGGGGGCGCTCGTGTCGTTCACGTCGAACACGGGAGGTCTTCCGGCGCCGGAGGCGAACGACAATCCGTTCGGCTACAAGTTCTCGTGGGCCCCGCGTGGGGTTCTCCTCGCCGGGAAGAACCCGGCGCGCTACCTGGCCAGCGGGAAGGTTGTGGAGGTTCCCGGACCGGAGCTGTTTGCCAACCGGTGGCCGTGCGCGATCAGCGGCTTCGGAGATCTCGAAGTCTATCCGAACCGCGACTCCCTCCCGTACATCGAGACCTACGGGATCGCGACGGTTCGAAGCATGTTCCGAGGGACCCTGCGCTACCCGGGGTGGTGCGACACACTGAAGCGCATGGTCGAGCTTGGCTTGCTGGACGAGGCGAAGCGAGATGATCTCGACGGACGAACCCTCGCGCAGCTCACGGGCATTCTGATCGGATCCGATCGCCGTGCGACGCGAGAGGATCTCGCCTCCTTCCTCGGCCTGTCAGCCTCTGCGAAGCCGATCGCCGATCTTGAGTGGCTCGGCTTCCTCTCGGATGATCCCGTCCCGGCCGACGCGAACTGCCTTCTCGACGTGCTCGCATCTCGGATGCTCGCCAAGATGCAATACGCTCCTGGAGAGCGGGACATGCTCGTCATGCAGCACGAGTTCGTCGTCGAGTACGCGAATCGGACGGAGAAGATCACCTCCACCCTCGTCGATTACGGGGTTCCGCACGGTGACTCCTCGATGTCACGCCTCGTCGGTCTTCCAGCGGCGATCGCCGCGCGCCGGGTTCTTCAGGGGGAGATCGAATTGACCGGCGTTCGCGTCCCGACGCTTCCGGAGGTCTACGAGCCGATTCTCGACGAACTCGAGACGATCGGCGTGTCGTTCGACGAGGCCGTCGAGCACCTCTAGGCTGCAAGGAGGCGGCCGATGGACCGTCTACGCTGGGATCTCGGAGGAAGCACGTGGGGATTCTTCAGGCAGGACAACGAGTCGGCCTGGGTTCCCGTATCGGAAGCGGTCCGAACCGTCGTCGGGTCCGGCCTTGGGGTCGAGATCTGGCCGACACGGAACTTGCACGGCCCGGATCCGTCCGGCGCCGAGCTTGAGTCGATTCGTCAGGCCGCCCGTGACGCACCGTTCGCCTCCGTTCACGTTCGGGGACGGTACTGGAGGTGGAGCCCGACGGACCTCCGCCGCGAGATCGACTTCACTGCCGGGGTCGGTGCTCGGACCCTCGTGATTCACCCGGCTTCGCTCGGCCTCACCGAACCGCGAGACCGTCTGGATGCCGAGGAAGTGACGCGAATTGCCGGCTACGGAGCCGATCGGGGCGTTCGCTTCGCACTCGAGAATGTTCGGAACGCGAGCTGGGCGCTCGACCGTGTTCTCGACGAGATCGGCGACGACCCGGAGCGAACGAACGTCGCCGTCTGCATCGATGTGGGGCACGCCTTCCTCTCCGACGACCTCGGCGTACAGCCGATCCACGGTTACCTCGAGAGATACCGAAGCCAGATGGCTCACCTGCACCTTCATGACAATGCAGGCATCGAAGACGACCATATTCCTCCGGGGGACGGAGGGATCGATTGGCGCGACGTGCTGCGTGTCCTCGACGAATTCGGCTTCGCAGGGACGGCGATCCTTGAGGTCGCCAGACGCGGTGAGGATGCTTTACGAACGATCGATGAGGGCGTTCGGTTCCTGAGGAGTCTTGCGAGGAGACTCGAAGGTGGCGCTCAGTCCCGCGTCTCGAAGTGAATGCGGTTCCCGTGGAGCGCGGTTACGCTGACCGTCAGCTCCTCGCGACGGCCGCTTGCGAGCCACCGAAGACGGTACGTCTCGCCCAGCGCAGTGGCCAACGACGAGAGGAGCATCGGCTCGGTCGACGAAGCGGCCGTGAATGCACCGACGCGTACCTCGTCAGTCGGCCCGTCCGGGGCCGATGAGATTCCCTCCCGCGGGCCGACCGGAGCTGAGTCAGTCTCTCTCAGCTCGATTCGCGCCTGCCCCTCGATGACCCACGATCCCCAGACGAGTTCAGCCGGGCCTACATATCCCGCCGTTCTCGTCACCTGTTTCCTGCTCAAGCCAGCCCCTTTCCGGCTCCGGCTCCCGGAGCCCTCGGACCCGTTGATGGGTACCGAATCCCGGCGAGTGTAGAGCGACGAAAGAGCGCAAACAAGTGGGTGACCGCGACCGCAGCTACGCTTGGCTGCAGCTCGGGCATGCTGGGTTGACCGCGACGGCGATCTCCTCGAAGCGCATCGCTTGCGCGTCGAAGACGAGAAGCCTGCCGATCAAGCAGGGCTCGATTCCGAGGATCCACTTGATCGCCTCGATTGCCTGAAGAGCACCGATCGTCCCCGGGACTGCCCCGAGGATTCCCGCCTCTTCCGCAGTTGGGACGGATGAGGGAGGCTCCGGGAAGAGGCATCGATAGCACGGGCCGTCCTTTGTGCAGAAGAGGCTCATCTGCCCCTCGAGCTGGAAGACAGCGCCGTAGACATACGGGATTCCCAGATCAAGGCAGACGTCGTTCATCGCGTAGCGGGTCTCGAAGCTGTCGGTTCCGTCGACGATCAGGTCGCACCCGGCGGCAATCCGGCGGCCGGACCCGACGGTGAACGGCTCCCGGAAGGCTTCGACGGAGACGCCGTCATTCAGGTCGTGCAGTCTCGAGCGGGCCGACTCGACCTTCGCCTCCCCGAGAGTCGCCTCCCCGTGGATCACCTGCCGCTGGAGGTTGGAGAGCGTGACGACATCGGGGTCGACGAGTGCCAGTCGGCCGACGCCGGCCGCGGCGAGGTGGAGGGCGATCGAGCTTCCAAGGCCACCGAGACCGACGATCAGTACGCGGGCCGCCTTCAGCCTCTCCTGTCCGTCCTCGCCGATGGGCGGGAGGGAGAGATGTCGTGCGTAGCGCTCACGTTCACGATCCGTCAGTCGGCTCATACCACACATCATAGCCGGAGGTCCGGGAGGTGTTTGTGCGACCGGCGGACGCGGCCGTAAGACTAGCGATGGAGGGAGCGTCTGAGCCGCGCGACGCCGGGCCGAAGAATGACGACGATCGAGAAGAGGGTAATCGCGACAAGGACGATCGCCGCCCCGGAGGCGAGGCCGAAGTAGAACGACAAGTACAGACCGACGATCCCCGAAACGATTCCGAGAAGGGCCCCCACGGTCATCATCCGGGGAAGGCGCCGGGTCACCAGGTACGCGGTCGTCGCCGGCGTGATCAGCATGGCGAGCATCAAGCCGAGGCCAACCGTCTGGAGGGAAACGACGACGGTCACCGCGACGAGGATCAGAAGCAGGATCCGATAGAACGTCGTCGGCAGCCGAAGGGTCACCGCCAGCGTCGGGTCGAACGAAACGACGAGGAATTCCTTGTAGAGGAGAAAGACAACGAGCAAAACGGCGCCGCCGAAGGCTCCGATCAGGATCAGATCTCCGTTCGAAACGCCCAGGACGTTTCCGAACAACACGTGGACGAGATCCGTGGCGAACCCGCGCACGGTCGAGATGAGCGCAATCCCGAGGGCGAAGGCCCCGGCGAAGACGATCCCGATGGCCGTGTCCTCCTTGATTCGGGTCCGTTGACTAATGGTCTCGATTCCGAGGGCGACCGCGATTGCGGTTCCGAGAGCCCACCAGAAGAGAGAGCGGCGCCCCCCCTGCCCCGCGATCAGGTAGCCAGCGGCGACGCCTGGGAGGACGGCGTGAGCGAGTGCATCGCCGAGGAACGCCATCGAGCGAAGGACGACGTACGAGCCAACAACGGCCGACAGACCGCCGACCAGGACGGCAGCGATCAGGGACCGAACCATGAATGGATACCGAAGCGGGGCGACGATCCACTCGAGGACGTTCACGACGTCCCTCCTGGACGCTCCGATCTACCTCCGGAGCACGCCGTGTCGTGAACGACCAGAACTCCATCTTCACCGCGCACCATTCGTAGGCAGCTCCCGTACGCTCGTTGCAGAGCCGCCTCGGTGAGGATGTCATTGGGGGAACCGAACCCCAAAGCGCGTCCTTTGAGCAGGAGGATCTTGTCGAAATGCGCCGAGGCAAGGCCGAGATCGTGAAGGGCGACCAAGAGCGTGACGTCGTGGGATCGCAGCCCGTCGAGCACGTTGATCACCTCCTCCCGTGAGTGAACGTCGAGGCCGGCGAAAGGCTCGTCCATCAGGACGATCTCCGATTCCTGGGCCAGGGCTCTTGCGACGAACATCCGTTGACGCTCTCCGCCTGAAAGAGCCTCGATCCTTCGTTCTGCGAAGCCGTCCAGTTCGACTTCCGCGAGGGCGCGCCGGACGATCTCTCGATCGTCTGCGCGAAGTCTGCTGAGGGGGCCGACGCGGCCGATCCGTCCCATCGAAACGACGTCGGCCACCGTCACCGGGAATCGCCAGTCGACGGTCGATTGCTGTGGGACGTAGGCGATGCAGATGTGCCCTTGAGGTGCGTGCCCGTGAACGCGGACGCTTCCGGAGCTCGGGGGGTGAAGGCCTGCGAGGGCTCGGAGGAGCGTGCTCTTGCCGGCCCCATTGGGTCCGACGATCGCCAAGCGCTCTCCGGCGGCGACCTCGAAGGAGACCTCGACGATCGCCGGATGTCCGTCATACGTGGCCGAGAGATCGGCGACGGCGATCGCCGGAGCATCGGCGTCGTGAATCACCGAGCGCCTGGTCCGGCGACGACTGCATGAGGAGTCTCCTCTTCGCGTTCGGCGCATGGCTTCGACTCACCGTACCTTCGCCACAGACGGGAGCGTGAACCGGAAACAGGCACCGCCTTCCGGCCGGTTCTCGGCTCGGATCCGCCCCCCGTGCGCTTCGACGAGGGCCTTTGCGATCGGCAGCCCGAGGCCGGCGCCCCCGTCGGTTCCTCGTGCGTCGTCTGCTCGGTAGAACCGGTCGAACGCGTGGGCGAGGTCGGTCTCAGTCATGCCGGATCCGGTGTCGCACAGACTGATGAGGACATCGTCGCCGGATGACGTCGCGGAGACCGAGATCGTTCCACCCTCCGGCGTGTGGCGAATCGCGTTGGCAAACAGGTTGAGGAGGACCTGCTCGATCCGTTGTCGGTCTGCGTACACGTCGGGGAGTCCGTCAGTGATGCTCAGGGCGAGCTGGATCTTCGCGTCTTCGAGCTGGACTCCGATGGTCTCGGCGATCGAAGCGATCAGGTCGTCGATCCGGCAGGGTGCCGGGGTGATGGAGAGACGTCCGGCATCGGCGAGGGCGAGTTGGTGGAGGTCGCGAACCAGTCGTGTGGTGAGCAGGATCTTGTCGTGCAACGCCGCGAGGGTCGAGGGCGATGCTTCGACAAGCCCATCGCGGAGGCCCTCGAGAGCGGATCGGACCGCCGTGATCGGCGTTCTCAACTCATGCGCGATGTCCGCGATCATCCTCTTCTTGACCTCCTCGGACGTTTCCAGACTCCGGGCCATCTCGTTGAACGAATCCGCCAGATCGCCAAACTCGTCGGATGAATCGATCTTCACGCGCTCCTTGAGGTTCCCTGCTGCGATCCGACGCGTCGCCTCGTCCAAGCGCCGAAGAGGGCGAGTCACTTGACGGCGAAGGAGCACGGCGATCAGGAGGCCGGCCGCGGCCGTGGCGATCCCGGCGAGCCACAACGACCGGCGGATCCGAGCGAGGAAGACGCGCTCGAGTTCCGCTCGTTCCGGATTCACCCGATACGGAACCAACGTCCATCGCTCCCCACCCGGAAGGATGATCCCCTGTCCGCGAGAGAGCTCCTCGTCCGTCAGCTGGTGTTCCTTCCCGCTCCAGTCTCCCGGGTAGACGACGACCCCGTCGGGATCGACGAGGAGGAGAGGGACGTTGACCGAGCTCTGCTCCAGGAAGTCCACCACACCGTCGAAGCTCCCGGTCCGGTTGTAGTAATCGACGATCACTTGGCTGAGCAGGCGGTCCTGCATGGTGAAGCTCCGGACAGTGAACGTGGAGAAGGCCTCTCGGACCGAGTAGTTGATGAACAGGTATCCGATCACCGCGGCCAGGGCAATGATCGCAAGGATCGACAGGAAGAGCTTCGTCTGGAGAGAGAGCCGTCGTCCGAAGGGCTTCATCGCTCTTGAGTGCGGGCGAGCTTGTACCCGACACCGAAGACGGTCAACACGAAACGCGGGTCTCTCGGGTCCGGCTCGACCTTCTGCCGAAGTCGCTTCACGTGAGAGTCGATCGATCGTTCGAAGCTCTCGTAGGTTTCTCCACGGACCGCCTCGAGGAGTTCGAGACGAGTGAAGACGCGCCCCGGGTAGGTCATCAGAAACGCAAGTAGGTCGAATTCCATCGCCGTCAGATCGATCGGCTCGTCGTGGACCCATGCCTGGCGTTGAGCTTGGTCGAGCCGCAGGGGCCCAACCTCCAGAATGGGCGTCTGCTTCCCCTCGGAGCGACGGAGGACGGCGTGAACACGAGCCTCGAGTTCGCGCGCGCTGAACGGCTTGACGATGTAGTCGTCCGCCCCCGTCTCGAGCCCTTCGATTCGGTCC
>Ga0180432_10005201_pt1 | contig 17492 bp, 21 predicted proteins | sample SS_ome_10_FD_132414 | JGI IMG/M metagenome (GOLD analysis project Ga0180432, IMG submission 132414) | Hypersaline lake sediment archaeal communities from the Salton Sea, California, USA - SS_1_MS_2 metaG | ecosystem: Environmental > Aquatic > Non-marine Saline and Alkaline > Hypersaline >...
CATTATAATTGTTAATGGCCATCCACCACTTCCTGTTATCATTTGACATACATTCATATAAATTTTATCTATATCAGGTCGCTCCTCTCTATCTACTTTAACTGATACAAAATTATCATTAATGAGTTTAGCAACTTGTTTATCCTCAAATGATTCATGTGCCATAACATGACACCAATGACAGGTCGAATAGCCTATTGATAAAAAAATTGGTTTGTTATCATTTTTAGCCTTAACAAAAGGTTTTTTACTCCATGGATACCAGTCAACTGGGTTATTTGCATGTTGTTTTAAATAAGGGCTTTTTTCATTTTTCAAATGATTCATCTAATGATCCTCTCACATTATGTGTCCTACAACACTCAGATAAATTGCACTTTCCAGTTTTCCATCAACATTAATAATCTCATTTATTTCATCATCAAAAATCGCAGCAATTTGACAACTACCTAAATCCAGACTTGTAGAAGTTAAAGCTAGATTTTCTGCGATATGTCCAGCATCAAGATAGATATAACGATAGGCTCTCTCACTATATTTACATTTAGATCTATTAAAAATAGATGTCCAAATAAATACAACAGCAGCATAATAACACATTTGTTGATTTAATGCAGCTTTAGTAATTTCTAATCGAAAATCACCTGTTTTAATCAATTCTAGACAATGATTTTTAATATTATAATGATAAACACCTTGTTTTATTTTTTCAACATTATTTATCACAAGATAGGTTTCTATTGGATATAAAGCACCAGCGGATGGGGCTGTTCGAAATTCAAATCCATATTCTTTTCTTTGTATCCCAGTAGAAGCCCAAAGAAGATATGAGAGCTCATCTAAGGTTAATGGTTTTTCAGAAAAATCTCTAATGCTTCTTCTATTTTTAATTGAATAATCTAATGATTTATCTGATCTATATGTTGGTTTTGTAAGATTGATATGTTCATTTTTTGAATAATGCTTATATAAATCTGGTTTAATTGACCATTCAGGTCCATCTCCTAGATCATTTCTAAAATATTTTGTTTTCTGATGGAATCTATCTCCAATTTTTTCTTTAGGAAAATTATCACTCCCCTTATTGTATCTAAAACAAAAATTTTATTTATAAAATTATGGAAGCTATTTTAAACAAATTAATTATTTAGAGGAAAAAATTTAGACAAAGTTATAAAGTGATTAAAATGACTAAAGGACATAAAAGAAAAAGTCATGAGCATCGTAAAGACTTAGCAGGTGAATATAAATGGGGCGATTCAGGACAAATCTTATTTTTGATTATTTTTGTTGTCGGAATGGTTTCTGATTTTTTCTTATTTAAGTTTTCAGACTCATGGCAGGATGATGTTGCTTGGTATATCCGACTTGTGTTTTTTATTCCTTTATTCTTCCTTGCTGGTTATTTTGCTCAAAAAGCTCATATAAAAGTTTTTAAAGAAAAAAGAGAAGAACTAAAAATAATAGATACCGATATTTTTGCAAGAATTAGACACCCTATGTATTTTGGTTCAATTCTAACATATCTAGGTTTTGTAATACTTAGTCTTTCAATTATTGCATTTATTATATTTATCGCAGTTTTAATCTTTTATATCTATCTTTGTCGTTATGAAGAAAAAGTCTTAATTGAAAAGCTTGGTGATGATTATAAAGAATATATGAAAAAAGTACCAATGTTTTTTCCTAAATTAAAAATATAATATCTATATAGATATTTAATAAATTCATAAATTATCGCAATAATAAATATTCTAAAGTTTTAAATTAAACCTATAAATTCACATCTCTAAAATGGATCCATTTAGATATGTTCAAAGACCAAAAATAAAAAATCTTCTCTCACGTTTTAATGAGATTTGTCCAGAATGTGGACATGAGAGAAGAATTTCATATATTGACTCATATCTATCAGGAAATACCGTTTGTAAAGAGTGTAAATCAAGACTAAAGCTTTTATCCATTCCTCTTCCTTTTGCAATGAAACATGTTGCAGGTTATTTTGGTATGAGCATTGATGAATTTAAAAATGCAGCAAACCAAAATATTGTATTAAAAAAAGCTATGCTTTCATTTTTAGAAGGAATTGGCAGATATGGAGTTAGAACACCTCAACCATTAGGTTCACCTTTTTTTGTGATTGTCTCTGTTACTCAAAAATGTAATCTCAATTGCAGCTTTTGTTATAACAATGAATACCATAATAATGGCAATTCTATAGAGATGAAAAATGAGAAAGTCAAGATTGTAATAGATAATTTATCAAAAGCAGGTTGTCTGGGTATTGGTTTTAATGGCGGGGAGCCGACTTTGCGAGATGATTTGTGCAATCTTATCTCTTATGCTTGCTCAAAGGATCTTATACCACTTATTGCTACAAATGCAGTTTTAATAGATAGAAATTATGCAAAAGACCTAAAAGATGCAGGTCTTTGTTATGCTCAAGTAAGTATAGATGGTAAACCTAAAACTCATGACTTTCTTAGAGGTAAAAAAGGAACATATGACTATACATTAAAAGGTCTTAGGAATTTGGTTAATGCTGGTATTTATGTATCTGTTGCAATGGTTGCAAATAAAAAGAATTACACTGAAATTGAAGATGTATTAGATATAGCAAAAAAATATAAAGCTTCAAAATTTGAAATACTAGATTATCAATGCATTGGGAAAGCAAATGATGGTATTGATTTGAATCCTATTGAACGATTAAATATTGCCGAAAAATTATGTCATCTTTGGAAGGAGGTGATAAAAAATAAAGAAAAAATTTCTCTTCTATATAAGAATCCAAATTTCTACATATCTATGAAAAAAACGTTTTCTGATATTGGAACTGCTAATCTTTTTGGTGCAGCTTTTCCTCAAGAGGCTATGAAACTTTTTAAATATTCAAAGAGAATGACTGATGGTATTTTCTCAGTGCAGGATCCCTTCAGCCCCATTGCCACTAGTTGTGAAGCAGGATTCTTTGGCTTATACATAGATACCGATGGAACAATTACACCCTGTCCCTATATGCCACTTAAAATTGGAAATATCTTCAAAGATAATTTTCATAATATTTGGACTCATTCATCTATATTAAATTTAATTAGAGATAGATCAAATCTTAAGGGAACTTGTAAAAACTGTGAAAATATAATTTATTGTGGCGGATGTAGAGCTCGAACATTCAATATGACTGGAGATATTTTATCAAGTGATCCATTATGCGTGAAGGTATCTGAATGAAAAAACCATAATTTTTTTTATAACTTTCTTCTTTATTGATGAAATAGTAAAATCAAAATAGTTGGATTTAATTTAAGGCCTTCAATAAGTATGGAAGATCAACTTGTAAAAAAAGCAGATAAATTTGCAGGTTATACTGCTCTGATATTATTTATTCTTGGAATAATTCAAATCATTTACGGGGAATTTTTCTCTAGAAGTATTGCTCTTACAGCTAATGGAATTGACTGTATTGGTGATGGTTTTGTTTCTGCCGTTGTGTGGGTTGGTTTATTGTATTTTAATAAACCTGCTAATCAAAGATTTAACTATGGTTATTATAAGATGGAAAATCTTGCTTCAGGTATTGCCGCAGTTATTATGATAGGACTTGCAATTTATATAACAATTAGATCTTATAATCAATTGATTGATCCGCATATAGTTGAAACTCCTCTTATTGGAGCTGTTATGGCTTTTATTGCAGCTATTATTGCTTTATCTTTGGGTTTTTACAAATATTATAAAAATAAAAAATCCCAGATGAGCTCAGTAAAACTTGAAGCTTTTAATACAATTAAAGATGGTGCTGCTTCAGGTCTAACAGTAGTTGCTTTAATTTTAGATTCTCAGGGATTATATATCGCAGATGGAATTGTTGGATTAATAATTGCAGGTATTATTGTAACAATTGGTTTTGCATCAATAAAAGAAAGTAGCAATATGCTAATTGATGCATGCAATGGGGAGTGTATCGACAGAAGTACAAGTATTAAACAAATTGCAGAAGAACATAGAGAGGTTGAAAACGCTCATGTTGTTAGATTAAGAAAATCAGGTCCAGTATTTCAAGGTGAAATGGAAATAGAGGTAACTGAAGATATGACAGTTAAACAGTTCAATAATGTTAAAAGTGAAATAGAAAAGCAAGTTAAAGAAATATTTCCTGAAATCGAAAGAATTACAATTACTGCTATCTCTAAAAAATCAGAGTGATCTGTAATTTTGAAATAATTTATTCTTTGTTTTTTTGTAAGTAAGTATATAAAGAATTATATCTATTGTAATAAGTTGATTAAATGGTACGTGGTATTGCCACAGATAGTAAAAGATATAAGCATATAAAAAGAAGTGATGAGAAGTGGTTTTGTGATGATTTGCTTGTATTTAAAAGAACAGTTGAGAAATATATTAATAACATTAGACCTGATGACAAAGAGGAAAATGGTAAAACAATAGAGAAAAATAAAAAAAAGATGATGACTATTGATAGAATATTTGCAATTCTATTCTTAGGGTTTTTTGGATCAATCACTCTTATAACTGGTATTTATTTTTTATTACAAGGAAAATCTGTAATTGTAGGCTTTCCAATATTATTATTTGGATTTGTTGCTGTTATTTCATTTATTCTTTATGAACGTTATAGATAAAATATAAACTATCCTGATATTATTCCTAAGAATTATGAGAAAACTACCAAAAAACACCTTTATAATGGCTGGTAGCAGGGCAACCAAAACATCGATTTTCATTAAATGCTTGACAATCTTTATATTCCCCTCCGCAAGGTGGTTTATTTAGATGTCTTTCAATTATTTTTATGGGCATTACAAAATCCCTTATACTTGATATCATAATTGTGAAATCAATAACATCAAATTTTCTTTTCCAGATATTACAAATCCATTTAAAAAAAAGGGGCAATTTTGGAACATTTTTAAAATCTTAGCAGTATTCGTAGTTCTCACATTTACTATCGCTACATATATACCTAACTTGTTGAGATTTACTCCCATAATATAGTCCAATATTCCTCTTTCTTTTAGTTTTTTTATACGCATAATTACAGAGGGTTGAGATAGATGAACTATTTTAGCAATTTCTTCTTGAGATATTTCTTGATTATCATGAATTAGAGTGATAATTATCCTATCTTTTTGATCTAGTTTTATGCTTACTCTTGCCATATTTCATCCTTAATTCCAATCTAAATTTTATTTAAAATGTAGATAATCTATGTCACTATCTTTAATAAATATTAGTAAAAATGGATTTTTTGTTTATAATTATTGCAATAACATTTATGAATGTGTTTTAATACTTCATTATAAGGTTGTAAAGTCATAAAAATCAGTTAATTCATAAATCTTCTTCCTAAACGTTCAATCACTACTACCTAAATTGTTCAAATTATGATTCTACGACCATCAATCATACAATTAAGTCACAAAGTGAAAAAATCTAAAATGAACATATGAAACATATAAAAGACATAAAAATAAAAGAGTTGTATGAAAAAATGTTTAGAAAAAAAATAAATAAAATTAAGGAGGTGAAATAAAATATGCCAGGTGGCGATAGAACAGGACCTGCAGGTTATGGACCAAGAACTGGACGAGGATTAGGTTATTGCTCAGGATATGATAGCCCAGGCTTTACAAAGGGAACACCAAGAGGTGGCGGCGGCTTTGGAAGAGGTTGGGGCCGAGGTTTTGGACGTGGCTTCTGGGGACGTGGCAGAGGATTTTGGCGTAGAGAATATTATCCAGATCCATACTATGGACCAGCTCCGGATTACAAAGACATATACCATGAACCCAGCAAAGATGAAGAGAAATCCTACCTCGAAGGTATGGTCAAAGGCCTTGAGAGCGAACTCAAAGCTATAAAGCAAAGACTCCAAGAACTTTCTAAAGAAAAAAAGGAAGAACCTTAAAATAATAATAAGGATGCTCTTTTTCCTTATCTTTCTTTTGACATAAGATTTAGAGAATATCCGAAAAAAAACATTTAGAGGAAAACTATGGAAAATAAAACATATGACGACTCAAAAGTTACTACTAGTTTAGGCAAAATAAAACATAAGATTTTAGTATTAAGTGGTAAGGGCGGTGTTGGAAAAAGCACAGTATCTGCAAATCTTGCAGTTGAATTGTCAGAGAAAGGTTATGAGGTGGGCATACTTGATATTGATATACATGGTCCAAGTATACCTAAGATGCTTGGTGTTGAGGATAAGAAACCAGAAACTTCTGAAGTAGGTATGAGTCCGGTTTTCTTCTCACCTAAGTTAAAGGTTATGTCAATGGCATTTCTCTTACAAGATAAGGATTCACCTGTGATTTGGCGTGGACCATTGAAAATGATGGCGATAAAACAGCTTATTGGAGATGTTGACTGGGGATCTTTAGATTATTTAGTTGTGGATATTCCTCCTGGAACAGGTGATGAACCGTTGAGTATAGCTCAGCTTATCCCCAATTGTGACGGAGCTATTATTGTGACAACACCACAAGATGTTGCATTGGTAAGTGTACGGAAATCTATCAATTTTGTGAAGCAAATGAATATGCCTATTGTTGGAATTGTTGAGAATATGAGTAGTTTTAAATGCCCTTATTGTGGTAAGTCTATTGATATCTTCAAAACAGGTGGAGGATTAAAAGCATCAAAAGATTTTAACGTTTCATTTCTAGGGAGAGTTCCACTGGATGCCCAAATAGTAAGAACTGGTGACTCAGGTGAACCGCTTGTCATTAAAAATGCCGACTCTGATTCAGCAAAAGCATTTTTAGAAATTGTAGAGAATATAGAGAAAAATGTAAATAAAAAAGAGGTGAAATAAAAAATAATGCCAGGACTTTGTGGAAAATTCGTATGTACAAGCTGTGGATACCAGGGGCCCCATCAAATTGATACTCCTTGTAATTCTAGATTACATGCTAAATTTGGGTAATCTATGACCTGGCTTTTTTATAATATTTTTAGGTAAAAAAATTGAGGTGAATAAATATGGAAATAACAGAAGAAAAAAATAAATCAGGCGATATTGATAAGGTTAAAAAATTTTTAATTGGATTAGGGTTTGTGTGTAATAGTTACCCATCAGCACAACATCTTATATATTCAAAAGATGGAGAAACAGTTGTTATAAAAAACAACAAGTAATAAAAAATAAGGAGGTTGATACTAAATGAAGATATGTGTAACATCCACAGGCGAAACTTTTGATTCAGATATGGATCCAAGGTTTGGACGGTGTAAATATTTTTTAATAATTGAGACAGATTCAATGAATATCAATTCTATTCCAAATGATAGTATGATGGCCTCTGGTGGTGCGGGCATCCAGGCAGCTCAAATGGTTGCTAAAACTGGCGCAACAACTGTTATTACAGGAAACATTGGCCCAAACGCATTTCAAACCTTGAAGGCAGCAGGTATTAATGTTATCACTGGAGTGAATGGTAGTATTAAAGATGTTGTCGATATGTTTAGTAATGGAGAGCTTAAAGGTATTGATGCTCCAAGTGTTGGAAGTCATTTTGGTATGGGTGGTACTGGTAGAGGCAGTGGAAGAGGTAGAAATCTATGAAAATATGTATACCAACTATAGGAAAAGCAGGTTTAGAGGATATAGTTGGAGAACATTTTGGTAGGGTACCTACATATACAATTATTGATCTTGATACCAATGGGATAAAGGTTGTCCCAAACTCAAGCTACCATATGGATGGAAAAGGAGATCCACCTGAAATAATGGCAAGAGAAAAGGTTAATATTATGATCTGTCAAGGACTTGGACGACGTGCAATTAATATGTTTGAAGGTTTTGGAATTAGTGTTTATATTGGAGCTTCAGGTACTGTAAAAGATGCTATTTATAAATTTAAGCAAGGAAAGCTGCAGAAGGCCAGTGAAGCTGATAGTTGTGGAAAACATGTTTTTCGAGATCGCCACCATTATTAACAATAGAGATAGGGTGAAACAATGAATACTTATCTTGATTGCATACCTTGTTTTATAAAACAATCATTAGAAGCTGCTCGTATGGCAACTGATGATGAAAAGATTCATGAAGAGGTCCTAAAAGTTGTAATGACTCACCTTCGATCAATTTCTTTTACAAATTCTCCCCCAGAGCTATCTAAGGAAGTTCATGAAATTATTAGATATATTACAAAATCGAAAGACCCGTATAAAAAGGCTAAGGAAACATCAAATAGAATGGCAAAAAAAAGATATCCTCATCTAAAAAAAATGGTGGAAGAATCAGATGATCCATTACTCATGGCTGTAAAACTAGCTATAGTGGGAAATGTTATTGATTTTGGTACAAGTAATAGATTTGATGTTGTGGATATGATTGATAATGTAGTTAAAAAGGATTTTTATGATGGCGGATACACTCAATTTAAAAAGTCGCTTTGCAACACAAAAACTGTCCTATATTTAGCAGATAATAGTGGAGAAATCTTCTTTGATAAATTGCTAATAAATGAACTATTAAAGCAGGATAAAGAAATTACTTATGTTGTAAGAGCTAATCCGATAATCAATGATGCAACAATAGAGGATGCAAAATATGCAGAAATTGATAAAATCGCAACAGTTATTGAGGGCGATGCTGGTCAAAAAAAGTCCACTCCAGGCATGGTGCTAGATTTTGCATCTAAAAAATTTTTAGAACTTTTCAAATATTCTGATATGGTAGTCTCAAAAGGCCAAGGTAACTATGAAGGATTAAGTGACGTAAATCGTGATGTTTTTTTTATGTTAGTAGTTAAATGTCCTTTGGTCGCACGAGATATTGATGGTGAAGTTGGTTCGCTTATTTTAAAGGTGAAAAAATGATTATTTCAATTGCAAGTGGAAAGGGTGGAACCGGTAAAACAACTGTTTCCACAAATCTAGCTTTAAGCATAGGAAAAGCTCAGTTTATTGATTGTGATGTCGAAGAGCCAAATGCGAATATTTTTATAAAGGCAAAAATAAAAGAGCGTGAAGATGTATCTGTTAATATTCCAAAAATAGATGAAAATAAATGTGACTATTGTGGTAAGTGTTCCAAATTCTGCGCCTATAATGCATTAGCTGTTGTTCCCTCTAAAATTTTGGTTTTTCCTGAGCTTTGCCATTCATGTGGTGGATGTGGGATTGTTTGCCCAAAGGATGCTGTTAGCTGGAACAAACGAGTAATCGGTAGAATTGAGTATGGTCCAGCTAAAGATATCAATTTTTATCATGGATTGTTAAATGTCGGAGAAATGCAAGCTGTTCCAGTGATTAAATCCTTGAAAAAGAAAGTTAATAAAAATATGAATGTTATTGTCGATGTTCCACCGGGTACATCTTGTCCAGTTATTGAATCTATAAGTGGTTCAGATTATTGTATTCTTGTAACTGAACCAACTCCTTTTGGTCTTCATGATCTTAAGCTTGCTGTTGAAGTAGTAAGACATTTATATATTCCATTTGGGGTCATTATTAATCGTGAGGGCATTGGAGATAATAGAGTTGAGTTTTATTGTAAGAGGGAAAATATTCCTATTCTTCTTAAAATACCAGAAAGAAAAAAGATTGCTAATCTTTATTCAAAGGGCATTGCTTTAGTAAATGAGTCACATGAGTGGCATGAGATGTTTGGACTAGTTTTCAATCGTATTAAAGAGGAGGTAAAAACATGAAACAACTTTGTGTCATAAGTGGAAAAGGCGGTACTGGTAAAACATCGATAACTGCTGCTTTCGCCTCTCTTGAAAAGAATGCTGTGCTTGCTGATTGTGATGTAGATGCGGCTGATCTACATCTTATTCTAAAACCATATGTTAAAAAGACAACAGGTTTTCATGGGCTCAAGATTGCAGATATTGATAAAAACAAATGTATTGATTGTAAAAAATGCTATGAGTCCTGTAAGTTTGATGCAATTGATGAAGAAATAAATCTTATTAGGGAATCTTGTGAAGGTTGCGGGGTCTGTGAATATGTTTGCCCTGTTGATGCTATTTCTATGGTGGATAGAGATTCAGGTTTTGCATATATTTCCGATACTCGTTTTGGACCTATGGCGCATGCAATGCTTAAGACTGCTGAAGAAGCTTCCGGCAAACTTGTTACTGTTGTAAGAAACAATGCAAAAGAACTTGCTGAAGAAAAAAAGAAAGATTTAATTATTATCGATGGACCGCCGGGTATAGGATGCCCTGTTATCGCGTCTATAACAGGAGTTGATCTAGTTTTAATTGTTACTGAGCCTACACTTTCTGCTATTCATGACCTTGAACGAATACTTGATGTTTCAAAACATTTTGATATACCTGCTATTGTTTGTATTAATAAGTACGATGTCAATGTTGATAATGCTAATAAAATCGAGAATTATTGCGAAAATAATAATATAGATGTTGTTGGAAAGTTACCATATGATACTATTGTAACCGATGCTATGATTCATGAGCAGAGCGTAATTGAGTTTTCAGATGGAGATTTAGCTGATGGTATCATTAAAATGTGGGATAAAATTAAGGAGAAGCTGATTGTATGAATAAGGACACGGATTTTCAGGATATGGTAAAAGATCTCCAAAGGAAAATTGATCGTGATGAAGAAGAGACTTATTCAAAAAAGGTGATCAAAGAATATAGGAATCCAATAAACTTTGGTTTTATTGAAAATCCTGATGCCACTGGACAAGTTAAAGGACCTTGTAATGACACAATGAGAATAGATCTGAGGATTAAAGACAATATCGTACATAAAGCTTGTTTTTGGACGGATGGTTGTGGTGCGAGTATTGCTTGCGGAAACATGCTCACATCAATGATAAAAGGGAAAAACATAGAGGAATTAGATAGTATTTCCAATGAACAATTGCTGGATGCTTTAGATGGTCTTCCAAAGGAGCATCAGCATTGCGCTAAACTTGCTGTTGATACCTTTCAATCTGCCTTAAAACATTTTAAGAAAAAACGAAAAAGACCAGAAATTTGACAAAAAAACAATACATCAGAATGTAGAGTTAAATAGATAAATAACCAATTTTGGAAAAAAAGATATGGAATTAAAAATTGAAGCGTTAAATAAAAAAATCAAAAATTGTACTAAATGCAGATTATTTGAAACTAGAAAGAATGTTCTGTGTGGTGAAGGAACTCTCAATGCTAAGCTTATGTTGGTTGCCCAAGCACCTGGTATAATAGAGGATGAAGAAGGTAGAATGTTCATTGGGCCATCTGGGAAGGTATTAGACGATTTATTAGAGTTAAATAATGTGCGTAGAGAAGAATTGTATATGACAAACTTGGTTAAATGTATGCTCCCTAAATATCGTAAGCCTAAACAGGATGAAGTTTACATATGCAGTAATTATCTTGATGAGGAGATAGAATTGATTGACCCAATTGTGGTAGTACCATTAGGCCATTATGCAACTAAGTACCTGTTTGAAAAATACCGTCTTAAACTACCATCTAAACAAGATTTTTACAGGCTCTATGGAAAATTATTTTTGACAAATGGTCGGAAGATACTACCCTTGCAGCATCCTGCTGCTGTTGTTCATAATCCCACGTTAAAAGAAGTGCTTGAAACTAATTATTATAAGTTGCATGTCTTATCCAATGAGTGTAAATGGTATCACATGTGTCCTATGAAGAAATATTATGAAGATGGAATATTAGATAAAAATTGGATTGAATTATATTGTAAGGGGGATTGGGAGAATTGTCTCCGATACCATATGGAAGAAAATGGAGAGCTTCATCCTGAATGGATGCTCCCTGATGGAACCCTTGACGAAAAACTAGTAAACCATAGAAAATTAGGTTAAAATATCTAATGTATAAACAGAAGGGAATAAAATGAGAGGAGACTGGAGAATAAGCTATATACAAAAACTCATAGCTAGAATTGCTCTTTGTAATAGAAAATACGGAAAAAATTTGGGATAAGATGCATTGAAATTAAAAGGGAGAGAACAATGATGAAAAATATAATTAAAATTGGAATTATTATCTGTGACCGTTATCGTATGTGTGCTGGAGGGAAATGTATAAGATCTCTCCAAAACAGAGAAGGGGCTTTTAGTATTTATAAAAAGGATGATGAGTTGGAATTGGTAGGATATACTACTTGCGGTGGTTGTCCTGGTGGAAACATTGAATATGCTCCTGAAGAAATGGTAAAGAACGGAGCGCAAGTCATTCATTTTGCTACTGGTTTGATTGTTGGTTATCCTCCATGTCCTTATGTAAAATATTTTCATGACTTCATTAATGCAAAATATGGGATAGACGTAATTTATGGAACCCATCCAATCCCTCAGAAATACTACAATATTCATACAAAGTTGGGGACATGGAACTCTTCAAAATGGAAAGAAATCATTCAGCCGATTTTAACGAGTGAAAAAACTCGATTATCTTATGATTGATATGTAAATATAGAAAGGAGGAAAATAAAATGAATGAAGATTGGAGAATATCTGATAAAGTTCTACAGATACAAAAATCTGCAATCCATGAGATGACAAGGTTATCAAAAGAAGTAGAAGATGTGGCATTTTTATCATGGGCAAAGCCTACCTCTGATACACCTGAGCATATAAAAGAGGCCACTGTTACTGCAATAAAGAACGGATTGGTAGGTGGGTATTCTGAGAATGCAGGTATACTAGAATTGCGAAAAGAGATAGTTAAGAAATTAAAGAAAGATAATAATATAGACGCTGATATATCTCAGTTATTGGTTACCATAGGTGCAGTTGAAGGATTATCTTCAGCAACTACTGCATTGATTAATCCTGGTGATGAAGTTATTTTACCTTCCCCAACCTATTCTACTCACATTCGTCAGGTTATTCTTGCTTCTGGGAAACCTGTTCTTGTTCCAGTAATCGAAAAAGAAGGATTTACCTTAGATATTGATGCAATAAGAGATGCAATAACACCTAAAACAAAGGCTATTATGTATTGCTCTCCTAGCAATCCTGCAGGTGCGGTATTTTCCGAAAAAACCCTTCGCCAGTTAGCAGATATTGCTTTGGAAAATAACTTGATGGTTATTACAGATGAAGCCTATGAATATTTTACATATGATGATTATAAACATTTTAGTATAGCTTCGATTCCAGAAATGAAAAAGAATGTGGTTAGTTGTTTTACCTTTACGAAAAGCTATGCGATGACGGGTTGGAGAATCGGTTATTTGCATGCAGATGAAGCACTGATTCCACAGATTACTAAAGTACATATTCCTTTAGCTATTTGTGCTGTTGTAGCTTCTCAATATGCAGCACTAGCAGCTTTACAAGGCCCTCAGGATTGTATTAAGAATTTCAGAGAACACTACCTCTCGACTCGTGATTTAATGTGTAAGAGGCTCGACGATCTCAGCTCGGTTTTTGAATATCAGAAACCAAGAGGTTCTTATCTTATGTTCCCAAAAATATTATTGGAAGAAGGTAAAGACTCGACGACATTTTGTAAAAAACTTTTAAAAGAGGCTAAAGTTTCTGCTACACCCGGAGTTGCATTTGGACCAAATGGAGAGGGGCATCTTAGATTATCTTTCTGTGTACCTAAAGAGATGATAAATAAAGCTTTTGATAGAATGGATATTTACTTTAAATAGCTAAATATGACCTAGCAATAATATTATTAATTGAAGGTGAAAAAATGCAAGAAAATTCGCCAGATATGCCAATGAAAGTTGCTGACAAACCAATATGCAACAGATTAATATTAATTACAGTAAATTAATCATGTAGAAAATGGATATGAATATAAAAAAAATATAAGGAGATTTATATGGTAACAATAAATCAAGACACAATCAATGAGTTTCTTGATAAAAGAAATGTCTTTGCAGTTATAGGAGTTTCAAACAATAAAGAAAAATATGGGAACAAAGTCTATTTTGATTTAAAGAATGCCGGTTATAAGGTATTTCCGGTAAATCCTAATTCAAGTAATATATCAGGTGATAGGTGCTATCCTAGATTAACAAAGCTTCCGGTAGTTCCAGATGTAGTAGACATTGTTGTTCCTCCAAAGATCACTGAGAGTACAGTAAAAGAATGCAAAGATCTTGGTATCGGAAAGGTTTGGATGCAACCTGGCTCTGAGTCAGATGAAGCTATTAGGTTTTGCACAGAGAATAATATAAAAGTGCTACATGGTGTATGTGTGATGTTGGAAAGGAGAAAAGGAATGAAAGATAGGTAATAATTTATGCTAGTATTTGGTCCAGTGCCATCAAGACGATTAGGGCATAGTCTTGGGATAAATAACATTCCACCAAAAATATGCACGTATTCTTGTATCTACTGTCAACTTGGAAGAACTCACAATATGCAAGTTGAACGAAGAGATTTTTATAAACCAGAAGAAATAGTGAAGGCTGTTGATAAAAAAGTCAAAGATGCAAGAGAAAAAGAAGAGTCTATTGATTATCTTTCTTTTGTACCTGATGGTGAACCAACATTAGACATAAACCTTGGTAAAGAAATTGATATGATTAGATCTTTATCTCTGGGAATTAAAATTGCTGTTATTACAAACTCATCTTTGATATGGGATAAAAAGGTTAGAGACGTTTTAGCCAAAGCAGACTGGGTTTCTGTTAAAATTGATGCCGTAAGTAAAAATATTTGGCATAGAATCGATAGACCTCATGGATCTTTAAAAATTCGAAAAATATTGGATGGAATGTCAGATTTTTCAGATTCTTTTAATGGTTATTTTGTCACAGAAACTATGCTCATACAAGATATTAACGATAATAGTTCAGAATTAGAAATGATCGCTGATTTCATATCCAAGTTAAATATCAAAAAAAGCTATGTATCCATTCCAACAAGGCCGCCTTCAGAAAAATGGGTAAAACCATCAAATGAACATAAAATTAACAGCGGATATCAAATTTTTAAAGAAAAAGGAATTGACGTAGAATATCTCATTGGTTATGAAGGAAATGCATTTGCATATACAGGAAATGTTGAAGAAGATCTACTTAGTATTACATCAGTTCATCCAATGAAAGAAGAAGCAATAATAGAATTTCTAAAAAAAGCAGATTCAAGTTGGAATATAATTAAAAAATTAATTGAGGAAAAAAAACTTGTTGAAATAAAATATAAAAAAACCAAGTTCTATATGAGAAAATTACCAAAATAAAGTAATATAATGTGTTGGGGGTTTTTAGTACCAATGAAATGGATTTGAAAACCTATTGAAAAACCAACCTATGAATGAATAACTATTTTGTTTATTAACAGGCATTGTTATTTCTAGTATTGTCCATTCGCTCTCAAGATCAAATGTATCTTTTGCTTTTGCCTTAATTGTATAGTCACCTTCTTCAGACCAGATATGATTAACTGTTATTTCTTCGTCTGATTCATAAGGTCCTATCCATTCCTCATATTCTCCATCTCCCCATTCAATAAAATAGTAAATATCGTCTCCATCTATATCATTTGATATAAAAGTATAATCATATTCAGTTCCTGCTTTTCCAGAGGAAGGCCCATGAATTTCAGGATCATTTGGTGTGTTTCCTACAATAAACGTGCATTCTTTTTGATCCTCAGAATTATCTGCATTATCAACAGAGTAAAAATAAACTGTATGATGACCTGATTCTGTTATAACAAAAGGTTGGGAATATAAATTCCAAGAATTTTCATCTATTTTATATTTTGTAAATTGTACACCAGACATTTCGTCTGTTCCATTTAAAAAAACAGCAACCTGTCCAACATATACATCACCTTGCAGTTCTCCATCTAATGTATACATGGTATGTGGTGATGTGGTATCAATATAAAATGAATGTTGACCATAATAACCAATATTGCCAACTTTATCCTCTGCTTTTACGGAAAATATATGTTCACCATCTATTTGTTCTGGTAAGGTTATTGATGAGATATCAATCCAGTTCTCCTCACCCCCATCCACTTTCCAATAATATCCGTTAATACCACTATGATTATCAATAGAATCCCATGTAAAATTTGGTGTATTATTATTAGACCAGCCGTCTATTCCATCGTCTGGATTAGGAGTTGTTGGAATCATTGCATCAATTTTTGTGCTTTTACCATCATCTGCAGATGTTGATTCATTACCACCCTCTGGGATATTGGATGCAATAGCATCAATTAGATAATCTAAATCAGTTTCATTTCCAGATAAAAAAATCCCATTGAAGTATCCGTTTGCATCACATAGATCAGAAACTCCAGTATAGTTATAATCTGCATATAGATCAGCTATAATAACATCTGATGGCGGTGCAACATTTGAATCTTCATAATAGAAATGTCCAGATACGATAACATTATCCTCTGCTCCAATCCAATCATCATCTTCAACATACCCCCCATTCCAATCTGATGAACAATTGATTGTTAAATCATTTAGAAAAACATCATTTTCATATCTGATATTGGCTTCTTTTGTTTCCCAACCATCTGATAAACCATGATCATCTTCGGTCTTAACTCCAAAATCAATACTAATATCTTCAGTCCAATCCCAATCTAAAACAAAGTTCCATGTAAGAGTTGTAGTTGTATCAGATGATGATTCGATAACAGAGTTGATGGAAACATATTCACTATCTGTTGGATCAATCCAAGTTAATCCTCCATCTTCCCAACGAAGATCAAGATATTCCTCAACAGGATAGGATGCATCATTGTCAATTCTTAGCCAACAATAATGAATATCATCATATCCATCAGGATCATGATAGTCTGCAACAACAGTGCATTCAATTCCTGGGTATATATTACTTGGATAGCTTATAATATCTGAAGAAGAACCTTCAGGATATCTTGAATATTCTATTCGAAATGATGACACACGAAAAATAATACCTTCATCATAATCATCATCAGTATCAGCCACTCCAATAGCAAACCAATCAGATATGAGCCTTTGTTTAAGATCAAAATCTGCAATCAATCCTAGATCAAGATAGGTTGATGAGCTTGGATAATATCCATTTGAATTCATGCTATAGTAATTTACATAAATACTTCCATCACCTGCATCATTCCATAATAATTCTGCAGGACCGCCTTCGTCTTCATCTTCAATTATATCTGCACCTGTTATTGATGGGCGATTTTCAATATGGTAAATGTCGACATCTGCCCATTGAGTATCACATTCTGTTGGTTTTCCAGTTACTTCAAATTGTACTCCTACGTCAAAGATCTCTGCATCATCTGGAATTGATGAAATATCCCACTCAGTCCATCCTCTCCATTTCTCATCATCATTGTCATAATCAAAACCAGTATGCATATAGTAATTTGGTCCATATTTGTAGTATTCCCAGGTGAAAAAATCATCCTCAGCATAACTAAAACCAAAATATGATCTGGGGGGATATTCGTAATTTGCTTTAGTACTAGTTGATAGTGTTATAATAAAAATTATTGCTATTATTGAAAATATTCCGAAAATTAGAGTTTTTTTTAA
>Ga0180432_10005203_pt1 | contig 17486 bp, 12 predicted proteins | sample SS_ome_10_FD_132414 | JGI IMG/M metagenome (GOLD analysis project Ga0180432, IMG submission 132414) | Hypersaline lake sediment archaeal communities from the Salton Sea, California, USA - SS_1_MS_2 metaG | ecosystem: Environmental > Aquatic > Non-marine Saline and Alkaline > Hypersaline >...
CGGTCTCTACCTGTTGTATAATGAGTCTGGATAGCTGCGTTGCAGGGACTTTGCGTAGTTCAACGCATTATGGTGTCCTGATATGCCGACATATACAATCGTAATCATCATCGTGCTTCCGCTGTTCGGAGCCCTGATCGCCTGGGCCGGGGACGTTATCGGCTACCGTCTCGGCAAGAGCCGCTCGACGTTATGGGGTCTGCGACCGCGTACGACTGCACGACTCGTCGGAGCCGTCTTCGGCGCGCTTCTTCCACTCGTCGGTCTTGCTGTGGCGATGATATTCAGCACCTACGCCAGAACCGCAATCCTAGAACTCGACTACCTCACTGCAGAACAGAATAACCTCCACGCACAGAACGAAACTCTGCGCACGTCCGTCGCCGATCTCCACCAGAGGGCCGCCGGCTACCAGCAGGACGCCCAGAAAGCTCGCGAGACCAGCGATTTGCTCGAAGGACGCGTCGAACACCTGGATGCCCAAAGCAGCGCACTGGAACACGAAGTCGCCACTCTGACCAGTACGCGCCAGGCCCTTGAGGGCAAGGTCAATCAGCTCGAGCAGCAGCAGCAGGAGGCCGAAGCAGCTCTTGCCGCTGCTAACAACGAACTGGCCGAGGCACGCATAGAACTAGCCGCCGCAAAAGACGAATTGGCTGTATCCGCCCGCGAACTCACTGATGCACACGGGAATATCGCTCAACTGCAAAGCACCAAGCAGCAGCTCGAAGCCCGACAGGTCGAGCTCAACACGAGGATTGGCGTACTTAACGAGAGAATCCCGCCGCTCGAGGCGCAGCGTGACAAACTGAGTGCGGAAGTAGCTGAAGCCGAAAAGAAGCTCGCTGAAACCGTCAAGCAGCTCGCCGAAAAGCAGGACCGGGCCGAAGTGTATGAAACCCTCGCTGATATCCGCAAGGCAAGGCTCGACAGGCTCGATGAGCAGTATCGGATTCGCCATGCCGGCATTGCAGAAAGCCCCGCCGTTTACGAAGCCGGCGACGTACTGCTCAGAATCAAGATAGCCACCGACCAAACCGAAGAGCAGCTTGCCAACGCTTTGCTCGAGACACTCCAGTTTGCCGACATTGCAGCTCAGAGAAAGGGTGCCGTCGTCGGCGATAACGGCCGGGCCGTGCTTCTGGTCGCCCCGCGGCCGCCCGACATTACCGAGCGTGATGCGACAGAGCGAGAAGTCGTCGAGTATCTTGCCGGCCTGATGAAAAAGCTGCCGTCAGTCAGCGAATTCGTCGTGTCGGTGGCCGCGTTCCGCCGTCTCGTGCTCGCAGAGCAGGATCAGTTGCAGATACGGCTGCTTGCGGTGCCGAACGTGCGCGTTTTCGTCAAGAACGAGATCATCGCCGAGACCACCATCGAGGCTGGCAGTGAGCCGGCCGACACCTTTACCAAGCTCTGGGCCCTGCTGCGTCGCGACGTGCGTCAACGGGCCCAGCAGAAACACCTGCTCCCCAACCCCGAAACGGGCCAGTATGGCGGCGTCAACGCTGCCGAGCTTTTCACGCTGATAACGCAGATCGAGCAAATGGACCACGACGTCAAGGTGCAGGTTGTCGCTCTCGATGACACATACACTCCTGATGAACTGGAAGTCAAATTCTTAGTCCATCGCGATATTCCCCAGAAATCCAATGACTAGCGGCGCGGTACTGGCGGTTGATCCCGGAAGGGCCAAATGCGGCATCGCCGTGCTTGGTCCGGATGCCCAGATCATCTACCTCGATATCGTTCCCACCGCCATGATCGGCGAGACCGTCAGCGTCGTCGCCGAAGCCCATAATGTAGCCCGCATTCTGCTCGGCGCCGGTACATTCTCGGAGAGCGTCATCGAGGAGATTCTCCGCTTCTCCCGACCTGGCGATGTTATACGGGTACCGGAAGCCAATACTACCATTTTCGCGCGCAAGCTATATTGGCAGTACAACCCGCCCGGCTGTCTCATGAGTCTCATTCCCACCGGTATGCGCATTCCGCCAAGACCGGTGGACGACTACGCAGCAGTCGCCATCGCTCAGCGCTTTCTCAGCACCCCCACCCAAGCCCCATGAGCCGCCTGAAGCCGGCCAATGCCTCACAACTATGTATCTTTTTGCATGTCGCAAGTGTCAAATACTGTCCTCAAAACGCGCCCCATTGAGGGCCAATTCCATTTCAGTTGTTGAAATATCTTCGTTTTTGGTCTAAGATAGTCATGTAGCAAATGCGAGCAGGTGCAGCAGATATATGCTTGCTCTCACCCACCACACACACCGTAGCACACACCAACGCACGGAGGGTGAGCACGTTGGCATCACGCAGAAAGACCACAGCAAGAGACGCCGACGCGCTGCGTAGTGACGTCGCAGCAGTCGCCCTGACGACTTTCGGCGCTCTCATATTGGCCGCACTCATCTCCTACTCCTACGGCTCGGAGGGCGTACTGACATCGGCTGTCGCCAAGGCGTTACTTACTATCCTTGGCATCGGCGCGTACGGTATCCCAGTCATCGCATTCGGCATGGCCGTGGTTTACGTCATTGACAGCGAGATGGTGGCTGCGCCACGCCTCCTCATCGGTAGTCTCCTGCTGTTCCTATGCGTGCTGATTGGCATGCACCTTCGCGTTGATCCGACCGTCATTTGGGAGCGAGAAATCCTTCAGACTCATGGTGGCTACATCGGCGCCGCCGGCTCCTGGGCGTTCCGTGTCGTCCTCGGCCCTGTCGCCTCCTATATCCTCCTAGCGGGGATCGTGGGTGTCGCCGTGGTGTTGCTGACCCAGATGCGGCTCGCTCACATGTTCAGCCGCACCGGTCGGGCGGCCGGTAACGGCTTCCGTGTCGCCAAAGATGGTGTGCATTCCGTCATTGCGCAACGCCGGCTCGCACAGGAAGCCACGGACAAAGCGCCCCGAAAGCGACGCACAGCCCGCGAACGGCCCGGCTCGCGAGTGGACCTTGACGAAACCGGCGAAAACAAGCCGTCAGCAACCGGTGCCACAGCGCCTGAAACTGCCGTTGCGAGCCAGTCCTCCGCGCCATCCCCGGCCGAGCCCGAAACCGGCTCTGAGGCCGCTGCTATCCCGGAGGCCTGCTCGCGTGATGCCAAGAAGTACGCCCTGCAGATGGCGATGGTCACCGACGAACAGCTCTTCCAACTGCCCCCCACATCCATCTTGACCGAGTTCGCCGGGGAGTATGAAACTGCTCAGCAGCGGACCGAAGCCACCGACCGTCTGATGATGCTTGAGGACACACTCCGCAGCTTTGGCATTGACGCCACAGTGAGCAACTACTACCGAGGCCCGGTCATCACCCGCTATGAAGTAGAACTGGAGCGCGGCATCCGCGTCAACCAGGTCACCCGTCTGGCTGACAACATCGCCATGGTAATGGCCGCGACACAGGTGCGCATTGAGGCTCCCATTCCGGGCAAGTCAGCTATCGGCATCGAGGTGCCTAATCAGCAGCAGTCCATAGTGGGACTGCGCGGGATCGTCGAGAGCCCTGATTTCGCCAATTCACCTTATGTACTGCCCATTGCCCTTGGGCGCAACGTCGCCGGAGAGCCGGTCATTGCCGACCTGGTGGACATGCCTCACCTGCTTGTCGCCGGCGCGACAAATTCCGGGAAGAGCGTCTGTCTCCACGCCATCATCATGAGCTTCCTGATGCAGGCCAAGCCGCACGAGGTGCGCTTTATCATGGTGGACCCCAAAAGGGTTGAGCTGAGCCGCTATGACGGCATCCCTCACCTCATGGCTCCAGTAGTTCACAGCGTGTCCGCGGCCTGCGACGTCATGCGCAAGGCCATCCGCGAGATGGAGAAACGCTACGACCAGTTCGCCAAAGTGGGCGCAGCAAGCATCGCCGAGTACAACGTCTTCACCGCCGGCGCTCGCGCTGTGGCGGACCAAGATACCACCTCGATCGAATTCATCCAGCAGAAGATGGACATAGATGAACAGCAAGCTCGCCGCGTACTTGATATGCTGCACTACGGTGATGTCGTCGAGAAGCCTGACGCAATCGGCGATGACTGGAAGGTCGCTATCACGCGGGGAGATGAACGATGTCTGCCGATGCCTCGCGTCGTCATCGTCATTGACGAGCTGGCCGACTTGATGATGCAGGCGCGTGCCGAGTTCGAATTCTCCATCTGCCGCATCGCCCAGTTGGCCCGTGCCACCGGTATTCACCTCGTTATCGCAACCCAACGCCCCTCGGTCAAGGTACTCACCGGTAACATCAAGGCCAACATACCGTCGCGTATTGCATTAGCCGTAGCCTCACAGGTCGATTCCCGTGTCGTCCTCGACGAACAGGGCGCCGAGCGCCTCATCGGGCGCGGTGACACGCTTTTTGCTCCCCTCGATGTTCCGAAACCCCAGCGTCTGCAGGGCTCCTTTGTGCCGCGCGAAGACATCGAGCACGTCGCCGAATTCCTCCGCGAACAGGGCGAACCCAGCTTCACAATCATTCCGCAAGAAAAGGCCGAGGGGGACGACGAGGACTTCGCCTCTGAACTGGACGTCTCCGACGACCTCTACGCCGCTGCCGTTCAGTATGTCGTAGCCGAGCAGGAGGCCTCCGTCTCGATGCTCCAACGCCGCTTCAAGGTCGGCTATGCACGTGCCGGTCGGCTCATTGATGCCATGGAGCAGCGGGGCGTCGTCGGGCCCCACGAAGGCCCCAAAGCCCGCCTGGTACTGATCGCTCCCGGGATGGCAGAAGCCGCGCTTTCCGGTACGCTTCCCATGCAAGATATCGTCGACGAGGCCGACGCCGTAAATGCTCCTGCCGCTGAACTGCCGGACCCCGAGGCCGAACCTGAACAGCAAGACGAAGCTCAATAGCTGTCTGACATATCAGTGTGCCGACGTATCCGCACACGGTCATCCGTTGCCTGAAGATACAGCCGTAGCATACATCGCAGCCACTAACGCAGCAGGGAATGAAGCAACATGGCACTCCAGCAAGACACGCAAGTTCGGAGCGGTCGCCGGAAGTCAAAGCGTCGCCGGCCAGTCAATACCCTCAATGACCTCTCCGGCACTGAATGGATCAAACGCACCAAGTCCTGGCTTATTTGCGACTCGAAGAGATACCGGCAGAATCGTGACACGGAGCTGCACCCGGCGCGCTACCCGGAGGAGTTGGTCACGGAATTCCTCGAGTTCTTCACCAAGGCCGGCCAGTGGGTCTTGGACCCCTTTGCCGGCTCGGGTGCAACCCTCGTGGCCTGCCACGAGACCGAACGACGCGCTGTCGGCATTGAGCTCAGCCCCAAGTATGCCGAGATGTCGCGCCGGCGACTGGCAAGAATGAACGGTGGTGGCTGCCATGTCGCCACCGGCAACGCCGCTGACGTGGATGCCACGGACTTCTGGACGGACAGGTTCGACGGCCACCTGGCCCCGATGATGCGCTCCGACGAGGGCCTGCCTCTCTTCGACTTCATCATGACATCTCCCCCCTATTGGGATATGCTGCACAAGAGTCGCGGGGGGGTGGAATCCACACACCAGCAGCGCGCCAAGAACGGCCTGGATACCAGCTATTCCGATCGCCAGAGTGACCTTGGGAATATCCCCGACTACGATGATTTCATCGAGGCGCTCGGGGCCATATTCGATCGCTGCGCCCTGGTTCTTCGTGACAACGCCTACATGGTCGTCGTCATCCAGAATGTTCGTGTGCCCGCAGGCGAGGTCCGGCCGCTCGCCTGGGATCTGCAGCGCCGTATATCCCAGACACTCAGCTTTCAGGGTGAGCGCATCTGGTGCCAGAATTCAAAGAAACTCGGCATCTGGGGCTATCCCACCGTGTTTGTGCCCAACTACCACCATCACTACTGTCTCATCTTCCAGCGCAAGTAGCCGCAGATGGCGCACAGTTTCCGTACCAGCGTGACACCATGAATGCCCTTGCGAAACCAAGCATAGCGCTGCTCTCTCTCGGCTGCTCCAAGAACCTCGTCGATTCCGAAGTCATGCTCGGAGTGCTCGCCGAGGCCGGGTATTCGATCGTCGAGGATATCGCCGATGCTGACGTTGCCATCGTCAACACCTGTGCATTCATTCAGGCCGCCGAGGAGGAGGCGATTGACGCACTGCTCGACCTGGCTGAAATGAAGTCTCAGGGGCTGCTGGACGCGATAGTTTGTACTGGTTGCCTTCCCCAGCGCTACGGACCGGACCTGGCGGCCCAACTCCCCGAGATAGACATCTTCGTCCAGCTTGGCGCCGAGCTACGGATCGCTGAGGCCGTCCGTGCCGCAGTCACCGGAAGCCGAACGTTCTTCAAAGGCGCTGAGCCCTATGCATTAACAGGCGCTCTCCCCCGCTGGCGAAGCGCGCCGCAATGGCTTTCCTACATTCGCATAGCCGACGGATGCGACCGGCCCTGCAGCTTCTGCACGATCCCGTCTATTCGGGGCAAGTTTCGCTCCCGTCAACCAAGCGACGTACTCAGCGAATATGAACGCCTCGTAGCTGAAGGTCTGAAAGAAATTGTTCTCATCGCTCAGGACACGACGGCGTACGGTCGCGAGCTGCAACCGGCAGTGAGTCTGGCCGACCTGCTTCGGCGCATGGCACCGATCTCGTTCGACGGTTGGGTCCGCCTGATGTACGCCTACCCAGACGGACTTGACGAGGACCTCCTCCAGGCGATGGCGCAGTTGCCCGCTCTAGTACACTACCTCGACCTACCCCTCCAGCATGCCTCACGACCGGTTCTGCGACGCATGAGACGCCCCGGCGATGCCGAGAGCTACCTGCAACTACTCGCAACGGCGCGCAACATTATGCCCGATCTCGCCATCCGCACCACATTCATCGTCGGCTTCCCGGGGGAGACCGAGAGCGACTTCCAGCAGTTGCTGGATTTCGTCACTGAGGCTCGCTTCGATCGCCTCTCCGCTTTCGTGTTCTCGCCAGAGGAAGGCACGCCGGCCGCACTGCTACCTGACCAGACCAGCATTCATGAGGCTTTCCGCCGTCTCGAGGAACTCATGCGTGTGCAGGAAGCCATATCACACCAGCTCAACGAGGCCCTCGTTGGCACCCGGATGCACGTACTAATCGAGCGTAGGGCAGCCGACAGTAACGTCTGGTTTGCGCGCTCCTACCGCGACGCCCCGGAGGTGGATTGCGAAGTCAAGATCCACCTCGATGCGGACGCTCAAGCGCCACGGATCGGTGCTTTCTACGAAGCTCAGATAACGGCGGCCGAAATACATGACCTCGTCGCATGTCTGCTTCCCCGGTGAGGTCTTCTTCGCATGCACTCCCCCCCTGCTGCATCAGCTTTTTGCCTACATCAATGACGTGTGATATAATAATTACTCATAGTTGAGTTGTACTTGATCGTGTGTCCACACGCAGAAGCATCCTGGGTTTGCTCTATTACCGCCTGCATCGGAGGTAGCTTGCCGCATGTTGAATGCTAACACAACTGCCAGAGACTATCTAGCTGATCTGTTGCTCGATGCTCTCATCTACCGTCCAGGGCACACGCCGCTCGCCACGCTGGCAGAGTTGTTGCCAACTGAGCTGGAGATCGGCCCACAATTCATCGAGACTGTTCTCTCCGACAACCCTCGCTTCACGGCGGCGGAGGGCAGCTACAACATCGCCTATCGAGACAACATCTCCAAAAGACCAAGGGGAGGCGCGGTAGAAACCATTGTTGCCACCTACGGCAGACCGATGTTAGAGCCCCTACTGGCCAATGAGCTCGCTCACAACGGCAAGGGCGATCTGGTGTTTTTCGAGGACATCGTGCAGGACATGGTGGCAAGAGGCGCTCTGCTGGCCCTCGATGACCGGTTCGTCTGCCTGCGCGACTGGCTTTTTGTCCCCATGCCGGACGTCGCCCGCGAGCGCTGCCTTTATTTCAACGACCTCGCCGATGACGAGAATTTGGCCGCGGTGACGGCCACCTGTACCGCAGACAAGCTTGGCTCTCCCAGCCTTACGGAGACCGCCTACGCAGTGCTGAGGGCCGCCGATCGCCCACTGAGCAACAAGGCGCTCGGTTTTCTCGTAGGTGCGCACCAGGGCGAGAAGTACGACCCGGCCGAGCTGCTGCGGCAGATGGTCTGCGATGACGAGCAGCGATTTGTCGCCCTGTTCGGCCCGCGCTGGATGCTCTCTGACTGGACTAAGGATCTGCTCAAGTCAGTGCGCGAACAGGCCCCAAAAGACGATATGCCACAGCATGAGGTTGACATCGCGGAGGCACTTGCCAAGGAAATCACACTCGACAAGCGTTATGAACTCTCCGACGAAGAGACGGCACAAATTATGGCCTTGATAAGCCATTCAAAGGCCCCGTTTACGATCGAGAGTATCCTGGCCGGCGTTGTGCAGTTAACACCGAACCAGCGCAAGTATCCTGCCGGGGCTCAGGCCGTCGAGCAGCTTCTCAAAGGCCTGCAGACAATCAAGAAGCTGCACACAGGCTGCTACCTGCGGCTCGCTACGCTGCCAACATGGACCAGAATCGTGCCCGATTCACTGCTGCCGACCGAAGTGAAACCCGAACTCGCCGCAGACGGCACCCTCGCCGGCGAGGACATCATCCTTCAGCCCAAGGGCCTCACCCCCGAAGCTTTGGAGGCCGCAGCCGATCCGTACTATGACGACATCGGCGAGACCTGTATCGAACCGGTGGCTGAGGCGACCGCGCCAGAGCACATCAGTTGCCCTGTGCTCTATCACCATTATCTAGCCGGCACTCTCAGAATCCGTGCCGCCGATGCCGCTTTCTTCGCCAACGAAGCTGACCTGACCATGATTAACTTGCGTTGTGGGGACCGCACCTTGCTGGCCCTCTGGCTCAACAAGGAAACCGGACTTATCTACGGTCTTGGTGCATGGTACCGCGTCCACATGCCCCTGTCCGGAGGCTTGCTCACTATCAGTGCCTCCGATACTCCCGGCGAATACGTGCTCCGCTCCGCTGATGAAACCGATGCCCAGACCTACATCGGCAAGCAGTCTCTTCAAGAAATCATTGACTGGCGAGAGCGTCTTGGACACAAGCCAATTTCCACTAAACGTCTGCTCCAGGTCCTCCTCGCGAGTAACAAGGGCCTGCCCTTCAATCAACTGTGGGCACAACTTAACATATTGCGACGCACGACGCGAATCCAGCTTGCCTCGCTGCTCAGCTTCTACCATTGCTTCACTTATGGGGAGGGCAACCGCTGGTACTTGGAGCCGGATAAGCTGCCCGACGGCTACGACGAGAGCAAGCTGCCATTCGTCGTCGGCATCAAGCCGGCTCAGCCCGCCCCCGAACCTGATGCCCAGCAGGCTGACACCGCAGAATAGGGCCCACTAAAGCGCTGACAACGACGGCTGCCTGGCAGAGCGACCACTGCGCGGGAGAATATAGTCTTCTCGCGCAGTCTTGCATTCGCCTGCGGCTGCAGAGACAGGCGAGACCGTAAAAGCAGCCACAACCGCTGCACGAAAGAGCATATGCCATGTCAGATCAAGTCAGAACCAGATTCGCCCCATCACCTACGGGCAGTATGCACGTCGGGAATGCCCATACGGCGCTTTTCAACTGGCTTTTCGCCCGCGGCCATGGCGGCACTGTCGTCCTCCGTATTGAGGACACTGATGAACTGCGTTCGACCCCTGAGGCGCTCGAAGTCATCTACGGCGGCCTGACGTGGTTGGGCGTTGATTGGGATGAGGGTCCTGACATCGGCGGCCCATACGGGCCTTATGTCCAGTCTGAGCGACTCGGGCGCTATCAGGAGGCGGTCAACACCCTGCTCGCCGAGGGCAAAGCCTATCCCTGCTACTGCACCCCCGGAGAGGTCGAGGAACGCCGCCAGATAATGCGCGCTCAGGGCTTACCGCCGAAGTATGACGGCAAGTGCAGTACCCTCACTCAACAGGAGTGCGAAGCCCTCGAGGCCGAAGGCCGCGAGCCATGTATCCGTTTCGCCATGAAACGCACTGGCAATACTATCGTCAAGGACCGCATTCAGGGCGAGGTTGTCTATGACAACAACCTGTGCGGTGATCCGGTGATACTCAAGCAATCCGGCTTCCCAACCTACCACCTCGCCGTAGTGGTTGACGATGATGCCATGCGCATCACTCACATCATCCGAGGGGCCGGGCATTTGCCCAATACCCAAATCCATCTCCAGTTGCAGGAAGCGCTCAGTATCCCTCATCCTGAATACGCCCATTTGCCTCTGATTCTCGGCGAGGATCGGACGAAGCTGTCCAAGCGCCACGGGGCAGTCAGCATCACCGAGTATCAGAAGCTCGGCTATCTGCCGGAGGCGATGCTAAATTTCCTCGCCCTGCTCGGCTGGTCACCCGGCGACGAGCGGGAAATCCTCAGCCGCAATGAGATTGTCGGCCTCTTCTCTCTCGAGGCTTGTAGCAAAGCTCCCTCGGTGTTCGATGTGAAAAAGGCCGAATGGATGAACGGCGAACATATGAAGCAAATGACGCCGGCCGAACTCACTGATCGTGTTTTGCCCTGGCTCGTCGAGGCCGGCCTGATGGAGCAAGAACCCACTGCCGAGCGCCGAGAATGGCTTCTCAAGGTCGTCGAGCTGATGCAGGAGCGTGCGAAACTACTTAGTACCTATCCCACCTGGGCGCGCTACTTCTTCACTGAGGACTACGAATACGACAACCGCGCCCGCAGCAAGTGGCTCAGCAAGCAAGACACGCCCGACGTGCTTGACAGGTTGACCGCTGCCTTCGAGGCTCTCGACGAATGGAATGTAGAGGCCATCGAGGCCGCCGTCCGAGGCGTCGCCGAGCAGATTGGCCTATCAGCCGGTAAGGTCATACATCCATGTCGAGCTGCCGTTACCGGCACCACTATCGGCCCCAGCCTCTTTCATCTCCTTGAACTGCTCGACCAAGACGATGTATTGGCCCGCTTGCGCCGCACTGCAGAACTAGCACGGCTTGGAGAACTCGCACCCACGAGCGATGACGATAGCAGTTCATAGCCTCGGGACTGCGTCCGGCGCTGCTTGCAAAGCACATATCTCGAAGCTATAATGATGGTGATGCCAGATGCGTCACCACACATCGGGCTGTCACGGCATGACGTGTGCGCTGTGGGCCTGTGTTTGTATGTTTGGAACTCCGAAAGTAGATGGATCCGATGAAAGTAGCACTCAAGTACTACGACAAGATACCTGCGGCGACTGTAGAAGCCGTTGCGCGTACTGAGAAGACATCTCCCGACGCCATCTACAAAGCGCTCCGAGACGGCACTGTTGTCGTGATGGGCGCTCCTGAGGGCCCTGCAGACCCGATGGGGATCGGCACCGGCCTACGCACCAAGGTCAACGCCAATATCGGTACGTCACCCGATTTCTCTTCTCTGGATAGCGAATTGCACAAGTTGGAGGTGGCCGTGGCGGCAGGCGCTGATGCCGTCATGGACCTCTCCACGGGCGGCGACCTGGACGATATCCGCAAGCAGATCCGCGCCGCCTGCCCGGTTGCCATGGGCACTGTCCCTATTTACCAGGTCATCGCCGAACTGGATGATGATGCCAGTGTGGCCGATGTCAGCGCCGACGATATACTTACCGTCGTTGAAAAACATGCCGCCGATGGCATAGACTTCCTCACTCTGCACTGCGGGGTCACGCGCCAGTCCGTTGCTGCAGCGGAGAGCGACCACCGCATTTGCGACATAGTCAGCCGTGGCGGTGCCATGCTGGCCAACTGGATGCAGCTCACCGGCGGTGAGAATCCGCTCTATGAGCACTATGACAGCGTTCTCGACATTTGCCTGCGGCACGACACTGCCATCAGCCTCGGTGACGGCCTCCGTCCGGGCGCCATCTCTGACGCCTCGGACGCTGCTCAGATGGCCGAACTAATCGTTCTCGGCGAGCTCGTCATCCGTGCCCGTCGGGCCGGTGTGCAAGTCTTCGTCGAGGGGCCCGGGCACATGCCCCTGGATCAGATCGCGCCCAATGTAATCATCCAGAAGCGTATGGCCCACGGCGCCCCCTTCTACGTTCTGGGACCGTTGACCACTGACATCGCACCCGGCTACGACCATATCACCGGCGCTATCGGCGGTGCCATCTGCGCTGCCGCAGGGGCTGATTTCCTCTGCTACGTGACAGCCGCCGAGCATCTCGGTTTGCCTGATGACAAGGATGTCTGGGATGGCGTCATTGCAAGCCGTATTGCCGCCCACTCTGCTGATATAGTTAAGAATGTTTCCGGTGCTCAAGACTGGGACGACAGGATGTCGGCGGCCCGCGCGCGGCTCGACTGGGATGCAATGCGCACCCTTGCAATTGATCCCGGTCGTGTCATTGCTGTTCGTGGTACGCGCGGCAGTCTCGACTCAGACGCCTGTTCCATGTGCGGCCGTTTCTGCTCCATGAAGGTCAAGCTACACAGCTCCACCGACAACCAGCAATAGTCGGTGCCGCTTCCCGTTTTCTGCATCGGCCTGGCACACATCCCCTGCGCCACCGCGGCGTAGCATCTTTCCCAGGCTGCGAGCACAACCTGATGTCGCCGTCACTATGCAAGGAGCCTGCTAATCAATGTCTATTTTCCGCATGCGCAAGTTCTTCAGCCGTCCCGTCAAAGTTGGCAAGGGCAAGCGGGCCTACGCATGGCTCACTCCCTCCATGATAATCTTCATCCTCATCATAGTCGCACTCCTCGTCGGCACTTGGTTCTCATTCGGCCCCCCTTCCCGAGCGGCAGGTGATGCCTCCGGACAGCGTCAGGTCAAGCTCTCAGCGAATGTGGCCAAGATCAACGGCAAGCCTATTACGCGTCAAGAGTATTACGCCGAACTCAGCATGGCGGAGCACCGTATGGGTCAGGACCTGGACCCAGCTCAGATGCGCATGATCAAAGACGGCGTACTCAACTCGATCATAGATCGCCGTCTCAAGATCGCCGACGCCCGTCGGCAACACATCAAAGTTACCGCGGCCGATATTAAACAGGAGAAGGACAAGCTCGTCGAGGAGACCCTCCAGAGCCGCTATCCGGACAAGAAAGCACTCCGCGACCACCTCGAGCGTAAGCGCATCTCGCTTCAGGAGTTGCGCGATTCCATTCGCGCCAGTCTGCCGGAGGACGAGATCTTCGAACAGCAGTTGCAGATGGATAAGCTCCAGGAGACCGTCGCAGCCGCCGTCACGATGACCGACGAGCAGCTCAAGCATAGCTTCACCGAAGTCAAAGCTCGCCATATCCTCATCACCCCCGATTCCATCAAGGAAGAGAGCCAGCCCGAGGAAGCTGAGAAGGACGCCTCCAAAGCTGAAACGGACGCTGAAACCGACGAAGGCACCGCTGATGCCGGGGAACCCGATGGCGAGGATACTCCTCCCGATGAGTCGGCGGCAGCCGCCGACGATGACGTGAAGCAAACCGAGATGTCGGATGAGGAGGCCAAGGGCAAGGCCAGAGAGAAGGCCGAGAAGCTACTGGCAGAGATCAAGGCCGGCGCCGATTTCGCCGCGCTTGCCGAGGAGCACAGTGCAGATCCGGGCTCCGCTGCACAGGGAGGCGACCTCGGGTGGTTCAAGAAAGGCAGGATGGTTCCGGAATTCGAGAACGCCGCCTTCGCCGCAAAGAGCGGCGATGTGACTGAGGTCATCGAGACCAGCTTCGGCTGTCACATCATCAAGGTCGAAGACCGCCGTCGCGAGATCCCCGAGGACTTCGACGAAGAGAAGGCCCGATACAAAGAAGAGGCACTGGCGCAGTCCAGGAGCCGCGCCTGGAGCGACTACCAGGAACAGTTGCGTGACCAGGCCGAAATCGAGATTATTGATCCGGAGCTGAAGGCCTATCAACTCCTTGAAGATGGCAAGAAGGGCCCCGCCATCGAGTACCTCAAGCAGGCGGCTGCCAACGACAGCGAAAACGTCTCCGCCCATTTCGAGCTCGCACAGCTATACGAACAGGGCGGTCTTGAGGACGAGGCAATCAAGATGCTGGAAGCCATCACTACCAGCGAACGCGGCTCCCACTCGGCCCCGGCACATATGAAACTCGGCGATATGCTGCTCGCCAAGGGCCAGCAGGAGGAGGCCATCGCTTCATTCAAGTCCGCATCCGACTGGGCGCAGTCGTTCACCCAGGGCAACTACTTCATCCATATCCAACTCAAGAGTAAGTTCGAAGAACTCGAGCAAGCTGACCTCGCCGCCAAAGAGCAGGAATGGCTCGATGAGTTCATGGAGTACATGAGCCGCGAGGGCGGCATGGGCGGCGGCATGCCAATGATCCCCTAGCCCCCACCCCGGATGGGCAGGTCGGCTTGAGCTTTGTGTCATGGGCGAGACCCAAGTCAGAACGCCGCAATGCGCAGCATTTTGTGGCATCAGTTACCCGCCCGACCTTCATCGTACTGAGTTACCGGAGCGAAAACGATGCCGGACAAGCTCAATATAGACGAACGTGCCGCGACTGAAACGATCGTCACTTTCATCCAGGATGAGATCTCCGCAGCCGGGCTTGATGGTGCGGTCATCGCGCTCTCGGGTGGCATTGACTCGGCGCTGTCCGCCTATCTCACCGTGGGCGCACTCGGGCCCGACGCCGTCCACACATTCAACATGCCCTATGCCACCAGCAACCCGTCCAGCCAGGAGCACGCTGAACTGGTCGCCTCTGAATTGGCCATCCCGATTGAGGTCATCTCCATCGCCCCTCAGATAGACCTCTACTTCGACCGTTTCCCTGATGCCTCAATGCTCCGCCGCGCTAACAAGATGGCTCGCGAGCGGATGAGTGTCATCTACGACATGGCCAAGGTCCATCACGCCATGGTCATCGGCACGGGCAACAAGACCGAAGCCATGTTGGGCTACACTACCATGTGGGGTGACATGGCCGCAGGCATTGCCCCCATCGGTGACCTGTATAAGGCACAGGTTCGCCAGCTGGCGGCGTATCTTAAAGTTCCGCAGGCCATCATTGACAAGCCCCCGTCGGCCGATCTCTGGCCCGGCCAGACTGACGAGGGTGAACTTGGCATCACCTACGAGGAAGCAGACTTAGTGCTCCACAATATGCTTGAGTTGAGCAAGGACGCCGATGCTATGATCGCCGAAGGCGTCGATGCCGCCATCGTCGAGTGCGTCTTCGACCTCGTCCGGCGCAGCTCATTCAAACGACGTATGCCGAAGGTCTGCGCCATTGACGACTGCCGGCTCGATCCCTGAGGCGCCGCAACCACGCTGCAACCGAGGTGTGACCTCATAGTGCCATCCACAACGACGGATGCGTCCGGCCTGCTACTGATGGTCGCCACACCCATCGGCAATCTTGGCGACATCTCCCTGCGTGCGCAGGAGGCTCTGGAGGCCGCTGATCTGATTGTCGCTGAGGATACGCGCCGCACCAGGAAGTTGCTTTCCTATCTCGGTATTGATGACAAGCCCATCGAGAGCTTCCACGCCCACAGTAACGACTACAAACTCGACGACATCCTCATCCGTTTGCAGCGCGGCGAGACGGTCGCTTATGTCAGTGATGCGGGCACTCCGACCGTCTCCGACCCCGGCGCCGAGCTCGCCAAGGCGTCGCGAGCAGCAGGCGTGAGCGTCTCGCCTATTCCCGGGCCAAGCGCCATCACCGCCGCGCTCAGCGCTTCCGGCATGAACGCGGATCGCTTCATCTTTCTCGGCTATCCACCACGCAAGGCCGGACCGCGTCTCGATTTCTTCCGACTCGTCCTCGCTCAGTCGCTGACCGTGGTCCTCTACGAGGCCCCTCACCGCATCGCTAAGACACTCCGAGAGCTGGCAGTACTTGAGGCTGACAGGCACGCCGTCATCGGTCGGGAGATGACCAAGAAGTTCGAGCAATTCATCCCTGGCACTCTGGCGGAACTGGCCCGCTACTTCGCCGACAACGAGCCGCGCGGAGAGTTCGTCATACTCATCGAGGGCGCTGCCACTCAGCCATCCGAGCCCGTTGCGGATGAGACTGTCATTGCGTCAGTCCTTGGCGACCTGCTGGCCTCCGGAATGTCGGTGGGTGACGCCGCCGATGCAGTCGCGAAGCTCACCCCAATCTCCCGCAGGCGCGTGTATCGAATGGCTGTTCGTGCCGCCCAACGCTAACCAGCAGAGTAGCCCGCAGCGTCCATCGTCGATGAAACAATTCCGCCGGTGTCGCGTCGAAGTAAATGGTGAATGAATGTCAGAACACGGAGACTGCCGGATGCAGCTAAGACGCTGTTTAATCCTGATAATGTCTGCTGCGATGCTTTTCAACGCCCACATCGCTAGCGCCAGAGAGTGGTCGGAGGCGCAGGAGAAGGCTGTGGGTGTCGAAGTCGCCGCCGAGATGGAGAAGCAGTACAAGCTCTGGGATAACGAGGACGCCCGCAAGACGATCGAGGAAATTATTGCTGCACTGGTCCCCCATACCGATCGGCCCAACATCGAGTACACGGTGAAGATGCTCGACAGCAATGAGGTTAATGCCTGCAGCATCCCCGGCGGCTTCATTTACGTTCATCGCGGCCTGGTGGAAGACGCCCAATCCACCGACGAACTCGCGGCTATCCTCGCCCACGAAATCGCCCATAACTGCACCTATGACGCGATGGATCAGGCCCGCCGCTCCAAGAAGCTATTTATCGGCGGTATCACTGCCGCTCTCGTGGCCATATTTCTGGGCGCATCTAACGATGAGGTGGCCGGCGTTCTGACGGCCGGGGCCTATGTCCAACAGGGCGTCCTCAGTCGCTATTCCATCGAGATCGAGCAGCGTGCCGACCTCAATGCCGTCAAATACCTCACACCCACCACGTACAACCCCGTCGGGCTATTGACATTCATGGAACGGCTCGGCCGTGAAGCATACAGGAAGCCCCAGATAGACTACGGCATCTACCAGAGCCATCCAATAACATCGGAGCGCTGCGCGTATCTGATCGATGCCATCTACGAGGCCGGGCTTACTATCAACCGGCGCGCCGTCACCAAGTGGGACCCGCCCACCTATGTCAGCATCGGCGCTGATGGCACCGAGTATCCGCTCGAGCCGCCTGAGGGTGACACCGAGGCCACTCAGACCGACGGCGAGAACACGCAAGTTGACGGCAAGGAGACCGACGCCAAACCCGCAGAGATACCGATTGATCGTAAAACCGCACCGGCTAAGATATCGCTCTGGGGGGAGGACATCGTCACCATTGGCTCACCAGGGACACACGATGCCATAGACAAGCGCGCCGAGGCCATCTGCGCCATACTCAACGCTGCCATTGCCACGGGGCTGGAACGCTACGAGATACGCACCGGGCAGGATGGCGAGAAAGCCACCGTGCTACTGCGCGATAATGCAATGATGGAAATTCTCCCCGAAGACATCCCCTCCGACGAGGTTACTGCGCAGCAAGTAGCTCAGGGGGCTGTCAACGCTCTTGCCCGAGCCCTCCATCGGGAAGAGCTTTCCCGGCGGTTCTGACCATGGGCCAACG
>Ga0180432_10005204_pt1 | contig 17485 bp, 15 predicted proteins | sample SS_ome_10_FD_132414 | JGI IMG/M metagenome (GOLD analysis project Ga0180432, IMG submission 132414) | Hypersaline lake sediment archaeal communities from the Salton Sea, California, USA - SS_1_MS_2 metaG | ecosystem: Environmental > Aquatic > Non-marine Saline and Alkaline > Hypersaline >...
GACCTAAAGATCGACGTAGTCGATCATTAATGATTGGGCAAAGCCCAATCTTTAGGGCCCTCACCTTTCGTACACTTATGGCGTAGCCTGTAAGGTTGGCCGGAGGCCATACCAACACAAATTCTATAAGGAATGACAGGGAATTTTATTCATCTACCTTTTGAAACGACGACATTTCATATTGTGTTGGGTCATACTTTCCTTCTACAACTTTTCTCTCCTCTTGCACTGAAAGGGGTCCAATAGTTTGGAAGTGGTTGATCACCTATGGTCCGGGGCGAGCCTGCCAAGTCACTGCCGCCCCTTATTCATAAGCTCCTTATTCATAAGCTCCCTATTCGTAGGTTATGGGCAAAATCGATTTATACCGGGTTTAAATTTCTGATTTTTCCCAAATAAACAACAATCTATTTCCTCCCCCATGATTACCATTCGACGGCCCGCACCCAAGACCAAAAGTGCACCAGCAGTCGTGTTTGAAGATGAAGAAATTGATGCGGATTGGCGAACGACTACACGAGAAATGCTAGCAAAGATTGTGGAAGACACAGGGGTCTATGATGAGGCTCAAGCTGTAGGACGCCTCGCTCGAGACTTGGAGTGTTGCATCCTCGTCTATTCTAAAAACAACCCCTATGCCTACCGGAAAAAATTGAATCAATTAACATTTAATCTTCGTCACAACGGAGTGTTTTTGTTGAGGTCCTACTACCCGTGGGAATTGGGGTTTATCAATAATGAAGCTCTTGGCCAAAACACGGCAGAAGAAGTAGAAGCTTTGCGACACAAGGAACAAATTTCCGCCTTTCAAAAAGTAATGAATGACACGGTAGGGGATCTCAAAGCCAAGGCAGACCATGACCGCGTGGGTGCCTCCTTGGTACGATGCCGGGCTTGCAAGTCCACGAATATCTTTGATTTCCAAAAACAAACCCGTGCAGCTGATGAAGGCATGACTTGGTTCTACCACTGTCGCGATTGTGGCAAGACGGGAAAAATGTCCTAGAGGTGATATGAGATTTTCTCTAGGTTTGAAACCTCCTGGTTTGATTTCTTAGAGCCTAGCTCAAGAATTTGAATCAAGGTGCAAATCCTCCGATTTGATTTCTTAGAGCCTAGCTCAAGAATTTGAATCAAGGTGCAAATCCTCCGATTTGGTTGAGCATAGCCCAATTGAATCAAGATGAAATAAAAAATGTAAAGCCTTAATAAAATATGGGTGCTGCAAAATCGCGCCTGCGTCATGTATTGAATGAAAGTATCAAGGCTGGTGACCTTGGCGGTGGATTCAACCTTGTCCTCGTCATGGTAGGTCTACAGCCCCAAATGACCCTTGCCACCTCGTCTCCTCTTCGAAGGATTATTGAAACCTATGCAGCCAAGCTCTTGACCGTGACTCCGAAAGAGACAAATACCCTGGTCGTCACACGAACCAAGACGCCAGACCATCCACCTAAATGGCCTTCAACTGAAGCTGTTTCACAATCTGGTGGTAAGATCTATGCCCTGGATGCAATGATCATTTATTTGCCGCCCGGAGATGCACCCCAATCTGCCATTTTTTACCGTTTTCGCCACCCCTTTCCCTTGGACAAACCTACTCAAACCCTCGTCTATGAAGCCATGTTAAAGGCTTTTCGTGTAGCCAAAGAGCTTTCTCCCCACCTCCGAGTTGACCTTGACCACCACATAGAACTCAGTCCTGACCTTGCGTTTAATTTGAAAGCCCACACCCTCCTTCAACCAGCCACCATCCATCTTTTAGGGGAGGTTCTCGACACGAATGGTTTTGGGAATGTAGCGGCTCTCCTCAAGGGACGTCCCAATCTTGCCAATGATGTCAATTTTCGCAAGACGGTGCTTTTTCCCATCTATACCCTCTGTGAAACGGGTGTCTTGACTTCATTAAATCTGTCTGTGACCAAACGGGAGCAAGTTGACACGGAGAAACAAGCATGGGTGGCGAAATTGATAGGACCTTTTGTTTGAAGGAAAAAGATTAGATCAGGCGCGCATACATCCTGGAAGTGCTACTTCTTGAGAAGACACTCCCACTCCCTCTCTGCGCCGGCCCCAGGTAGGGAGTGGCTTTCTTGGAAGCTGCCTGGTCGGGAAGACGTTCGATTGGCTTGTCGATGCCAAAGATGGCTTTGGGATTTTTCTGAGCCAAGGTTTTTGTCCGTCGAAAGTTTGGCAAGTCAAGGATTGGGAAATTGGCACGAATCTCGTGAGGCCCCACCACACGAAGACCAAGATCCACATCGACGACCATAGCCTCGTAGGAAGGCGATGACCAGACATGGGCCCATGGAAGACGAAGATTGTCAGACGGAAATCCAGAAAAGAGTTGACGTCGACTTGGATGGCGTTTTTTACCATAATTCAAAACGAGAATATGCGTTTTGGAGGCAACGCGTCGGTACCCATAGCGTCCCGCACGCCGCTTAAATTCATAATCGGTACCATACCTTCCGCTCAGGTCCTCATTGAATCCCCCAATGGACCAAAAGTGATGACGGGACATGGCAAAAGAGTTGGGAGATAGGGAACTTTCCAGCCTGAGGTATCCCTTGGATGCCAATCGACGGACTTCATTCGGCAAGCTCTTTACATTATCAATGACGTAGCGTTTCAGGTAGAGGATGGAGGAGGGTGTTGCGCCAAGGCCTTGAACTTCTTTCAAGAGGTGATCGAGCATCGACGCTGTAATACAACAATCCATGTCGATAAAGATGAGGTAGGTGCCCAAGGCAACAAAGGCACCCAAGTTACGTGCCCCTAAATTATTGAAACCAATGTCCTTCAAGAGGCGGTAAGCGCGTAGACGTGGAATCCTTGGGAGTCCCTCGAAAAGGCCCTTGAGAAGATCAGATGTCAATGGGTTTTTGGGTGAACCGTCGTCAACAACAATAAATTCCATGAGGTCCAAAAAACGAGACGGAAACGCAGACCAGAGACTCAACTGCCGCTTCAATTCCTCTGGGTCACAATAATAAGAAACCACCACAGAAAATAGGGGCATCCTTTAGGTTAAAGAAGGAGAGCGACAGACCAAGGTCAAACGAAATTTGTTGAAAAGAGGCCAAGAGCTTTCTACCATCCTATGCAAAACTCTCCATGCTCGGTCCCTTTTTGCCCAAGACAGAGTTGCTCTTTGATGTGATTATGGGTCACCAGCGGGCCTTTAATTACCGCTTCACGGAAAAGATTTACCAATTTGCGATTGGTTGCTACAACATTTCTGCAGACAAGCCCTTCTTTTGCCGGGTCAATCGGTCCAAGCACACGGGACGACACATCCGGATGTTTTTGCTTCCCGTATGCAAATCGTCCAAGTACACCTGCATTGAATTGACCCACCAGCGGCCATGTGCCTTTTGCACAACTCCCTCGTGGGTTATTGTCATGACCGACACGTCGGTTCATGAATACACGGGGCGGCTTGACCCTTACAATGGGGGAACCGTGTGGGTAGAATCCCAGGGACTTGTCGATTCTTCGCGTCTTTCACTTGACGAGACGCTTTCCTGGTTCTCTTCCTTCACCTATGTCGCACCCTCTGCCTTGGCCCAAGAAATGCCTGACATTGTGGATGATTTCTATTCGCCATCCAATCGCATCCTCTTGCGCGTCGCAAATGAAATCAAGAACCAGACAATTGTTCCGTCCGTGAATGTCATAAAGTTGTTGCTTTCCTTGGTTCCCGAGACAAATGCGCCAAGTGAAGAAGTTCCTTCCTCTCTGCGCCAACGCTTGACTGACGTCCAATCGTCCTTGCACTATTCTGACAAGATGGATCAGAGGCGCAAGAACCAACGGGTCATTCCTCCTCCAAGGTTCTCTTCTCATGATCTTGACACTATCGTCGAGGGGGATGAAGGGCGAGGGGAGAGTGTGGACGAGGACACGGTGGGTAGTAGCATCGGTGGTGGTAGCATCGGTGGTAGTAGCATCGATGAGCCAGCGACTATTGAAGAAGAGGATGATGTTCCCTACCAGAGGCAGGTTTCTGTGACTCGGGGCACAGAGGTGCCTACTCCCAAATCCATGATTCAAGCTTGGATACGGGCAGCAAAGGCTCTTGCAGTTGCAGATTCTTCCAAGTATACCTTCCAGAATCTCATGCTTTTGAGCTACAAGTTTTGGTCCGACGTCGCGCGCCTGCCTTCCATTGACACCATGAACCCGGAGAGTCTTTTGCATAACCTGGCAGCCGAGCTGAATCCTCAGCTGAAGTCTTCGATGCCTCAACACCTTGCATTTAACAACCTCGTCATGAAACTCTTGAAGGACGCATGTGTTCTTGCCGAGAGCAAGATGATGGAACTTCTCGTGGAGCTCGCCTCGGAAACAATTGATATTTCACGGGTGGGTCCCACCAATCTCCAGCCTTTTGTTGACGCAAAAGCCGCAACTTCCTTGGCCCCACGTTTCGCCGCGATAGCTCACGCAGTCCTAAAGCCGTCACATACAGTCATGGACGAGTTGGATTCAATGGCGGCCGCGGATGCTGCAGTGGCAGGGTTGTAGCTTCTTCATCTAAAAACCATTCCTTTGGCGGAGGAGGGAGAAGGGAGGGGTCTGGCGAGGCTTGCCAACACGACAATGCATAATAAACGTTTTGATGATCTTTTGCTTCTTTGGCTTGACGTTCTTGATCCTCCCTGGAAGGCTCTTGGTAAGGGTATTCGTGTTTAGACCTTGGTTTCGACTCGGGTTTACGTTTTCTTGGTGGTTTCTTCCTTTTTGGTTTTGCTTTAGGAAGTGGCTTGGTCACTGTTTTGTCCATTGGATGTTTTGGTGAATCGAAAGAAAAAGTGACGGAAATTGAGACTTTATTCAATTTATAATTGTCTTGGTTTTCCCCCTTGCCAAGTATTGGCCATACCTCTAAACCTTAGTCGTCAGAGGAAGACACTCTTGTGATGGACCGAAGAGTTTGGCTGAGGAAGGGGGTACGAGAAAAACGGGGTTGGTGGGGTTGAAGACGGATGGTCACTTGGCAATCGCTTGAGGGGTCGATAGATGGCTCCTCCCTTACCCGGATACCACGACCGACGACTAATTCACTTCCCACAAGGTCTTTCATTTTTCCAATTTCCGACGTCAAGTTATTGTGGTCAACGATGATGCGTGCGCCACGTTCAACCACCTCTTCTTCTTTAAACTTGTAGGTGACTGACTGTTTGGGACCTATCGGAACAAATGCTTGGACAAACGCACCCCCATCCTTTTCCACAATCTTGTCTATCACCTTGTATTTTTCGGTCCTGGTCTTGGAGGGAAGGTAGTGAAGATCACTCCCTCAAACCGTTATCGAGAATGTATTCGCTGGGTAGGTTATGGGCTTGGGTGGTGAAGATGTAGAAGAGCCCATAGGATCTCTGGATTTTTTAATAAGTGACGGGAAAGAATTGGACAACCTATGGACATAAAAAAGTTGTTGAGACGGAAAATAAAACAAATCAAGTGTCACATTAAAAGTGTATGCTGGAATGGAAGGACGTACAATTTTACAGGGACAAGTTTTTTCGTACATCTATTGACTTGTATTTTTGTGACGGCGTTAAGCTAGTCGAACACCAGCCATGGAAACCATGGTCCAAGTATATTCTTATTCCGGCCAGGTCCCATCTCCACATTACCAAGGTTGAAAAGGTGCGTATTCCCACCTACATGGGGTTGGGCCAAGATATTAAGGGGGTGGTTGTCATGGGAACTCTGCCCCCTTGGGTGCTTCAACCCATTGATGTGACGAATATTATAGAGAAAGCCCAAAATCGAGACGTTTTAAAGATGGATCGCAAACTTTCTTATTCCCATAGTGCGCGGGGGCAACCCTGGCAAACACCCACCCTTCGCCCGACCTATCTGGATGTCTTGCGTTGATACAATTGGCCTTTTGGCCAATCAACCAGAGCATTTTATGCTTGAAAAATAAAAACTCTGTTTATTCTTCGAGACAAAACTTGATTGAATTCTCTTTCGAAGAATTAACACAAAGACTTTTGTACCTTCCTTCTAAAACACAATGTCAGGCGGACCAAGTCAAGACCTCACGTGGCCTGCCATCCCTATCCCCCTTTCTGCCCTCTCCATTCATCTTCACCGTAGCTTTATGCAAATCTGGAATGTCCCAGCCTCTGTCTATACCAAGTCTGAGCGTGACGGGACGGCCGCATCTCTGCGTCTTTACAACCCCGTCCCCAACCCAATCTCCTTCAAGAGGAAACATTTTCATTTGCTCAAGTCGCGGGATTACGTGGTGGCGGAGAAGACCCACGGGCAGAGGTGTGTCCTCCTGCTGACGCGGGATCCCGAGGGAAACCCTGTCAATGTGTTGGTGGATCGAAAGTGTCATTTTTATTCAGTGAATGTCTTGGCTCATGCAGATCTTTACAAGGGGCTTGGCACCTGCTTTGACGGTGAACTTGTGAGGGGCTATGCGGAACCTGAAGAGGCGGATGGATCCAAAGACAAGCGTAGGAAAAAATCCAAGAAGAAGGAAGAGGAAGAGGCACAAAAACGTTGGTTCTTGGTCATCTTTGACACCCTGATGATTGGTGGGACGTCGTATATGTTAGAGTCGTCCTACCTGCGACGACTTGAATTGGCCAAGCAAGTGCTGGGAATCGGGTTTGACGGAACCAATGGCAGGGCTTTGGCAAAGGAGGGACGTCTCGTCTTGCTTCCCTTTGAGTCGAAAACAGCGTCCCACTCTTTTCATTTACCACGTCTCCACCTCCGAGTCAAACCCGTTTTTTCGATGGACCACCCAGTAGAGGCTATCCGTCGAGCTCTCGGCCTTGACCCTTCCCACCACCGCGAATGGCCCACGGATGGCCTCATCTTTACCCCTGTGTTCATGGAGGTACAGAAGGAGACCCATGACAAGATGATCAAGGTGAAGGAGTTGGAAGCCAACACGATTGATTTTCGATTGGTTGTGGAAAAGAGGCCTCGCGAAAAGGAACGCCTGCTTGAATTTCGCTACAAGCGCCATGGAAAAGAGGAAGATATTTGTGCGGGTGAAGGCTTCCCCTTTATTGGTTACAATCTGAAGGTTGAAGTGGAAAACACGCCGGCCCTCCAAGCCATCCTGGCACGTTTCCGCTCGGACCGATCCAAGGCCCACCATGACACGATTGTTGAGTGCCAGTGCAAGTTGAAATTGGATGGGGAGGATCAAGAGACCTTGACCTTGGCGGTGTGGCATGAACGCCCCGACAAATTTAGTCCAAACTCCATGACCACCGTCTATGGGACCTTGGAGACATTGCATACGGGGATTGGATGCAAAGAGATTCTCAAGTACTTTGAAGATGAAATTTAACTCTCCCTTGATTCAATTGACCTATGATCAATTGAATCAAGGGGAAGAATTATGGAAAGGTTCTGGGCATAACTAACGGTTAGAAATGACTGCCATCCGTCCCGCAATTATCCCAAAATAAACTAGAGCAAAAAACATAATGAGGATGACCAGAGGAAAGATGATGATTTCGGATAGAATGGCAATCTTGATAAACACAAGCTGTGTGTTTGATAGGTTTAGGGTGACCGATCCATCTTTCGAGGGAGTTTTCCAAAGCTTGTGGGTCAAAAATCCTACTCCAACCGACACTACCGCCGTAAATGCAAGATATACAATGGACATGTCAAGAAGAGAAACTGGAGTGGAATCTTTTTTGGTTTGCCCATAGCTTACAGAGACCATAGAAAGGATCAAGAGAATCCAGTAAATGATACAAAAGGCCTTGAGAACATGCACAAGATGAGATGAGATGGTAACGTGATACCGTCCCGTTGTGTGGTCTTTCCTCGGCCTTTTAAAAAGAGGCTTGACAAACATCGATGCAGCCACAAGCTGATAGATGGCCAGACCAAAAATGACAGTAAAAATCACAAATAGTACAACAAATCCGGCCGTTGGTCCCACAGACTTGTCGAGCATGTCCGCCACAGGTCCGCTTGCCGTTAAAGAATAAGATTCCTTGACATAACCAGTGTTTGTCATATATTCCTTTCTCACAGTTTTTTGCATTTATTATGGCCCAACACAATATGAAATGTCGTCGTTTCAAAAGGTACACGAATAAAATTCCATGTCATTCCTTATAAAATTTGTGTTGGTATGGCCTCCGGCCAACCTTACAGGCTACGCCATAAGTGTACGAAAGGTGAGGGCCCTAAAGATTGGGTTTGCCCAATCATTAATGATCGACTACGTCGATCTTTAGGTCTCGTCCGACATTTCAGTAGTGGTCAAAGACCACTGTATTTTTGTCAATCAAAACTATGTCGGGTCGAGCCATATTTAAGATAAGGAATTTTATTCATTTGTTTTTTGAAATACCGACATTTCATTTCGTGTTGGGCCATACATCAGAGTTAGAAAAGAGGTGTGACATAAAATTTTATTCGCAGAGGATTTAAGCAAATGCAGATTCAATGGCCTTGCGAATTTCTTGGGCCAATTCACGGGCAGCGTCAGCTGGACGCGGCGAGTAGTCAATGGCCGAAGAGGAGTTGATGGATACCTTACGAAGTTCGCGACGAATCTGGTCTTCAGGCCAAGAAATGGCTTGGAGAGCCTTGACAATGGCATGGATGACTTCAGTCGCCGACCCACCCTGAGTGCCTACTCCAGGAATCAAAAGGGGAGGAAGGTAGCCAAGAGCCTTGCCAAAGAGTCGCACAATCTCTTCAAGTTCCTTGAGGGTGCCGTCAGCCGAGCGGGTGCCCCCAATGACGGCACCTACAGTCCCTGCAAATTGCCAGTCGACGATGCGTTGGGCCATAGCGTGGTAGACCTTGGGGAGGTGCTCCACCAGGCACTTGTGGAGGTTCTCAAAGGTAGCCTCTGGCCCATGACACTTGGAGAGGTAGATTTCGTAGGCCCTGCGGAGGGAGGAGATGTCAAAGGTGGGAAGGGTCTCGACGTCCACGCGGGAAGGGTTGGAGGTAAAGACCAAGGCATAGGCACCTAGGCCCGCATCCGTGACAGGTGCGATTGAGTCGATCCCCATGTAGCCATGGACGGTCACCGCATCAAACTCCTTGTACTTTTCGGCGTATTGGGCTTGGGTACGTGCAATGTCCCCAATCTTGGTGTCGAGAATAACAAGCCATCCAAATTCTTTGGCCTTGGTGTGGATGAGGTCAAGGATGTGGTGTAGGTCGGTGTCGGTCAAGGAGTTGTAGTAGGCGAGGTTTGGCTTGATTACCTTGATTTCCGGGACCGACGACAGGTTATCCATCAAATCACTTACATAGGCAACCACGCCAGCGGTCGTTTGGGGGTAAGGGTCACCGGGCAAGGTGGTGTCACCGGATTCCGGAAGCTTGGCATGACAAATGTCAATGCCTACACATAGGCACGATTCATTGAGGGCCACAAGTTTTTCCATGAAGGACGGCTTCTCAAAGGCAGCAACGTAATCGATCACATTTTCTTTGTGGTGGGCCTCAATCCATCCTCGATCTGCCAAATGGTCTGCAATTTCACGAATGGGGTAAATGGCCTTTGCCTGAATTCCAAGCTTTTGAAACTTGGCCATGGCACCTTGCTCGCGATCAAGAAAGACGAGGACAGAAGGTGTGACGCCAAAGACTTTTTGGATGGAAAAATTGAGTTTGATGGCTGATGTGCCTGTCGTCCAGAGGTCTTCCACCTCGACCAATGAAGTGGATGGGGGAAGGGTGGAAAGTTCTTCCATAGCCAAGGTCACCAAGTGGACCTCGAGGCCAAAGGAAGCAAAGGCAGGGATGGATGCCAAGGTGGCTACAACTTCGTCTTCGGTCAGGGGGTAGTGGCAGTCGTTAAAGACGACAAGAGACTTGATTCCATCGTGAGCCCATTTCGAGAGAGACGCTTCCACAGTTTTGGAGGTTCCGTGGCCCTTGGCAGTCCGCCTCAAGATGGCGGAGGGACGGCCATGGGTCAAGCCTGCGGCAGTAGACAAGACGACCCCCATGTCCTCAAGCCCCAAAAAGGCGGACGAAGAAATGTCAAAGCGGGAATCCGCCGTGATGGAGGTCACAAGGCCACGCAGGTGGTCGGGTGCAAAGATGTGTGCCCTCTCTGGATTGAGCTTTTCCATGACGACGAGTGGGGCATCCTGGGTCAAGGCCAGCCCCGTTGCGTAGACAACACCCGTCGTCGGGACACCAACAAAGGCGGGCTTGGCAGAAAGGGTCAAGCCCGTCAAGCCCTTTGAGTAGGCATCGATAAAGTGTCGAAGGATCTTGGGGTCATTCGGTCCGCGCCGAAGGTCAATGTAGTAGGGACCAATCCCGCCAGAGGCATAGTAGAATCCTCCCTCATTGACGAGAAAAATTTCCAAGTCCTTGAAAGCACCAAGGAGGCATTCTGTGGATGGATCGGTAGCCATGGGACTTTGAAGTGTGGAGGAGGTTTCTCTTGCAATTAATTGGCAAAATCTAATGTATAGTAAAAAAGACTCTCATTCAATGAAACGTCAACCCCCTCCCTCGAAAGAATTCGATCGACCGGATGACATGCCAGGGTTTCCAATCTTAAGACAGGGACTGAAACAGGCAAAGGCTTGGTGGGAAGGAAAGGAATTCAAAAGCGCTTCGACGGCTATGCCTGAATGGAAAAAGTATTATATCCCTGACTTGGAATGCGCCCTGGAGTACTTTCCTCCACCCGAGGCGTTTCCCTTTAAAAAGATTGTTGCCATGTCTCTTTTTAGGCCCCTGACTTCGGTGGGGCGTGCCGGAGACAAGTATCTTGCAGGTGCCCTCCAGTTCCTTTTGAAGATGCGTGAAGTCTACCCAGGTTGGGGACTCCGCATTTACTATGACGCGTCACTGGCCGACGACCCCGACCCTAAATGGGTGGCGTTTGTTGAGAAAGCCAGGAGCTTCAAAGACACCAAGACCCATTCACGAGACGAAGGACATGGCCCCCACATCCAGTTGGTCAAATTTTATTGTCCTGCCTTTCGTGAACCCGATGCTCCCCATTACCACCAACACATGTTTTCAGCCATGTCACGTTTTCTGGCGTGGTTTGACCCGAATGTTGACGTTGTTGCCTTTCGAGACATTGACTACACCCCCAACTATGAAGATTTTGAGACTCTTGAAAACTTTGTAAGGACGGGTAAACCACTTGGCTACTACGCCATCTACCCCTCCCCCATCGCGTGGCTGCGGTGTATCAAGCCATGGCCTGAAGGTTACCCGCCCATCGCCGCCGGGTCATGGATGGCTCGAACGAATCGAGATAATTACTGGCCCGAAATTCTTCACTTGGCAACCTCGCCTGAAATTTTGGAGTGCCTGGACAAATTGTCAACCAGTGAAACGGTGGGCAAGGGCTACGGAACGGATGAAGTCGCCCTCAACCTCGTCCTTCAACGCCACTACAGACCAGACGATTTTGTACGCTATGGTACCTTTAACCTTTCAACGGCGCTTCTTCGCACCGCAGGTGGGGATACTTATGCATCGGTGGGCGCAGTGCCGAGAGTCGAAGAAAGCAAGGTGACGTGGGATGATTTACCCCTCTGTGGTGCTATTGCCGACATGGTCGGGGATTACCTTAAGGGGTCTGACGCACCCATACCTCCCGCCGTCATTTGGCACATTGCACCCCTTACCCTCTATTGTCGTGCGTCTCTCCATTGGGCGGGTCTCCGCAATCTAATTGCAAAGATTGGAGAAGAGGCTGGAAAGCCTGCGGCAGTGGCACCTCTTGTCACTTTTATTAATGATTTTGCCAATCTCGGTGTGATTGGAGCCTTGAACAAATATGCAGAGATGTACATTAGGACAAAGGACACCCGAGGCATTCAATTTGTCCTCTTAACGGTCTTGATGGCGAAAAACCTCGATGCCTTTCCCCCTGGCGAGTTGGGGCGTCTCGAAACGGCTCTTGTGGCCAACTTGACCCCTGAACAATTTACTGAGACGGCAACTCAGTTGGAGAGAGCATGGAATCAGGTCCATGGAGCCATGGCAGTGGGACGATCCAGGGGTAAAAAATAAATTTATTTCGATGAAGATGGGGTAATGGATGCAAAGACAATTAGAATCACTGCAATCAAGAGCTTCAGGATGGGTACGTGGTAAACTTGAATCGCCTTTTCCTTGCCCTTCAAGGTGTAGAGCTGCACCCCCGCCGCACCCAACATAAAGATGGTAAAGGTAGCAATGGCCACACGTTGCTCATCGACGTCCTTAAGAAGCGCCGAGATGATCCCGCCAGCTCCAAAGGCTAACCACGCAAATCCGACCAGGCGACGGGCGGGTCCAGAGGCCTTGACAAACTCGGGTGCAAAAGTTGCAGGAAGGAAGAGGTAGACAATAGTGGGCCAGGTAGAGACTCCTCCAATGAGGTAGCCTACAAAAATGCGCAAAAGGGCTTGACGACGTTTAGTCGTATTCTTCTTGTTACGGACACTAATAATGATAGCATGGATGATGGATGCAAGAATCAGTGCGAGAGGAATGATCCACGCGACCCACCTCTGGGTAGAGCCACCACTGACTGAGGATTTGGGTGAGGCCTGGGGAACCGTGACATGTGTAGAACTGGGGTCCATAAGGGTTTCTCTTTTAAAAAGACATGAGGTAGAATTTAGGATTGGTCTTGAAGGGAAGCCCAAGCAAGTTTGCTTCATCAAATGAGTAAGTTTTGAACTTGAGAAAATCCAGTTTCTTTTTCTGCGAAAAAGGATTGGTGTTACCAATAAATACCAAGTTTTTTCCATCAAAAAGTCTATTCTTTGGCCAAAACACCACATCACACGACTTCTCTTTATGAAGTGTATTACGGAACCAAGTGAAATCGGCTCAAGCGGCTTTGGCTCAAGCGCTCCGGAGGAACCCTGTGTTCCTACCAAGGTTATTCAAATCGTCGAAACCCAGGGAGAAGGCGCCCCTCTCATTGAACACCTTGAGGTTTCCTTGACAGACCTTGAGGACTGGGCTTGTTTCCATGGGAGAAACTTGATTGATGAAGCTCCTGGCACGGCCGAAACCAAAGTGGGTGACGAAGAAGATTTTGAAGACGAATGTATTCGGGTAGGAACACCTCACATCCTGCGTGCCTTGGCATACATCTTGGGCCTTCCTCCAAGCCACTTTGGAAGTCTTGACCAAGTCGTCTATGAAGCAAACCGTCTTGAAGCTGCCACTCTTCCCTCCACCCTTGTTCAAGAAATGCCCAAACAGACAAGTTCTCATCATCCTCCTCCTCCATCCGTCAGCACCATGGCGAGCGACGACCGCCTGGAGACGTTTGTCGACGGCGTCCTCGGCGACGACTTGGCGCCGACGCGTGCCGCGCTGCAGACTGTTCGATCGTCGCGTCACTCTGGAGCCGGCGCAGGCGCAGGGTCCATGCCTCCGCGAGTGGATGCTGTCCCGCCCCGCAGCGCCTCTCCGCCGCGTCCCCCTCTGTCCGCGCCTGTTCTGATCGAAGCCCTGCGCGACACGCCGGCTGCCGTCTTGGCGGTGAACCACGTTCACAACCTGGCCGACGAGCTGCGCCGCCGCGCCTCGCCCCCCGAGCTGCGCCGCCGCGCCTCCGACCCGCTGCTCCCCGGCGTGGACAACGACGCTTTGCACAGCGCTACCCAGACGCTGGTCAAGCGGCTGAAGCTGGACGCGCACGTCATCGTGGTCACGCGCGCAGGCTCGAGCCCCCCGTCGCCTGCCACCCCCGACATCGCGTCTCCGCCCGCGCCAGCGCCGCCGTCGGGCGCCGGGGACGCCGCCGCCGCCGTCGAGTCGCCTGTCGCAGTCACCGATGACGGCATGGAAGCTGTGAACGACCAGCTCCAGCAGCTGTGCGCCTTCTACTTGGAGGACGGCGTTCGGCTGCCCGAGAAGGTGGGCGTCACGATTGCGCCGGCGTTCTGTGCCATTGTCCACGGCGTCGACTTTGACCACGAGGCTGCGTTGGGCCTGGTCGACGCGGTGTTCCACATTGTCGGCAGCATCCACGACGCCGCGGCGATCCTGGACAAGCGTCTGTCGGAGCTGCTGGCCTCTCCGCCGGACCATCGCGCCGCACCCTCGCTGCGTGCCGACGGGCTGGGCCCCGCCAACCGCCGCCCCGAGCACCTGCCCGTCTCGATCGTCCGCGCTGCGACGCCGACCAGCGACGCACCCGCCGGCCTGGACCTCATCCACGCGTTTGAGCTGGTGCTGGACGGCCAGCAGGCGCGCCTTGACGAGCTGCTGGAGGGCGAGGCGGGCGCAGGCAGCGTGAAAGCTGCGCTGATCGAGGTCCTCGCCGCCGTTCTCGATGCCCCAGAGCTGAAGGACATGCCCAGCAGCCTGCTCATGCTCTGCGCACGCGAGACGCTCGCCCACCTGTCGCCGCGGAAAGCGTGGCGCGCGCTGCATGCCCGTGGTGAGGCGCTGAACGCCGTGCTTGACTTTTCCACGCTGTCGACCTCGCCCGCCAAGTTTGTGTTCGCCGAGTTCGTACTGTGCGCGCTGCTGGACATCGTGACGGAGCGCCGCGAGCTGGCCGAGTTCACGTCGCGACAGGAGTTCGTCCGCTCCTGCCTGCCGTCGTCGTTTGGCCACGAGCTGGCGGACGCCGCTCGCGAGCGCGGCGTTGCGGTCACGCCCATGTCCCCCGCCGAGGTGGCCGATGTTCAGCTCCGCCTGAACGCCTTCCTGCCGCGGTGCCTGCGCCTGCAGCTTCTGTACACGGGGCGATCGCTCCTGCAGCCGTGGTCCAGCGTGTCCGGCGCCCCCGACGCCCCGCTGCTTCCCATTCCGCCGGCTGAGGCCGGCCTGCCGTGGCCGTTTGTGTCCAGCGCCTACGCCGACGCCGAGGACCCGTCTCCGGACGCGCTGGCCAAGTTCGAGGCAGCGCTCGACCCGCGGCGTCTGTGCCCAGCAAGCGACGGCGACGGTCAGGTGCTGGACTTCCTGAGCATGCCGGATGGCAGCTCAGCCACCGTCGAGAAGGCATACCGCAGCGAGCAGAGCAGCACGCTGCTGTGCGGCGCGATCCAGGTGGCCGAGTTCGCAACGACGCACTTGGCCCTGGTGGTCGTCGTCGCGCGCTCCCCGTGGCGTGGTCGGCTGTGGCGCTACTTTGAGGACGACGGCGAGGTGGCGGCTGTGCCCGCTGCTGAGGACATGAACCTGCCGACGCTGCCACCGCTGGAGGACGACGTGCGGCGATCCGAGGACTTCAAGGCGCTGGACACGGACGACTACGCCGACTGGGCGCTCCACCGGTTCCGCCTGCCGGCGAGCACCGCAGTGGTGCCGCTGGACAAGCCGAAGAAGGGTGCACCAACGCGCCTCCAGCGCTTGTGGTCCAACACCCGTCACTTTGTCCGGAACAACGTCGCGGGGCTGAAGGACGTCGCGGGGCGCGTCGCAAACGCGATGGTCGCGGTTTGGTCGGAGCCTCTGGGGTACTCGCCAGTAGCGACCTCGAGTGAATCTCGCCCGTCGTGACTGTCGAGGCGGCGCTGGAGTGAAGCGGTCTGTGTCTGTCTGTGTCTGTCTGTGTTCTCTGTGTGTGTGTGTGTCAATTTCGATGTCGTTTGTTTGCTTTTCCAAGGCTGGTTTGCACTGGTCGCGCGCGTGTGGCTGCCCGCCTTCTCGTTCCCCAATTGAGGAGCTGCAGCGCGCCCGGCTGCTGGCGCCCGGCCTCGAGGCCGTCGCCGGCTTCCTGGACGCCTGCCACGGCATCCTGGACCCGCGCGTCATCGGCGCCATCATCTCGCCGGTGCGCCCGACGCCGACGCTGACCAGCAACGCGGCGTGGGACGCCGCCAAGCCGCTGGGCCTCGCGTACATGCGCCGGCGCGACATGGCGGGCCTGCACGTCGTCGACGCCCTCGTCGCGCTGCTCACCCGCGTGTCCATGCCCAACCACTCGCGCGCCGTCTCCTTTGTCCTCAAGATGTTCAGCCGGAGATTCCTCGAGACGGCCGCCGCCGTCCCCGGCTCCGAGGCGGCGCGCAACTTCACCGACCTCGACTCGGTGTACCTACTGGTGTACAGCGTCTTTGTCCTCAACGGCGACCTGTACAACCGCACGCTCAAGTCGCACCAGCGCATGACGCGCGACGCGTTCATCACCATGAGCACCCACGTGCCCGCCATCACGGCGACGCCAGAGTACCTCGGGTCGGTGTACGACCGTGTCGCGGCGCTGGAGCTGCCGCTGCGCGGGTGGAAGACGGAGCTGGCGCCGCGGCCCACCTCCCCCGGCGCCACTATCCGCAAGGCGCTCACCTCCACCGTCAGCCGGCTGCGCAGCATGCTGCCCAGCTGGACGCGGCGGTAATTCAAACACTGGACGCTGCTCGAGTCGTTTCACCTGGGTGATAGCTGGGTCCCGCCGCGGAGTGCTTTCGGTAGAAATATATTCAGCGCCAAGTACGAGCGTACGCCACGCAGCTGTCCTCGGAGCACTTGAAGGCCATGCCCTGCATCTGCATCTCGATGTCGCCGTCGTGCAAAGCAGGGCCGCCTACCAGCCGTGCCCATCGGTTGCGGCCGTCCACCTCGCCCGGCGTCGCGTGGTCCGGCACAACCGCAGGCGGCTCGCGAGTGCCTGTGGCCCACAAGCACTCGAGGCCAGCGAGGCGGAGGCCTGGTGTGAGCCAAGGAGGAGGCGCGATGCGTTTGCCGCCAGAGAGCGCGAACAGCACAGCGGTGGAGCTGGTGGTGCAGCTCTGGCGGCGGATGAATGTCACGGACGCGGACTTGGTGAATCGGTGCTGCCGACCACTCGGGGGGGGTGCTGCGCATGTGCAGCAACAGGAAGACGAGCAGCTGCATCCTGCCCAGCTCCGTCCCAACCCCAGTGTGCTGCTCCGAGGAGGGAGGCAAGCCGTCGGCGAGGCTTTGACGGAGAAGGTCGAGGTACTGTGCCACGAAGCGGTGGATGGCCAACAGCGGCGGGTCATGCGGCGACATGTAGACCGACACGTGCGTGAAGGAGCCAATCTGCCTGGCGGTTGGCCTGGCGGGCAGCGGCATCAGGCAGCCGCCGAGCCCCACCGCCGTAAACCTCGGGACAAGCACGTCGGTGTACCTGTCGCAGAACAGACGCCACTTCTCGATGTCGTCGACGCGGTCACTTGGGAGGAAGCCGAGCACGTGCAGCTTGAAGGTGCTCATCGCGTTCTTGTTCACCGCCGGACGGCGGAGACCCGCCTGGTACGTCTCGTACGTCGCCGATGTCGGCGGGCCGCGGTACTGCCAGGGGTGGACGACCCGGGCGTCCTTGGCATGGGATCCGACGAACAGGTAGGTCACGACCAAACGGCGCGGGCGGAAGCAGCCGCCGTCGAAGTGTCCAAACTCAGAGCGAGAGGTCTCGCAGGGCTCACTTGCAGTGGCCAGAAACGCAGTCTGGGAGCAGCAGCACCCCATGGCGTGAGTGAGTGAGTGAGTGAGTGAGTGAGTGAGTGAGTGAGTGAGTGAGTGAGTGAGTGAGTGAGTGAGTGAGTGAGTGAGTGAGTGA
>Ga0180432_10005205_pt1 | contig 17485 bp, 13 predicted proteins | sample SS_ome_10_FD_132414 | JGI IMG/M metagenome (GOLD analysis project Ga0180432, IMG submission 132414) | Hypersaline lake sediment archaeal communities from the Salton Sea, California, USA - SS_1_MS_2 metaG | ecosystem: Environmental > Aquatic > Non-marine Saline and Alkaline > Hypersaline >...
ACCATGGCTGAGAAAAACAGATATTCAGATGCTGAGCTGCAGGAGTTCAAGCAGATCATTCAGCAGAAGCTAGAGAAGGCCAAGGAAGACTATGAGTTGTTAAAATCGGCCATTACACAGAGCGAAAGTAACGACACACAGGATACTTCCCCGACTTTCAAAGTCCTTGAAGAAGGTGCTGCCACCCTGTCCAAGGAAGAGGCAGGCCGGCTGGCACAAAGACAGCTTAAATTCATCCAGCACCTGCAGGCTGCACTTGTAAGAATAGAGAACAAAACATACGGGGTATGCAGGGAGACAGGAAAGCTTATTTCCAAGGAACGGCTGCGTGCAGTACCCCATGCAACCCTCAGTATTGAAGCAAAATCCAGACAGTAAGAGATGACCTGATCGCTTCATCTTTCCGGCCCACAGGTTCTGAAGGGCATTAAGATATTTGAGACGGCTTCGATCTTCCGGTTATGTCAAATACGCGAAAATCCATACTCGTCATCCTCATTATTCTCCTGTTGGACCAGTCGGTTAAGATCTTGGTCAAGACCCACATGACCCTTTACCAGCAGATCCCTGTCCTGGGAAACTGGGCCCTTATCCATTTCGTGGAAAACAACGGGATGGCATTTGGACTGAGCATCCCCGGCAGTCTGGGTAAAACCATACTTTCCCTGTTCAGGATCGGTGCAGTGGTGGCTATCGGGTTCTACCTGCATCATCTGATCAAACAGAAAGCTCATACGGGACTTATCATCACCCTTTCCATGATCATGGCAGGCGCCCTGGGGAATATTATCGATTCGGTCTTTTACGGACTGGTCTTCAGCAGCAGCAGTCCGGTCGAAGCTGCCACCCTGTTCCCGAATGGCGGGGGTTATGCTCCCCTGCTTCAGGGAAAAGTGGTTGATATGTTCTATTTTCCCATTATTAAAGGGAATTATCCGGAGTGGATCAGGGAAGGTTCCGGTTTCATCTTCTTCAGACCTGTATTTAACATTGCCGATGCAAGCATTACTGTCGCAGTGGGAACGATCCTGTTCAATCAGAAGCGCTTTTTCCGTCATCTAGGTACCCGGTAATTCCTTTCTGTCTTTCAGGGCTTTGAATATATTCTCAGATCCTGCTCCGCAGCTGATGATCGATTTCATCCCCATATCCACCGCCGCATCGGTTTTCAATACCTGTTCCTTTGGAAGGTGATAGATATTCCCAGAGGTGGGATTGGGCCCGGTGGGTACAAAAACGGTGATCATCTCCCCCTGGTCGTCGGTAATAAATCCGGTCATCAGTGCTCCTGATCTGAAAATGTCCACAAGGACCACCTCCTTGAAGAAAGACTTGTTCTTTCCAAAGAATTGCTGCACCGTCTCTTTGGCAATCTTGTATCCGGGTATTTTTGCCAGGTACCGGTCTTCCGCCTTATTCAGAAATTTTACCATCCTGGTGCGAATGACGAGTCCGATAAGAAAGAAAATAAGCACAATGGCCGCAAAAGTGAGTACATAAAGTGCCAGTTTGAACAGGGGGTCCGGATCCTGAACCATTCTGTCCACCAGCGGTGTCAGGGTCCTCCCGATCAAATTAATGATCCATCGGAAAAGAAGGATGATCAGGGTCAGGGGTGCAAGGGCCACCAATCCACCGATAAGTGTGGTCCGGAAAAAATTCCTCATTCTTTTTAAAAGGCTGATCTTCATATGAATATGTTTTTAATGTTCTGCTATATTGGTTTGATAGAATTGATTACAAATATACCATGAAAGCACTGGGGGTAAGTGCCATTACCACCGATCGTCCGAAATGGCTGAAAAAACAAATTTAATTAAACTGAATTAACATTCAATCCAACCAGAATTGCTTATTTTGCAGCCTGATCAAAACCTTTTTTGAAATGATACGGATAATTACAACATGCCTCCTGCTGACCGGATTCTTTGCATGCAATACCGGAAACGGTGAAACCCAGCAGCCGGAGCAACCATCCAACATTATTTTCCTGATCGGTGACGGAATGGGACTTTCGGTAGTCTCCACCAGTTACTATTTCAGTGACCAGCCTTCTCCCTTTGATTCTTTCAATCACATCGGGCTGATCAATACTTCCTCCGCAACCCATAAGATAACCGATTCAGCGGCCAGTGGCACGGCCCTGGCTGCCGGTAAGAAAACCTACAATGGTGCCATCGGTGTGGATACAAGTAAAACAGAGATCCGGAATATCACCGAGGTGGTTTCTGATCTGGGATGGAACACGGGGGTGGTGGCCACCTCCTCTGTCACCCATGCCACCCCTGCATCCTTCTATGCACACGTGGAGCAGAGAGGGATGGAGGAGAAAATTGCCATGCAGTTGCTCGATTCAGAAATCGATTTTTTCGCCGGTGGGGGTAAGCGGTTCTTCAACAAGCGCAGGGATGGAAAAGATCTTTTCAGTCCGGCAGAGGAGAAAGGATTCTTTATCGATACCACCGGCCTGCACACGGCCTCTGTGGAAGCTGACCGGAAATACGGATTTGTTCTGGCCGAAGGCGGTATGCCCGCCATGCTGCAAGGAAGGGGCAATTTTCTTCCCGATGCCACCGAACTGGCCATCGAAATCCTTTCTGGAAATGGGAACAGCTTTTTCCTCATGGTAGAGGGTTCACAGATAGACTGGGCAGGACATGCCAATGATGCGGAGTACCTGCTTGCAGAAATGCGCGATTTTGAGGATGCCATAAGGGTTGCGCTGGACTTTGCACAAAAGAACGGAAATACCCTGGTTGTGGTGAGTGCCGATCATGAAACCGGCGGAGCCACCCTTTCGGCAGCATCCGAAACCATGGAAGACAGTGAACCCAACCAGCTGGCGATTACCTTTTCCACCGGCGGACACTCGGCCACGCTTATCCCTGTTTTTGCTTATGGTCCGGGGTCAGACCTGTTCACCGGTATCTACCAGAACACGGAGATCTTTCACAGGATGGTCCGATCCGTCGGTGCGGAAGAGGGTTCTTCTCCTGAAAATCCTGAAAATTAACGTTTGACGATCCCGTACAGAAGCACCCGGATCAGGTCATCCAGCAGTTCGCCGCGGTCTGTTTTATGTTCACTGCTGAGCAATAGCGGCACTTCCAGGCCCTTCATCATGGTGGCAATGGCAATGGCCCCTATTTCGGAACTGTTGATCTGGAAGCTTCCTTCCCGCATTCCTTCCTCCAGGATCTCCCTGGCCACCTCAAGTTCCTGCTGATCAAATCTCCTCCGGATCTCAAGGATGAAATCCATATGCGAGAGGTATTCTTCGTTCAGGGCTGCATAGAAATTTTCCACCGTGCGCACATGATGCAGCCTGAACAGAAAGTATGCTTTCAGTTTTTCAATGGGGGTTTTGTCGGTGCGCAGGGTCTTGTCCAGTTCAGTTTTTAATTCTTCAGCTTCTTTTTGTACCACCGCCTTGAAGATATCCTCCTTGCTACTGAAATAATAGTAAATGGAACTTTTCCCTTTTCGGGTGGCCGAGGCAATCTCTTCCATAGTGGTTTTCCTGAAACCATACCGTGTAAAGATCTTCCTTGCCACCTGAACGATCTGTGCCCGCACTTCCTCCTTGACTACGACCATGCCGATCTCTTTATTGAAGGTTCCCTAAATTAATCAGTAAATCAGTGCAAGGCAACTTTTTATGGACATTTTAACTGTTCTGTTCGAATTCCACCAGTTTGTAGTCCAGCTGTCTGCGCGAAAGGTTGGCATTGACCACCTCTATTTTCACTGTATCCCCGATCTCGAACTGCCGTCCGGTGTGACGACCGATGATCCTGTACTCCTCTTCATCGAATTCATAGAAATCGTCCATGATGCTTTTGATGGAAATCATTCCCTCACATTTGTTCTCTACAATCTCCACATAGATCCCCCAATCGGTCAGTCCTGAAACCACGCCTTCAAATTCTTGGTCGATCTTATCCTGCATGAATTCAACCTGCTTGTATTTGATCGATGCCCGTTCGGCCTCCACAGCCCTGCGTTCCATCTCAGAGGCATGCTGGCATTTTTCTTCATATGCATCCGCATTCTTTGATTCGCCTTGTGCCAGGTAATGGGCCAGCAACCGGTGTGCCATCAGATCAGGATAGCGGCGGATGGGTGAGGTGAAATGGGCATAATCTTTGAAGGCAAGACCGTAATGCCCGATGTTCCTGGTGGAGTAACGTGCTTTGGCCATGGAGCGCAATGCCATCATTTCCACCACATGCTGCTCCTTTTTACCCTGTATTTTGTCCAGCAATGCATTCAAAGACTTTGAAAGCTGCCCTCCCGGTTGCTTCATATCCAGAGAATAACCGAATTTGTTGATGAACCTGGTAAAGGATTCCATTTTTTCCTGGTCCGGAACATCATGGATGCGGTAGACAAAAGTTTTGCCTTTCGCCTTTTTACCTTTTCCTTTTTGGGGATCCATCTCTTTGCTGTATTTTCCTCCGCGGCTGGCATATGCAGCCACCCTTCTGTTTGCCAGGAGCATGAATTCCTCGATCAACCAGTTGGACTCTTTCTGCACCTTGAAGTAGACCCCGGTGGGAGTCCCGTCCTCCTCCAGATGGAATTTCACCTCGTCCCTTTCAAAGTTGATGGAACCATGATCAAAACGTTTTTTCTTCAGCACCTGTGATATCTGGTAAAGCTTCAGTATCTGTTCTTTCATATCACCCTCACCCGTTTCTATGATCTGCTGGGCCTCATCATAATTGAACCTTTTGTCCGAATTGATCACAGTCCGGCCGAACCACTCACTTAGAACTTCTCCCTGCTCATTCATGGTAAAGACCGCCGAGAATGTAAGTTTGTCCCTGTGAGGTTGCAGGGAACAGATATGGTTGGAAAGCTTCTCCGGGAGCATGGGTACAACCCGGTCCACCAGGTAGACAGATGTCCCTCTTTCATAAGCTTCGTGGTCCAGGATAGACCGGGGTTTCACATAAAATGAAACATCGGCAATGTGAATTCCCACCTCCCAGCGGTTATCCTTTAACGGTCTCAGAGAAAGTGCATCATCATAATCCCTGGCATCCTCCGGGTCGATGGTGAAAGTGGGTGCTTTCCTGAAATCTTTCCTCTTTTTTATTTCTGCGTCGGTGATCCCATCTGAAATTTTCGCAGCCGCATGCTCCACTTCTTTGGAAAATTTGATAGGAAGTTCGAACTCGGCCAGGATGGAATGCATCTCCGTTTCATTCTCCCCGGGGTAACCGAGTATGTCAACGATCTCCCCGAATGGATTTTTCACTTTTTCAGGCCAGTCCATGATCCTGGCAATGGCTTTCTGTCCATGCCCGGCTCCCCTGAGTTTTTCCAGGGGTATGAAAATGTCAAATGGCATCTTACGGCTGTCCGGCAACAGAAACGCGTAGTTTTTAGAAACTTCCACCGTTCCCACAAAGGTATCCCTTGCCCTTTCCAGGATTTGCACCACTTCTCCCTCGATCCTCGCGGTACGCCTCCTCCTTGGATACACAAATACCCTGACCAGATCACCATCCAGCGCTTTGTTCAGATCATTCCGTGCAATGAAAACATCCTCCTCATCCTTCTCCTCCGAAACCAGGTAGGCATACCCGTGATAGGTCATATCCAGCGTGCCTGTTTTATAACCTGTCCTGCTTGCCATCCTGTACCGCCCGGGATCAACTTGCTCAAGTTGTTTGTTCCGAACCAGTTCATCAAGCGTTTTGCTGATTACTGCCTTCCTCTGTTTATCATGGATGAACAACAAATTTGAGATCTGCTTGTGGTTGTAAACCTTTCCGGGATTTCTTGCAAACAGGCCCATGATCAGCACCGAGGCCTGCTCCGTGGTGAATTTTTCCTTTGTTGTGCTTTTGCTTTCTCTTTTGCGCTTTCCCATCACTGGCGTGTTTCTGGTGAATGCTAAAATTACTATTTTTGCATGGTTATGACCAACAATCTTTTCATTTACAACACAATTACCAGAAAGAAAGAAAGGTTTGAGCCCCTGAACCCTCCTTTTGTTGGACTGTATGCGTGCGGACCGACCGTTTATGGCGATGCACACGTGGGTCATGCCAGGCAGGCTGTTGTTTTCGATGTGCTTTTCCGCTACCTGACCCACATCGGTTACAGGGTAAGGTATGTAAGGAACATTACCGATGTGGGCCACCTGGAACATGATGCCGATGAAGGGGATGATAAAATCCTGAAAAAGGCAAAGCTGGAATCGCTTGAACCCATGGAGGTGGTGCAGCGCTATATGAACCTCTACCATGAAAATATGCGGGATCTGAATGTGCTCCCTCCTAGCATTGAACCCATGGCCAGCGGTCATATCATCGAGCAGCAGCAGCTGGTCAGGAAGATCATGAACGCCGGCTATGCTTACGAAAAAAATGGTTCGGTCTATTTTGACGTGGCCCGATACAGTGAATCTCATTCCTATGGCCGGCTTTCCGGCAGAAAGATCGAGGATCTGTTGAATAATACCCGGCCCCTGGACGGTCAATCGGAAAAAAGAAATCCGCTTGATTTTGCCCTCTGGAAAAAAGCGGAATCGGCCCACCTCATGCACTGGCCTTCACAGTGGGGAGAAGGTTTTCCCGGCTGGCATGTGGAATGTTCGGTGATGAGCACCAAATACCTGGGAATCCCGTTTGACATACACGGAGGAGGCATGGATCTGCTTTTTCCCCACCATGAATGTGAAATTGCGCAGAATGTGGCAGGATACGGAGAGCCCTCGGTCCGTTACTGGATGCATAACAACATGATCACCATCAACGGGCAGAAGATGGGCCGTTCACTGGGCAATTTTATCACCCTCGATCAGATCTTTTCCGGAAATCACCATATGCTGGCCCAGGCCTATTCACCGTTGACCATCCGGTTTTATATCCTCCAGGCCCATTACCGGAGTACCCTTGACTTCTCCAACCAGGCCCTTCAGGCTTCAGAAAAAGGATTGCTGCGCCTGCTCAAGGCCGCCGAATCGATCGAAACCCTCCCCTGCAGAACAACCTCCACTGTCAGTGTGGATAACCTGGCCAGCTGTTGCGAGGAGGCCATGAACGATGACCTGAATACGCCGGTACTGATCTCACACCTGTTCGAAGGGGTAAAATGGATCAACGACATCTCCGAAGGCCGTCAGAGCGTTACTGAGAAAGATGTGAAAAAAATGAAGGAGCTGTATGATGCGTATCTTTTTTCTGTTCTCGGCCTGAAAAAAATTGAAACGGATGGTTCCGGGGAAGGGATCACCGGTGAACTGATCAACATGCTTTTGCAGTTACGCTCAGAAGCCAAATCAAAACGGGATTTTGATACCGCCGATAGGATCCGTAATGATCTGAACAACCTTGGAATTACCATCATGGATAGAAAAGAGGGCGTTGACTGGGAATTCTCCAGAGATGTTTGAATCTTACCGTTCACGGTGCATACCCATCGGGAAACTCCAGCTGGGAGGGGATCAGCCTGTTCGCATCCAGTCCATGGCCAATACCGACACCAATGATACCGAAGCCTCCGTGCAGCAGTGTCGCCGGATGATCGATGCAGGCGCCGAACTGGTCAGGCTGACCACCCCGGGGAAAAAGGAAGTCGAAAACCTGGCGAGGATCAAAACGGTCCTGCGTGCCGGGGGATACGAAACGCCGCTGGTGGCCGACATCCATTTCAAAGCAAGTCTTGCCCTGGAAGCCGCCCGGGTGGTGGAGAAGATCCGTATCAACCCGGGAAATTATCTGCACCATCATACACCCGAAAAACTGTTCCCCCCCCTGATCGATACCTGCAGACGCCACGGCACCGCCATCCGCATCGGGGTGAACCACGGTTCCCTGAGCAATTCCATTTTTGAACAGTACGGGGATACCCCTGCCGGAATGACCGAGTCGGCCCTCCGTTTCTTGAGGATCTGTCAAAAAGAAGGCTTTGAAAGGGTGGTGGTTTCCATGAAATCCAGCAATCCGCGGGTCATGGTGCAGTCGGTACGCCTGCTGGTAAGCCGCATGATGAATGAAGGGATGAATTATCCCCTTCACCTGGGAGTGACCGAAGCAGGGGATGGGATTGAAGGCAGGATCAAATCCGCGGTGGGCATGGCCCCCCTGCTGCTGGAAGGCATGGGTGATACCCTTCGTGTTTCCCTGACCGGTCCCCCGGAGGAAGAGATGCCGGTGGCCAGGGAGATTGTCAGGCTGTTCCCCAAACCGGAACAACTTCCATACCATCCTTTCCGGGATCATCCCTGGGACCCTTTCAGTTTTGAACGCCGCAGATCCCTGCCCGTTGCCGGGATCGGCGGGGGTAAGAAGGCGAAGATCATCAGTACCATGCCTCCCGAGAGTGGATCCGACCCCACCCCCGACCGCATCCGTCCTGTCGCGGTTCCTCTGGAAGCATGGCAAAAGGACCGGTCGTTGCTGAAAAACGGCGAAAGACTCCTGATGCTGGAAAAGGGTTCCCATTCCATCCAGGAGGTGAAAAGGCTGCTTTCCGGTTTTTGCGACCAGAACAGCGATGCCCCCATCCTGTACAGGACCCGGAGCATGACCCGGGACCCCGGGACCTTTCAGATGCAGCTGGCAGGCGAGCTCGGTTTTCTGCTCGTGGATGGAATGATTGACGCAGTGTGGGTTGAGAATCCTTTCCTGGAGGAGTCCCTGGTCAATGAATCCCTGCTTGTGATCCTGCAGGCGGCCGGGGCCAGGATCAGCAGAACAGAATACATTGCCTGTCCTTCCTGCGGGCGGACCCAATTTGATATTGTTTCCCGGCTGAAAGAGGTCAAAGCGGCCACTTCCCACCTCCGCTCCCTGAAAATTGCGGTGATGGGCTGCATTGTGAACGGTCCGGGTGAAATGGCGGATGCCCACTATGGCTACGTGGGCACAGGTCCGGGCAAAATTACCCTATACAAAGGCAAAAATCCTGTACGCAAAAGGGTTCCTGAATCGGAAGCACTGGAAACCCTGATCGATTTGATCAAACAGGAGGGCGACTGGAAGGAGCCCTGATGGAACTGTCATATCCCAGCGGTCCGTTCCCACAGGTCTCTCCTCTGCAATCCCTCCATGCGTATATATTTACAGGGAACCGATTTGCCTGCAGGCGCCTGAGCTGGTGCGAAGCAGCAGGTTTAGCGCCGAAGGCAGATCGGTTCCGGAAAAAACCTGCGAGGATTTTGCGTTAGCAAAATAATCCAGCTGTCGAATGAATGCCTGCGTAAGATCCCGTACCGAAGACCCATCGGTTCCGGAACAGGCGTTCGCAGGATCCCAACCCGCTATGGTTTATCCAGGGAGAAAATGAACGAGGTTCCCTTACCTGCCTTGCTTCGAACCGTGATGGTCTGTTTGTGGGCCTGGATCACATGTTTCACAATGGAGAGGCCCAGCCCTGTCCCGCCCGATTCCCGGGAACGGCTTTTGTCCACCCTGAAAAACCTTTCGAAGATCCTGGGAAGGTCCTTTTCCTCGATCCCGATCCCGTTATCGGTAATATCTACCAGGATGTTTTCCCCGGTATCGATAAATCCCACCGTGGTTTTCCCTCCCGGTTTTCCGTATTTGATGGAATTATTGATCAGGTTGCTGATCACTTCCATGATCCTTTTCTTATCCCCGATCACTTTGACGGGCTTATTGTAGCTGCTGTCAAACCCTATCTTGATATTCTGTTTTTTTGCCTGCATCTCCTGGTCCTCAAACACCTCTTCCACCACTTTGACCAGGTTGAAAGATTCCATCTCCAGCTCGAACTCTCCCGATTCAAGCCTGGCAATGGAATCAAGGTCTTCCACGATACTGATCAGCCTGTTGACGCTCTTTTCAGCCCGCTTCAGGTAAAGCTTGTTCACTTTCACATCCTCCATTCCCCCGTCCAGCAGGGTCAGGATATATCCCTGGACGTTAAAGATGGGGGTCTTCAGCTCATGGGAGACATTACCCAGAAAATCCTTCCTGTATCTCTCAAGCTCCCTGAGTTTTTTGATCTCCTCGGTCTGGTTGCTGGCCCAGATCTGTACCTCCCTGTTCAGTTCCCTGACGATGTCCTCCTGATCGATCCTGCTTCTTAGCTCCTGCTGGGACATGGTATGACTGTGGATGGTCTTGAATATGGGGTTGATCTTCTGTTCCACAAACCGCTTGAAGAATAACCTGATGATCAAAAATGATCCCACCACTACGATTCCTGCAGGCACAGCGTATTCAAGAAAAGTATATCTGAAGGTGACCAGGAGGCTTAATCCGATGCCCCCTGCAATAAGCACCACGATCAGCAGGGTGATGATCGACGCATATTGGTTTGATGTCTTCATCGGGTAGTCCGCTCTTTATTTACCACCTGAAGAAAGGTGTTTCAATGTGAAAAAACAAGCCATGTTCGCCATATTTATTCAGCACATAATCAATTCTGAACACCTGGTCGTAGTAAGTTACAAAATCAAGCCCGACCCCGGTCGAGAACTGCCAGTCGTTCACCATGGTATTGGTAGGATCGGGAAAAACATTGTTCACATAACCGGCATCGGCAAACAGATTGAAATAGACGGCGTAATGCACCTTGTTGAATTGCTCCATCCTGATGAACGGGATGGTCCATGTGGTGGGCTTGATCAACTGGAACTTCAGGTTGTACTTGGTAATGAAATAGTCGGTCCCGTCTATGACATAGTTTTCATAACCGCTCAGGAACTCGTTGTAGCCCAGGCCCCTGCCCAGGGCGTAGGGCATCATTTTTTCCATCGAATACCGTGCCTTCGTCGCGTTGTTAAAATAGATCCTGCTGGCAAGCATCTGATGGAACAGGAATACCCCGGTTAAACGCAAATTCCTGTAGGGAAAATCCGGGATGATCCCCAGTCCCATCTGTTCGGCACGTATCCTTACCGCAAAACCTTCCAGCGGATAGATCTGGGAATCCCGCACATCGTGATTAAAATTATAGGTCAGCATAAAAAAACCAAGATTCGTCCTGCCATCCCCCAAGAAATTCGGATTTTGGATCGCCACCGAATCTGATACTTCGTAATCGAAGTATTCCAGGCGAAGGGAATGTGTGGTATAGAGCTTCCTCCGGTAGGTATAGTTCACAAAGGCATTGAGGCGTACCATGGCAGGGATCGACTGCGGCTCATACTCTACCGGACTGTTATTGATGGTGTTCAGGAAGATCTCATTCTGCTGATTCTTGTTGAATCCGGTGGAAAAGCCATGCTGCTGTTTTTTCCCGATGTTGGGAATGAGGTAAGAGAGTGCATACTCCTGGACATAACCCAGCCGGAGCTTCCCGGTGAGAAGCTCTCTTCTTCCTCTGAAATTGTTCCATTTCAGCCAGATACCGTAATTGATCTTGTCCCATTCCCTGTGCTGGATAAAGTAACTGAAGTTGCGTTCGGCATATTCAAGTATGGGTACCGGCCATATGTACCACCGTTCGGTAACTTCGATAAGCACTTTGATGCGGTTCCCGGGCATATGGGTAGCATCGAAATAGACAAAATTGAACAGGGAGATATTGAGCAGGTTTTCCCTGCTTCGCTGGAAAACCGGTAACAGTTCCATCTTCAAAATGGTATCCCCGACCCCGAATGTGAGCTCGCGGAGAATGATGCGCTCCCGGGTCACCATGTTTCCTGAAATAATGATATCCTCAATGACCAGTTTATCATTGGATATAATAAGGGTGTCCTGTGGATGTAACGCCAGCGTGTGGCTAATCAGGAAAGCGAAAATTAAAATCTTGATTTCCCCTGCCATATGCAACCTGCTCAGGAATGCAAGGTAATAAATAATTCAAAGTGAATTTCGGTATGCTATGATCCGCTGGAAAAGCTGTCATGCAGGACGGAAGCCAGCTGCATGTCTACCGGCGTGGTAATCTTGATGTTCTCCTGATTCCCTTCCACCAGGGTTACTTTTCCGAAAAGGGCTTCGAAAACCGAAGCATCGTCGGTGAAGTCCGGCCGATAGGGTTGCCTGTATGCTTTTTTGATCATTTCTGACCGGAACACCTGGGGGGTCTGAACACGTTTCAGCCGCATCCTGTCCAGATGGGTCGATTGATCCGAATCATCGACCAGCCGGACTGACTCATCCATTTCAACCACCGGTATTCCACTTCCTGCCCTGGCTGCCGCTGCATAACAATTCTCAATGGTGCTTACACTGACAAAAGGCCTTACCGCATCGTGGATCCCCACAATACAATCCTCTTCAATACATTGCAATCCGTTCTTGACCGATTCATACCTGCTCTCCCCTCCCGGAGCTACTGTTATGCCCCGGCTCAGGTCATAGGAAATAGAGATCACATCCCAGAAATTACGGTGACCCGCTGCCATCACCAGGATTATTTTGATGTTCGGATCAAATAAGAGGAACCGTTCAAGGGTATGGATGATCAGGGGTTTCCCGGCCAGGTCAAGGTACTGTTTGGGAATATCACTTTTCATACGCCGGCCTTCACCGCCGGCAACAACCACTACCGCATTCATTTTTCCTTCCTGAAATAATTGTCTATTAATTCCATGAGGATGGTCCTGTCAATGGGCTTGGTAATAAAATGGTTACATCCGGCCTGCAGGCTTTTTTCCCTCTCCTCCGCCATTACATAGGCAGTCTGGGCAATGATGGGAACTTCCCGGTTAAAATCCCTGATGCGTGAGGAAGCTTCGAACCCATCCATCACGGGCATCTTGATATCCATCAGGATCACATCGGGTTTCCCTTTTTTTGTCAATCTTACCGCTTCCTTTCCATTTTTGGCACGCACGATCCCGGCCCCGGTTCCTTTCAGCATCTCCCTGATAAAATGCCAGTTGAGTTCTTCATCCTCCACAACCAGGACAGATTTTCCCTTCCAGTGATAGGTCTTGTTGGACAGGGCAATCTGTTCTTCTTTCTGCGGCTCTTCGGTCACCAGGGGAAGGGTGAAGAAAAAGGTGGTGCCTTTTCCCTCTTTCGATTCCATCCACATCTCGCCTCCCATCAGTTTCACCAGATTCCTGGAAATGGGAAGACCCAGGCCGGTCCCTGAAGGCTGGTACTCCTTCTTACTGCTGACCTGTCCAAACCGGCTGAATATGAAATCTTTCTTATCATCGGGGATCCCTATCCCGCTGTCTTTCACGTAAAACTCGATATACCGGTTTTCCCTGTTGGCATACCCGAAGGTGATATGTCCCTCCCTGGTGAACTTGATGGCATTGTTGATCAGGTTATTAAAGATCTGCTTCAGCCTGTAAGGATCGGTCATCATGGTAAAATCAGCAGACTTTTCCCCTTTTTCCAGGTTGAAGGAGACCTTTTTCTGTCCCGGTTCATCCCCCCTGATCCGGTGGAAATAGGAAGAATAGATCTCATCCATGATGCTGTTGATCCTGGTGGGTTTATTGGAGATCTTCAGCTGACCCGATTCTATTTTGGAGATATCAATGATGTCATCGATAATATGAAGCAACTGTCGGCTGGAATGATCGATGTGTTTGAGATAGGTGTCTTTCTGTTCCTCGGAAAGACCGGGATCCCTGAGAAGATTCGCAAACCCTATGATCCCGTTCATGGGAGTTCTGATTTCGTGGGACATGTTGGCCAAAAAGGAGGTCTTCAGCCGATCTGATTCTTCTGCCCTGTTTTTGGCCTTTTTCAATTCGTTCTCGATCTTCATCATGGGGGAAACATCCTTGAAAATACCTACGATCATGGTGATCATACCCCGTTCATCCTTGATAGGGATCTTGGTCTTCTCCATCCAGAACCCTTCTATTTTTTTATCCTCAAAATAAATGATCCGGTTGATGATCGGCTCTCCGGACTGAAGGATGTTCCGGTCCTCCTCCAGCATTTTCCTTGCCACCCTGCCTGAAAAAAAGGCATCATTCCCTTTACCCACAGCTTCATCGGGACTTGAAACTCCAAGTAGCTTTGCCATTCTGCTGTTTACCCGTATGTAATGATGATTCCTGTCCGTGAAGAAAATATAGAACGGCATGTTTTCCAGCAGTGCCTCCAGGTATTCCCGTTCATGGTGAAGGTTCCGCAATGAACCGGTGAGACTTGTAATATCTTCCTGGTATCCTCCCGTTCCGATGATCTCCCCCAGGCCATTGAATACGGGAAAACTTACCGTGTTATAGATCCTGTGATCCCTGGAGTGGGTGGTCCGGCTTGTTTTGCCCCTGTGGGAAGCTGCCTGTGTTTTGATTTCCTCGATCTCCGGCGGGATCCCCGAAGCTGATTTCCGCCCCAGGCTGCTGACCCGCTCCACATTCCCCTTGCTGTCCATGAACCAGGCAGTAAAGGGCAATGCCTCCATCAATGCCGTTAACTGGGCTTTTAATAAATCTCTTTCCTGTTCAGGGGATTCCACGATATGATTTCTCTTCTCTGCGATCCCGGTATGGTTATGATCAGTATCATTTGTCTCTATCCACCTGTGGCACTGAATCCCGAGGGGATGTGTTTTTCTTTCGGGGTAATGCTGAGAAGGGGAACAGTTGCACTGCTTACCATCTGCTGGGCATAGCTTCCAAGAAAAACATTCCATTTGTCAATGGAACTCGACATGACCACAATCATTTCTGCGTTCACCGCATCCGCATAGTTACTGGTGAGGGTGGGAAGATGGTCTCCCACCAGGTTCTTGGAAACGCATTTCAAATTCCTGGCTTTGTAATAGTTTACCACCTGTTTTGCATAGGAATCCAGGCGTGACAGATCGCGTTTATTCTTTCTGGTGGAAATGGAGATCACATGAAGTTCCGCTCCGAACAATTCTGCCAGTTCCCCTGCAATGGGAGCTTTCTGTCTTGTATCCACGTGCAGCTTGATGGGCACAACGATCTTTCTCACCGCGGTGGGGACAGGTGAATGCCTCAGGGTGAAAACAGGTTGTTCGGTGGCTGACATGATTTTCAGCGCATTGCTTCCCACAAACAGTTCTTCAAAACCTGAAGCACCATGTGTAGAGGCTGAAACAACCGCATTCCGGTAGGAATTCACCTGGTTGACCACCTCACGGTACACCTTGCCTTTTTTAACGATGTACCTGAGTTTGGAAGCATTTCCCAGTTTTGGCTGATATTGTTCCATCAGTTTCTTGAATTCAGCCTGGGCATACTTGTGTTCCTGCTCCACCACACTGGGCTGAAAGTTAGAACTGGTGGTCAGTACGTAAACCATCTGGATGTTGACGCTCTTTTTCTGAGAAAACATTACCGCCCAATCCAGACCCTTCAGTGATTCAATTGAAAAATCAACGGGTACAATGAAATTGTTCATGAGTGAAGATTTAGTTATCCTGGCTAATTTAACCAAATCAACCATAAAGAACAATATTTCATTCCGCTTCTGAACTTGTGAATAGCTGATATTTATTACTTTTTATATATTTAACCCCCAAAGCAACACCCATGAGCAAGGAAGTGGTTCTTGGAATCGATATTGGCGGCACCTATACCAAATACGGACTTGTAGATCATTCGGGCAGGATCCATCTGCAGGATGAGATCAGCACACGGGATCACAAAATCATTGAAGATTTTATTGTTGCCCTTCATCACCATATGGATGCCCATATTGACCGGAAGAATAACGGATTCACCATCAAAGGAATCGGGATAGGCGCCCCAAACGGCAATTACTATACCGGATCCATTGAATACCCTCCCAATCTTGTCTGGAAAGGTAAAATCGAATTTGTAAAGATGATCGAAAATGAATTCGGGATTCCGGCTGTACTTACCAATGATGCCAATGCCGCAGCCCTTGGTGAAATGTTGTTCGGAGGAGCAAAAGGGCTCAGCCATTTTATCATGATCACCCTGGGTACCGGACTGGGAAGCGGACTGGTAGTAAATGGTGAAATCGTTTACGGAAATGATGGGTTTGCAGGGGAACTCGGACACATCAGGGCTGTGGAGAATGGCCGTCAGTGCGGATGCGGGAAGCGGGGATGCCTGGAAACCTATGTATCTGCGACCGGGATCAAGCGAACCGTTTTTGAACTTCTTGCAGAAGAGAACACCGACAGTGAGTTCCGCAGAATAACCTTTTCCAGGCTGAGTCCGAAAATGATCACCACCCTTGCTGAAAAAGGCGATCCCATTGCCATCAAAGCCTTTGAAAAAACAGGCTACCTGCTGGGAAGAAGCCTGGCCGATTCGGTGGCCCACATCAGTCCCGGTAAGATCTTTTTGTTCGGCGGACTGGCCAGGGCGGGCAAATGGATCATCAATCCCACCAAACGAAGCATGGAAGAGCACCTGTTACCCATATACCGGGACAAGATCGATATTGTTCCCTCGGCCCTTTTGAACAAGAACATAGCGGTGCTGGGGGCCGCCGCACTGATCTGGAAGCGTCTGGATAAAGAGGGTGAGGGGTAGACCTATTTTTTGAGCTGCATGGTCACCTCATGATCCCAGTTGGAGCGGACGGTGACCGGGGCCTGGAGGAATTCCACCGGTTCCGGCTGCAAATGCTTCAGGTAATTCCCCGTATCCCATTCCCCGTTCCGGTTCAGGTCATGAATGAACTTGATGGTATACTCCTGGGGCACCAGGTAGCTGAAGGTGACCTGTCCGTCTGACCCGGTTACCATACTCCGATAAACATTTTCCCGGTTGATCAGCTGAATGATCACCCGGTGATCCACGCTATCAAGGTTCAGCAGGATTCGTCCGTAATACTCGATATCCCGGGTGGTGAAAGAAACATCCACCGTATCGTGCTCCAATCCGTACAGGTTGGAAATGGCACCCGGCAGGACAAGCAGCCTGTATTTTGCATCTGATTCCCAGTCAGCCGATAACCACACCCGGGTGAGCGAAAGGGTATCCACCAGCATCCGGAAGGTTTCGGGCACCTCCACCGAGTCGGGTATGTGATAAAGCCTGATCAGGGAATCATCTACCGCTGTCAGGGGAACATTCACATTCAGGGGTACATCCCTGTTCAGGTGAAGTTCGGCATTGTTGCGGATGGTTGAAACCACCAGTTTTTCCTTCTTCTCCGGCTGGTCTTTCTGTTCTCTGGTCCTTCTCTCACGGTAGGTGAAAAGCAGTGTATCAGAAGCGGTCATATAACGGCTGGCGGTGTCCTTCACCGTATATAAGAATTCCAGTATCAGGCTATCCTTTTTATAATCCGTTGAATCCCTGATCCATAAAGTCAGTGAATCCCTGTTTGTATTGAAATGTTCCAGCAGCCAGGATTGATTTTCTGCCTCTTTCTGAATCGACCGGTACCGGAAGCTGTCGGTCACCGGCAGGGCAAAAACGATTTCCATCTTCCTCCGGTCATCCCTTTTGTAATCGGTGATATACTGGATTTCCGATTCCTCGGTAAAAAGCAGCAGGTCGATATAGACCGCGTTCAGATCGGGACCTTCCGGGGCCAGCGTATCGGCTGCCATTTTCGTTGTATCGGTTTCTATTCCTGCCGTATCGGTTTCTATTCCTGCCGTATCGGTTTCCAATTCCAGGGTATCT
>Ga0180432_10005206_pt1 | contig 17479 bp, 16 predicted proteins | sample SS_ome_10_FD_132414 | JGI IMG/M metagenome (GOLD analysis project Ga0180432, IMG submission 132414) | Hypersaline lake sediment archaeal communities from the Salton Sea, California, USA - SS_1_MS_2 metaG | ecosystem: Environmental > Aquatic > Non-marine Saline and Alkaline > Hypersaline >...
CCGGCACGAGGCCGAACGTGAAGCGGAAGCGGTGCATTCACAAGTGCCGATCGCTGGACCTGGGCAATGGCCCGCGCGCGGGTCCAACGTGGTAGCTACCACTTCCACGGCTGATGAGGGCGAGTGCCCATAGGTCGTCGTCTAGCGTGCGTGGCTCTCCGGGGTGCGACCCCGGAGAGTTGCCAGCTGTGTTTGGACTCCCAAGCCCCGTGACGTGCGGCGTGCTATGGTGCACGGCATCGAAGGCGGATGCCGAGACCGCAGTTTCAGAGTGGTGGTACTACCACAAAAGGCGTCAGAATGCGACGGTTTGCGAAAACGGCGAATCACGCTAAGCTGTTGAAAACGCAAGGCGTTGAGAGCTTTTCGGCCGAGGCGCTTCCTCGGTTTCCAAGCCGGACGTCGTGGGTTCGAATCCCATCGCCCGCTTTCCAAGCTCCGACTCTGCGAATGGTCTGCGCGACTTGGAGTTCTCTGGGTCGATTCACTTGCGCCAATCCAGGCACCACCCTGATACTGAACAGCGCTTGGGAATCACCCTCTTGCCGCTTCCTGCGTGGTTTGGGTCGACGCACCTCTCCGCGCACCGTCACCGCCTGCCAGAGGCCGCCGTCGGAGTTTTCGGCAGGCACACCTCGCTCGTAGACCTGTACGCTGGAGGCGATACGATCAAGATCGGATGCTCGACAACCGCGGAACTTCGGATGATTGGAGGAATCTCATGAAGACAGTTTGTAGCTTGGGTGCGATGGTGTTACTGGGGCTGGGCTGCATGACCTGCGGTTGCCGGGCACATCCGGCAAGCTACGGCATGATGATCCTGGGAGACGCGATCTCCGGCGCCGACGTGGATGAGCGAAAGAAGGAACTGCTGGGCAAGCCTCCTGCTGCCGCCGACGCGATGTTTGGCGAACGGTCGGATACGTTTGTCGATATGGATAACACGAGCAGTCAGACGTTGTGGTATCCGGTAGATGCTGACCTGCTCACGGTGGATCGCTGGGTAGTGGAAGTGTCCGAGGGGCAGATCATCGTCCTGACCAGGACCAGGGAGAACAGCGATGGAGTGGAGGATGTGATCCGCTCGGCGGACTTGCGATCCAAGATAATCGGCAAGACCCCCGTCGAGTGTCGCCGGAAAGCGGGCCTGAAGGAGCCGGTGGCGAGATTCCGCTGTGTGGAAACTGGCGACCGCGTGCTCGTGCACGATGTGGCCAACTTCACCAACCTGAGGGGGGCCCGGTATTGCCTGCTGTGGTTCGACAGTTCCGGCACGTGCACCGATATCAAGTTGGTCGGCGTTAGCGCGTCGACCATCAAGGAACCGCTGGGCAGCAATCCGCCGTAGCTGCCGTTCACCCCGGCGAAGGGGAAACGGACTCCAATCCGTTTCCATACCCGCCTCACAGGGTTGCGATCGAGATAGGATCGAATCTTGTGGAAATCGATTGAAGGAGGGGGCATCCTCCCGGGTGCTTGAAGACCGAGTACTCTCCAGGAGGACGCCCGATGGCTACGAGACGGCAAAGCGGAGCGATTGTCAAACAGGGGGACCAGGAAGCGGCCGAGGCGGCCGGGTTGGCGGTGGCGGATCGGCTTGAGGAACTGGCCCGACAGGGGGCGCGGGAGATGCTGATGACGACCCTGAACGAGGAGGTGGAGGCCTATCTCGGCCGGGGCTGGTATCAACGCCAGGAGGAGTTCCGCGGTTACCGCAACGGGACGTCGCCGCTGCGGCTCACGCTGGGCAGCGGGACGGTCGAGCTGCGGACGCCTCGGGTCCGCGACATTCCCCGCGGCCAGGAGCCGTTCGAGTCCAGGATTATCCGCAAGTAGCAGCGGCGCAGCGACACGATCGACGAGATCTTCCTGAAGCTGTTCATCCAGGGGTCGGCCACCCGCGCTTTTGAGCCGGCCCTGCGGCTCCTGGTGGGTCGAAAGGCCCCGCTGTCGGCCAGCGTGATCAGCCGGCTGACGCAGAAGTTCCGCCAGGTGTACGAGGAGTTCGACCGGCGGAACCTGGATGACCGCAAGTACGTGTACGTCTGGGCCGACGGGATCTACCTCAAGGCGGGCCTGGGCACGGCGAAGGCCTGCTTGATGTTCCTGATCGGGGCGGACAAAGCCTGTGCCTGCCAGCCTGGGCCCTGTTGCCTGGAATCACCAAGAACAAGTGCCTGCTTCCGGATCAGGTCACTCGCGTGAGAGCAGGGCCATGCGCTGCCGACCGTAATCAACCACCAGGACGAACCGCCGCAGCACACCGGCACCGAGTCTTCCGGCTCGGTTGGTCTGGGCGTGGGCCCCTTTGGCCTCCAGCGCGAAGCTGGCCGGCACATCCTCGAGGGTCAGGCCGGCCACCTCCAGCCTGGCAATCCTGCCGCTCTTGGCCGCGATAAACCCGCCCACGCCACCCAGCTTGCTGTCCCTTAGTTCGCGCCCCTTCAGCAGCTTCCACTTCCGCACCGCCGGTTCATCGAAGACCACGTGCCCGTGATCGCCCGTATCGAGCAGGAAGCGGTCTTCGTGCCCCTCGAACACCGCCGTGATCACCGGTGCCCGCTGGCTCAGGTCCAGGGCCGTCCACTCGCCGCGCGGCAGCTTGTATTCCGCCGGGTCGTGCAGGCTGATGGCCGCCCGGTGCAGATCGATCACCGCAACGCAGCGCGACAGCACGCCGAAACCGATGATGCCGCTGACCTTCTCACCCAAGTGCTGCTCGAGAAAGGCGAGGTCGACCGCCATGAGCGGATGGCCGGCGCAATGCAGCGGCCCCAATACCAGTTCGCCGGCGCGATGCACCGGCGCGTTGGCCTGGTTGCCACCCCCAGCCGCTTCAATGGCCCCGATTCGCTCCAGGCCCAGCTCGGCGACGCTGGACGAGGTGACACAGCCGACCCCGGCGCCGGTGTCGAAGATGAACCAGCCGGCCGGGTGCCCGTTCACGACCGGCCGCACGAGCAAATGGCCGGTCCAGGCCTCCTTGACCTCCAGCTCGGCGGGAGTCCCGGGGGCAAACGTGGCTTTCCCCAGTTGCAGCAGTTGGTCCTTGCTCGGCGCAGACCTGGGCTCGGCCGCCGGTTCGGAGGCACCGGTCTGCGCCCGGCCGATTGCCCCGCCATTCAGAATCAGCCCGGCACCGAACACCAGGCAAACCGAGACATGTTTTCGGTGAAAGCAGTTCATTTCCGTCCGTCCTCTCCAGCTCTGTCGGTGGCACGCCGCCGGTCTCCACATCCCGCAGGTGCCAGCAGGAACCCGAATGCCATCGCCTGCCGCCCGGGCCCGGGCCGGCCGCTCCGCAGCACTTCGTGCAGCTCACACAGCAGGGTATTGACCCGCTCGAGTTCGCGCGGCGTGACCCAGCCCATCACACGGCCACCCCACAGACGCCGCCGCCGTTTGCTGCCCACGGGGCGCTCTGCCAGGCACTCGTGTTCGAATTCCCGCTGTGCCAGGCGCAGCGCATGACGCACCACCCGGGCCAACTCACGCCGCGACCCGCGCCGATAATCCAGTTGGATCGCCGCCGGCACGGCAAAGACCGCCGTGGCACGCCCGCCATCCGCCTCCGCCGCCCGCCGCACGATCAACCCCGCGCGGGCAAGCACCTTCAGGTGGAAATAGAGGGCGTCGGGACGCCGGCCCAGCAGCCGGCCCAGCTCGGCCACGGTGACCGGTCCGCTGCTGGTGAGCACATCCACGATCTCCTGCCGGGTGCCCGCCGCCAGGGCCCGCAGGCCCGCGGGGCTGCCCACTCGCCGCTTGCGCGACGGGGCCCGTCGGCCATCCTGTCTGGTCATATCTTGAATAATAGTCGTTTTATTCAAAATAGCAACCGGCGCTACGAATCGCCTTCGCGAAAAAAGAAGAGCGAAAACCGCGCCCCTGTTGCTGGAGTCCTCAAGAGCGGGTCAGTCCCCGCGTGCAGGCCTGAGTCTCACCCACAGGAAGCTGTATAACTGGCTGTCGAACAAGGCGTTGCGCCCCATCTCCCGATTCAGCCGGCTCGACGTTCCCGGTTCGAATCCCATCGGCCGCTGTTTCATAACACGCTTTACAACAGTATGTTACGATCCCTCCGGGCGCTCCCGAGGCAGCGATGTGCCCGCAAGTTCTCGCGCGTCACCCGGGCGGGCGCGTTGACTGCCCGCACACCACGGCGAAGGAGTCCCCCCCCACAACCTCCGAAACCAGGTGGAACATCGACGCCAGATGACCTGCTCAGCATTGGGCAGGGAGGCCGCCGTCGAGGAAACCGGCGGGAATCAGCGCCGCCCCCGTGGCGACCAAGATCTTCACTCTCGATTGTCGGATTCGGAGCCTTGCGCTGCGGCAGCACCCCTTACACTCGCCATGTTCCGGAGACCGTCTCCCGTACTTCGTGCAGCCAGTCCAGTTGTGCCTGTAGACCACGCATTGCTCCGCGATGCGAGAGATACAGGAACCTGTCGCCCCGCTTCCTGGCGTCCTCTGCTTCGAAGCCGATTCGCCTGAGCTGTTCGCGCAGCTTCGTCTCCGCCTCAGCTATGATGGCGTAACGTTCCCGCACTTCGACGGTTTCCAGAAACCGCAGACGAACGCGAACCGGGTCCAGCACCATCAGCTCCGCTGCATCGGGAAGCGGCGGGCGAAGCCAGGCGCCCAGGCGGTTGCGGCCCTTGAGAGTCAGCCGGTACAGGCGGGTCTTGCGGCGGTCCCCTTTTCGCTGCGTCGACTTCAGGAACCGGCGCCCCTCCAAACGCCGTACCAGCGGGTAGATCGCCCCGGCGCTGCCGCTCCAATGGCGTGACGGTGACTTGGCGAAAACCATGCGGATCGCATACGCGGAGCAGGGCTGTTTCAGCCTCACGACGCCCAGGACCACGTGTTCGAGCTCGCTGACCATGATGCCTGCCCGTGGATTCCGGTAGACCTATTCGGGAAAAGCACGCGTTTTTGACAGGATACCGCGGAGGGCGGCGTCCCCCAAGTAGTACGGATCGCACTATGTGGATCCGGCTGGAAGGCAGCCTGCGGATCAGACGGGAGCCTGAAATGAGAACGACCTCGTGGCGGTCGGTTGCCCTCCTCGCGGCAGCGTGCGTCTTTGCTGCCGGTCCGGGCCAGACCCTGGCCCAGGTGCGGATGGCCGGTCCTGATCCCTCTCCGAGGGAACTCAAACTCGGCGCCGCCACCGAGTCCGTGCCCATGGAACGATTCGACGGCTGGGCCATCGTGCAGGCCCTGGTCAACGGCAAGGGCCCCTACCGCTTCGTGATCGATACCGGTGCCCCGGGATTGCTGATCGATAGCCGTTTCCAACAGGAGATGGCGCTCTGCGCCCACCCTGATCTTGGCGGGATGGGTGTTCGGGTGCGGGTTGCGGGCCCCGGAGGCCAAGGCCGGCCGGCCAGCATGCACTTCGCCGAATCGCTTCGGATCGGGAATACCGAACTGCTCGGGCTCAGCGTCATCGCCACCGAGCTCCCCTTCCCCACCGACCTCGCCGGTGTCATCGGCATGGGGGTCTTCAAGGACTGCCTGCTCACCCTGGATTACCCGGCGTCCAAGGTGACGCTGGCGCCCGGCGAACTGCCCGCCGCCAACGGACGCGACATTCTCGATTTCACGCAGCCGCGGCAGGCACGCAGCATTCCGGTGATCGCCGTCGAGATGTGCGGCGCGCCTGCCGAGTTCGCACTCGATTCCGGCATGGGTGGCTGGGGGGCGTTCACCGAGGAAATCGCCGACCGTTGTACCTACGCACAGGGCCCGGTGGACGGACCCAGGAGACGAATGGTCGACCGCGAGATTGACACGCGCGTCGCCCGCCTCAACGGCCGGATGAAGTTCGGAGCATACACCGTCGAGAGGCCTTACGGCGCCGTGAGCGGCGACGCCGGCCGCGCCGTGATCGGAAGCCGGATTCTCGAGAACTTCGCCGTCACTCTCGACCAGAGAAACTCGCGCGTCCGGTTCGCCCGGCAAGACACTTCACCCATCGTGCCTCCGCCCTGTCGTCTGGCCGGCTTCAGACTGCAGCGGGGCGAGGAAGGGTTCGTCGTGTGGGGCCTGATGGCCGGCTCGCCTGCCGAGCGCGCCGGAATCAGGGACGGCGACGTCGTCGTGATGATCAACGACAAACCGGTTGCCGAGGTTTACGGGCTGCCAGCCTGGGATCAACTCCTCCAAAGGGATACGCTCGATATTCGCTACAAACCGGCCGGCAAGACGAATCAACGGCACGTTGAGCTGGAGGTCTGGGAGCTGTTGCCCTGACCGGATGCGCTCCGGCAGACCCCTCAACGCCACCCGCGCACCGCCCCGCAGACCGGTTTTTCAAGCGGTCAAGACCTATCCCGGTAGGGGTTGTCTTGCGGATACCCCCCGTGGCGCGAGGAGTGTGCCAGGGCAAGTTCAAGGATGAACGGGAACAGCCCAAAGCGGAGGAGGCAGACGAGACGGAGCCTTGCGGCACCGTGCGCCGACAAGGGGCGGATCCCGGACGCCGAACAGGGCCTGATTCTCAGGGGATAGAGTGCCTGCTGGGTAGACTTCCTGGCCTCCCGGACCGGGTCGGCGTTTCTCGGTGATGGAGACAACGGGGAAGACTGCGAGGTCGGCTTCCGCCCTGCCCCGGTTCCTGAACCGTTTTCGCTCTGCCTCCTGGCCCTGGGCGGCTTCGGGCTGCCACGCCGACGACGGCGGTCGTGGTCTGATCCGACCCTGTTGAAGCGGCCCCGGTTCCTGGTCGCCCGTGCGAGGCCCACGCCACGCACGCGGCAACCGGCATCGGCAGTCCGATCCGGCCACTCCGCCCGCCGACACACACCACCACCGGTGATCACGGCCGGACCGCCCGTCAGACGCGCTCGGGCAGGTGGGCTGCAGAGACAGCTCACCGATCACCGGACCGGGCAGGAGCCCCCCCGGTGAGCTGCTGGGGAGGCGAGAAAACGTTGACCATGCTGTCCGCCGCCGCACGGCATGCCTTCAACGCAGCATCGCCACCTGCATTCGTAGCGATTAGGACCGCAAGGTCGGCTTGAGGCGCGATCCGGATCAAGGCAAACCACGCGCCGTTGCTTCCGGCATGGGTCAGCACCGTACCGCCCAGCGAGGGCTGGTCGCGCAGTCCCCAGCCCAGCGCATATCCCTGTGCATAGGCATCGGAGTGCAACCGTTTGAAGGTCGCCGGCTTCAGGAGTCGAGCGTCTCCGCGAGCACCGCGCAGATGAAACACCGCGTATTTCGCCCAATCCGTAATGGTGAGGTGCAGACATCCCGCCGGACTGATCACGGCCGGGTTGTCCGCAAGCGGACCGGGGGATACGGGCACCCAATCGGCCCCGACCAGGCGATGGCCCCACGGCTGATCCACCGTGCCAGGCGTGCCGGGAGCACCGAAGCCTGCCGAGGTGATGCCCAGCGGCTCGAGCAGCAGGTGGCCCAGGAGTTGCTCCCACGCTTCGCCACTCACCTGCTCCGCCATCGCCCCGGCCATCGTGTATCCGAAGTTGGAATAGAGAAATTCGCTCCCCGGCTCAGCCGCCGGCTGCCCGTTGAACACGATCTTCATCAACTCCCGCCGCTGCTCCGGCATCGTCCCGGTGAGCAGGCGCAGCCTGAGCAGCAGCCAACGGTTCGGCTCCCGATCGCATGCCAGACCAGAGCGGTGGGCGAGCAGTTGCTCCAGAGTGACCCCTCGAAACTCCGCACGAAGCTCGTCTCGCAGATCGGGGAAGGTGTCCCCGATCGTCGCCTGCCAGGAAAGCCGGCCCTGATCCACCAGCGATGCGCAGACCGTCGCGGTCATCGACTTTGCGCAAGAGCCGATGTGAAAACGATCCTCCAGGGTGACCGGCTCGTTGAAGCCCATCCTGCGCACGCCGCCTGCGCCGACTGCGATCATGCCCTCCGTGCGCACCACGGCCGCAGCCAGGGCGGGCAGGTTGTGCTCGCTCCGAACGGACCCCAGGAGGGCATCCAGGCTCCCGTCCACGGGGCCCGCCGGCGCGGAGCCGCACAGGTGGACCAGCAGACCCGCAATCAAACACGCAGAAAAGAGGCGCCTGCGAGCCGCAGGGACTTCGGCCCGACCCCCTTGTCTGACGGCGTGGTTGTTCACCTTCCTGACCTCCGCAAGGTGATCACGACGAGTCCGGTGGCGCTGAACACCACCGCCGGCACGCGGATGGCACGGCCGCTGTCGGCGTTGTGGCGGCAGGGACACGGCGGCGCCGGGGCGGGCGGTCCGGCATCCCGGGGACCGGCCACCCGCACGCCATACTTGCCTTCCGGGTGGCACGTGTCAAACCAGGCGAGCGTTTGCGGGCCACGTGTTTCAGCAGTCCCCGGGCGCGCGGTGGCTGGGGCACTCGATTGCCCGGACGCCGGCCAGCCTCCTGGATGCAGGAAGTGGGTGTTTCCACACTTCGGCGTCGTTTCGCCTTGGCAACCTTGCCATGCGTGCGACGTTCTGAAACCATGCGTCTTTCGGGAGAATCCCCTGACCAGCCGCGCCTCGATCGGCTGCGGCGTTTGTGACGCAGTACACGTGAAGCCTTGGAGTTACCGGTGCGCAGTGCCCTGTTCATACTGACCGCCTGGTGCGCCGCCTTGGCGGCCTGTAAACAGGAACAGCCGCAGAACCCCGCCGCGGAGAGCGTCCTGCGGCTGCAGGCCTGGGCCCATGCCGGCCGTGAGGCGGAGCGCCGGGTGATCGAACGGCAGGTCCGGGCGTTCAACCGGCAACCCCTCACCGCCGACATCGAGCTGACCCTGCTGCCCGAGGGAGAATACAACGCCCAGGTTCAGGCCGCGGCCCTTGCGGACGGGTTGCCCGACCTGCTCGAGTTCGATGGCCCCTTCGTGTACAACTACGTCTGGCAGGGCCATCTGCTTCCCTTGGAGGACTACGTTTCACAGGAACTGCGCGAGAACCTCCTGCCGTCCATCATCGCCCAGGGGACCTACCGCGGGCGGCTCTGGTCACTGGGGCAGTACGACTCCGGGCTGGCACTGTTCGGCCACAGGAGCATGCTGGAGCGTATCGCCGCCCGCATCCCGGCCGGTCCCGACACCGCCTGGACGGCAGACGAGTTCGCCGAGGTGTTGCGACGGCTCGCCCGGCAGGATGCCGACGGACAGGTCCTGGATCTGAAGCTCAATTACCGGGGCGAGTGGTACACCTACGCCTTCGCGCCCGTGCTGTGGTCCGCCGGGGCGGGCCTGATCGATCGGCCCGGCTGTCGATCCGCGACCGGGACGCTCAACGGCCCGGCTGCAATCGCCGCCCTGCAACGTGTTCAGGCCTGGATCGGGCGGCGGGGTTGCGTGGATCCGAACGTGGACGATTACGCTTTTGTGGGCCGGCGGGTGGCCCTGTCCTGGGTCGGCCACTGGGAGTACGCCCGCTACGCAGAGGCCTGCGGAGACGATTTGCTTCTGATTCCCCTGCCCGATTTCGGCACCGGCACGGTGACCGGGCAGGGCTCCTGGAACTGGGGCCTGACCCGCCGCTGCCGGGACCCGCGGGCGGCCATGCGGTTCCTCGAATACCTTCTGGCCGATGAGCAGGTGCTGGAGATGACCCGGGCCAACCACGCCGTTCCGGCGACCCGCAGTGCGGTGGCCCGATCGGCCCTGCACCGGGAGGGCGGTGCCCTGCACCTCTACGTCCGGCAGTTGGCGGAGGGCTGGGCCAGACCTCGGCCGCAAACGCCGGCCTATCCGGTCATGACATCGGTGTTTCAACAGGCGTTCGACGACCTTCGGCACGGCGCCGACGTTTCTTCCGTGCTCGATCGAGCCGCCGCGGAGATCGACCGCGACATTCGTGACAACCAGGGCTATTTGCCGCAGGCCAGAGCCGAACCATGAAGCCCGTCAACCGCCGGAGACCGCGACTGCGTGGCGAGGGCGTCACCGCCGCTCTCTTCGCCGCCCCCGCCCTGGCCGGGCTGCTGCTGTTCGTGGCCGTCCCCTTCGGCCTGGCCCTGGGCCTCTCGCTCACGAATCTGCGGATGGGCTCACCTCTGCAAACGCGCTTCGTCGGCTGGCAGCAGTACGCCCGCGTCCTCGCCGACCCCACCTTTCAGCGGGCCATGCTGAACAACGCACTCTTCGCGGCGGTCGTGGTTCCGGTCCAGACCACGCTGGCCCTGCTGCTGGCCCTAGCCGTGAACCAACGGTTGCGCGGCATGGTCGTCTTCCGGGCCCTGTTCTTCATGCCGGTCGTCTTTCCGATGGCCCTGGTGGCATTGGTCTGGGAACTGATCTATGCACCCGGGCCGAACGGACCGCTGAATGCCCTGCTCGGGCTGGTCACCTTCGGGGGCGTCGCTCCGCAGGACTTCCTTCACGACCGCCTGCTGGCGTTGCCGGCCATCATGCTGATGTCCATCTGGCAGGGTGTCGGCTTCCAGATGGTGGTGCTCCTGGCCGGACTGCAGTCGATTCCCAACGAGTTGTACGAGGCAGCGGCCACCGAACGGGCGGGCCGCTGGTCGCAGTTCCGGCACGTGACGCTGCCGCAGTTGCGCAACCCCCTGGTGTTCACGGCCCTGGTGACCACGGTTCTCGCCTTCCGCGTCTTCGATCAGGTCCAGATCATGACCCGGGGCGGGCCGCTTGACGCGACGACCACCATCATGTTCGAGGCCGTTCAGGCCGTGTTCGAGCGCCAACAGGTCGCCCAGGCCGCCGCAATGACCGTGGTCTTCTTCTTCCTGGTGCTGATGGTCACGCTGGTCCAGCGGGCCGCGGTACGGCAGGAACGGGAGGTGGCATGAGACCCGCGAGGACCCCACCGCCTGTGACCGTCCGCCGGCGCCGGCCGGTCATCGCGGCGCTGAACTACGCGTTGCTGGTAATCGCGGCAGCGGCGTTCGTTTCCCCCATCGCCTTCATGGTGGCCGGCAGCCTGAAGCCGGACGAACGGGTGCTGGCCGAGGCCGGCAGTTGGCAGGCGGTGTGGCCTCGGGAAGCCTCTTTGCAGAACTACCGCGACGTGTTCGACCGCGTACCTTTCGGGCGATACTTCCTCAACTCGGTGGTCATTACGGGCACGATTGTACTCGGGGGCCTGGTGGTCAACTCCCTGGCAGGATACGCATTCGCCCGCCTGCGTTGGCGCGGCCGCGACGCCCTGCTGGGAGTCGTCCTGGCCCTGATGGTGCTGCCCCTGCAATCCATCGCCGTGCCGCTGTTCTACGAAGTGACCATCCTCGGCTGGCGGGACACCTACACCGCTCAGATTCTGCCCTTCGTCGCCAATGCTTCCGCGGTGTACCTGTTCTACAGCTTCTTCCTGGGCCTGCCCCGCGAGCTGGAGGAGGCGGCCTGGACCGACCGGGCCGGCATGCTGCGCACCTTCCTGGAGGTCGTGGTCCCCAACGCCAAGCCCGCCTTCGCCACCGTGGCCGTCGTTCTGTTCCTGTTCTTCTGGGGGCTGTTTCTGTGGCCGCTGCTGGTCACCATCGGTCCGGAGGTACGGCCGCTGCCCGTGGCCATCGCCCATTTCCAGACACTGCCGCCGCTGAAATGGGGCGACATCATGGCCTTTGGCGTCATGATGGTCACGCCGGTGCTGGTGTTGTTCCTCGTGTTTCAGCGGTGGTTCGTGCAAGGCGTGGCGGCATCCGGGAGAAAGGGCTGATCCATGGCCCGAATCGTGTTCCAGAACGTGACCAAGGTGTTCATGGATCGGGTCACCGCCCTGGACAACTTCTCCCTGTCGGTCGCCGACGGCGAACTCTTCGTGCTCGTCGGGCCCTCGGGCTGTGGCAAGTCGACCGCCCTGCGGCTGGTGGCGGGTTTGGAGCACCCTACCGCGGGTGCCATACTGGCGGACGGGAAACCGCTGAACGACCTGACGCCCCAGGAGCGCAATGTCGCCGTGGTATTCCAGAACTACGCCCTGTATCCACACAAGACCGTGCGGCAGAACCTCGATTTCCCTTTGAAGATGATGAAGCTGGCCCGGCCGGAACGGCGTCGCCGAATCGAAGAGGCCGCCGCCCTGCTGGGCCTGCGTCCCCTACTCAACCGACGCCCGCGGGAGCTCTCCGGCGGGCAGCAGCAGCGCGTAGCCATGGGCCGGGCCATCGTCCGCCAGCCGATCGCGTTTCTGATGGACGAGCCGCTTTCCAATCTGGATGCCAAGCTGCGCGTCGACATCCGTGCCCAGATCGCCGCCCTGCAACACCGTCTGGGCATCACCACCATCTACGTCACGCACGATCAGGTCGAGGCCCTGACCCTGGGGGATCGCGTCGGAGTGCTGCAGGGCGGCCGCCTCCAGCAGGCTGCCCGGCCCGAGGAGATCTACGATCGACCCGCCAACGTGTTCGTGGCGACCTTCATGGGCAGCCCGCGGATGAACGTGTTCCGCGCTGTGCTGGAGAAGACGGGTCGCGGCGAACTGCTGCTGCGGTCCGGCCACCATGGCTGGCCCCTGCCGGCCAGTTGCCGCCGGGCCGGTTCGCTGGCGGAGCACATCGGCCGGGAGCTGCTGGCCGGCTTGCGGCCCGAAGCGTTCGAGCAAGCCGCCAGGGAGCCGCAGCCCCCCTCCCTGGAGGGAACGATACGGGCCCGGGAAGCACTCGGTCACGAACACATTGCCTATCTGGACTGCAGCCTGGAGCTGCTTTCGGACGCGTCCCTGGCCCGCCTCCGTCACGGCGAAGACCAGGCCGCTCCCCACGTAGGTGACCCGGACCAGCCTCCCCCGCTGATCGTCCGCATCCCGGCGGGCGAGGCACCAGACCCGGGCGGGCGCCTCAGCCTGAGGCCTCATTTCGAGCAACTCCACCTGTTTGGCCCTGACGGTGAGGCGCTCCCGCCCGGTTAGCAGCCCGTTGAGAAAGGGGACTGACTCCGAGCGGAGGGCCCCGTACGGCGTCGCAACAGCCGCATTGCGAGGTGCCTGTCCCCTTTTTCAACGGACGGTCAGCCCAGGCGCAGGGCCAGCATGGTGATGTCGTCGTTCTGGGTGGCCCCCTGGCAGAAGGCGGTGATTTCCGAGCGCATGCGGGCGATCAGATCGCCGGGATCCGGATCGCTGAGCGATTCCAGGATCTCCACCATGCGGTCCAGGGTGAACTGTTCGTCCCGGGTGTTCAGCGCCTCGATCACGCCGTCGGTGTGGCAGAAGATGGTGCAGGGCTCGCCGCCCAACTCCAGGCACTCGGCCCGGTAGCGGGCCTCTTCGGCCACGCCCAGGGGCAGGCCCGCCGGGACCTCCAGCCGGCTGAGCTGCCCGGCAGCCGAGCGGACCGCGTAGGGATGGTAATGCCCGGCGTTGGCCAGAGTGATGCGCCGCCCCGACGGTTCCACCACCGCCACCAGGGCAGTCACGAACTTGGAGGCGTCCGTGTTCTGGTAGAGCAGGCGGTTCCACTCGCCCATCAGCGAGCCGATATCCTCGTTCCCGCGCAGGGTCACCCGGACCGCCGCCTGCAGATTGGCCATCAGCAGTGAGGCGGCCACCCCCTCCCCGGTCACGTCGGCGATGAGGATGGCCACCCGCCCGCCCGGCAGCTCGATCACGTCGTAGTAGTCGCCGCTGACGTGCCGCCCGGGCTCGTTGAGCACCGCGATCTTCAGTTCGGGCCGGTCCGGAAGCACGCCGGGGAACAGACGCTGCTGGATGCCCCGGGCCAGGTGGATCTCGTGCTCCAGGCGAAGCCGGGCCCGCTGTTCCGTCATCAGCCGGGCGTTGATCAGCCCGATGCTCACCAGTTGGCCCAACCCGGCCAGAAAGTCGACGTCCTCGTCCGTGTAGATGGTCCCCGCCGAGATGCGGTCGCCGTAGATCACGCCCAGGATCTCGTCGTGATGCTGGAGCGGAACGCAGAGCGCCGATCGGATCCCGAGCTGCACGATGCTGATGGTGGGATCGAAGCCGGGCTCGCTGGTGTCGTTGATGACCGCCCGCTCGCCGTGGTCCAGGGCCCTGCCCAGGACACTCCGCGAGATGGTCAACTCGCCGCCGACACCCCGCAGGTTGCGGACCACGGGCCAGTCCACGCCGCGCCCGTCCGCCTTGCGCAGGCCGATGGCCCCGCGCTCGAAGGCCAGCATCTCGAAGCAGACGTTGAGCACATCGTTGAGCAGCTCGTCGCGGTCCCGCAGACGGGTCAGCCGCTCGGCGAGGTTGTACAGCTTGGCCAGCCGCTCCTGCGGCAGCACCAGCTCCTCGCGGTGGTGGGAGTACCGGGTCTTGATCTGCCCGGCGGGAGCATCGGCCAGGACCACCGAGGTGGTCGAGCTGTCAGCCTGGGGCTCGCCGCGAAAGACGATGCGCACCGCGCCCAGGAGGATCTCGTCGCCGTCCCGCAGTTGCACGCTGCTGCAGCGTTGATCGTTGACCAGCGTGCCGTTCTTGCTGCCCAGATCCTCGAGCACATAGCCGCCCGAATCAGGCCGGATGCAGGCGTGACGCCGGGAGGTGCCCAGGTCGTCCAGCAGGATGTCGCAGGTCGGATCGCGCCCCAGCACGACGCCTCCGGCCAGCGGCTGCCGCCGGGTCCGTCCGTCACTGCCGGTAATCATCAGTTCCGCCATGCCGGCGACCCGGTAACCAGGGGACTGGGTGCTAGGGCTTCTCGTTGCAGGTGCAGACGAACCTGCCGCAGCCGGGACAGCCGGAGCCGTACTTGGCCCGGACGGCCTCGGCCAGGTTGACCCCGACGACGTTGGCCAGGGTGGCCAGCCAGGCCAGCACGTCGGCGAACTCCTCGGCCTGCTCCTGGCGGGTCCCCTCCGCCACGGCGGCGGCGAGCTCGCCGATTTCCTCGTTGAGCCAGAGGAAGGTGCCGGCCGGACCGCGCTTGCGGTCCTTCTCGCTGTACATCCGTTCGATCAACTGCTGGAAATCGTCCAGGGTCATCGGCCATCCCACCCGCTCAGGTACCCTTCGGCCATCATCGGCCCGGACAGGATACCAGACGGCGTGCCACCACGCACGCCGGGCAGGCCATGGCAGGCAAACAACCGCCCGGGCCCGGGCAACCGGGGCCCTTCCCGCGTCCGCGCGGATCGGGTAGCATCCCGCCTCGGCCGCGGCACGCGGGCCTCCCGGCCCCGGCGAAGCGCCCGGCCGGGAACCGCGGCACCGGGTTGCCCCCGACGGGGCGGTACCCCGGCGAAACGCACCAACCAGAACTGCGGGAAAGGGACCTTGCGATGAAGAAGAAGCTCCTGTTCGTCGGTCTGACCATGGTCGGCACGCTGTACACCAGTTGTGTGGGCCAGGCCCTCATCTGGCTGATCAGCGGGGCGGGCATCTTCGCCAGCTAGGCGGCCCGCCCGGCAACAGGTTTCGCCGCGCGTGGGTGCAGTTCGAGCCCCGTTTATGTGGCTTTCCCGGCGAAGCCGGGCTGATGGGCCCTTCCCTTGAGTGCCGCTCGCCAAGCCCCGCCCCAGTTCTGGCCTCCTCCGAGATCGAAGCCCGTTTCAACGGGCGTGGGCCTGGCAGGGCGTTGAAAAAGGCTGGCTCTTCTGTGTGGCATTGGCTTCCAATCGGTTTAAGCGCAGATGGTGACTGCCGGCCCCCCTCTCTCAGGGCGCTGCCAGCCTTCAACGCCTCTCCAGCGGCCGCCGTGGGGCTCGCGCACTTACCGATCGGACGGCATCCAGTACATAGAGCATTGCCGAGCGTCAGGCCCTGGGCAACGAACTCGGCGGGACGATGGCGAGCTCGCGGGCGGCCAGCGTGGCTTCCCCCCGCTCGACCCGGGCGGCCAGTTCGCGGCACTCGTGGAGGAGGGCGTCGAGCATGCGGTCCTCGGTGACGGTCTGCCGCTGCTGGCCCTGAACGTAGATGATCCCCTTGCCGCGGCCGGCGAAGATGGCCACGTCCGCGCCCTCGCACTCGCCGGGGCCGTTCACCACGCAGCCCATCACGGCCACCTTGATCGGGAGGTGGATCTCAGCGGCGAGCTTCTGCCGCACCTCGCCCACCAGCTTGACCAGGTCCACCTCGATCCGCCCGCAGGTGGGGCAGGCGATCAGCTCGGGCTCGACCCGGTTGCGCAGCTTCAGCGAACAGAGCAGCTCCTTGGCATCCTCCACCTCGTGAACGGGATCGGAGGCGTAGGAGATGCGAATGGTGTCCCCGATGCCCTCGGCCAGCAGCGTGCCCAGCGAGGCGATCGAGCGGATGCGGCCCGTCTCCGGCGGGCCGGCGTGGGTCAGGCCCAGGTGCAGCGGCAGGTCGAACCGCTGGGCGATGGCCCGATAGGCGTCGATCACGATGGTGGCGTCGATGCTCTTGGCGCTGAGCACCACGTCGCGAAAGTCGTGCTCCTCGAAGATCCGCAGGTAGTCCTCCAGCGTCTCGACCATCAGGCGGATGAGCTGCCCGTGCTGGTCGCGGGAGAGGGCGTCCTTCTGCTGTGCCCGGCGTTGCTGGTCGGTCCGCTCGACCACGCTGCCCTCGTTCACCCCCACGCGGATGGGGATGCCCCGCTCGCGGCAGGCGGCGATGACGCGGTCCACCTCGGCACGGTCGCCGATGTTGCCCGGGTTGAGGCGGATCTTGTGCACGCCCGCCTCGACGGCCTCCAGGGCCCGCTCGTAGTGGTAGTGAACATCCGCGATGACCGGTACGGGCGACTGGTCGAGGATGGCGGGCAGGGCTTCGGTGTCCTTCCTGGCCGGCACGGCCACCCGCACCAGGTCGCACCCGACCGCCGCCAGTTGGCGGATCTGGGCCACCGTGGCGTCCACGTCGTGGGTGTGGGTGCTGGTCATTGACTGGATGGCCACTGGCGCCCCCCCGCCGATGACCAACCCGCCGATGCGAACCTGCCGTGTTGTCCGCCGGTGCATTCGCCGCCCTGCTCCTTCAAGTTTGATCCTTGGATTCTAGGGGGCATCCGCGGCACCGACAACGCAGGTCCGACATCGGCTGACTGATCCCCTCGCCGGACGAGGCGCACCCTGCGTGCTCTCAGTGGGGCGGCCACCCGCCAATCGGCGAGCCCCGACACAAACGGGCGCCGCCGCCCGACCCTCGGGTCGGGCGGCGGCGCCGTGGCTGGAGGAGGAGGATGACCGGAGAATCGGACCGCTGGCGTCACAAGCAACAGTACGCGCAGTAGCAGCTCTCCAGGATCAGCGCCACCCAGCCGATCCCGGGGGTGATCTTGCTGAGGAACTTGGCCACCAGCTTCCCGGCTGTCTTGGCGCCGGCCTTCTTCAGGCCCTTGGCGATTACGGCCCGCACGATCCGGGCAGCCCGCCCGTAGTTGCCGGCCTTCAGGGCGGCGCCGAAACCACCCCCCCGCAGGAGCCGCTCGATGGCCAGGGTGGCGGCTGAGTCGAGGCCGGTGAAGCAGGCCACGGCACACCAGAGGGACCCGGCCTTCTCGCGGACGTCATCCAGTGGACCGCAGCCCCAGCGGGCGCCCGTGGGATCCAGCCGGCTGAACGGGTTGTTGCCCACGTAGGCGTAGCCGTTGCCCAGGTTGACCGGATCACCCCAGATCCC
>Ga0180432_10005207_pt1 | contig 17476 bp, 11 predicted proteins | sample SS_ome_10_FD_132414 | JGI IMG/M metagenome (GOLD analysis project Ga0180432, IMG submission 132414) | Hypersaline lake sediment archaeal communities from the Salton Sea, California, USA - SS_1_MS_2 metaG | ecosystem: Environmental > Aquatic > Non-marine Saline and Alkaline > Hypersaline >...
TGGTGATATGGGCTGCGGTGCGCATGCAGATTGACCCGATACAGGAGCGCCGGTTCGACGTGCGTGTGATAGCATCACCGGCCCCCGAGGGCATGACAGTCATGCGTATCGAGCCCCAAGATATTGAACTCACCATGCGAGGCCGTCGTTCGGCATTTGAGCGATCTGGCCCCGACTATGTGAAAGTGTACGCGGATGTTTCCCTGGCGAAGGTAGGAGTGCAGAGCGTGCCGCTGAAAGCGCAGCAACTGCGCGACGGGCTGGAGTTGCTCTCGCTGAGTCGCCAGCGTGCTATCGTCGAACTCGATACCTTCATTACCCGCTCGCGCGCGGTACAGGCACATACACGCGGGAGGGCTGCCGAAGGCTTTGCCGCGAGGGCACCGCAGGTAGAGCAAAATGAGGTGAAGGTGTCCGGGGCCGCCTCGAATGTCCATCGGGTCGCAAAAGTCACGGCCGTCGTGGACATCTCAGGCTTCAACTCGAAGATGACAACAGCCGTCCCGGTGCAAGCGAGAGACGAAAATGATCTGTTGGTGGACAACGTGACGATCAATCCCGCGAAGGTGGTTATCACGGTGCCGATCGTCCGCGTGGACACCAAGACGGTGCCGATTCGACCGAGGATCACCAACATCCCGGCTGGCTGGCAGGTCAACGATGTGCAGTCTCAGCCGGCGACAGTGACGCTGACGGCAGGTTCGGGCGAGGCTCTGGCCAATGTGAAGTTCGTGCAGACGGCTGTTGTGGACGTGAGCGGTTTGCGGGGAAAGCGGTCCTACACGGTGGCTCTGCAAATCCCGCCGGGCATATCGGCAGTGGGCGCCGCCTCTGCACAGGTCACGGTCACGCTGGCCCGCCTGGAAATGCCCTCGTCAACCTCGCCAGCCTCTGAAGAGAGCACGAGAACAGAGCGCTCTGGCGATCAGGGCGACGCTGAGACTGAAAGAAATGCCGACGGAGTGACCACCACCGGCGATCAGCCTCAACCACCGAAGACCGGGCCGGCACGCGAAACCAAACCCGACACTGGAAAGCCTGGCGCGTCTGACGCTGAAAAGAAACCCACTAAGCCCAAGAAACCCGCCGAACCGGCCACAACTACACCCACTACGGACAAGCCCAAGCCGACCACTGATAGCACTCAAGGCTAGTCGGCTGGATTCCCCTTGGAGCGTGTATGGAACCACTTCGCGATCCGGTCTCCTACTCGCCGGTAATCCCCGCCAAAGCAGAACAGCGCCTGGTCCGCTAAGGGGTGGAAAGTCCCGTTCTCATCAAGTAGCGCTTCGTCAACGTGGCTCGCTACCATCTCGCCGATGAGCCAGTGGTGCGAGCCGAGGTCCACGGTCCTCACCAGGCGACATTCGATGCTGACCGGGCATTCAGCAATCAGAGGGGAAGCGATCAGGGCGGACGCCTGCACTGTCAGTCCTGCGCCGGCAAACTTGTCCATCTCGCGACCGGAATGGGTACCGCAGAAATCGGTAGCCTCGACGAGTTCCGGCCCTGGAATATTGACCCCGAAATCGCCACTGGCGACGATCAGGCCATATGAATAGCGCTCAGGCTTGACCGCGATACCCACCGTAGGCGGGGCGGATGAGCAGACCGAGGAGGCCCCGAGCGTAATGATGTTGGGCTTGCCCTCGGCCGAGATGCAACTGACCATGACCATCGGCCATGGGTAGAAATGGCTGCATGAAGGGGCTTTCGTCCGTATCTTGGCCATTGTCTCACTCCAGTGGCTGAGTTGGTGTTATTAGCTATTTCCCGTGGAGGCTGCGCATTCCTCCATGCGGCGATACCTTTTGGCGTCCGGGGTGCCTGCGAGCGTGCGAGTTGGGATTGTCGGCACGTAGCGCAGACTTCGCGGGAAACCCGCACCTGTAGTCCAAGTTTCCTGACAATTCACCTGTAGTCCAAGCTTCCCGCTCGGGGCTGTTCGCGGTTGTGCACTACCAAACTGGAAGCTCGTCCTGAAGAACAATAAAGAACAAATGCGTGGCGCGTGGTCATTTGCCTGCGCCGATTGACTGCAAATCAGGACCCGCCAGCCGACAACTCAAACTCGCCACCGCGCCGGCGCGGATTGACGCTGCGCTGTGGTGCGGATATACTTGTACGTTTGGGGCGCATGGGTCGGGATTTGCGGACAGCCCGTGCCTCACCTCAGGATAGATGAAATGAATTCAGCCGGTCAACCAGATGCCATGCCGTCAGTTGCCGAAGAAGACAGCCTCGAAGCATACCTGCCCTCCGATCCGCCGCCGATAAAGTCGGAGCTCGCCACATACATGTGGCTCGGCACGGTGCCGCTCATCTGGGGCTTCAACTTCATTTGCCTCAAGATCCTCTATAGCGATGCCGTGGGCTTCACAGTGCCTGCTGTTCTGTCCGCTCGCTACATTATTATGGTCCTCGCTCTTGGCGCGGTAATGCTGTTCGGGGAGAAGGATCGCCGCATTGCCCGCGAAGACTGGAAGTACCTCATCACCTTTGCCATCGTGACGGTGGGAATCTACCAGTTCGTGTTCGCCAAGGGAATCCAGTTGACTTCAGCCGCCGAGGCTAGCCTCCTTATCAGCACTGCCCCAATATGGGTGTTCCTACTGTCACTCCTGCTACACATCGAGCGCTTCGACAGGGGCCGCATGTTCGGCGTGTTAGTCGGCTTTCTGGGGGTCGTGCTGGTAATCTTTGGAAGCGGCGGATCGGCGACGGTGCCGGAGACGCACCTTACTGGTGACCTCATAATGGTAGCGGCTGCGATCCTATGGGGATCATATGCGGTATTCTCCCGACCGCTTCTAGCGAAATACTCGCCAATGAAAATCGTGGCTTACATCCACATTATCGGTTCAGTTATAATAATCCCGATAGGCTTCAAGCAGATGCTGGCAGTGCCCCTGCTCACGATGGGCCTAGTACCATGGTTGTGTGTCCTTCAATACTCGCTGCTGGCGGGTGTCTATGCCTTCATTGTCTGGTACCGAGGCGTGCAGTGCGTTGGCGCCTCCCAGACGATGCTGTATCAATACTTCGTACCGCTGGTCGCGGTCGTAGCCGCATATCTCATTCTCAAGGAGCAGCCGACCCTCTTGCAGGTGGCGGGCATTGCCATTACGCTCGCCGGAGTACATCTCGCCCGCAAGCAAAATGTCGCTCCGCTTCCAGAGTAACTCTGCCCAGAGACGGCCTGGACAAATACGAGGACGAATCCTGTATATGGACAATATCGAATACGCTGTGACAACTGACCCGATTGACGCTGTTGTGGAAGCCTTTGCCTCCGGCGAGCCGGTGGTGCTGCTCGACCATCCGGACCGCGAGGGCGAGGCCGACATGATCCTGGCAGCACAAACCGCCACTGGCGAAAAGTTTAACCGCATGTCTCTGCTGGCCCGGGGACTCATTGCGGTGGGGCTCACTGCCCGGCGCCTGGCCGAACTCGAGGTCCCGCTGATCAAGCCCGTCAACTGCTCAGGCAACTGGCCCCATTTCGCGGAGCCGGTGGATTACAGGATCGGGACGACCACTGGCGCTTCCGCCTTTGACCTGGCCGCCACTGCGAAGGCACTGACCGACCCCGAGGCGCGCATAGAGGATTTCGCGCGTCCGGGCCACCTGCAGCTCCTGTGCGAAAATGAAGCCGGCCTCAGGGGACGCATGGGGCATACCGAGGGCGCGGTGAGTCTGGCACGTCTCGCCGGCCTCTATCCCGCCACGGTAATCTGTGAGATGATGGACCCGGATGGCAGGATGGCTGCCGGAGAACCCCTCCGCACCATCATCCAGCAGAACAATCTGCTTGTGACAACTGTCCAATCTGTAGCGGACACCACTGAACGCCAATCAACCCGAGGCTAGGCGTGTCCCAACGCCGTCACTAGTATCGCCTATCCGCTATCTATCGAAGCCTCCGCTGGAGCAAATGCCATGAAACTGATCTCGGCTATGTGGTTTGTCGGAATCCTGTGTGCGGTGCCGAGCTGGGCTGTGCCCGTGCCGACAAACGGGTCCTTTGAACGCTCCGATCAGCACGATACCGAGGGCTGGGATGTGTACGGGCCCTGGGAGTTCAGAGGACAGCAGAACCATGACGGCCGCCGGTCGGCGGCGATTGGGAATAGTGCTCTGAGCGGCGACCGCCTCGTCTCACACAGTGGTCCGGTACTCCGCTCCGGCGGATCGGTGACCTTGACCGGATACTACCATGGCAACGGATTGGCCGCCGGTGTCGAGATCGTTGACCAGCTCGGCGCAGTGCTGGATGCCGCCACCACTCAACTCCCCCCCGCAGACAATTGGACCGAATTCTCCGTATCCTACCACGCAAATGACGAGGTTCCCGGCAAGCGATTCGCCTACGCACGGGCCCGGCTTGAAGCTATCAGTGACGAGGCCCAAGGTGTGCTCGATTCCATCCAATTCGCTGACCCGCTCAGTGAGACGCCACCACAGTCGCCGGCAAAGACCTCCAGGCAGGATGAGAACGACAAGCAGCAAGAGCCCCCAATCCCCCCGCCGCCTCCCAACCTCGTGCCGAATCCGCAAATGCTGGGGACAAATTCGCCGCGCGGGTGGTCGAGCTTCGGCCCAGACGAGCAGTCGGGCTGGAGGCCGGGCTCCACAGGAATAGCCGGTGCGCTAACTTTGCAGGGCGGCGATGACGAGGCCGGCTGGTGGGCCAACCTCAACCGCATGGACATCTCAGTGCCACACCACTTCTCACTCCGCTATAGCCTCGGCGAATCTGACCCGACACTACCCTATGCAACCCTGCTCATCTTTGACCCTCGCTACACCCGCGTCTACTCTCACCTGATTGTGCCGATTGTGCCGAACAAATCGGTCATCACGGCAATCGTGCCGGCGATGGAGAAGTTACCGGCATCCGGCGTCGGCAAGTTAACGGTGCTCGTCCCCGTAGGATTTGGTAGTAGTCTCCAGATCAGCAACCCATCGCTGCTGGCCGGCCCGCATGAGCCCTCAGTCAATCCCAGAGGCGCACTCCTCGGTGTTTTCGAAAAGCCTGCGAAGGCCGAATTCTTCTGCCGGATATCCAACCGTATCGAGCAGATAACAGAGATGATCGTGCATCTGAAGGTGGTCAACCGCGACGGTGTCGGTGTCGCGTATGAGAAGCGCAAGATGGCGGTAGCTCCCCATGCTGCCGCGTTCTTCCCGGTGCGCCCGAAGCTCAACGCCAACGGGGCCTATCAACTGGTTATCAATGCCCAGGTGGCCGACGGGTCCCGCAGCTTGACGCTGACCGCTTCCCCGTTTGTGGTCTCACCGGCCACCCCGGACGAGCCAAAGAACCGCAGCATCAGCGTGGCTATCTCGGGTTACAGCCGCGACGAAGTTGAAGCTGCTGCTACTGCCGGAGCCGGCTGGATAGCGGCCTCGCTACAATATAACAGCCAGGTGGAAGCCTACGAGTTGCGGTCACGGCTCAGACAACTGGACGCCCTGAAGAGAATAGCGACCGGCTATGGAGTGCGCTTCGCCTTGACTATTCGCTTCGACGGGGATGACCTGCCTGCCGAAGACCATTTCGCCGAATTTTTCCAGGCCGTGAACTCCGCTCTGGGGGATAATGTCGGCGCTTATGTTTTAGAGATGTCGCCCGAACAACTGGCCGCCGAGGACAGCCCAACACACGTGGCCACACTGGCGCTGACGATGCAGCAGGTGTGCAAAGCCGCTACGGTTCAGACTGCGCCGACCATCATGACGCCATTCGCTTACGTGATGGAAGAGGTGGCGGCTAAGTCATCTGCGGCGACCGGCGACACACCCGAGCCGGATGTTGAGGCCGCAGTCGAGCCGCTCAGCATCACCGCGACCATCATGGAGCAACCGGCCGATGACGACGAGCTGAGGGTAAAGGTAGTCATCATGGATGCGCCACTTGACGATGCCCCTGCCACGGAGCCACCCGAGACTACGGGCATCGCTACACCACCGGAAGCAACGAGCCCTCTCGTCCCGCGCGCCGTCAAAAGCGATCCGCAGGCGGAACCCTATCCGGTGTATCACGTATTCATGCCTGCCGACGATGACGCGGGCGATTGGATGCTGCCGGTGATGACGAGGCCGGACGAAGACAAGCAGCCCGCCGGCGTCCCGGCCGATGCCCGGATCGTGCGGCAGATCCTCAGTGGACTGGCGAAGGGACACCACGTGGCGTTCTGGGACGGCACCGGCGATGGCGCTATCCTCACCGCTGACGGCTCCGCAAATGCCTACTGGGCGGCACTGTGGGCGATGGCGCGACAGCTTTGCGCCAAGACCTTCACCGCTACGCAGGAAACGGGCGAGCGCGTCGTTGCCCTCCGCTTCAACGGCGAGGATGAGTACACACTCGTGCTCTGGGCCATGGCGGGTACGGAGAAGGTCCAGGTCTCCGGCGACCTCAACGACTGCCGCATTGTGGACATCGGAGGCGCACAGCAACAGCCCGAGATGACAGGCCCACACCTGCGACTTACACTTACGACTGCGCCGGTCTATCTGACCATCCCTGCCGGTAGCGACCTTAATGTCGAAGTGGCCACGGTGACTACCGGGGGTGGCTGAAGCCAATGCCGGACACGCACATGACAAACCGCCCAGACACCAGCCCTCTATGCCACCGGGTCGCGCTGACGATTGCCGGCTCCGATTCAGGTGGTGGCGCCGGTATCCAGGCCGACCTGAAGACATTCGCCGCATTGGGTGTTTATGGGATGTCAGCGATCACAGCCGTGACGGCACAGAACACCACCTCGGTCAACGACGTGCAGCTCATACCGGCGACTGCAGTAACAGCACAGATTGACGCCGTTATGTCGGACATCGGCTGCGACGCAGCCAAAACGGGGATGCTGGCAACCGCAGACATAGCGGCCGTCGTGTCGGACGCCGTGCAACGCTGGCAGCTACCCAACCTCGTAGTGGACCCGGTGATGATCTCGAAAAGTGGTCACCGCCTCTTGGCCGAGGACGCATGGGACGTGCTAAAAACCCGCCTGCTGCCACATGCGACGGTGGTAACGCCGAACTTACCCGAGGCGGAGCGGCTTGCGGCGATGCGCATATCCGGCTGCGACGACATGTTGACAGCCGGGCGCGAGATCTGTGCCGGCGGCTGTGCGGCGGCGATCATCAAGGGCGGCCACATCCCCGGCGATGCTGACGACTACCTCTACCAGGCTGCCGAGGACTCCCTGATCATCCTCCCCGGCAAGCGAATTGATACGCAGAACACGCATGGAACCGGCTGCACATTCTCGGCGGCGCTGACGGCTGCTCTAGCCTGTGGCTTGGATCTGGTGGCAAGCGCACGGCTGGCAAAGGATTTTGTCACCATAGCCATCCGTAAATCCCTGCCGCTCGGGTCCGGTCACGGGCCGACGAATCACATCGCTGCAGGCCTCGCTCTGCGCCGGCGACTCGCTGATGAGGCGGCGCAGCGTGGACCTGACGGAGGCGCGCCATGCTAGTGGAGCTGGCATACGGCAGGAGCGGGCTACGGGTGGAGTTGCCCGACCGCAATGTCGAGCACCTGCTGACCATGCCGCAACTTCCGGTGGTTGCCGATCTAACCGCGGAAGTAGTCGGATGCCTCCGCGACCCGCTAGGAAGCCCGCCTCTGGCGGAGTTAGCTAGCGGGCGGAGAGATGCCGTAATCGTGGTTTCGGACATCACCCGTCCCGTGCCTAACGCGACGCTGCTGCCGCCGCTGCTTGCAGCCCTCACCGGCGCCGGCATGAAGACGCGCGACATTGTTATCCTGATCGCTACGGGCCTCCACCGCCCCAACACCGAGGCTGAGCTAAATGAGATGCTGGGGCCGGAGGTGATGGCGTCCGGCTGCCGCATCGTTAATCACGCCGCCCGCGACCTGGAAGCCCACGTCCATATCGGCGTCACAGCTCAGGGAACGGATGCATGGGTTGACAGGCGTTACCTGGAGGCGGACCTGAAAATACTGACAGGACTGGTCGAGCCACACCTGATGGCGGGCTACTCCGGCGGGCGCAAGAGCATCTGCCCGGGTCTTTGCGCGACCGAGACGATCCTCGCTTTCCACCGCCCCGAGCTGATGGAGGCCCCCCTCGGCGTGGCGGGCAATCTGCACAGTAACCCTGTTGATGCAGAGGCCCATGATGTGGCGCGCCTGGCCGGGGGGGCGGACTTCATTCTCAATGTCGCACTCAACGAGCGCCGCCAGATTACAGGCATCTTCGCCGGCGACATCATCACGGCCCACAGGGCAGCCACAGACCATGCCCTGCGCCAGTGTGGTGTGCAGATAATGCAGCCTGTGGACATCGTCATCACTACCGGTGGCGGCTATCCTTTAGACCTGACTTACTACCAGGGGATCAAGGGTATGGTGGCTGCTGAGCCCATCGTGAAGCCCGGCGGAGCCATCATCATCGCCCAGGAAAACGCCGAGGGCATCGGCGGCCCCGAATTTGAGGAGATGCTGCTGGATACCGATGACATCTACATGATGGTGCAGAGGTGCCTCGCAGAGGATATCCGCGTCATAGACATGTGGCAACTCCACAAGCTGGAGTTGGTGCTGCGGAAGGCCCGCATTCTCAACTACTCGACCGGCATCTCGCAGGCAATTCAGAGTCAGCTTTTCGTAACGCCGGTGAATTCGGTCGAGGATGCCGTCGCCGCTTGTATTGCTGAATATGGCTCCGATGCGACAATCGCCGTGATGGGCGACGGCCCGTATCTGCTCCCCTCTATCCGCGTCTAGACATCATCAAACTCCGTCCGCGCGATAATCTCATCCTGCATCGCTGCCGACAGATTGTTGAAATAGTCCGTATACCCCGCCACCCGCACAACCAGATCCTGGTACTGATCCGGACGCTCGCGCGCGGCAAGCAGCGTCTCGCGGCTCACCACATTGATCTGCACCTCAAAGCCCCCCAGTCGCATGTAGGTCTTGATGAGTTCAGCCAGCTTGGCGCGGCTTTCACGGCCCGCCAGCGCGTCCGGCGAGAACTTCAAATTCAGCACCAGGCCGCCCAGCATCGGGGTGTGATCCCAGCTGCATGTGGACTTGACCGCGGCGGTGGGGCCTTTGCGCTCGCGCCCCTGTGCAGGACCGGCACCATCCGCGAACGGCATCCCGGCTCTACGACCGTCCGGTGTCGCCATCGTCTCAGACCCGAGGCGTTCGTGCATCACCCAGCAGAAGAAGCCCGGCTTGAACCCTCCGCCCAGCACGACCTCGTGCTTAGCACATTCAGCGGCCAGGAACCCCGTTATCCGCCCCGCCAGCGCATCCACTTCCGCATCGTCGTTGCCATAGCTGGGCACCCGGTGAACCACACGCTGACGGAACTCCTCATGTCCGGCGAAATCGGCACGCAGAATATCTACCAGTGCGGCGACGGTGATGCTGCCCTGCTCATAGATGAACTCCCGGATCACGGCTAGAGAATCGACGAGGTTTGCCAAACCGACGAAGGAGCACTCGATCCAGTTGTAACGCGCGCCACCCCATTCGATGTCCATGCCGCGCTCGATACAGTCGCGTACAAAGCACGATTGCAGCGGGAAGTTCCGGTGCCACATTGTGCTATAGCGGTTGGCGTTCTGGGCGGACACAGCCTCGGCGATGGCCGCCGAGAGCCGCTCATGGTACGCCTCAAGAAGCTCGTCGAAAGAGCCAACATTGCACCTGCCGGTGGCAACATCCTCAAGCAAATCGAGCAGGTGCTGGGACAGGTTGAAGTACGGGCTTGCAACCCACACATTGCTGGCCCCGACCGGTGTAATCTCGACGCACGTGCTGTTCTGGAACTCGCAGGCTTCCTCCGCCGTGACGCCGGCCTGCTGCAGAGCCCCGCTGATGACGTCCTGATTGAAGATAGCCGGATTCGCACCGCATTCAGCCAGAATCTCGCAACCGAATGTCAGAAGCTCCTCCGGTGTGCCCTCGTGCCAGCAGATGCTGACCCCTGGATAGGACAGCGACACGTTCCGGATTGACTGCAGACACATGTAGGAGATCTCGTTGGTCACGTCGTTTCCGGATGGGGCCTTGCCGCCGACCATTGTCCCGATGGCAAGCCCGCGAGCTACCGTCTCATTGATCTGGATGTTGAAGCAGTCAATCAACTCCTGGGCCTGCGCGGGCGTCAGCTTGCCATCAGCGATATCATTCTTGTAAAAGCGATACAACCAACGGTCGGGATGGCCTGGGCAGATGAGATGAGCACCCTGTGCCCACTGCAGCGTCGAATTGACAAAACTGACGGCCTGGAGCGCCTCGGCGAAAGTGCGTGCTGGATGCGCCGGCACCCGCCGGCAGCGCTCGCTGATCTCCAACAGCTCCTGCCGGCGCCTAGCATCTGTTTCCTCATCGGCGAGGCGGGCAGCCTCAGCGGCGTTGCGCTCAGCGTAATTGCAGAGGCCGTCGAGCGCAATTTCGGCCGCATCGTAGAAGGCGATATGCCGAAGATCGTCAGGTTCGGATGAGTTGAGGCTATTACGATAGTCACGAATCTGCTGCTGAATGCCGCGCGCGCCGAGACGCAGCAGCTTCGGGATGTCCACTGCCTGGTGCCCCGTCTGGCCGGCTGACAACGGCTGAGCTTGCAGGTAGCGACGGGATTCTTCGAGCCGCTTGGTCTGCGCCGGACTCGGCTCGCCGATGTAGGGACGCCCCACAATGAATTCATCAGGACCAATTACCACGGTCGCGTTCTGCAGAATGTGGGCGACCGCCTTGCCCCGACGCCTGACCCAGAAGCGGTCAGCAGCAGAGGCCATAAGCGACTCCCCGCCGTACAGGTCGCGCTCGAAAGGCCAACTGACGTCGTGGCTGAGGGCGACCTCGCGTAGCCTCTGAACACGCTGTGTTGCACCATGCAGTTCCGGTCGCGTTGTGGACGCTTTCATGCCGGTTCTGGCTTTTCCCCGATTGAGTTTGGTGTGGAGAGCACTATGCGCCGCCAGCGACGAATAGTCCTCCCACTGCTGGCCCTTGCCCTCCGCCGTTGCCATCCTTTTCATGGTCGGGTGGCTCGTCAGCCCCACCGCCGTTCGCCTTTGCCGTTTACCTTTTGGAGGACAGGCATCCTTGCCTGTCAATGACGTTAATCTGTGCCTTCGCCGTCGCAGGGGCCGGCCGAACGCAGCGAAACCGGCCCACGTCATGATGAGCAGACACGCAGGCATGGAACCCCAAACGCCAAAGAAGGAGGTGGCGGCTCAAACAGGGAATTATGCGAAGTGAGACAATGTTAACTAAGATGCAGCGAAATCCGCAGAGGGCGTGTGCGGATATGTCGCAGGGAGGGTCGGCAATGGCGAAGCTTTTTGGGAATGAATACACCAGGCAGGAATTGCTTCGACACGTGGGGAGCATGGATCAGGTCGCGGGTGTGCGCAAGGTCGCGCTTGACGAGGGGAATGAGAAGGGCTCCGAGGCGGTGCTGTTTCATACCGGCAGCGGTCTGACCTTCACTGCTCTGGCCGGCCGGGCGCTGGACATTTCCTCGGCGACTTACTGCGGACAGTCGCTCTGCTGGCGCGCTCCGGTTGGCGACACTGCCGCTGCCTTTTATGAGCCCGAAGGTCTCGGCTGGCTGCGCAGCTTCTTTGGAGGCGTGCTGTGCACGTGCGGGCTCAGCTACGCCGGCGCCCCGCATCCTGACCCTACATCAAGCGAAGGTGGCCCGCTGACACGTGTGGATGCAGACGGGAATGTGGTCTGGCAACCGACGGGGAGCATCGGCCTCCACGGGCGGGTGTCGAACATCCCGGCCAAAAACCTGGCGATATGCGAATGGTGGGACGGCGACGACTACTGGATGAGCGTCTCGGGAGAAATGCGCGAGGCGGTGCTTTTTGGAACGAATTTGCTGCTGCGGCGCACCGTCAGGGCGAAGCTCGGAGAGAGCAAAATATGGGTCAGTGACACGGTTGAGAACCAATCGTTCGCGCCGCAGGAACACATGTTACTCTACCACTGCAATTTCGGCTTCCCGGTAATCGCCGAGGGCGCCGAGTACCTCATCAACTCGCGCCAAAGCCAACCGCGCGATCAGGCTGCCGCTCCACATTTCGATACCTGGGCCGAGTTCCCCGCACCAATCCCCAGTGTCGAGGAATGGGTCTATTACCATGATCTGGCGACCGATGCCGAAGACAATACTTGGGTGGCGTTGGCCAATCGCCACTTCGGCGACAGTCAGGGCTTCGGCGCGTACCTGAAATTCAGCAAGCAGCAGATGCCCTACTTCATCCAGTGGAAGATGCCGGGAGAAGGAACGTATGTGACGGGCTTGGAGCCGGCTAATTGCCTTGTCGAGGGGCGGGACAAGGACCGCGATGAGGGTAGGCTGATAGTGCTCGAGCCGGGCGAGACGCGCAGCTATGAACTCGAGATCGGCGTGCTGGCGTGCAACCATGAGATAGATGAGATGGCGGCGACGATCGCAGCGTTGAGCTGAGGTGATGGTAAAGACCCAATGTCAGGGCAGAGAATAGCGCGGATAGGTGCTGCAATCATTCTGGCAACCGTCGCCGTCGTCGTGGCGCTCGGTCTGGCGTGGTATGCACCCTGGAAACCGGTACTCGTTGTCTGGTCGTGCGGCGGCAATTACGAAATCCTCACCGAGTATGCGGGATGGTTCGAACGGGAACATAATTGCCGGGTTCGCTACACCGCTGCACCGGTCCAGTATCTTCTGGAACTGGCGGCAAGCAGAGATAGGACGGCCGACGTAATCGTGGGGCGTGGAGGTCCGGGATGGGAAGTACTCCGGCAGCGCAACAAGCTGACCAGGGGGCCGGTATTCTTCGGAATGGACCCGTTTGTTATAGTCACCCTGAAGGGCAATCCGGCCAATGTCGCGGAACTCAAGGACCTGGGCCGCCCCGGTGTGAGGACCGCCTACGCACCTCTTGCCATGCGCCCGCGGGGTAAGTGCCCTTCACACCTGATGGCTATGGCCGATGCAAAGTTCCACCCCGGCTTGGCGGAGAGATGGCTAAACAACATGACGGCTCACATGAAGTGCGGTCGCAAGTTGTATGAGCCGATCCTCGATGGGCGGGCGGATGCAGCCATTGTCCCGCGCTCGACCACAAGCTGGCCCGAACTGCAGGGAAAGCTGGAGACCATCCCCATTGGGCCGAAGTACCATGACGCGATGAAGGCTTGCCGTGCGGTGCCACCGCAGTGTGCCGGAATCCTGGCCGGGGGGCGCAGTCTCCAGCTCGCCGAAGCCTTCGTGGATGGTCTGTTGGATGAGCCAGGCCGCGGCATTATCGTCAAGCACGGCTATCTGCCAATCGCATCTACAGAAGCCCAGAAGTACGAAGCGCTGATGCAGGTCTTCACGCCCAAGGACATGCCCGGCTGGCAGTTCCACATGGCGCAGCGGCTCTACGATGACGGGGCCTATGCTTCTGCCTTGCGGCGCTGTTTCATGTTACTTACCGTTTTCGGGCCGACTCATGCAAATGCCCGAGCCCTGTATCTAGCCGGGGAATGTGCCCGCGAGATGGGCAAGCCGGACTTAGCTCGGATGCTATGGGAGAGGCTGATACGGCACTTTCCATACCCGGGCCGCGTGGAATACCTGAGCACGATTCTCCATGTAGGCAAGCCCGTACCAGGGGTAGACCAACTGCCGGAACAACACTTCGTCCAACTGGCGCGGCACGCCCTCGACCAACTCCCCGATAAAGTCAGCCTGAGCGAAACACACCGGCGGTGGCTCATGGCCTTTCCAGTCGAGGAAATTCCCATCCTCGAATCTGATCCGGAAAAGTGCGGCAAGCGCTGGTTCGCCCTGGCGGAAATGTCGCTGGCTGCAGGGCAATACACAACCGCGACGCGGGATTATCTGAAGGTACTGACGCTGACCTACCCGAGTTCGTACATGCCGGCGGCCCGTTTCCGCGTCGCCCTGTGCGACTATCTGCGCGGCAAGCCGGGGACTGCCCGACACCAGTGGGAGCCACTGGCGGCGGAATTACCTGATGACGAATGGGGCCAGGCCGCTGCTACAGCGCTCGACATGACCAGTGGGGAGGAGGACCCGGAGGACCGGCGGTCCTTTTGGCTTGTCGAATCCCCGCCCTGGGAGTTCAGCCACGATACCCATCAGCAGCGCGGCATGTCGTATGGGATGATGCTGGCAGGTCACGACCTGCCTCTCTACGCCTTCAAGGAAATGATGAAGCTGTCCCACGGCGTCTATGGCAAGCCCGGCAAGCTTGCCGCAGAGGCAAGATACAGAGCCGGCCTCTTCTGCAAGAAGATGGGTTCCCAGACCGCTGCCGGTATGCAGTGGATGATGTGCCGAGCATACTGGCCCGAGAGCAAGTGCGGGAAGCCGGCAGTCACTGCTCTCGAGCGGCTTGCCCACCCCGGCAATCAGAACTCAGCCGAACGACCGCGCCTGCAGGTGCTCCTCTCCGGACCGGCTCCGCGGCAACTCAAGCCTGCGAGGACCTCGCCCCACAAGCGCTTCAACATCGCCGAGGAGTTCTACCGCGCCGGCCTCTTTGCTGACGACCAGTGCCTCCTCGAGTACATGAAGGTGCTGACGGTCACTGACCCCTCCGGCAAGCAGCGCGCGCCGTTCATGGCGGAGGCCGAGTTCAAGGCCGGGATGTGCCTGCTGAAGGTCAACCGGCCCGAGCCGGCAAGGAAGCACTTCGAGCGCGTGCTCGAGCTGTACCCCGACTCGCCCGAGGCGGCCACAGCGCGGGAGATGCTGAGCGAGGGAGCAATGTAGATGCAGCCGATAACGATATGGCGGCGGATAACCCAGGTCGCGTTTCTAGGCCTTACGGGGACCTGGCTTACCTTCGGCTGGCTGCGATGTCCGTACGGGGTGCCGTTTGTATCCTGCCAGTCATGCCCATCCACGGACTGCCCGGGACGCTATCTGCAGCCCTGGGTTGTGGGCTTCATAGCGTTGTCGGCGGTGTTTTCCGGGCGGGTATTCTGTGGCTGGGCTTGCCCGATGGGGCTGGTACAGGACGCACTTTGCCGCGTGCCGAAGCTGCCAGCGACATGCCGGCCCCCCTTTGGGCGGGTGGACAGGTATCTGAAGTATCTTAAGTATCTGGCGCTTGTGGTTGTCGTCCTCCTCATCTTCACACACAATCTCCAATGGGCGCGACCTTACGAATATGTGACGCGCTCCCCGTCTCTGTGGAACCTCGAGGCTGTGAAAGTGGCATGGGACCTCGGCGGCGGGGCATACAAAATCCGCTTTGGGATTCTCGCTATTGCCATCATCGGAGCCCTCTTCGTGACGCGGTTTTTCTGTCGCTACATGTGCCCTCTGGGAGCGCTGCTGGGTATTTTCAACATGATTAGCTTCTTCGGGCTCCGACACGCGAAGGACCACTGTGACCACTGCGGTAAGTACCCGCGGGAGTGCATCACCTATACGGTGCCGGAGACGACTGAGTGCGTGATGTGCGGGGAGTGTGTGCAGGGGTGTCCGACTAAGGCAATCAGCTACGGGCTGCGCAGCCGCAAGCCGACCGCCCCAAACCACTAACCTGTAGGCCGAGCTTCCAACTCGGCGCCGTTGGTCGTATCTGCCGTCGCCTTGGCCGTCCGCCGTGTGTCGTGATGGAGGGGCCTGTCGCCGAATTACGCGCGCTATGCGCGCGTAATTCCAGGCTGGCCCAATCACTCTCTAGCCAATCCCGCCCAACACCAACTCTAGAGGACAATACCATGAGCAACCGGCTGACTAGAGACACGCTCAAGGGGATATGGGTCGCCGCCCCGCTGGCATGGGATGAGCAGTACCGGTTCGACGAAAGCACGTTCCGTGAGACTCTGCGGCGTCTGCTAGAAGCAAAGGTGCATGGTCTCTATACCTTCGGCAGCACCGGTGAGTTGCACGCCATTGATGATGACGAGTTCTGCCAAATAACGGATATATTCCTCGATGAAGTCGGCCCGCGCGGGGTTCCGACGCAGGTCGGCTGCCACGGTACGGCGACCCATCAAATTGTGCGAAAGCTGCAGTATGCCCAGCAGGCAGGCGCGGATGGTGCGCAGGTCGCCTTACCTTTCTGGATGGAGTTGACCGATGAGGAAATATTGAACTTCTGGGCCGATATCTCGGCGGCGGTACCGAACCTGCCGCTGACTTCCTACAATTCCGGGCGAACGAAGGTGCAACTCACCGGCGAGCAGTACCGCCGGGTATTGCAGGTCGCCCCCAACCTTATCGGCATTAAGTGGCCCGGTGAACTTGATCTCGAAACCTTCCCCCGAATTGCTGCGATGACGCCGGAGTTGGTGCATTTCGTCGGCGAGCGATACTTGGTCGAGATGATGAAGCAGGGCGTCGCACCTGGAAACTACAACGCCTCGGCGCTGTGGCAACCGGACTTGACGGTGCAGATGTTTGAGCTGGCCGAAGCGGGCAAGTGGGCCGAAGCCGAGCAAATTGGCCGGCGTTTCGCAGACGTCATCAGTTGCGTGCTCACGGTCTGCGAAGAGCTCGGCCTGGGCATGATGGACCCGGTAATTGATAAGGGACTGATGGCGACCACGGGCATCCTTAGCTGTCACCAGCGGACGCGGCCGCCGTATGTCGGCTGGTCGGACGCGGGGGTCGCCGAAATGCGTGTACGCCTCAAAGCTAAGTTCCCGTGGTTTATACCGGCATGACCGGCATCAGTCGGCGGTTCATTCCGCAGGCATCTCAGCGGCCAATGGTCTTACGACCTCGCAGCCTTAGCGGACACGTTCGCAACCTATGACAGTGCAGCGACTATGCTCTCCAGCGTTGCCGGCCCGTTCTCCTCGCCGCCGGGCCAGTTTGATAATCTGGATACGTGAAACCATCGGGATCCTGGGCATGGCTGAAAGCGGTGGAAAAGGCCTCCCTGCCCTTATCCACATAAGACAACTAAGCTGGCCAACGCCGGTCACCAATCAATCCGACTGAGTTCCTCGCGGGTCCAGGCCGGCTTATAGGTCCAGCTCAGCAGCTTCGTGCCACGGATGATGCAGGACAAATCGAGCGTCGGCCGGTGAATGCTCCAACTGGTGATCGTCGTTGCCGCCGCCTCAGCCAGCTCGTCGCCGATGGCCGGATATGGCGGCGGCGCGGTCACTGAGAAAGCCTCGTCCTGACCGGCCTTGCTCATGCAGATCGCCCGGGCCAGAGCCACGAAATACGTGGCTACAGACACCTCGACCCCCGCCAGGCTAGCAACATCCGGCAGCACACGACTCGCCATCACATGCGCATTCACAATGGCCGCTGTCCTCAGCGCCTCGCCAGGCGTGCAGCTTACACCCGGCTCCCTGCCGCCCATGTTCTCAGGGCTCATGATGTCGCGGCGGTAGAGCATCTCGGCCTCCGGCGTGGTCACATAATCCAGCATCAAACCCATGATCTCGGCGGCGGTGAACGCGTCGGTGAATGTGACCTCGCCCTGCTCACAGATGCGCGTGCAA